>Ga0070698_100004342_pt1 | contig 15586 bp, 6 predicted proteins | sample KBSK1502metaG_FD_65477 | JGI IMG/M metagenome (GOLD analysis project Ga0070698, IMG submission 65477) | Corn, switchgrass and miscanthus rhizosphere microbial communities from Kellogg Biological Station, Michigan, USA - KBS K1-50-2 metaG | ecosystem: Host-associated > Plants > Roots >...
AAAGAAGTAAAATGAAAATCTTTTGCCACACCCACAATCGTAACATAGTACATCGTATCAGCGTCATTACCCCAGAGTATTTGTTTCCCTACAACCGGAGCGGTAATCTGTAAATCTTTTACCGCCGTTTCATTAAGAATAATACCCCCTACGGTTTGCTCTAATGGTCCGCCCGGGATCCCATTGCTCAGAGTATCAGCAGGAAACTGCGAGGAAAAACTTCTTCCTTCTTTCATCTCTATTCCCAGCACATCAAGAAAGTCATAACTCACATTTAGAAAATTCACCAGTTGCGAATTTTCCGATCCTTTTACACTCATGCTATTGGTCCAGTTTTGTCCTCCTACTACTCCATCCGACGTGGCGATTTTCTTCACTTCCTGATCTTGTAACACAGTGTTCTGAAAAGCATTCCTGTCGGCTGCACTCATAGCACCTGCATTCTTCACAATCATCACTTGTTCTTTATTTAATCCCAATTTCGCAGATTGCAGGTAATGCATTTGCTGTGAGATAATCAATACGCCAATAATAAGTACAGTGGAAATAGTGAATTGTACCACTACTAAAGTTTTGCGAAGGCTTAGCGTTCCTCTTTCATTTATTTTCAAGCCCTTCAAAACTGCAATCGGTTTAAAAGAGGAGAGATAAATGGCAGGAAAGAAACCGGCAATTATTCCCAGCAACAGAACCCCAACCAACATATAACCTAACACACCCGGATTGCCAATTACAGTAAGTTGCTTTAGGGTTAATTCATTGGCAACAGGTAATAGTAACTGAGCGAAAATGACCGCGAGCAGGGCAGCCAGCAAACAGGTAATAACAGATTCAACTAAAAATTGCCCAATCAATGATGACCTGAGCGCACCTGTAACCTTTCGGACACCAATTTCTTTTGCTCTTACGGAAGCTTTGGCTGTAGCAAGATTGACGTAATTAATACCTGCGATTAAAAGGATGAAGATGCCAATAACAGTAAATACGTATACATAGAGTTTGTCGCTATTGGGTTCCAGTTCCCATTTCAGGTTTGATGTTAAATGTATATCGGTAAGGGGTTGTACATAAAAAATATTAGTACCGTCTGTGGTATTTTTTTTATATACGTCCTGTACTTTTTTTGTGAACGCCGTAATATCCGAATGGGGTTTTAGTTTAGCGTATGTATAAAAATTATAAAACCCCCAATCAGCATCGATATTACCGCCAAACTTTCGTGTAGAGATAAGGAAATCAAAATGAAAATGAGAGGCGTGGGGAACATCTTTTATAACACCGGAAACCATTAAATTACCCAACCTGTCAATCTGCAAAGTTTTTCCTATTGGGTTATCATTGCCAAAATATCTTTTTGCGGAAGACTCAGTGAGAACAATGGATTGCATTTCCTTAAACGCATCTTTTGCATTTCCATAAACGAATGGAAAAGTGAAAACATCAAAGAAGCTGCTATCAACCCTGTACAGTTTGTCTTCGTTAATTTTTTTATCGCCATATTTAATCAGGAAATTAGCGCCCCAGCCGGGAAATACACGGGTTGTGATGGCAACTTCAGGAATATCTTTCTGCATGGCAGGAGCTAACGCCGGTGGTGTAGTTGCATCGGGTAAACGGCTGCCGTCGTCATTTACAAAATCTTTTACTACACGATAAATTTGACCCGCATCGTTGTGAAAGCGATCATAGCTGGTTTCATCTTTTACAAAAAGAAAGATCAATAAACTACAAGCCATGCCTGTAGCTAATCCAAAAATATTTATAAATGAAAATCCTTTCTGCTTTAAAAGGCTTCTCCACGCTATTTTCAAATAATTTTTGATCATGATACTACTTTTATTCTGTTCGTAATGATTTTACGGGGTTAACAATCGCCGCTTTGATTGCCTGGAAGCTTATCGTAATCAATGCTATAAACAAAACAACACAACCTGCTGCAACAAATACCCACCACCCGATGTGAATGCGATAAGCGAAATCATTCAGCCATTTATTCATTATCCACCATGAAAGAGGAAAGGCGATAAATGCAGCGATCAGTACCAATTTGAGAAAATCTTTGGAGATCAGTGTTACAATTCCATTCACACTTGCTCCCAATACTTTTCTTATACCGATCTCTTTTGTGCGCTGCTGGGTGGCATAGGCTGTCAACCCAAACAATCCAAGACAAGCGATCAATAATGACAGAACAGAAAAGTATAAGAAGAATTTCGAGAATCGTTCTTCCGATTTGTACTGCTCCTGTAATTTTTTATCGAGGAAACTATATTCAAGATTATAAGCAGGAAAATATTTCTTCCAGTTTTCTGCTATTAGTTTTATTGCTTCTGTCGGTTTGTTCATGTCGATCCGCATCGTGATCTGGGAAAAGCCATTGCCCGACATGCGGGGCAGAATGACTAGCGGTTCCACCGGATGTTGCAGTGAATTAAAATGAAAATCCTTTACTATACCCACAATAATTCCTCCATCTCCCCCCATACTAAAAGGTTTGTTGATCGCATTTTCCGGGCTGCCCCAGCCAAATGCATTAACAGCGGCCTCATTTAAAATATAAGAAGAAGTATCTGTGATAATATTTTTGGAAAAATTTCTGCCAGCGATCATTTTCATTTGATGAACATCCATGTAATCCTGGTCAACTTTAAGGCGATAGACGCTTGTAGTAATTGATTTACCCTCGCCATTCACAGTCTTTGCACCGCTGTTTCCAAGCCCGGCGCCAAGCAAGGAGTTAGATGTAGTTACTCCCGTTATCAATGGGCTTGATAAAATGGCATTTTTAAAGGATTCATAATATGGCACTACATCGGGTGAGCCATTTACTTTCAAAGTGAGCAGGGCATCTTTTTCATAACCAAGGTCCTTGTGTTGTATATAGGATAATTGGGAATTCACAACAAATATCCCGGCTATAAGGACAACTGAGACGGTGAATTGTGTTATCACCAGTGCTTTTCGCAACCATACACCACCGGCCGGGTTTTGCATGGAACCTTTGAGTACATTGACCGGTTTATACGCTGTGAGAAAAAAAGCGGGATATAAACCGGATCCTAACCCCAGCAAAACTGCAATGCCGGTAAGAAAAAACATCAACCTTGTTTCGCTGAAGATGGAAATACTTTTCCCTGATAATTGCTCCATGACCGGTTGCAGCAATTGACAAAACACGAAAGAAACAAAAAGAGAAGCTAACGAAACAATGATCGCCTCGATCAGGTATTGCAAAACCAATTCTGCTTTGCCGGCACCCAACACTTTTTTAACCCCAACTTCTTTTGCCCGTTGCGCAGACCTTGCCGTTGCAAGATTCATATAATTAATACCAGCGATCAACAAGATAAAAATCCCGATGGTGCCGAATATAAAAATATATTGCATACTACCCGTCGGTTCTATTTCATACCTGCGATTCGATTGAAGATGAATGGATGTCAATGGTTGCAATGTAAAATCATACCTCATTTTCCACTCTTTCATTTTCTTCCCGATATGTCTTTCGGTAAACGCAGGAAGCTTTGACTCCAGTTTATTGATATCATTTTTATCTTTCAACAGGATATAAGTGTAGTACCCATTACTTCCCCAGCCCTCTTCTGTTATTGATTCCGGCTCGGCATGTTCCAGCGTTTTGAATGAGGCCAGAAAATTAAAACCAAAATGCGCATTCTTCGGTGGATCGGGTATTACACCCGTGATTTTATATAAAGCACCTCTCCTTGTGCTGTCATATAATAAAATCATCAGCGACTTACCCAATGGGTTTTCATTCCCAAAATATTTTTTCGACATTGATTCTGTAAGGATAATATTATACGGTTCGTTCAGTGCGGTTTTTTCATCCCCGCTTGATAATTTATAACTGAAAACATCAAAGAAAGAAGGATCTGTTAAAAGAATTTTGTCTTCGAAAAATTGTTTTGCCCCCTTTCTCACTACGATCGCATTATTTTTATCAATACGGACAGTATTCTCCACTTCAGGAAAATCTTCCTGCAATGCTTTTGCCATCGGTACACTGGTCACTGCATGGTCAAATGTTTCCGCTTCAGTTGTAACTGTTCCCACAACTCTTACGATCCTGTCAGCTTTTTCATTAACCCGGTCATAGCTCAATTCATCCTTTATCCAAACAGCTATAAAGGCCAAACAAGTAAGGCCGGCAGATAGACCGAGTATATTCAACAGGGTATATCCTTTGTTTTTTTTCAGGTTGCGATAAGCAATGAGAAAAAAGTTTTTGATCATAACTATAATTTTATTCTGTTCTCAAACTTTTTACAGGATTAGCAATCGCTGCTTTTATTGCCTGGAAGCTGATTGTTATTGATGCGATCACTAAGGCTAAAACCACAGCAACAAGAAATATCCACCAACTGATCTCAACACGATATGCATAATCCTGCAGCCACTTATTAATCGCAAACCATGATAAAGGCAATGCGATCAAAGCGGCTATCAATACATATTTCAAAAAATCTTTTGACAACTTAAATACAATGTGCTGAAGTGATGCTCCTAATACTTTTCTTATACCAACTTCCTTTACTCTTTTTTCAGCTGCGTAAGAAGCAAGACCAAACAAACCAAGACAAGAAATAATGATCGCTAACATTGCAAGGGCGCCTACAATGGTGCTTATCTGCGAATCTGCACGATAAACTTCTTTAAAATGATCGTCGAGAAACTCATACTCGTAAGGAATTCCCGGGTTAATTTTTTTCCAAACTGATTCAATATAAGTAAGTGCATCTTTTACCCTGCTGCCATTTATTTTTACTGACATTCTGCCCAAACCCCACTGGGTCTGGTTGAACATGAACATGGTTTCGATCTTATGATGCAATGAATTAAAATTGAAATCTTTTGAAACACCAACTATTTGTCCGGCTGAATCAAATCCGAAACGCTTGCCAATCAACGATGAGAATTCATTTTTTGTATTATCTTTTAATAATTCTTTTGCCAGCGATTCATTGATAATATACTCTCTTCCGTTAGCAGAAGAATCAGAAGAAAAGTTTTTGCCTTCCACCAATTGAATTTTATAAAGATTTAAATAGTCTGGATCTACGATCAGCCGCGTTGAGGTCAGTTGCCTTATTGGTCCATCGCCTTTAAATTCAATTCCCGATTGATCCAAATGACTGCCCAATACATCCTGTGAAGCAGTAACACCACTCACAAGAGAATTTTGTAACAGTTCTTTTTTAAGTAGTTGATAACTCCGCCCAGCTCCCTGGTTTAAAGGAATATTTACCACCTGCTCACGATCAAAACCGGTAGCCCGGTTTTTCATGAAGTTTAATTGTCGTAAAGCAAACGTGGTGGCAATGATCAGGAAAATGGCTGAAGCGAATTGTGTTACTACAAGGACGTTTCTCAACATACTCTTACTTCTTCCTGTTTGAGCAGACCCTTTTAAAACTTTCACAGGCTTAAATGAAGAAAGGTAAACTGAAGGATACAACCCGGAAATGATCCCGAGACCAATAGTGCCGGCAAGTAAAGACAATACAAGTTCCCAGTTAGTAAATATTGGAAAATCAAGATCCCGTTGACTTAAATTTTCAATTGCCGGTAAAAAAAGTTTTACAAGGATGATGGCAAAGAACAATGCGATAAATGTCATCATTATTGATTCGCCAATAAACTGCATTGATAGCTGCCAGCGGAATGCGCCGACCGATTTTCGGACGCCAACTTCTCTTGCTCTTTCTGCTGAACGTGCGGTAGAAAGATTCATAAAATTGACACAAGCGATCAGTAATACTACAAGAGCTATAATAAAAAAGATCTTTGTATAGCCTTTATCAAATTGCTGGTAATTGAAACTATCCAATCCTATATCAGAAGCCCCTCCATGCACTTCACTCAACGGAAGCAAAAAGAGTTCATAATTTTTCCAATTATCATCTGACATATGTCGTTTGAGATAATCAGGAAATTTCTTTTCTAATGAAGCAATATTTGTTTTTGGTGCAAGCTCGAGGTAAGTGTTCAACCAGTTGCCTCCCCAATTATTCATCCACTGAGGTTGTTCGATAGTTCTGAAAGGAATAAGACCTTTGAATTGCAGCTGTGAATTTTGTGGTACATTCTCTAATACGCCTGTCACTATTAAATTAGTTGTGTCACGCCGATAACTTGTAAGCGTTTTCCCTATTGGGTTTTCCTTACCAAAAAAACTTTCAGCAATTTCTTTTGTTATTACAATTGTGTTGGGCTTTTCTAACGCCGTATTACGATCGCCTTGCAATAATTTAAAGTCGAATATTTGCAGAAACGTAGAATCAACGAAACAAACTCTATCTACGTAAATTTTCTTTTCTCCATAATTGAGCGGGACGCTACCAGCGCCATTGATCCTTGTATAGTTTTTTATTTCAGGAAATTCAGCTTTTAATGTCGGAGCCATCGGGTACATGGATAGAGCAACTTTTTGTGCAGCCACCATACCTTCAAATTTTTGCACTTCGTTTAGCCGATAGATATTTTTTGTATGGAATTTGTCAAAACTTCTTTCATAAAAAACAAATAATAGAATAGCGATACATGCGGCCATGCCGATAGATAAGCCGATCACATTTATAGTAGAATAGATTTTATTCTTCCATAAATTTCTCCACGCTGTTTTGAAATAATTTTTGAGCATAAAAAATATTTTATTCTGTTCTTAATGATTTTACCGGGTTTGCAATACCTGCCTTCACGGCCTGTAATCCAATTGTAACAAAAGCAATGATGACAGCTAATGAACCAGCTGCAATAAAAACCCACCAGCCAATTGAAATACGGTAAGCAAAATCCTGCAGCCATTTATTCATAAAATACCAGGCTAATGGCGCCGCAACGATCACAGCCAGCACAACGAGTTTTAAAAAATCTTTTGATAATAGTGCGACGATACCCGGCAATGATGCTCCCAATACCTTACGAATTCCTATTTCCTTTGTACGATTGATAGCCGCTAATGCGGCAAGGCCAAACAAACCAAGACAAGCAAGAAAAACAGAAATGCCACCTGCCCATCCTATTATATTGCTCCATTTTCTTTCTGATTTATAAAAATTATCAAGGCTTTCATCAAGAAAACTATACTTGAATGGCAGATCAGCTACAACTCCTGTCCATGCTTTTTGCATAGCAGCTAATGCAGGTGCCGGGTTTCCAGGTTTTATGCGAACAAAAAATTTATATGGTGCATAATCTGCAAACTGGTGAAACATCTGCGGCTTGACCTCTTCTTTGAATGGACGGAAATTAAAATTCTTTACAACCCCGATCACGACAGGAGTTTTTGTTTCCATATACCCTTTGATCTGTTGTCCCACTGCATTCTCAATTGTCCAACCCATATCTTTTACCATCACTTCATTTACTATAACAGATGTAACTGTATCATCAGTGATCTTTGAATCAAAATTTCTTCCCGCTATTATTTTCATTCCCATCAAGCCGATGTAATCCGGGTCAATAAAATATTCGAATACGTCTTTGTGAGCTCCGTTATATTCAAAACCCGAGCGACTCCACCCAGTTCCTTCACCAAGACTAAGCTCAGCGCTGGCTATGCCCGCAATATCAGGTCTTGACGCAAGAGCTTGTTTAAATAATGGATAGATCTCTTTTGTTTTTGTATCACTTGCATCAACAACAACTATATTTTCTTTATTAAAACCGGGATTCTTACTGCTCATGTATTTTGTTTGTTGCAAAATGATCATCGTACAAATGATCAACCCGATCGACAAAGCAAACTGAACAGTGACGAGAGACTTTGTAAAAATATTTGAACCGCTTACTTTGATCTTGCTTTTCAAAACCTCAATTGGTCTGAAACCCGATAATATCAATGCAGGATAACTGCCCGCAAGCAATCCTACAAGCAATGTAAGACCGGCAAGCATCCACGACATTTCAGGATATAATGAAAAAGAGAACTGAAGTTCACGACCGGAAAGTTTGTTGAAATAAGGAAGTAATAATTTTACAAGCAACAAACCGATCAGTAATGATAAAACGCTAAGTAAAACTGCTTCGGCTAAAAATTGTATGATCAAATGTTTTCTCTCACTACCGATCACTTTTCTTACTCCCACTTCTTTTGCTCTTCTTGCTGAACGGCCAATTGCTAATGTTGTAAAATTTATACAGGCAATTAATAGTACACCTGCTGCTATGCTTAATAAGATCCAAATAGTTTTTGGATTTACCTGCTCAACAGATCCGCCAAATATTTTTGTGTCTGTATGCCCAGCCTTTAATGGTTGTAACCCAAAACGAACAGGAGGTTTACTGCCTTCCCATTTAAATCCCGACTCTTTAAACTCTTTCTCTTCATCAGGATAATATTTGTGACGAAAAGTCACCAGCTTTTGAACATCATTTGCCAATCCACTTCCGGCGTTTAATTGAACATAGGTTTGATATGCCGAACGATGCCAGTTATTCACTCCTCTTTTCGCGCCGCTTGTTGTTTCCAGGTAATTAAAATTTCCGAGCAAGTCGAATTGTATAGAAGAATTAGCCGGAATATCTTCTGCAACTGCACTGACATTAAAAGGAACAAAAGCATCATCAATTTTTATTTCGATAGTACGTCCAACAACATTATCTGTTCCAAAAAGTTCTTTTGCCGTTTGCTTCGTAACTACAATATTCTGTAATTCCTTTAAAGCTTGAGTTGTCCCGTATTTTAATGGAAAAGTAAAAACAGAAAAAACAGAAGGATCGGCATAAGATACATTCATTCGTCTTACCACTCCGTCTACTTTAATAAAACTTTCACCCCAACCTTCACTTAATCGTACATATTCCCTTACATCAGGCAAATCTGTTTTCATCGCAGCTCCCAAGGGCGATGGCATATAAACATCCCCGCTTGCTTCCTGGCCATTCATTGCTTCTGTCCAGCGATATACACGATAAACATTATTTGCATTCTTATGAAAACGGTCAAAACTGAATTCATTCACCGAATACAAAAGAAATAAAGAGAAACAGGCAAGGCCAATAGACAAGCCTGATATATTTATAAACGAAAGAATTTTCTGACGACCCAGGTTGCGCAATGCAATTTTGAAATAATGTTTTAGCATGATCGTTGGTTTTTATGTTGTCATCGTTCAATAATTCTATTTATCGTCCCTTCCAACTCAGGCGGACTCTTGAACTTCAGTAACTCTATTCAGCTATTTTTTTCACTTTTATTTAAAAGAAAGATTAATTCTGCCACCGGATGATCTTACCCTTACAGATACGCCACCGCCATTCAGCTTTCCTTCCAGCTGATCATCTTCAACTTTTCCATTAAAATTTCCCAGCTGATCTGTTTTAATTCTTCCTCCGGACAAATCAAGATCAACACCTTTCCCTTTTGGAAGCTGCAGATCAATGCCGCCCCCTGAGTTAGAAATTTTTACATATTTTCCTAATTCCTTTATCTCAATATCAATACTGCCCCCGCTGTTTGAAGCTTCAAGATTGCAAGAAAGGTCAGTCAATTGAATACCGCCTCCTGATGTATGAGCAACTAATTCGCCGCTGATATTTCTTCCATTAACACTTCCGCCACTTGTGGTAGCTCTTATATCACCTTTCAGATCTTTTAAACTTAATGATCCTCCTGAAGTGCTCAGTCGAAGTTTTCCATCGCAATTGCGGGCATCAATACTTCCACCACTTGTGGTAAGATCAATATCATCCCTGGAATTTTCGACTTGTATACTTCCCCCTGAAGTTCTTCCGTCTATTTTACCCCCGACATTATCAACATGCAGGCTGCCGCCACTTGTTGTAAATTTCTGATCGCCGGTCAAATTAGTTAAGCTGATACTGCCTCCGCTTGTTGTGAGATCAGTAGAAATATTTTTCAGCACAAATATTTTAAAAGAAATATTCAAAGCCTTTTTCCAATCAGTGATATTATGTTTTGGCTTTGCGATTGCGATCAATTTATTACTGCTGACTGTAACAGAAAGATCATACATGTCTTTTAGTCGCTGATCGATCTCAGCTTTTGAAAGTTCATTCCTGTTTCCATTTGTTGATACATACACTTCTACTTTTGTTTCTGCTATGGTATTTACACCCGTAACAGAAATACTTCCGCCTGAAGTTTGTACCTCTGTACTTTTTACAGATTCGCTGCTTAATGATTTCGTCATGTAAGGTTCTTTTTCAAATTGGTTTTGCGCAATGACAGAAAAACTAACAGCGGTTATAAGTGTTATTAAAAAAGGCTTTCTCATATATTTCTTTTTAATTGTTTAAAAAATTATTCAGTTCTTAATGATTTTATTGGGTTAGCGATAGCAGCTTTCATTGTATTCAGGCTAACTACCACCAATGCTAATAAGAGAATCAGCAATCCAACTGCGCCAAATAACCAAATGCTGATGTTGATACGATCAGGATATTTTTCCAACCAGTTATTCATAAACCACCATGCCAACGGGGTAGCAATAACAAATGCGATCAATACAAGCTTTAAAAAATCTTTGGAGATAAGCAAAAGCAATTGTTGCAATGTTGCTCCCATTACTTTGCGAATACCAATTTCACGAATACGTTTTTCAATAGTAAATGAAGCAAGACCAGCGAGCCCAATACAGCAAATAAAAATGGCGAGCCCTGCAAATATGTTTGTGATCCTGCTGATCAGATTTTCTGTCAAAAATTTCTTCCCGAATTCTTCGTCAACAAATTTGTAATCGAATGGGTAAGCTGGATTGTATTTTTTAAATATTGTTTCAATAGAACTTAATGCCTGCTGTGGTTTTACAGAAGATCTTAACCGGATATTTATTGAATTGGAATTGTCGGGAGCAAAATGTACAAGCATAGGGTCAACAGCTTTGAATGGAGATTCCATGACAATATTGCTTATGATCCCGATCACAGTAAACTTATACGATCCATACCTGAGTTGTGTTCCTATCGGGTTCTTCAATTGCATTGCTTTTACAGCTGCCTCATTAATTATCATGTTTGCAGAATCAGCAGGCACACCTGAAAAATCTTTTCCTTCGATGATCTTCACACCCATTGTTTTTGCATAATCAATATCCGTCGTCATTCGTGCAACAATAAGTTCTGCCCCAGCCGGTTTTCCATCCCAATCCGGAGCAGGGGCTTTCCACCATATAGCTGTTATAGGAGAAAAAGATCTGTTTACCATGTTTACCATTCCTGTTTTCATCAATTCGTCTCTTATCGCCGCATAATTTTTTTGTGTATCCTCAGTAGCTGATATCATAATAAGGTTATTTGGATCATACCCGATATCACGATTCTTGATATGCTGTATCTGCTGATAAATAATTATCGTTGCTGAAATAAGAAGAATGGAAATGGCAAATTGACCCACAACAAGGATATGCCTTGGCAATGCAGATCTTTTTCCGGCAAGAAAAGTTCCCTTTAAAACTTTTACAGGATTAAAGGATGACAAGTATAATGCAGGATAACTGCCAGCTACAATACCCGTGAAAAGTATCAATATGATCGCAGCAGCCAAGAAAAGCGGCTGCAAAATATTTAACGACAGATGTTTATCAACTAAGTCATTAAAAAATGGCAATAAAAGATAAACGGCAAGTATTGAAAGAACAAAGGCGATCGATACTAAAATAATTGATTCAGAAAAGAATTGAAATATAAGTTGTTTTTTTCCCGAGCCCAATGTCTTTCTTACACCTACCTCTCTTGCTCGTTTTTCAGAACGTGCAGTAGAAAGATTCATGAAGTTGACACAGGCAATTAATAAAATAATAATTGCAATTATGCTGAACAGCCGAACGTATTCGATCATACCTCCTGTATTCTTTCCGTCTTTAAATTCACTTTGTAACCGCCATTTGTTCATTGGAAAAGCGAAATAGGTGCTTATTTTTTTATCTCCGGGATCGTGCTGATATTTTATATCATTTATATTTTTTTCCAATTGTTTCATATTTGTTCCAGGGTTTACCTGTACAAAAACATCCCATGAAGAATTTTGCCAATTGGTCATTGCCTGTTTTAAAAAATCATTGTTGTAGTTAAAAGCATTAATAAAATCAAATTGAAAAGTAGAATTGCCAGGTACATCGGCAACGATGGCTGTAACCTTAGCATCGTACTCATTATCTACTTTTATTATTTTATTTATAGGATCATCATTCCCAAATAAAGCTTTTGCAGCAGATTTTGTTAATACAATAGAATATGCATCAGGAAGAGCTGTTGCAGCATTTCCTTTGATGAATTTCCATGAAAACATATCAAAGAAGTGCTCGTTTACCGTATAACCTTCCTTCTTCAACTTTGCATCGCCATAAGTAAGTATATGTGGCTGCCTGTGTGTAGTAACTATCGCATGTTTTATCTGTGAAATACTATTTTCAATTGAGCTTGCAAGCGGCAACACCATATTTTCATCAGTAAACATCTGGTTGTTGAAATCACGATTAGCATATATCTTATAAATACTGCTGTAATTTGAATGAAACTTATCATAAGTAAGTTCATCCTTCACCCATAATGAAATTAATATTGTACACGTAATCCCAATGGTAAGTCCAAGCAAATTCGTTGCAGAAAATCCTTTGTTTCTAAACAAATTTCTCCATGCGATCTTTAAATAATTTTTTATCATAGCCAGGTTTTATTCAGTTCTTAAGCTTTTTATAGGATTAGTAAAGGCGGCCTTCAAGGCTTGTGTGCTTACAGTAAACAATGCGATCAATAATGCTGCTACACCAGCAACAATGAATATCCACCAGCCTACATTTATCCGGTAAGCAAAATCCTGCAGCCATTTATTCATTCCCCACCAGGCAATTGGAAATGCTATCGCAGAAGAAAGCAATACAAGCTTTAAAAAATCTTTTGAAAGCATTGCAACAATGCTGCCTTCGCTTGCTCCCAGAATTTTCCTGATGCTGATCTCTCTTGTTCGTTGTTGTGTAGCATAAGCAGCGAGTCCGAGCAAACCAATGCATGCGATGAAAATTGCTAATCCCGAAAAAATTGTAAATAGTCTTTGTGTTGTTTGCTCTGCCTGGTATTGATCGGCTAATGATCTATCAAGAAAATAATAATTGAAAGGTTTTTCCTTTACAAATTTTTTCCAAACCCCTCCAATGTCACTAAGTGCTGCTTTAAAATTATCACCCTTTATCCTTAAAGCTACCAGGCCCGACCGGCCGCCAAACTTCTTTGAATTGATGATCACCAGGGGTGAGATCGGTTCATGCAACGAATGATAATGGAAATCTTTTACTACACCTACTACATTATAAATATATGTGGACCCGTCGCGGGCATTATAAAAATCATCAGGGCTTGTAAGTCGTGAGCCAATTGCATTTTTCAAACCAAGTTCTTTTACGGCCCTTTCATTTAACACAACAGAAAGCGTATCTGTAGAAAAATCCTTAGAAAAAAATCTTCCTTCTTTTATTTCAAGACCTAATGTTTTATCGAAATCTTCATCAACCACCATTCCTCTTCCAGTCATTGGAGCTTTTGAGCCAACTTCCTGCCAGGTAGTTCCAAAAAAATTCTGATTACCGGGCATTGTACTGGTACCACTTGCTGTTTCAACTCCTGAAACACTTAACAATTCATTTTTAAAAGCCGGTAATTGATTTTCTACCATATCAGTTCTTTCCACCACAATAACATGATCTTTTTTAAACCCCAATTTATTACCCAGCATATATTTCATCTGCCGATTCACAACAATTGTAGATATTATCAATATCACAGATATCGCAAACTGGAAGATCACTAAACCATTACGCAGTAAAAGACCATAACGGTTTGATTTGAATCTGCCTTTCAATACCATGATAGGATTGAATGATGAAAGAACAAATGCGGGGTAAAGTCCAGCAATAAAACCGGTGATCAACACAAAAGCGATCAACAAAAAAATCCATGTTGGTTGTAAAAAATAAGCAGCGGTCAATTGTTTTCCTGAAATAGTATTGAATAATGGAAGTAGTAAGAGGATCAATCCAAATGCAAGAAACATACTTAATAAACTTACAAGCACAGATTCGATAAGGAATTGCCCGATCAGCGATTTTTTCTCAGAGCCAAATGTTTTTCTTATCCCAACTTCTTTTGCTCTCTCTACCGAACGGGCTGTTGATAGGTTAATAAAATTTATACAAGCAAGAAATAAAATGAATATGGCAACAACTCCGAAAATATATACTGCTGTCATACTTCCATTAGGACGCAGTTCCGCTTCCAGATCGGATATGAGGTGAATCTTAGTTAATGGTTGCAAATAATAATGATAACCATTACCCGCTTTTTTAAAATCTTCCCAGCTTTGGTTAAAGACCTTGCTAATTTCTCCGGACACATATTTCTTTATTATTTCCGGAAATTTTGCCTCCAACGCTTTATAGGATGAGTTAGGGTTTAAAAGCAAATAAGTATGTGCAGCAAATCCTATATAGTTAGGCCTGCGGGTAAACTGGAAAGTGCTTGTAGAAACGAGCATATCAAAAAGAAAATGAGAATTATCAGGCCAATCAGCAACAACTGCTGAGATCATGAATGACTGGGTAGTATCATCACCATCTGTTTCAAATGTTTTTCCTACAACATCCGTTGTTCCAAAATATTTTTTCGCGGTTGTTTCATTGATCACTGCCGAGTTTGGCTTTTCTAATGCTGTAGCTGGATCGCCATGAAGTATTTTACAGGTAAATACACGAAAGAAATTAGAATCAGCAGCAAGCACACGTTTTTCTTCAAATGTTTTTTCACCAATACGCAAAAAGAAATTTCCATTACCACCAAGATTGAATAGTCTTGTGCTTTCAAGCACTTCAGGGTATTCGGTTTTTATAGCAGCCCCGATCGATTGAGGAATGATCGCATATGAAGTGGATCGGCCGGGATAGTAACGTTCAAGAACAACCCGGGAAATGTTATCCGCTTTTTCATTTTGTTTATCATAGCTAAGTTCGCTTTGAATAAACAAAACAATGAGCAGGCAAACGGCCATGCCTATGGCCAGGCCTAAAATATTTATAAGACTGAATCCTTTTCTTTTTAAAAGATTGCGAAAAGCAACTTTAAAATAATTTTTAAACATAGGCCCTCCTGCTTTTCTAATAAAAGCTTTTAGTGATTAGTAGTTTGTGTTAATTGAAAGAACTGTTGAGTAAAAACTTTATCCTGGATTGACCAGTATTCAATTTTTATTCATTCGGTTCGTAGTGATTTCACAGGGTTTACAATAGCGGCCTTAATAGCCTGGAAGCTTATTGTAACAAATGCTATCAATGCTGCAATAGCACCTGCAATTGCAAATACCCACCATGGCATGTTGATGCGGTAAGCAAAATCCTGCAACCAGTTGTGCATGATCCACCATGCAACAGGGATTGCAAGCAGGAATGAAATACCTACCAGCAGCAGAAAATCTTTTGATAAAATGAACAGAACATTCTGTACAGAGGCTCCCATCACTTTTCTTATGCCGATCTCTTTTGTACGTTGTAATATATTGTATGCTGATAATCCCAACAACCCCAAACAGGCAATCAGAATAGCCAGCATTGCGAATAAG
>Ga0070698_100004343_pt1 | contig 15581 bp, 10 predicted proteins | sample KBSK1502metaG_FD_65477 | JGI IMG/M metagenome (GOLD analysis project Ga0070698, IMG submission 65477) | Corn, switchgrass and miscanthus rhizosphere microbial communities from Kellogg Biological Station, Michigan, USA - KBS K1-50-2 metaG | ecosystem: Host-associated > Plants > Roots >...
CAGGCACATGGTTTATGTTTTTCTGTACAAAATGGAGTGCCGCCACCACCCTCATTAATAAATATTTTTAAAGAATTGCATGATGATATTGGCGTGCCAATCCCTAATCATGGCAATCTTACACATTGGGCCGGGCAAGGTGTTTTTTTATTGAATGCATCTCTTACCGTTCGTGCAGGCGAGCCAATGAGTCATTCAAAAATTGGCTGGGCTCAATTTACCGACACCGTTATCAAAACTATTTCTGAAGAGAAGGAACATGTTGTTTTTTTATTGTGGGGGAAATTTGCACAGGAAAAAAGAGTTTTGATCGATGAAAGCAAACATTTAATTCTGCGATCAGTGCATCCTTCACCACTTTCTGCAAGTGCTGGTTTTTTTGGATGCAAACATTTTTCAAAAACGAATGAATATCTTACCAAACATGGAATTGATCCTATAGATTGGAGACTGTAAACCCCCATCCCCTAAAGGGGCTTTTAGATACATTTATTATTGATTGCATCATTTACATTTGCCAGAAGATTATCACAAATGATATCACCAAACCTAAAATTAGAAACCGACAAAGTAATCCTTCGTCCGTTGCAACAAGAAGATATTTCATCTTTTGCACGAATAACCAATGATGCATCTGTTTGGAAGTATTTTACATTTTTATTAAACAACTCTTCTGAACTGCAGCGATGGGTAGAAACAGCTTTAAAAGAAAGAGAAGAAGGAAAAAGAATTCCATTTACAATAATTGAAAAAGCAACCGGCGAGGTCTGCGGCAGCACAAGTTTTGGCAGCATTTCTTATTATGATAAAAGAATTGAGATCGGCTGGAGCTGGCTTGCCAAACATTTCCAGGGAACTGGAATAAATTTTCATGCAAAATTCTCCATGCTTAGTTATGCATTTGATGTTCTGGATTGGGAAAGGGTGGAAATAAAAACTGATAATTTAAATGAAAGAGCAAAGCAAGGTCTCCGAAAGATCGGTGCAAAGGAAGAAGGCGTTTTACGAAGCCACATGCAAATGCCATTGAACAGAAGAAGAGATTCCGTCTTCTTTAGCATATTAAAAGACGAATGGCCCAAAATAAAAAATTCCATCTTTAAAGAAATCACTTCTTTCCAGTATTCAGAATGAAAATTGTAAAGGAAATATTGGGTCGTGTATTTGCCTTCTGGGCATTGGTAACTTTTCTTATCACATTCCTCATCATTTTTATTCCATCAATGTTTTGCTGGTTGATACCAGAGCCAAAAGGACAAGATATTTTTATAAAGATCGCAAGGCTTTGGATGAATGTGTGGCTGACTCTTGTTGGCTGCCCGCTAAAAGTGAGAGGTCAGCAAAATTTCATTAAAGGAAAAACATATATAGTTACCTGCAATCACAATTCTCTAATGGATGTTCCTCTTTCCTGTCCATACATTCCCGGGCCAAATAAAACAATTGCAAAAAGCAGTTTTGCAAAGATCCCCTTGTTTGGTTTTTTCTATATGAAAGGCTCGGTACTTGTTGATAGAAAAAGCGAAGCAAGCCGCCGGCAAAGTTTTGACAAAATGAAAGCCGTGCTTGAAAAAGGAATGCACATGAGCGTTTATCCCGAAGGAACAAGAAACAGAACTACTGAACCATTAAAAAAATTTCATGATGGTGCATTCAGGTTGGCAACTGAAACCGGTCATGATATTATTCCTGCTATCATGTTCAATACAAAAAAAGTTTTACCGGTGGGCAAACCATTTTATTTCTGGCCACAAAAATTAGAGATGCATTTCTTACCTGCCATTCCTGTAAATAAAAACGATGATTACTCAATGCTAAAAGAAAAAGTATTTGCCACAATGAAAGATCATTATACAAACAATCTTCACTTATCCATGTAAAAATATCTTGTACGGTTGATCTTCAGGTCTTGTAATAATCCTGATTTGGGGCTGATAGAAATATTAAAATAGCGATAGGGTCCAACGGGTGTTACATTGATCGACATTTGCCAGCAATGCATTTCTCTTGCAATACTCATTGTAAATGTTTGCAGGTTTCTTGTATCAAAATCATAATACCCATTTACAGAAAAATTCCATTTGGGAGTTAATGAAAAGCTGCCGCTGAAATTTAAATTGCTGCTGAACTCTTTTTCAAAACCACTATAATCAGCTTTTAATCGTTCATTGAAGTATACACTTACTCCAAGATTCACACTCCATGGAATATTAAAATCAACAAAATCTGACGGGTTGCGGCGCATATAATCCAACTGGCTTTGTGCATCAGCGCCAAGTATGGGATCATTCAACAATTCCTGTTCTTTTTGCTTTCTCTCGTCTTCTTTTTTCTCATCTCTTGGCTTGCTTTGAAAACTCGTTGACATAGACAAGTTACCGGTTGTAAATCTTCCTAATTTGAACTTACCTCCATCCCATGCATATTTATTTACAGGAAACCCAAAGCTATCGACCTGGTAGGGATTCAGGGTTGTGCTTGCCGTAATATTTATTTTTTCAAACAATGTGCTTCGCAAATAAAAACTAATAGGACTGAGTTGAAATGAATCAGCAATGAAATTATAACCGCCATTAAAACCAAAGCCATCGATCAGGCGAATCTTTTTGAATTCTTGCGAAGTATCTTTTTTGGGTTTAATTCTCATTTCAATATTATTATCCACCCCAAAACCTATACCACCAAAATCTTCTTCACCATAAAAACCAAACATGCTTCCCTCAAATTCTGAAAAACGGAACTTTCTTCCTGTTGTATCAATTTGCGTTTCGTAAAAATGTTCTTTAGAAAAAGATGGCGAATAATTAAAACTTAAAGTAGGCCGGATCACATGCCTGATAGCTGTTTTCCTGGGCCCTTTAAAATTAAAAAGACCGAACAATGCCGTGTTGATACCAATTCCAAAAGACATTTTATGATCCATATAAAATCCTTTGGTAATTGTAGTATCAACTTTTTTATCGGTATCATTCCATTCTCTCCTGAATTTTTGAGCGATCCATTTATTCTCATACGAGATACTAGGTGATACTAAGAATTTTCCGCCAAGTATTGGTGGCAATGAAAGTGTAATTGGGAAATTGTGCTGACCGCCCCATTGCAAAGTATCAATAAGCTGTTTAAACCGAAATGCAGTATCATAAAAAGAAACCTGGCTTCTTACTGAACCGTTGTAAGCCACACCTAATTTGTCATACCATTTTGGTGTACCGGCGAAATCCGCATTCTTTCTTTGAAACGGATAAAAAGTATTAAGGGTATAAGCTACATCAGGCAAATTAAGATTGATCAGGTGTAACTGGTTATTCTGGTTATGATTAGCGCTGACTGTTAAATTCGAATTCTTAAATGTTTTTGAATAAGTAATAGATGAACCCAATTGGTTTTGAAAATTCCGAGTTGGGTTGTTTGGAATATATTTATTGTAAAAAGTAGAGCCTGCATTTACATTCGCAGAAAAACTTGTTCCCGGTCTTGCACGACTATCTGATGCGTGGCTCCACATAATATTATAGCTCCTGTTCTTTACATAATCCGGGTCGCCTTTAAAATTGTATTTGGTGCTTTGAATACTAAAAGTAAGATTACCCTGGTAGCGATAGCGTTTGCGATAAGTAGGAACAATATTAGCGGTCCATCCCCCGTAAGAATAAATATTGGCACGGACTGTTACATCAAAATACTCGCCGATAGTTTTATAATAACCTAATCCTTCAAGCCCCAAACCAAAATCTTCATTAGCTGTAAATGTTGGAGCAAGAATACCTGAATGTCTCCCTTGTTTCATTGGGAAAAAACCAAAAGGTAAATAAATAGGAATAGGCACTCCTTCAAACTCAGGATGTATCGGACCTGTGATGGCTACTTTATTATTAACCACTTTTACTTTATCATATCTGAACCCAAAATGCGGATCATCAAGCATACATGTAGTAATAACTCCTTTGCGTGAATAAATAACGTCGCCAATCCTTTTCACATCAGTTCCGATCATATGCAACTCACTCATTAATGTATGTGTGTTCTTGGTTAATCCTTTTTGTGTTTTAAAATTATACCTGATCGTATCACTTTGAAATTTATTTTCTCCTTGTGTAAAATGAGCCCGGTCGATCAGATTACCGGCACTGTCAAGTTTATTTACAGCAGTAAGTATTTGTGTTTGCTGATCAAGCTCCATTTGCGGAGCCGTTAATTGAATATCCTTATAGACCGTTTTTGTTTTTCCATAAAGAATAACTTTTTTATCCTTTACCAGTACAACAGCAGAATCTTCGGCCTCATACTCGACCGGGGCATCTAATGAATCTTTAGAAATTTTTAAATCAAATGTGTCGATCTTATTTATGGAAGTATCGGTCGGCTGCGTCTTTAACAATGAATCTTTTTTTAATGTATCAGCAGCGTTTGCGGGTGGCCGTTTTATAAGACTGTCTTTGATTTTTATAGGTACAGTATCCTGTTGAGCTGTTAATGCGATGCAAAAATTTTGATTATAATTATAATTAGCCGTAGTTTTCCACGTTTGTGTAAAGAAGATCACAGTTAACAGACCGGTAAAAAGGTATTTTGGGTTAAATTTGTTCAAATCTCATAGCATTAAAAACAAAAATAATTCATTCAGATTTAAAGGTTTTGTGAAGATTGAAAACTAATCCGTTAAAATTAATATCCACCATGAGGCAGTTCGCAGGCATCCTGATTTGTATTGCAGCTCTACCATTAGCATTTGCATTTAAAACTGCACCTGTTCCTGTACAAAGAAAGGGAGTACAAACCATAATTATTGACCCGGGTCATGGAGGTAAAGACCAGGGAGCAAGAGGCTCAATTACCACAGAAGCCAAAATCTGTCTTTCAGTAAGTATGAAACTCGGTAAAGTAATTGAAGAAAGATTCCCAAATATCAAGCTCCTTTATACAAGAACAACTGATATTATTCCGGGAAATAAACCAGATAAAAACCAGGGATTACGTTATCGTGCAGAATTTGCCAATCAATCAGGTGGTGATCTGTTCATTGCTATTCATGTTAACTCAGCTCCTAAATTGAGACATAAAATCCCTGCAGGATATAAATGGGTTGGTAAAGGGAAAAAAAGAAGAAAAGTTCAGACGTATAAATATTATTATACACAAAACCCTGCTCATGGAACAGAAACTTTTATCTGGGCAGCTGATAGAAGTGATGATAAATCCGGTACAATAACACCCGATGATGAATTTGGTGAATCTGACAGCACTATTACAATCCCTGATATGAATGATCCTGTGATGAAAGCATTTCAATTATTATACACAAAAAAATATTTTGAAAGCTCACTGCATTTTGCTAACATGATAGAAACGGAATTTGTTAAAGAAGGAAGATTTAGCCGTGGCGTTAAGCAAAGAAATGATAAAGGTATTTGGGTATTACAAGCTACAGGCATGCCAAGTGTCCTTATTGAAACAGGCTTCATCAGTGATAAAGATGAAGAAGAATATCTTGACAGTGAAAAAGGCCAAAATGAAATCGTACAAAATATTGCTGATGCGCTTGCAAATTATATCGCCTCAAAAGAAAAAGCACCGGCAAGCAATGGTGGAAAATCTCCTGACACAAAAAGTGCTCAAACAAGTGCTGCAAACCTTCCCAGAAAAGATATTCAAAAAGCCCGCAGCAAATAAATAACCGTTCCACTCTTTCCCATTGTTATTTAAAGTTTTAAATAGCTGAATTATTTTATTAATTTGGCACTCTGTAAACTCGAAGTGAAAACAAATATTCATGAAGATCAGCAATGAAACCAAGGTCGGGATCTTAACTATCGTAGCCCTTGTTCTATTAATAGTGGGTTTTAATTTTTTAAAAGGCAAGAATGTTTTCGGTCATGAAAAACATTTGTATGCAGTTTTTGCAGATCTGGGTAGCCTTAGAAAATCGAACGACGTAAAAATGAAAGGTCTCCCGGTAGGCACTGTCTATGATTATACAGAAATTGATAAAAATCTCAGCGGAATCATTGTTACCATCACCATGAAACGTGATGTAAATATTCCGAAGGATTCAAAGGCAACCATAGAATCCGAATTACTGGGCTCCACTTATTTAAATGTAATGCAAGGTGCTTCAACAGAATTTTTAAAAGATGGCGATACATTAGTCACAGACAGAGCTACTTCTTTTTTTACTGATGTAAAATCACAAATAAGCCCAACACTTTCAAGTGCAAGAGATGCTATTGATTCTTTAAAAATAGTTTTGGGTGGACTAAACAGGCTTTTTGATAAAGACACCAAAGGAAATGTAAGTGAAATAATACGCAATCTTCGGGAAACAACCGGAAGTCTTAATAGACTATTGAATGCCGAAAGCAGTGCATTAGCAGCTACACTTGATAATGCAAATTCAATTTCTGCAAATCTTAAGAAGAATAATGATAGCATCACTGCAGCTATAAGCAGTGTAAAAAGAGCAGCGGATAAATTTTCTAATATAGAGATACAGCCAACAGTTGATTCATTGCAAGCGTCTATAATAGAATTCAAATCTATTTTACAAAAGTTTAATACCAATGAAGGGACTCTTGGTCTGTTGATGAAAGACCGTAAGCTTTATGACCAGTTAAACAATTTAACACTTAGCCTTGAAATACTCTTTGATGACGTTCGTGTTAATCCAAAACGATATACTGGCAGTTTGATATTTAACAGAAAAGATAAAAAGGGCCCATTAACTTCACCTGCGAAAAAAGATTCTATTCCCCCGCAAGGCAATCAAAAATGATCTCGAAGAAATTTACCTGCTTTCTTTTCATCTTGTGGCTGCTCGCAAGCCCTTTATTTATTTTTAGCCAGGATCTGCCAACAACAAAAACATTCACTCCATCTGATACGGTTCGTACAATTGAAATTATACAGGCAAGAAAATTAGAATATAGAAAAATTGATTCTGTAACCGAGATCCAAATACTTGCAGGTGGTGTAAGATTGAAGCAGGGCAATTCACTATTTGAATGTGATAGTTGCGTCATAAATAAAAGACTTAATCTTTTTGAAGCATTTGGTAAAGTTCATATTAATGATTCAGATACCACGAATGCATATTCAGATCATCTTCGTTATCTCACGGATAAAAAGATCGCATACCTCGATGGCAATGTAAAACTAACTGATGGCAAAGGGACATTAACCACACCAACTTTAGAATATGATATGAATACCAAAGTTGGTATTTACAGAAATGGCGGAAGAGTGGAGAATAAGGAAACTGTATTGACAAGTGAAGAAGGATTTTATTATGCAGATCTGAAAGATGTCTATTTTAAAAAGAAGGTAAGATTGAAAGATCCGAAATACGACCTTGAATCAGACTCATTATTATATAATACAGGTACAGAAATCGTACGGTTCATCGCCGAAACACTGGTAAAAGATAGTTCCGGCCGTACTATAAAAACAAGAGAAGGTTACTATGATAAAAGAACAGGTAAAGCCGAATTTGGTCAAAGACCAGTAATAACAGATAAAGATATACAGGCAACAGGAGATAGAATTTTTAGTGACGACAGTTTAGGAGTAACACAAATTTTAGGTAAAGGAATAATTGTTGATACAGCTGGTAAAAGAACAGTACTTGCTGATACAATCTTCTATAATAAAAATGATGAATCGTTTCTTGCATTTGCAAAACCTTTAATGATAATTGAACAGGAACAAGATTCAATTTTCATCTCGGCGGATACACTTTTTTCTGCAAAGCTTTCAACTCTGTATGGCACAAAAGATTCGATTGTAAAAAAAGATACATTAAGAGGAGTAAAAGTTATCAATACAAAAACTAAAGATAGCACCGACAGATATTTTGAAGCTTTTCGAAATGTCAAGGTTTTCTCAGATTCACTACAGGCTGTTTGCGACAGCATGTTCTACTCATTTAAAGATTCTGTGTTCCGTTTGTATTATGACCCGGTTGTCTGGTCAAACGAAAACCAGATAACAGGAGATACTATCTTGCTTTTTACAAAAAATAAAAAAGCAGACAGGATGCAGGTTTTTAAAAACAGTTTTATTGCCAGCATTGTAAAACCCGAAATATTTAACCAGGTAAAATCTACCCGGATGGATGCGTATTTTATTGACGGTAATATTGATTCGGTTCGTGCAAGAGGTTCTGCTGAATGTATTTATTATATACAGGATGAAGACAGTGCATTCACAGGCATTAACCAATCCAATGCAGATCTGATGGATGTTTATTTTAAAGAAAAAGAACTACAACGGGTCGTGTTCCGCACTGCTGTGAAAGGAACTATTTGGCCAATGAAACAAAAAACTCCCCAGGAAATGCGTCTTTCAAACTTTAAATGGCGTGATGCGGAGAGGCCAAAGACAAAGTATGAACTCTTTGAGTAGGTGATAATGGATAGATGACAGATGATAATTGCTTATCCTTGTTAATTTCAATAACAGGAATAACTATCAGTTCTCAGTTATTATCTATCATCTGAACTTTTGCATTTCTTTTAAACTTATCTGGCACTCTTTTCGTTAACCTAGTGAAAACATTCCGCCATGAAGAAATCATTTCTGTTTCTCTTTGTAATTATTCTTGTTTCAGCTTCCCAGTTAAAAGCACAGGATTATAAAACTGCTATCGGTATCCGCCTCAGCAGCCAGGGACCAGCTGTAAACAATTCAGTAAGTTTTAAGTATTTCATGAATCCCAAGCTTGCGGTTGAAGGTCTTTTAACTTTTGATAAAAGAGCTGCCATCGGTGCATTATTAGAGGTTCATAATCCAATGCCTTCAACTGAGGGGTTGCAGTGGTTCTATGGAGCAGGAGCTTATCTTGGTTTTGACTCTGATAAGACTCATACCGACCGTGCATTGATGGGTGCACAAGGAATAATTGGTCTCGATTATAAATTCGCCAACCTTCCACTGAATCTTTCATTGGATTGGAAGCCCGAACTAAATATCATCGATAATATAAACTTCGAACCTGCAGCCGTTGGTTTTACCATCAGGTTTACTTTTGGTAAAACGCAAGGTGCACAAACAGTATCTGAGTAGAATATCTTATTAATATATACAAACATTAGTGACCCGGAAGCTTGCAGCATTTCCGGGTTTATTTTTGTCTTTTGCGAGAATTGCGGTTTTCTCTTGCGGGAAATACCGGGAATTATAAGTTTGTAATTCACTTTTTTCCTTAACTTCATTTTCACAAACTTCTGCTTATGCAACTAATTAGACGATTAACGCTAATCGTGCCCCTTATTATTTTAGTACTATCCTCCATGGCACAGGAGAAAACAGTTTCCGGAACTGTATTGTCAGAAAAAGATGGCGAACCAATTGCAAATGCAACGGTCACAAACCGGAATACTAAAAAAAATACAACAACAACATCAGCCGGACGCTTTACCATCAAAGCTTCAAAAGGTGATGTGTTGGAAATTACTTCAGTGGGTCATTTAAAATTCACCATTAATATTGGTGATGGCACAGAAATACCTGTGAAAATGGCGGTGAATGAAAAACAACTTAGTGAAGTAGTTGTAACATCTCTTGGTATTAAAAAAGAAAAACGTGGATTAGGGTTTTCTTCGCAGGAAATAAAAGGCGATGAAGTAGCCCAAACTCAACGTGAAAACTTTTTTAACTCCATTCAGGGTCGTGTAGCCGGAGCAACGCTTGTGCAAACCAGCGGTGCACCTGGTGCTTCATCAAATATCGTATTGAGGGGGTTTAATTCACTTTCAGGAAGTAACTCTCCTTTGATCGTTGTTGATGGTCTTCCTATCAGTAATAATACACTGGATCAGCATCAGCTTGCTTCCAACGGTGATAATCGTTATAACGATTATACCAACCGTGCTGCTGATATTAATCCTGATGATATTGAATCGATCAATGTACTTAAGGGGCCGGAAGCTACGGCACTTTATGGTATTGAAGCAGGGAGTGGCGCTATTATTATCACAACCAAGAAGGCCAGAAAAGGAAAACTGAAGTTTACTTATGATAATAACTTCAGAACAACTCATACTTATCGCTTTCCTCATATACAGAAAGTATATGATAACGGTTTGAATGGTGTTCCATCCAACACACGACTATTATTTGGGCCACGCTTTGCTCCAGGTACAAAATTTTATGATAACGTAGATGAATTTTTCCAGGATGGTTTCCAGCAAAAACATAACCTTACAATGGAGGGCGGTAAAAATAATACTGCATTCCGTTTCAATGCTTCCTGGAGAGATGAAACAGGAACAATTCCGAATACTGGTCTTGAGCAGTTTCAAACGAGAATTACAGTTAACCAAAAAGTGTTGAAGAACCTGGATGTTAATTTTACCGGTGCCTATACAAAAACAAGAAATGACAAAGCAATACGAGGTGCTGGTGGATTTTTACATAACCTGATGTTATGGTCTATTACTGACAGGGCAAGTGATTATTTGCTGCCTAATGGAACCCGTAAATTTTTCCTTGATCCTGATGCCACAGGAAATCAACCAAACGAAGTGGACAATCCTTTTTTTGAAGCAAACAGGAATTTCTCTTATGATAAAACGGATAGAGGCATATTTAACTTAACTATCAACTACGATCCGTTTGACTGGCTTAATATTACAGTAAGAGGTGGCGCCGATGTTTATGAGCAATTCGGAAGAACATATTTTCATCCCGAATCAAACCAGGCGAGAACAATAAAAGGACAAATAGAAGATTATACACAAAAGTTCAAAAGCTATAATGGTGTATTCATCGCTACAGTAAAAAAGAATTTTGGAAAGTTTAAAACAACATGGCGTGCAGGAGTAGCAAATGATGATTGGAAGAGAGAGACATTTGCAAAACTCGGCCGCCAGTTCAAAGATTCTGTAACAAAAGATCTGTCAGTAGCAACACAACTTGTAACAAGTCGTGAAGTAGGAGCAGATACTCTAACAATGAAAAGATTGCAGGGTGTATTTGGTGAAGTAGTTTTAAATTATAACGATGTTATTTACCTGACCGGAACCGGGCGCAATGACTGGACATCGACACTTCCAGTAGAGGCCCGTTCATTCTTCTACCCTGCTGTGAGTCTTGCGGTCATAGTCAGTGATATAATCGCACCGGATTCAAAATGGCTTGACTTCTGGAAACTTCGTGCATCAAGAGCTGAAACTGCAAAAGATATTGCCCCTTATGGTTCCCAAAGCTGGTATACGAATGCTCCTGCAGTTTCTACCAATGGTTATGGATGGGCATTCGATTTCTATAATCAAAATCCGAAAATAGTTCCTGAAAGACAAAAGACCTATGAGATAGGAACTGAAATGCGTTTGTTCAATAACCGGGTTAGCCTTGAGTACACTTATTACAACACAAGAAACCTTGATCAAATTGTCCGCCTGGTTCGTTTGAGTTATGGTACCGGTTTCGTATTGAACACAAGTAATATCAGTGATACTAAAAATACAGGTCATGAAGTAAGTCTTGGTATTACTCCAATTAAGAGAAAGAATTTTTCATGGAGAATGATTTATAATTTCAACCGGATGACTAACAGGATCACACGTATTCCTGATAACATTCCCGAATTTTATAATTCCGATACATGGCTTGGTAACTTTAGAGCAGGTCTTACAAGAAATGGTACCATCACGCAACTTACAGGACAAAATTATTTAAGAAACAATGCTGGCCAGATCCTGATCGATCCAACAACTGGTTATCCTGTTCCTGATCCTAACTATACAAAGATCGCAGATCGCAATCCTGATTTTCAACTTGGCATCAGCAATACTTTTATTTACAAAAACCTTTCACTCTCATTCCTGCTTGATATTAAAGTAGGCGGTGATATTTTGAATGCAAACGAAATATGGATGACACAAAATGGAGTAAGCCTGAGAACACTTGACAGAGAAATACCACGCATTTATCCGGGTGTATTTAATGATGGTTTACAAAATACAACGACTCCTACAATAAATAATATTTCCGTGACACCACATTTCCAAAGTTCCATTTATACAGATAGAACTATGGCAGTTGATTATGTAGAAAAAGATGTAAACTGGCTTAGAATGAGAGATGTCACATTACGATTCAATGCCGGCAAACAGTTATTACAAAAACTAAGATATTTTTCATCAGCAAGTGCATTCCTTACTGGTACCGACCTGTTCATGTTTACCAATTATTCAGGTGTAGATCCAACCGCTGCAGGTAATTCAGCTGCTACTCTTGGTAATGGATCATTTGGAATTGACTTCGGCTCGCTCTCAATTCCAAGAGGTTTCAATTTTGGTTTGTCACTTCAATTTGCAGGTAAAAAATAATAATACAGTATATGAAACATATAAAAATAATTTTTGCAATTCTAACAGGCGTGATGCTTTTTTCCAGTACTTCCTGTAAAAAGTATCTTGATGAGGCATATCCCAATCCGAATAAACCGGTTGTAGCTGACCCAGATCTGGTTTTACCTACAATTATCAACAATCAGGCAAGAGGGCTTTTCTTTGATGCCAGGTTTCTTGGTAATTATATTGATTACTGGCACAGGACAGCTACTAGTATTACATGGGAACGTATGGGATATGATCCGGGCAGTGATAATGGCGGCGAAAAATGGAGAACACATTACTGGAACTCAGGAATAAACTCTTTAAATGTAATCAGCGATGGACGCAATTCAGGTCGTCCGGAATATGCTGGCGCCGCGTGGGCATTGTTTGCTTTCAGTTGGTTGCAGCTTACCGATTATCATGGTGAGGTTATCCTGGATGAAGCATTCAAATCAGAACAGCTGACATTTAAATATAATACGCAAGAACAGGTTTATGATTGGGTAAAGAAATGCGCTGACTCTGCGCTATTTTATTTCAACCAGGCGTCATCGCCATCCGATGGTTTTGCTACAAAAGGTGATAAATATTTCTATGGAGGAAATATCGATCGCTGGAAAAAATTTGTCTATGGTGTAAAGGCATTGGTTTTTCACAGGTATATAAACAAATCAACCTACAGCGCAGATTCTGTTATTAAATATGCTAACCTTTCATTTGCTTCTTCTGCTGATGATGCAATTATAAAGTTCGATGCCTCGTTAGCCGCTATAAGTACTAATGCCCTCAACTTCTATGGACCTACAAGAAATAATCTTGCGGGATATCGTGCAAGTAAATATTTGATAGATATAATGAGTGGCAGAACTTTTTTTAATAGTACAACAGATACAATAATTGATCCCAGGCGAGCCTATATATTTAAGCCCGATAGTAATGGCAATTACAATGGTGTAGCAGCAAATGTTGGCTTAACAACGGGAACCCGTACCAGCCCCTGGAATTTTTGGGGATTTAATACTGCAGCGGCCCCAGCGGGTGGTATTGATACAGGTGCAAGAACTTTCTTTAAAAATGCCTCGCCCTTTCCTATACTTACTTATAGCTGGATACAATTTGTAAAAGCTGAAGCTGCTTTAAAGAAAGGTGATCTGAACACTGCAAAAACTGCATACATCGCCGGTATCAACGGCAGCTTTGATCTGCTTACCAGTAGTAATTACACAGGTTATACTGCTATTTCAGCAACTGCAAAAAATAATTATTTGAACAGTACCATTGTTGTGCCTGATGTAATTACTTTAAATCATATTATGATGCAGAAATTTGTTTCGCTATGGCCTTATGGCACGGAAGAAATATGGGTTGATCTTCGAAAATACCAGTATGATGCAAATATTTTCAAAGGTTATGCTCCGGTTGCATCATTATACCCCGATAATTCCGGTAAACTGGTGCAAAGAGTAAGGCCACGTTATAATTCGGAATACTTGTGGAATGTTGCAGAACTTCAAAAAATTGGCGCACTTGCAACGGATTACCATACCGTCCCGGTTTGGTTTACAAAACCATGATTAATGTTTAAAAAAAATATTATGAGAAAAATACAAATAAACCTGCTGATATTTTTGATGATACCGGTTATGTTCTTTTCATGTGTAAAGGAAACAAATGACAAGATCGATCAGATTGAAAAATTTTATTTGAATAATCCCGAATCAATTACTCAGGTAAAATTCATACATGCTTATACGCCACTCACCATTAATAGCCTTGCAGCAGGTATGACAGTAGGTTCCACAAACTCCGGAACAGGATTCAGAATTACAATGGATGGAAATAAAATAAATGGAGCGACTAATACGTCTGCATTTACTAATACCCTTATATATGGAGGTATATATCCGCCGACTATTGCTTATGCATTCCTTCCTCCAGGCGGACGCAACATCAAATTTGTTATGAACAGGATCACTTCAAGTAATTATGCTCCTATAGCAGGCGATGAAGTATTTAACACCACTTTGGCATTAACTGCAGGAAAAAGATACAGCATGTTTATTGCTGATCCTTATGGTCCTCCCGGGGTTTATGCCATCGAAGATAATTTCGAGGTGCCTGGTTTAAATAAATATGGATTGCGGTTTATAAATCTTTGTGCAGATGCTGCAAGACGTTTTGATGTCACTTCAGCCAGAAATGGCGCCAATGCCAGGATCTTTTCTAATGTAGCTTATAAAGAGATGAAAGATTATATTTATTTAAATACAACGGGTACAGATACCATTTATTTAAAAGATGCAGTTGCTGATACTGTTGTATCGTCGATCCCTGGCTTCTTGCCCGGTACACAAAAAGTATATACGCTTTATGCACGCGGTAAAAAAGGAACAACAAATAGAGAGCCCAGTCTTACTTTTTATACAAACAGATAAGAGTTGATCAGAAGGAAGAAGCCGTCCCGACAGAGCCGGGACGGTTTTTTATTTATCCAAAGAACATATAAGCAAGGAATATTGAAGTGATGATACCAACAAGATCAGCCAATAACATTATACCAACAGAATACCTTGTATTTTTTACAGAGATTGCGCCGAAGTATACAGCAATTACATAAAATGTAGTATCAGAAGAGCCTTGCAACACACAGGCAAGCCTGCCGGCAAATGAGTCTGCGCCATAGGCATTCATTGTATCGATCATCATGCCTCTTGCACCGCTGCCGGTCAGTGGCTTTATTAATGCAGTTGGCAAGCCATCAACAAATCTTGTATCGGCGCCTAATGCTGCAAATAAATTCTTAAGCCCGTCAATGATAAGATCGAATGTTCCGCTGTTGCGAAGCAAACTGATAGCCACTAATAATCCAACGAGATAAGGAATGATACGAACAGCAGTTTCAAAACCTCCTTTCGCTCCTTCAATAAACGCTTCGAAGATGTTTATCTTTTTATAAATCCCACCGACCACAATTAAAAAAAGAATTAACAATAATATTCCATTGCCTAGAATTCCGGAAACCGCTTGTACACGTTCAGAACTCAGTGAATTAAGATACAAAACCAATGCTGCAATGATCGCTGAGATACCGCCAACCCAGGCAAGTATGACTGGTTGAAAAATATTTATCTTTTGTTTAAATGAAACCATAAGCATTGCTGCCATTGTAGCAACAAAAGTTGCGATCATGCAAGGAACAAAAATATCAGTAGGATTTGCAGCAGGAGGTTTAACAGCGGCCCTTGC
>Ga0070698_100004344_pt1 | contig 15581 bp, 9 predicted proteins | sample KBSK1502metaG_FD_65477 | JGI IMG/M metagenome (GOLD analysis project Ga0070698, IMG submission 65477) | Corn, switchgrass and miscanthus rhizosphere microbial communities from Kellogg Biological Station, Michigan, USA - KBS K1-50-2 metaG | ecosystem: Host-associated > Plants > Roots >...
AAAGATATTGCACAAGTTGCAGGAGGCTATGACCATAACTGGGTTTTTCAAAAACCTGAAAACAGGTTTGACCTCGTTGCCTCTTTATATCATCAGCCAAGCGGAAGATATATGGAAGTTCGTACGACCGAGCCGGGCATACAATTTTACAGCGGAAACTTTTTGGATGGTACGTTAAAAAATACAAGGGGTGGAGTTAAATATGTAAAGCATGCCGGGCTTTGTTTGGAAACTCAACATTTTCCTGATTCGCCGAATCAGCCAGCTTTTCCAACTACTATCTTAAAACCTGGTGAGGCTTACCAACAGATCACAGTTTATAAATTCTCAACTAAGAACCACGATTAACATGATTATAAAAAAGATTATGAGGAAAAAAAGACAGTGGCTGCTATTTGTCATCTATCAGTTATCAGTTATCATCTCATTCTCCCAGGTAGATAAAGCTCCTGCTTACCCGCTCGTCGTACATGATCCTTATTTCAGCATCTGGAGTTTTACAGATAAACTGAATGAAAGCACTACTAAACATTGGACAGGAAAAGACCATTCACTAATTGGGCTATTAAGTGTAGACGGCAAACTCTATAAGTTTCTTGGAGAACCTGCAAGAGAATTAAAAGCGATCTTGCCAATTGCTGAAGCTCAACCTTACAATTGTCAATTTACCGAGTCAAAACCAACTGGTGATTGGACAAGTGTCGAATACGATGATTCGAAATGGCAAACAGGTAAAGGAATGTTTGGAACAAAAGATGTCGATCCACAATCTGAATGGAAAAGCAGGGAAATATGGATAAGGCGATCATTTGATTTTCAACAAATGAATATTAATGAGCTCTTGTTGAAAATAAAATATGATGATAATGTAGAGATATATCTCAATGGTGAAAAAATATTTGATGCAGGCTGTTGTTCTGCTAATAAAGAGATATTCCTTTCAAAAGCTATTGAACAAAAACTGCGTAAAGGCAAAAATGTTTTGGCAATGTATTGTGAGAATACGGGTGGGCAGGCATATATTGATGCAGGATTATATGATCGGTTGCCAGCTCAGCCAATTGATCAGGCCATTCAGAAAAAAATTGAAATAACAGCTACTCAAACAAAATATGAATTTAACTGTGGACCGGTTTCTCTTGCTGTTGATTTTCTTTCGCCTCTTTTAATGAATGATCTCGATCTGTATTCAAGACCGATAAGCTTTATAACTTTTAAAGCAAACTCAAATGATGGAACGCAACATGATGTGAGATTATTCTTTAATGCATCTCCTGATATTGCAAGAAACAAGAAGTCGCAAGAAGTAACTGTAAAGAATTTTAATGCCGAAGGTATAACGATCATAACATCAGGAACCGCTGAGCAACCGGTATTAAAGAAAAAAGGAGATGACTTAAGGATTGATTGGGGTTATGCGTATGTTGCTATGAAAGATGAATCAAGTAAAGAACTTGTAAAGAATTCTTTTAAGACTGATGCTTTTGGATTGCAATATCATGTATTGGATTTTGGTAAACCAAAAAACACTCCTGTCGCGAAGACCATTTTGCTGGCATACGATGATCTTTATTCCATTCAATACTTTGGACAAAATCTGAAGGCTTGGTGGAAGAAAAATTTTTCTTCAACAGAGGAAATGATCAAAAAGTCATTGGATGAGTTTAAATCAATTGAAGAACGCTGCAACAATTTTGATAAACAACTTTATGAAGATGCGGTAAAAGCTGGCGGTAAAACTTATGCTGATCTATGTGTGTTAGCTTATCGTCAATCTTTGGCTGCGCATAAATTAGTAAGGGGGCCAAACAATGAAGTGCTATTCCCTCAAAAAGAAAACTTTAGTAACGGTTCAATATGGACGGTTGATGTAACTTATCCATCAGCGCCGCTTACTTTAATTTATAATCCTGCTTTATTGAAAGGAATGGTTGAACCGCTGATGTATTATAGTGAAAGCGGTAAATGGACAAAACCATTTCCTGCACATGATCTTGGAACCTATCCGCTGGCTAATGGACAAACTTATCCGGAAGATATGCCGGTGGAAGAAGCGGGTAATATGATCATTCTTACGGCTGCAATTTGCAGGGCCGAGAATAAATATGATTTTGCAAAAAAGCATTGGGATGTGTTGAGTAAATGGGTTGAGTTTTTGGTGAACGATGGTTTTGATCCGGCGAATCAATTATGTACGGATGATTTTGCCGGGCATCTTGCCCGTAATGTAAATCTTTCAATGAAAGCAATTGTTGGTATTGCTGCTTATGCACAAATGGCAAAGGGTTTGAATAAAAGAGGTGAAGCAGGCAAGTATCACAATATTGCAACTGATTATGCAGCCCGCTGGATGCAAATGGCTGATGATGGCGATCATTATTCCCTAACGTTTGATAAAAAAGGAACATGGAGCCAGAAGTATAACTTGGTTTGGGATAAATTACTTGGTCTTGATCTTTTTCCCCAATCAGTGTATGATAAAGAGATCAAATATTACCTGGCAAAGCAAAATGAATTTGGCTTGCCATTAGATAGTCGCAGAACTTATACAAAAAATGACTGGATACTATGGACAGCAACAATGGCAAATGATCCAAAAGATTTTGAAGCATTAATTAAACCTGTTTACAAATTTGCTACTGAAACACCAACAAGAGTTCCTTTGAGTGACTGGCATGAAACCACCAATGGTAAACAGGTAGGTTTCCAGGCAAGAAGTGTGGTTGGCGGTTATTTCATAAAAATGTTAGAATATAAATGGAAGAAATAACTATGAAAAAGATCCTTGTTTTTGCGTCAATGATAGTATCAATTATTGCAACCGGGCAATCGTATGTTCCTGAAAAAAGCAATAATAAGATCAGGATCAAACCTGTTGTTCCGATCAAGGCGTACAGCTTTAATCTGAAAGATGTAAAACTTTTGGATGGGCCTTTTCATCATGCAATGGCAATGGATAGCTCTTATTTGTTGCTGATAAAACCTGATCGGTTGTTATATCGTTTTTACAAACATGCCGGCTTACCGGCAAAAGACTCAATTTATGGTGGATGGGAAAAAGAAGGGATCTCGGGTCACACACTTGGTCATTATTTATCGGCATGTGCCATGATGTATGCCAGTACAGGTAACAAAGAATTTAAAAGCCGGGTTGATTATATAGTTGATGAGTTGCGTAAATGTCAATTAGCAAGAAAGACAGGATACATAGGGGGAGTACCAAATGAAGACACAGTTTTTGCGCAGGTTAAACGTGGCGAGATCCGTTCAGCCGGTTTTGATCTGAATGGCTCATGGGTTCCCTGGTACACGTTACATAAAGTATTAGCAGGTTTGCTTGATGCTTATTTGTATTGTGATAATAATACTGCGTTGACGATTGCGAAAGCTGCTGCAGACTGGATGGGAACGATTGTGAATGATCTGACCGAAGAGCAACGATTAAAGATGCTGAATTGTGAACATGGAGGTATGAATGAAGTGCTGGCAAATATTTATGCGATCACCGGCGATGAAAAGTATTTAGCCGTTTCAAGAAAATTTCATGACGAATTTGTTTTAGGTAAACTGGCGCAGCGTATTGATCCAATGCCGGGGAAACACAGTAATACCAACGTGCCGAAAGCAATTGGTTGTTCACGCCGTTATGAGATCACTGGTGATGAAAGAGATAAAACAATAGCTTCTTTCTTCTGGGAAACGATGGTAAAGCATCATACTTATGTTATCGGCGGAAATAGTAACTATGAGTATTGTGGTAAACAGGATTCATTGAATGATAGACTAAGTGATGCAACTTGTGAGACATGCAATACCTATAATATGCTCAAGTTGACAAGACATTTATTTGCATGGCAGCCTTCGGGAGAATTGATGGATTATTATGAAAGAGCATTGTATAATCATATTCTTGCTTCGCAAAACCCGGAAAATGGGATGATGACCTATTTTGTTCCGCTAAGAATGGGAACGAAGAAACAATTCAGTGATTCATTTCATACATTCACCTGTTGTGTTGGCAGTGGCATTGAGAATCATTCAAAATATGCTGAACAGATATATAGTCATGGAGATCATGGAGAGCTGTTTGTTAATTTATTTATTCCATCGGTTGTTACATGGAAAGAACAGGGATTAATTCTTAAGCAGGAAACAAATTTCCCCGAAGCAAATACTTCAACATTTACTTATCTCGGTGATGTACCAAAAGCATTTACGCTGCTGGTGCGGAAGCCTTATTGGTCAACAGGCAGAACAAGATTCTTTATGAATGGGAGAGAGAACCAAAATATTAAATCATACGACAACAATTTTGAGTTTGACAGGATCGATGGGTATATTCCTTTACGAGTTACAATGAAGAAGAATGATAAACTGGAAATGAGATTTATTATGGGTCTTTATACCGAATCGATGCCTGATAATCCAAATCGGATTGCCTTCAAATATGGCCCGGTAGTTTTAGCCGGACAATTAGGTAAAGAGATGCCAGACCCTGTTTATGGCACTCCTGTTTTACTAACCGATAATAAAAATATCAATGACTGGATAAAACCCGTTTCCAATTCTCCTCTCACATTTGAAATGGAAGGGGTTGGTAAACCATTTGATGTAAAACTTATTCCCTTTTATAAAACTTACGATCAGTATTATAGTGTATACTGGGATTATTTTACAAATGCTGATTGGGCAACAAGACAAGCGGAGTATGAGGCGGAAAAGAAAAGAGCAAAGGAAATTGAGGAAAAGACAATTGATAATTTCAGAATAGGAGAGATGCAACCGGAAAGAGATCATAACCTGAAAGCAAGTGAAAGAAGTTATGTAAGTGATGCGATTGGGAGAATGGGACGGGAAGCAAGAAGAGATAATTATTTTTCTTTTGAAATGAGAACGAACAAAGTCAGTAATTGTAATTTATTATTGACTTATATTGGCGACGATAAGGACAGGAAATTTGATATTTTGGTTGAAGATGTTAAAATTGCAACTGAAGATTGGAAAGGTGGAAAGACAGGAAAGTTTTATGATGTGGAATATAAAATTCCCGCTGAGTTATTGAATGGAAAAGATAAAATTACTGTGAAGATCGAGGCGAATCAGGGGAAGACGGCGGGAAGGGTATTTGGTGTAAGGATTATTAACCCCCAAACCCCCTAAAGGGGGCTTACCACAGCACAGCCCTTGCTAATTTGGTCTGTTTGAAAATAAGGGAGTGATTGATAAGCTGAAGATTAAAGAACTGAAGATGATGTGGAAGTTATTATGCTGATTAAAGTTGCGCAGCACCGCTCCTTCCCTATTGGGGAAGGAGATGAAGGATGGGGCCTGCTGAATAGAATTGTTGTCGTACAAGAGTGCGACGCAATGGAAGCTAAATAGAATTACAAATGTTGGGAGCAAAATTATTTTATAACTAATAGAATGAATGAGGAGATTGCTTCGTCTTCGCCTCGCAAGAAACTATGAACGTAACAATTATTGGAGCTGGAGTTATTGGATTGAACTGCGCATACTATTTACAAAAAGCCGGACATAAAGTAAGCGTTATTGACAGAGGCAATATTACCAATGGATGTTCATTTGGTAATATGGGATATGTGTCGCCTTCGCATTTTGTTCCGCTGGCTACGCCGGGTATTGTGTCGAAAGGATTGAAATGGATGATGAGTTCTTCATCGCCGTTTTATATTAAGCCGCGAATGAATCTTGACCTGATGAGATGGGGAATGACGTTTTGGAAAAGCGCCACTGCAAAAAAAGTGGAAGAGAATGCGCCGCACATGAATAACCTGTTGCAATTGACGCGGCATTTAATGAATGACATTAAAAATGAATTGCCTGAATCTTTTGATATGACTGAGAAAGGTTGCTGGATGCTTTGGAAAAATGAAAAAACAGGTGAGCATGAAAAACATCTGGCCGGCCAGGCAAATAGTTTTGGTTTGAAAACTATTATGTGTACTCCGCAACAGGTGCAGGAATATGAAACAAATGTTGAGGTAACTGTTGCTGGCGGTGTACTTTATCTTGACGACTGCCATATTAATCCTGCTAAGTTCATGCATTCGCTTTATGCTTACTTAAGAAATAAAGGAGTTCAGTTCTGGTTGAATTCAGAAGTAAAGGAATTTGAAATTGTAAATGGTAAGATAACTGCAGTAATAACTGATAAAACAAAATTGGATTGTGAAGAATTAGTATTGGCGAATGGATCATGGTTACAGGGAATTTCTAAGCTGCTCGGTATTTATACTCCGCTTCAACCTGGTAAAGGCTATAGTATGGTCTATGAAGGCCTGCAAAAAAATTTGCAGTACCCATCAATACTTGTTGATGACAGAACAGCTACGACACCGATCAATGGATGGTTGCGAATTGGCGGTACAATGGAACTGAGTGGCCATAGTGATAATATTTTGCCTAAACGAGTGATGGCGATCTATAATGCGTTTAAAAAATATTACCCAACAATGAATTTACCTCAACCTGATATTAATAAAGCATGGTTTGGTTACAGACCGGTAACTCCTGATGGTATGCCATATATTGGAAGGCATAAGAGGTTCACTAATCTTTCTTATGCAGGTGGTCATGCAATGCTGGGTGTAACAGCCGCCGCGGGAACAGGTAAGATAATAGAAGAGGTTGTGTCAGGGAAGAGGCCAACCATTGGACTTTCGGCATTTGATCCTGCAAGGTTTTCTTAAATCTTCATCCGTTAGTATAAACTATTAAAAATAAAGACCGGGACTTCTTATTTTTACATGTACTTCGAAGCTTCCAGCCAACTTAAATCATTTCAAAATAATTAGCGAAGAAGTACGACAGATATGGATTGCATAGCTACACGAATACCTTATCGCCAAACCAACCACTTCAGTAAAACTGTTTTGGATTATATTGATCAATCACCGGCATTGAAGCCATTCTTTGCATATACACCTTCACTCCGGGGAATTAAAAAAGCAATTGAAGACAGAAAACAGTTTAAATACAATCGTAAAGTGCTGGTGCAGGAATTAAATAAGCAATATGCTGCTGTTGAAATATCCGAAAGGACAAAAAATAATATCGAGGCATTAGCATCTCAAAACACTTTCACTTTTACAACTGCACATCAGAATAATATTTTTACAGGACCTCTTTATTTTATTTATAAAATATTGCATACAATAAAACTGGCTGAGTATTGTAAAACCAATTTACCCGAATACAATTTTGTTCCTGTTTTTTATATAGGTACGGAGGATGCCGATCTTGATGAACTGAATCATATTTATGTTGACGGACAAAAACTGGCTTGGAATACTAAACAAAAAGGTGCAGTAGGAAGAATGAAAGTAGATAAGGAATTAGTTAAACTGATCGGTTTGATGGAAGGACAGCTTTCAGTTCTGCCATCCGGAAAGGAGATCGTGGATCTGATGAAGGATTGTTATAAAGAAGGAGATTCCATTCAGTCTTCTACCTTCAAAATTGTAAATGCATTGTTTGGTGAATATGGATTGGTTGTGTTGTTGCCGGATAATACAGAATTGAAACGACAAATGATCCCAATTTTTAAAGATGACCTTTTACATCAAACCGCTTCGGATATTGTAGAAGAAACAGCAGATCGGGTAGATAAAGCCGGTTATAAAGTACAGGCAAATCCGAGGGAGATCAATTTGTTTTATTTGAAGGATAATGTTAGAGAGCGGATAGAAAAAAGAAATACTCAATATTCTCCACAAGGAGTCCTTTGGACAATTATCAATTCTCAATTATCATTTAAAGAAGAAGATATTTTAAGAGAACTGGATGAACACCCTGATCGGTTTAGTCCAAATGTTATTCTTCGTGGACTTTACCAGGAAACGATCCTTCCAAATCTTGCTTTTGTTGGGGGTGGAGGTGAAACAGCATATTGGTTACAGTTAAAAGATCTTTTTACTCATTACAAGGTCCCATTTCCAATGTTGATATTGAGAAATTCTTTTATGATGGTTGAAAAGAAATGGCAGGATAAGATCAATAAACTTGGGTTTTCTATTGAAGATTTCTTTTTGTCACAAGAAGAATTATTAAATCGGGTTGTACTGAATGAAAGTAAGAATGAAGTTAAACTGAATGGCTCATTGACAGAATTAGAAAAGATGTATGAAAGTTTTAAAAAGCAGGCTTCAGCCGTCGACAGTAGTTTGGAGAAACATGTAGAAGCTTTAAAACTAAGAACTGTTCATCGCTTGCAGGAGCTGGAAAAGAAAATGCTGAGAGCTGAGAAAAGAAAGTTCACCGATCAGCAAAGACAGATCAATACTATTAAGGAACATTTATTCCCGGGGAATGGTTTGCAGGAAAGACATGAGAATATTGGTTATTATTTTGCAAAATGGGGGAGAGATTTCATTCATAAATTATATGAACACTCATTAAATCTTGAGCAGGAGTTTGTTATTCTACATGAGAAAAAGCCTTTTTGATACTCATCTTAAAAACAGTACTGCTTCCATCATCATTATCAGCAACCATAGCAACACGGATCAGTTCATCTGTTTCATCAATTACAGTTACTGATTCGATCTTTTGACCTTTAAAACGGGAGTCAATGTATTCAAGGTCGATAGTCCTGCTACGGCTAATGGTTTTGGCGTTTAGCTTTGTTGAAATACCATTAATTATCCATAGATAGCTTTTTCCGATCGCACCATCATCGTAGCTATTTTTTGTATCTTCTGTTGAAATTGTCATGATCAGCTTATCACTTTCTTTTGCATAGCATAAGCCAGAAATTCCTTTGAAAGGAGATCTGTCATAGCGATCCATATTAAAAGTAGCCACGTTGATCTGCAGGTTACTATCAGCTTCCCAAAATTGCTCGTTAGTTATAATAAAATGATTGTGAGGATAACCATTATTTCCCCTGTTTACAAGAATTAATTTTCCTGCTACAAAACAAGCCCCTTCAACATTTATTTGTTCAATACCCAACCCTTTCGCTTTTAAATATAATGGTTCAAGATTTATGCTGTCGTTGTCTTTTGTTTTCAAATTAAATTTCCATCCTAAATTTCTATAGGGAGATAAAGAACCAGAGCCGAACAGAAATAAATTGTCAGCATTCAAAGCAGATGCTTCAAGATCTGGTTTAATATCCTTTGGGATTCGTTTTCCGGGATAAGAAAGAAGTGGAATGGAGTCAACAATATTAAGATTTGTATCCAGCACAAGTAAGTTGGTGGCATCATCACCCATCAGGTATAATTTTCCATCATAGAATTCAATAGCAGAAGCTGAAGGATAATCAAGCTTTTTTATTTGTACTTCGGACATATTGTTTTGATGACTACAGGAAAAAAGTAGAAAAGAAATAAAAATACACCCAAAGAGTTTTTCAAATTTCCTCATAATCCATATTGATCTTTTTAATTATGGTTCTAATCAAACTTATTCTCCCAACCTGCCTTTTTCATTTTCTCTACCTTTTTGATCACATCGTTATTGAGGGAGTTCTTGAAGGTGGTTACTTTTTTTGAAATCCTTGGGTCAAATGTGCCGATGATCTCGGCCGCTAATATCCCCGCATTCATTGCTGCATTGAGTGCAACAGTTGCAACGGGAACCCCATTTGGCATTTGTAAAATCGAAAGAACAGAATCCCAGCCATCAATACTGTTAGATGACTTGATTGGAACACCAATAACCGGTAAGGAAGTAATGGAAGCCACCATACCCGGAAGATGCGCCGCTCCACCTGCACCAGCGATAATCACTTTCAACCCTCTTGTTTTTGCTTTTTTTGCATACTCGACCATGCGGAATGGCGTACGATGTGCGGATACAACTGTTACTTCATGGGGGATTGCAAATTGTTTTAAAATATCTGATGCAGCCTGCATTACAGTTAAATCACTATCGCTGCCCATAATAATTCCTACAAGTGGTTTTGTTTGTTTATCGTTTATCGTTTTTGGTTTATCGTTATGCATCCATTCGATTTTTAAATTTTAATCCTTTGATTTTAGAGTTATTCAGATATTTCACGAAATTGGCGATTTTCTTTGACACTTTATCAGTGTCTTCGTATAGCTCTTCAAACTCTTCTTGAGTTAAATAAATATCATCAAGAGAACGATATAATTGAGATTTCAATTCGCCAGATTCACCTTTTGAAATGCTTAGTGAGTTAAGAAATTCCAGTCGACTATTTCGTTCAAAGCCTTCGGCGATATTATCCATGATTGAACCTGCCGCTGCTTTCATTTGATCTGCAAAACGATAGTCATGATTTTTCCTGATTTTTTCAGCAAGCCTGGAAATTTTGCGGTAAAGGTTTCTTGCAAGTTGCCAGATTTCTAAAACTTCAAAACGGTTAATAGTAGCCATTGTAGTAAATTGACAGACTAAATTAACTATAAACGATAAACCAAAAACGATAAACTATCTCACGAGATCACCTTTTAATCGCAACAATTCCGTTTCTGCAAGTTTGGTATTATAACGGGCGGCAATCAGACGGTTATAAGCATCTTCCAAACTTTTCTGTGCTTCTCTTAATTGAAGATATGTAGCTTGCCCGAGCCGGTAAGTTTCAAGAATGATCGATACATTTTCTTTTGCAAGAAGAATATTTGCTTCTTCCAATTCCAATGCTTGCTTTTGTAACTCGTAATCTTTAAAAGCATTGATCACACCAAGATTCACTAATGATCTCTGGTTATCAAAGATCAATTGCTGGTATTGAACATTCAATTCTGCCTGACGGATGAGACGTTGTGTATTACGATTATTTAGAATTGGAATAGTCGCTGTCAATCCATAATTATATCCGCGATTGCGATTGAAGATAGGAAGAGCCGGGTTCAATGCAACATCATTATTGGTGCGGTTAAGATTATATGCTGAATTAAAAGATACAATTGGGAAACGTTCGGCTTTTCTTTCTTTTACAGTGTAGTTTGCAATATCAACGTTCTTTCTCAGCAACTGCAAGGTTGTATTGCTGTTCTCAATATTATTCTGAATATCACCAAGAACAAGATTTGCATTGATAGGTATGGAATCACTTACTTCATAACTGCTGTTACCAGCGACATTCATCGTTTGATTCAATGCTTCTTTTAATTGCTGGATCAATGTAATCTGGCGAAGCTGTGCAGCTTTTTGCGCATTCAGGTCAACTTTGCTTTGTAATACATCAGGTTTTGCGCCTACACCAATGTCCAGCTTACGTTGTGAGAGATCAACTCTTGTCTGGCTGATGCTCATCGTTTCTTCCACTGCTTTCAATTGTTGCTTTTGACGCACAATATCATAGTAGGTGTTGATAACAGCAGCGATCGTATTTATTACCTGGTTTTTTATTCCTAACTCACCAAGATGGATCAATTCTTCAGCCTTATATCTTGTGACAAACATTTTGCCGCCATCAAATAGTGTCCAGTTTAGTGAGATGGAACCAACAAGGTTATTTGTTTTTACGTCTCCTTCCCGCTTAGTACCGTTCGCAAAATCTTGTTTTTGATTATTCTTGTTCCATGTAGCGCCGACATTACCATTTAAGCGTGGAAGAAAAACTGCATTACGATATGAATAATCTAATGCTGCAACTGCCGAATCATTTTTTGATAAGATGATATCATAATTGTGTTGGAGAGCAGTTGCTATTGCTTCTTCAAGTGTTAAAAGTTTTTGTGCTTGTAGTGAACAGACAAAAAATGATAAGGCTGAATATAGAACCGAACGATGAAAGGAGCGTCGCAACATAAGTTTAATAGAATTCATTGGCCTGCTTCCATATAAAATTTCAGCAGGTAAACTGGTTTATAAATTAATCATGAGCTTCCTTCAAATCTGCAATTGCCAACTCGGTATCGAGATTGCTGGTTTTCTTTTTTGAAGAAAGATATGAGTATAGTGCTGGCACTACATATAAAGTAAGTACAAGGGCAAATAACATACCACCGACAATAACAATACCCAACGGTACACGGCTTTTACCTGCAGAACCAAATGCTAATGCGATGGGTAATGCGCCCAATGTTGTGGCAAGCGTCGTCATAAGGATCGGACGCAAACGGGCAACGGCTGCATCCACGGCCGCTGGAATTTTTTTCTCACCGCGACGACGTTTCTGATTAGCAAATTCCACGATCAATATTCCGTTCTTCGTTACAAGACCGATCAACATGATGATACCGATCTGAGAGAAAATATTTAGTGTCTGTCCAAATGCCCACATGCTCAATACAGCTCCTGCGAGGGCAAGCGGTACCGTGATCATGATAATTAATGGATCGATGAAGCTTTCGAACTGTGCAGCAAGAACTAAAAAGATAAGCACTAACGCCAGTATGAATGCAAATGAAGTGTTAGAAGAACTTTCTTTGAAATCTCTTGAGGCACCCGCTAGCGATGTTTCAAATGATTCATCCAACACTTTATCAGCGATCTTTTCCATTTCGGCAATTCCATCACCAATTGTTTTTCCTGGAGCAAGTGCTGCCTGTACAGTTGCACTTTTAAAACGGTTAAAATGAAGAATGCTTGGCGGATTCGCCATTTCTTCCATCTTCACTACGTTATCAAGTTGTATCAATTCCCCACGATTATTTCTTACAAAAAAGCCTTTAAGATCTAACGGATCGTCACGATCTTTTCTATCGACCTGTGCTATTACCTGGTATTGTTTTCCATTCATTATAAAATATCCAAAGCGACGACCGCTTAACGCTAATTGTAGAGTAGTGGAGATATCCTGCACAGATACACCAAGCTCATTTGCTTTCAGCCTGTCAATTGTTATTTGTAATTCAGGTTGATTAAATTTCAGATTCACATCCGTATTCAAAAAAGTTGGATTCTTGCGGACCTCTTCCATGAAGACCGGAATTTTTTCTTTCAGCTTTTCAAAATTCAGATTCTGCAAAACGAATTGTACAGGATTGGCGCCACGACCACCAAGACCTACAGAAATCGTTTGTTCCTGTGTAGCAAATACGCGAAGATTATTATAACGCCGGAACATTCTGCTCATTTGCTGAGCGATCTGATCCTGCGATCTTTTTCTTTTAGATGCATCAACCAAACCCATACTTACAAAGGCAGCATTACTACCACCGCCACCAAAGCCGGGAGCAAAAGTGAGCACAACATTTTTTTCAGGAATGGAATCAAGTAGTTGTTGTGTTATTTCATAAGAAACTCTGTCTGTGAAATCAAAGTCTGCACCTTCCGGACCGGTAATGCTTGTACGAACACGATTACGATCTTCCATTGGTGCCAGTTCGGAAGGTATACCTTTACCAATAAGAAAAATAATGGCAATACAAGCGCCAAGCACAGTCACTAATCCCACCAAACGTATACGCATAAAACCTTGCAGAGATGATTTGTATAAATTTTCAAGCCCGGTAAAAAAAGGTTCTGTCTTCCTATAAAACCAAGAATGTTTGTGCGGATTTTTCTTCGCCATGTAAATATTCAACACAGGTGTAAGAGATAAAGAAACAAAAGCTGAGATCAATACTGCACCGGCTAATACAATACCAAATTCACGGAACAATCTTCCAACAAATCCCTCTAAGAAAATGATGGGAAGAAAAACTATTGCCAGCGTTATTGATGTAGCGATAACGGCGAAATAGATTTCTTTTGCGCCTTCAAGAGCAGCTTTGTGCTTGTTCATACCCTGCTCCATCTTCTTAAAAATGTTTTCCGTCACAACAATACCATCATCCACCACAAGACCGGTAGCAAGTACAATAGCAAGCAGTGTAAGTACATTGATGGAGAAACCCATCAGGTACATAATAAAGAATGCGCCGATCAATGAAACAGGAATATCGATCAATGGACGAAGAGCCAATGTCCACTCACGGAAAAAAAGAAAGATGATAATAACCACTAATGAAATAGCAATGACAAGTGTTTCCTTTACTTCCTTAATAGCATTACGAACAAAAGTGGTACGGTCATAACCAACCTCAAAAATGATATCGGGCGGCATATCTTTTTTGATCTCTTTGATCCTTTTATAAACCTCGTCAGCGATCTCGATCTGGTTGGCACCAGGTTGCGCCACTACACCAAGATTTACCGAAGGCACATTATTCTTTCTTGAAACTGATTCTTCATTATCCGGCCCAAGCTCTGCATAACCAACATCTTTGTAGCGAACAACACCGTTATTATCTTCCCGGAGAATAAGATCATTAAAATCTGCTTCGGTTGATAATTTGCCAAATGTTTTTACAATAAGCTGGGTTGTATTGCCGCGGATCTTTCCGCCGGGCAATTCAATATTTTCCCGGTCCAATGCTAACCGAATATCATTGATGGTAAGTTTATATGCCGAAAGTTTTGAGGGATCGATCCAAAGACGCATGGAATATCTTTTGCCAAAAACACTCACACCACTTACGCCAGAAATAGTTTGCAATCTTTCCTGGACTACGTTCTCTGCATAGTCAGTTAGTTCAAGCAATCCTTTACTTTGGCTTTGTATCTGTAAAAAAAGAATTGGATCAGAATCGGAGTCGGCCTTACTGACGGTTGGAGGTGCATCGATATCCTGCGGTAGGTTGCCAAGTGCCTGCGAAACTTTATCCCGAACATCATTAGCCGCTCTTTCAAGATCTACATTCAGTTCAAACTCAACGGTAATATTGCTGCTACCAGTGGAACTGCTTGAAGTAATATTTTTTACTCCCGGTACGCCATTAATAGCTTTTTCAAGCGGTTCGGTTATTTGCTGCTCGATGATATCTGCATTGGCACCGACATACGAGGTGCGGACATTTACCACCGCCGGATCGATGGCAGGATATTCCCGAATGCCTAAATATTTATACCCGATACCACCAAAAATGATGATAACAATGGAGCAAACCATTGCAAGCACCGGTCGTCGTAAACTTAATTCTGAAAGATTCATAACCCTTAGAGGGATTTTAATTTTTTTTATGTCTCCGGTTTAAAAACCGGAGCAATTCATTTTATTGGACCTTTTTCAATTTCACATCAGCCCCCGGCCTCAAAAACAAAAGCCCTGTTGTAATAACCGTGTCACCCACACTCAAACCTGTCAGCACCTGCACATTTGAACTATCTCTTATACCCGTTGTAATATCTGCCGGTATTGATTTTCCTCCTTTATACAAGTACACTAATTTTTTTCTTCCCAATGGTTGTACAACAATTGTCGGGATCATGATCGCATTTTCATTTTTACCCAATACAATTTTTACTTTGGCAAAAACTCCGGGTATTAAAGATGCATCGGGATTTTTTACTACAGCTCTTATCGCCAAACTTCTTGTGTTCTCATCCATCTTTACTTCTGCAGCCATAATGTTTGCAGTATAAGTTTTTGTAGAACCATCCACAGTAAAATTGATAGATTGACCATTTTTTAATTGTGAGCCATATTTCTCAGGAACATTGAATTGAATTTTTAATTGACTTACCTGGCTTATGGTAGTAACGATTGTTGCCGAAGTAACAAAAGCTCCCTCACTAATATTTTTTAAACCAAGCTTTCCACTGAATGGGGCCCTGACCTCTGTTTTGCGTACTGCTTCACGTACAATATCAATATC
>Ga0070698_100004345_pt1 | contig 15581 bp, 11 predicted proteins | sample KBSK1502metaG_FD_65477 | JGI IMG/M metagenome (GOLD analysis project Ga0070698, IMG submission 65477) | Corn, switchgrass and miscanthus rhizosphere microbial communities from Kellogg Biological Station, Michigan, USA - KBS K1-50-2 metaG | ecosystem: Host-associated > Plants > Roots >...
TGGCCGCATCTGGACCCGCCTCTCGAGCGCGCGCCTTTCACGGTGCGCGACGTGGCCCTGGCGGACTTATCGCATACGCATGCGTTGCGCGTACGGTCGTGGGCCGAGCAGGTCTGGCGGATCTGGCGGCCTCACCACGGCATTGCTCGTGACCTTGCCGAGAATCTCGTCCTTCCAACGCGAAGATGAAGGACAGCGATGACTTGCTCCAACGCCGGATCTGTCGGAGCTATGCGACCGATTTCGTGGAGTCCTCGCCGGACTCCAAGATACTGGTCGCTCGAAACGCACGGCCCGGCATTTGGCCGCTCAACGGCCTTCGCCACCTTCCCGAGAGCGGCACTTCCGGCTGGTATGTCTGGGCTGGCGAAGCACTCTCCCTGGACCCGGATTTCTTCGAGCCGCATCGCGTCGGGCAGGTCTCCGAGTTGCTGCCGCCCGTCCTTCCGTACCTCGCACTGCCTCCCGGCTGGCGCTTCGTTCTGGCGGAGAATCACGAGGACGTCTGGTATGACCCCGAGCTTCTTCAGGTTTGAAGGACGGCGGTGGGACGGGAAGTAGTCTGCCGGCGTTTGGGAGCGAAATGCGAGTCGAGCCTTCAAAAGTCACAATGTCTCATCCGCTGATCGTCCGTTCTGTCGTGGTCGGCGACCGCGCTCGGTGGGAACCGCTGTGGGACGGGTACAACACCTTCTACGAGCGGACTCTCCCCATCGAGATCACGAACACGACATGGTCGCGCTTCTTCGATACCGACGAACCGGTTCATGCTCTGGTCGCGGAGAGGAACGGCCAGCTTCTCGGCCTGGCTCACTATCTCTTTCATCGAAGCACCACGATGATCGGCCCGACGTGCTATCTGCAAGACCTGTTCACGACCGAGGCAGCGCGGGGCCAGGGAGTCGGCGCGCGCTGATCGAGGCGGTCTCCGAGAGGGCGAAGATCGGCGGGGCCCTGCGCCTCTACTGGCAGACGCACGAAACCAATGTGACCGCGATGAGGCTCTACGACAAGGTTGCCGAGAGGTCCGGCTTTGTCGAGTACCGTAAATTGCTGTGAGCTGTTCGCGGCGTACTCCATCAAAGACGACCCCGGCAGCGTTGCGGCCCCGTGTCCTGTTGCGCTGCCTCTGGGCAGCGCCGGCCACCGCGATCGGTCTGGCGCTGGCGGGGATCGCCTGCCTGCTCGGCGCCACCGCGCGCGTCGAGCAAGGCGTGCTCGAGGTGGCGGGCGGGCGGCTGGCGAAGTGGATGAGTTTCCTGCCGTGTTCGATGCGCATCCTCGCCATCACGTTCGGGCATGTCGTGCTGGGTGTCCGTCACGGCGACCTGGCGGAGGCGCGCGGTCACGAGCACGCCCACGTGCGTCAGTACGAGCGCTGGGGGGTGTTGTTCTTTCCCCTCTACCTCGGATCGAGCGGTGCGCAGCTCGTGCGGGGCAGGCATCCGTATCATGACAACGCCTTCGAGCGTCAGGCTTGTCAGGCGGCGGCGAGCTGCGAAGACCGCCTGGGGACCTGTCGCCCGGTTCGCTTTCGCGTCTGAGGAGTCGCGCGCCTCGCGAAGCGGCTTGCTACAGTTTGACCCGTGATCCGTCTGACGAGGCGCGCCGAATGGATCTGGAGGGCGCGGCGGGCGAGAAAGGCCGCGTTTCGCGACGCGCCGCCTCCCTACGCGCCGGAGCGGAACCGGCACGTTTTCTTCCGCAGGAGCTTCGAGCTCTCGGCCGAAGCGGAGAGCGCGCGGGTCCACGTCTGCGCGGACGGCCGCTACCACCTCTTCGTCAACGGCGAGCCGGTCGGATTCGGGCCCGCCCGTTTCTCTCCGGACTGGATTTGCGCCGACCCCTACGATCTCGCGCCGCATCTGCGCCCCGGGCGCAATGTCGTGGCGGCTCTCGTCCACTCCTACGGGCGGGACACGTCCTGGTACGAGCGGCCTCGCGGCCCGGCCTCCCGTGTCTTTGGGTGCGGCGGATTTTTTCTGCGGGGGGAACTGACGCAGCGCTCCGGAGCAACCCTCCGGCTGGACACGGACTCCCGATGGCTCCATCGCGAAGCCCGCGCCTGGGATCGGTCCGCGCGGGGGGGCAGCCTGGGCTTCCAGGAGATCTACGACGCGCGACTGGATCCGCCGGACTGGGCCGCGCCCGACTTCGACGATTCGGACTGGCGGCCCGCTTCCGTCCTGAGAGTCGCCGGATTTCACTTCTCCGACGACGTCGTACCCTTCCCGGCGCTCTTCGAACGGGACATCCCCGCGCTCGCGACGAAGATCCTCCGCCCGGGCGCGATCGCCGCGATCGCGGAGCTCGGCGAGAATACAATATATAAATTGTTTGATTGCTCGCTCGAGCATCCGGAGTCGCTGTTGGGGGAAGCCGGTGGAACGATCGTGCGGACGACGGAATCGCGGGATCTCGTTCTCGTTCTCGACTTTGGCCGGATCGTCTTCGGGTCGCCGCGGCTGGATCTCGAGGCCCCCGCGGGGGCGACGGTCGATCTGACGTATGGCGACGAGCTCGACCCGGACGGCCGCGTGCGGCCGACCCCGGGGATACCCGGATTCGACGTGCTCCCGGACCACCGCTACACCACTCGCGCCGGCCGCCAGAGCTGGGAGCGATTCGAGCCGGCCGGCTTCCGCTACCTGCAAACGACCTTTCGCGGAGCGGCCGAGCCGTTGACGATCGGCTCGATTTGCATGGTGGAGCGCCTCTACCCCGTCCCGGCCGCCGGCCGCTTCCGCTGCTCCGACGAGTTGCTCAATCGAATCTGGGAGGCCGGGGCCCGGACGCTTTCCCTCTGCATGCACGACGCCTACGTCGATTGCCCGACGCGGGAGCAGCGGCAATGGGTGGCCGACGCCTCTCTCGAGGCCCTGGTCAACTACGCCGTGTTCGGAGATGCCGCTCTGGCCGCGCGGTTCTTGAGACAGGTCGCGCAGGCGCAGCGCTCCGACGGCCGGACTCCCATGTGCGCGCCGGGAGACTTCTCGGCCGCCGACTTTCTTTCGATTCCCGACTTCACCCTCGCCTGGATCCTCGCCGTCGACCGGCATCATCTCTACACGGAAGACTCGGGGCTCGCGCGGGAGCTCCGTCCGTCAGTCGGCAGGGCTCTGACCTGGTTCGAGCAATGGCTCGATGCCGACGGCCTTCTCGCCCACGTGCCGGGCTGGGTGTTTCTGGATTGGGCGGAGCACGACAAGCGGGGCGAGGTCACGGCCTTGAACGCCGCCTTCGTCGCCGCGCTGCGCGTCGCGTCCCGGATCACGCGACTCGACTCGAGCACCGAGGAAGCGGAGAGGCTCGACCGGCTTGCCGACGGCGTCGCCGCGGCGATCAACGAAAGGCTCTGGGACGAACGCCGGGGGGTCTACGTCGATGCCCGCTGCGGCACAGTGCCGGGCCGGCGCGTCAGCCAGCTCGCCAACGCGGCCCTGATCACTTACGGAATCGCTCCTGCGCAACGCTGGCCGCGCATTCTCTCGGCGATCCTGGACCAGGAGCGAGTGACTCGAACGCGCCGCCGCCCGAGCGAAAGAGCGCGCGCTTTCGACGAGGAGTCCGCGGTGATCGAGGCGCAGCCCTACGGTTCGCATCTCCTGCATCGGGCGCTCGCGGCCGCCGGACGGTGCGGCGCGCTGCTCGATCACATCCGCTCGCGCTGGGGCCCGATGCTCGACACCGGATCCACCTTCTGGGAGACCTGGGAGGCCGCGGGTTGGGACAGCCGCTGCCACGGATACTCCTCGACGCCCGCCTTCGAGCTCTCGAGCGAGATCCTGGGCGTGTTTCCGATCTCTCCAGGCTTCGCGCGTTTTCGCGTCGCTCCGCATCCGGCCGGGCTCGAGTGGGCGGAGGGGAGGTTTCCGACCCCGCGCGGTCCGATCGGCATTTCGTGGAAAGCGCCGCGCGACGGCGGCTTCGAGCTGGCAGTCGACGTGCCGGAAGGCTGCGAGGCGCAAGTCCTCTTTCCAGAAGCCGATCGCCGGCAAGCGCGCGCGTCTTCGATTGACGGCTCCCCCGCAGCGAACGGCGGCGACCTGCCGGCCCTCGGACCGGGAAAACATCGCCTGGCCTTGAGGTAGGATCGATACAAGTTCACATGACAACCGAGGCGGGCCGCCTTCATCAAGAGTCGATCATCATCGACGGCTTGAATGCGAGTCACTTCCGGGACCTGGCGATTCTGGAGCGCCTCGAGGCCGGACGCGTCACGGCAGTGCACATCACCGTCGCGGCGTGGCACGGACGCGACGAGACGATCGATTCCATCGCCGACCATCTCGCGCTCTTCGAGAAGTACGCCGCACGGGTGCTTCCCGTCCGCGACGTCGCCGACATTTACCGGGCCAAGGCGACCGGCCGCGTCGGCGTCATCATGGGGTTCCAGGGAGGCGAACCGATCGACGACAATCTGAAAATGCTCTCCGTCTATCGGGAGCTCGGGGTCCGCATCATTCAGCTGACTTACAACGCGACCAACCACATCGGCAGCGGATACCGGGTCGCGGAGGACAAGGGACTTTCCGGCTTCGGCCGCGAGGCCGTCGCAGAGATGAATCGGCTCGGGATTCTGATCGACCTGTCCCACTGCGGCGACCGAACGACGCGGGAAGCGATCGAGGTTTCGCGCCGGCCCGTCTCGGTCAATCACGCCAACTCCCGGCGGTTCTTCGATTCGTCTCGCAACAAGGACCCGGACGCCTTGAAGGCGCTGGCGGCCAAAGGGGGCGTGGTCGGAGCGATCGCCTTTGCGCCGGTCTTGACCGCGCATCGCCATGCCACGCTGGCGGACTACATCGGAGCGATCGACGATCTGGTGGATTTGGTTGGGATCGACCACGTGGGACTCGGGCCGGATTTTATGGAGGAGATGCCGCAGGCGACCGCAGAAGGGGCTCTCAAGGGATTCACGGCCGAGGGCAGCTCCGCTTTCTTCTCGGCCAGGCCGTTGGACGGCTTCGCCAGCGTCTGCGAGATGGGAAACGTGACGGCGGCGCTGCTGGACCGCGGATACAGCGACGACCAGGTGCGCAAGATCATGGGGAGCAACTGGCTTCGCTTCTACGAGCACTCCTGGAGACCCGAGTCCGTGCGGGAAGTGCCCGTCACGCCCGGGCCGCGCGAACCGCTCGACCCCAAGGCCGTCAAGGCGGATCCCTTCTCGACCGTTTCGGTGCCCGCGCGACAGAGTTGAAAGTAGTCGGTAGTCGGTAGTCGGTAGTCGGCAGTCCCGAGCCAGCCCCCTCCGCTTACTAATGTCATCCTGAGCGAAGCGAAGGATCTGCTCTGGCTCCAGCTTCAATGGGAGCAGATCCTTCGTCGCTGCGCTCCTCAGGATGACGAAGAGGGGGTGCTCTCTCCTCGGGATGACAAAATGGGGCGCCGCGCCGGCGCAGGAACTCCCTCTCCCTCCTCCTTCGCTCCTGCGAGCTTCGGAGGACAAGTCCGAGAGAGGGGCGGAACTCAAATCCAAGTCCCGGCGTGCGCGGACCGAGCGTCGTCGGCCGCGTCAGCGGCCGAGGGACGCGACATGCGGTGGGTCCGCCCGCCGCAAACCGCCGCGCCGGCTCAAGAACTCCCTCTCCCTCCGGGAGAGGGGCGGGGTGAGGGGCGTCCTGCTAGCCGAAACTCCCCCCGTCGTCCCCCGTCCACTCCGCAAAAGCCGCCTGCGCCTTCTTCCACACCTCCCGATCCTTGGGCAGAAACCTCTTGGCGGGTACGGTGCTCGCAAGAAACGCCCGCCCCTCCGAGAGATCCACAAATCGCCCGCCGACGATCGCCTGCGCGAGCAGATTCCCGACGGCGGCCGCCTCCGCCGGACCGGCGAGAACCTCGAGACCTGTCGCGTCGGCGATCGCCTGATTGAGAAACTCGTTGCGGCTGCCCCCCCCGACGACCCGTATGCCGCGCGCGACTCGGCCCGTGAGCCTCTCGACGCTCGCCAAAACCGACGCGCAGCGCAGAGCCAGCGATTCGAGGACGATCCGCGCGAGAGCGAACGGCTCGCGCGGCGCCGGCTGTCCCGTCTCCTCGAGCCATCCGCGCAAGGCCTGCGGCATGTCGGTTGGATGGAAGAAGCGCGGATCGTCCGGGAAGACGAATCCGGCGAAGGGAGGCGCCGACAGCACTCCGCGTGAGACCTCCTCGGAAGAGAAAGCCGAACCGGTCTTGCGCCACGCCCGGAGGCACTCCTCCAGAATCCAGAGACCCATCACGTTCTTCAGGAAACGGAAGGAACCGCCGAAGCCTCTCTCGTTGGTAAAGTTCTCGGCGAGCGCCTGTCCCGTCACGATTGGCGACACCGTCTCGACTCCGACGAGAGACCACGTTCCCGAGCTGATGTAGGCCCAGCCCTCTTCCAACGGAGTTCCGGCGACGGCGCTGCCCGTGTCGTGAGTCGCGGGCGCGACGATGTCGATCGGCGGAAGATCCAACCGGCGCGCGAGCTCCTGCGAAAGGTCTCCCAGAACGGTTCCCGGCGAAACGACCGGCGGCAGGATCGACTCGGGAAGATCGAGACGGCGGCAGAGCTCGCGGTCCCAGTCTCCGGAATCCATGGCGAGCATTTGCGTCGTCGAGGCGTTCGTCCGCTCTCCCGCCATGCGGCCGCACAGAAAGTAATGAAGGATGTCGGGAATCATCAGGAGGCGTTGCGCCGCGCCGGGCCAGCTCCCGTCGCTGCGGTGCGTGAAGAGCTGAAAGAGCGTGTTGAAGGGCTGAGTCGCGATTCCCGTGCGGGCAAAGATCTCCTCGCAGGAGACGATCTCGAAGACTTTTTCCGGTGCGCCGAGCGTGCGCTCGTCGCGGTAGCAGATCGGCTCCTCGAGGAGACGGCCCGCGCCATCGAAGAGACCGTAGTCGACGGCCCACGTGTCGACTCCAATACTCGCGACTCTGCGCCTGTGTTCCGGAAGTTTAGCGAGGCCATCGACGATTTCCGCGAAGAGCGCCGCCGTGTTCCAGCGCTCCCGACCGCCGGAACGCGCGACCGGGTTCGGGAAGCGATGCAGCTCTTCCAGCTCGAGCCTCTCCTTTCCGAACCGCCCCAGAATCACGCGCCCGCTTCCCGCCCCCAGATCCACCGCGACGTAGGAGCGAGAGTCTTGCTTCACTGAGATGAGCCCACTTCAGTTGTCATTCCGAGCGAAGCGAGGGATCTACCCCTGCCTACTCCCGGAACGAGAGCAGATTCCTCGTCGCCTCGCTCCTCGGAATGACAACGGGGATCGCAAACCAGAATCACCGAGACCGATCACCGACGCGCTACACAATTCCCGCCCCTTTTCTCGCGGCGGGCGGCCGCTCTTTCGCCTTGCGGGCCCGGTAGCCGCTCGCGCGGAACACGCGGACGGGGTCGATCGCGCCGCCGGCACGGTGGCGCGCCATCGCGAGGATCGGCGAGACGTCCGTCTGGAAGGCCTCCTTCAATGCCCGCAGCGCCATCAGCGGATCGTTCTCCTCCTGGTGGCGCTCGAGCGCCGAGCGATCCACGAGCCAGGCCTGCGCGTAGGCCCGCCCGACCTCTCCGGCGCTCGACATCAACGACTCGATCGGATCGGTCACGTTGTGCGACTGATCCAGCATGTAGGCGGGGTCGAATTCGGGCAGGCCCGACACCTGCGCGTCCACGAGCTCGTGAAAGATCAGGAAGAGCTGGAACGGCTTGATCGATCCCGAATCGAGGTCGTCGTCCCCGTACTTGCTGTCGTTGAAGTGAAACCCGCCGAGCTTGCCGAACTGGATCAGCCGGGCAACAACCATCTCGATGTTCAAGTTCGGCGCGTGGTGCCCGAGGTCCACGAGGCACTGGACGCGCGGGCCGAGCTGGCTCGCGCACCAGTAGCTCACGCCCCACTCGTTGACGACGGTCGAATACAGCGCGGGCTCGTAGAGCTTGTGCTCGAGAAACAGGCGCCAGCCGTCGGGCAGCGCCCGCACGATCTCGCGCAAGCTGTCCAGATACCGGTCGAGAGCGCGGCGGAAGTGTTGCTGCCCCGGAAAGTTCCCGCCGTCGCCGATCCAGACCGTGAGCGCGCGAGAGCCCAGGGCCTTGCCGATCTCGATGCACTCCAGATTGTGCTCGATCGCCTGCCGCCGCACCGCGCGGTCCGTGTGCGTGAGGCTTCCAAACTTGTAGGAATGGGGCTGCCCCGGCTGATCCTCGAACGTGTTGGAGTTCATCGCGTCGAACCCGAGCCCGAAATCCTCGGCGAGGCGCTTCAAATCGGCGACGTTCTCCGGCTTGTCCCAGGGGATGTGAAGCGACACCGTCGGCGTCGATCGGGCGAGCTGCTGCACGGTCGCGCAGTCCTCGATCTTCTCGAAGACATCACGCGGCTCGGCCTTCCCGGGAAAGCGCGCGAAGCGGGTGCCGCCGGTTCCCACTCCCCAGGACGGGATCGCGACGCGCAAAGCCGCGAGGCGCGCCGTGATCTGTTCGATGTCCACTCCCCGGCGGGCGAGCTGACGTGCGAGGTGTGTGTAGTCCTCCTCGAGGTTCGCCAGGAGCAGAGCGTTCTGCTCCGCCACGAATTCCGGATCGATGGCCGTGCGAGTCATGACAACCCTCCTCCGAACCTGAGGTGATGGTAGAACCAGATAGATGCAGATCCTTCGTCGCTGCGCTCCTCAGGATGACAGCGGGGTTGGCGGGCTTCACTTTCCCGGAGACAAATAGTCCGCTCGTTGTCATCCTGAGCCAAGCGAAGGATCTGCTTTCGCTCTTTCGGGCGCTGCCAGATCACGTTTGCCGCCTACCGCGGAAACGCGGCGCTCGAGCCCGCGTCCACGTTCAGGATGTTACCCGTCGATTTGGCCGAGCGGTCGGAGGCGAAAAAGAGAACGGCTTCGGCGACGTCCTCCGGCGTGACCGTCTTCTGGAGAAGGCTTCGCTTGCGGTAATGCTCGGCGAGCTCGTCTTCCGCGATACCGTAAGCGCGGGCGCGCTCCTGCCGCCACTGGCTGTCCCAGATCTTGGAGCCCTGCAGCACCGCGTCGGGATTCACGACGTTGACGCGAACGCCGTGCTCCGCCGCCTCGAGAGCGAGGCAGCGCGCCAGATGCAGCTCGGCGGCTTTTGCCGTGGAGTAGGCGGCCGTCTCGGGCGACGCGGCCAAGGCGTTCTTGCTCCCGATGAAGATGATCGACCCGCCGAGCCCCTGCGATTTCTGGAGCCGGAAACCCTCGCGCGAGACCAGAAAGTAACCGGTCGCGAGCACGTCGATGTTCTTCTTCCAGAGCTCCAGGCTGGTGTCTTCGTACGGCGCGGCCGATGCCAGGCCCGCGCAGGCGACCAGGATGTCCATGCCCCCATACTCCAGTGCGGTCGCGCGGCAGGCCTCGACGACGGATTTCTCGCGGGTGACATCCATCGGCACGGCCCGCACGTTGTCGGCGCCGAAGTCCGCGACCAGCTCGCCGACCGTGCGGTCGAGCGAGTCCCGATCGATGTCGGTTGCCACAACGCAGGCTCCTGCCGAAAGGAGCCTCGCGGCCACGGCGCGCCCGATGCCCCCCGCCGCTCCCGTGATGAGGGCGACGCGGCGCGCGAGCTCCTTCTCCTGCGGAAGGCGGCGCAGCTTCGCCTCCTCGAGCTTCCAGTACTCGATGCGAAAGGCCTCCGACTCGGGCAAGCCCACGTACTCGCTGACGGAACAGGCCCCTCGCATGACCTCGATCGCGTTGATGTAGTACTCCGCCGCCTGGCGCGCCATCGCCTTGTCCCGCGCGAAGGTGAAGATTCCGAGCCCCGGGACGAGCACCACCGCGGGCGAGGGATCACGCATCGGCGGCGTCGTGTCGTCGCGCAGGCGCTCGTAGGTGCCGGTATACCTGCGCGAGTATTGGTCCACCGCGCCGTCCAGATCCTCTTCGCGCTCCAGCACGAGAGGCCGGATCTTCGTCCGCAGGAAATGATCGGGGCAGGCCGTCCCTTTCTCGGCGAGCTCGCGCAATCGTCGCGAGCCGACGAAGTCGAGCACGGGCTCCGAGTCGTCGAAGTGTCCGATTTTTCTGTCCCTCTCGGACAGCTTGCCCCGCAGCCGGGGCATCAGCGCCGAGGCCCGGAAACGCCGCAGCTCAGATTCTTCGGGAGCCATCACGGCGCCCCCGAACGCGGGACGGGATGGCGCCTGCACGAGCGCGCCCGCTGCCTGATTGATGATGGCGAGGCTCGTGTCGTAGCACTGCCGCGACGTTTCGCCCCACGCCACCAGGCCGTGGCTCCCGAGGATCACCCCCTTCGCGCCGGAATTGCCCGCGAACCACTCACCGACCTTGCGGCCCAGGTCGAAGCCCGGACGCTGCCACGGGATCCAGCCGACTTCTCCTCCGAAGATTTTTTGCGTCAGGGTCGCGCCGTCGGCCGAGGCGGCGATCGCGAGAATCGCGTCGCAATGAAGGTGATCGACGTGCCGGTGCGGCAGGAAGGCGTGGAGGAAAGTGTCGATCGAGGGGGCCGTCGGGTTGATCCCGAAGACGCAGTAGCGGAGCTTTTCCATCATCGCGTCTTCGTCCTCGAGGCTTGTAGAGAGTGCCGCGAGGCTGACCACTTTCTCTTGATAGAGCGTCGCGAAACCATGGGGCGTCAGGGTCGCGAGATCCCCGCCCGATCCCTTGACCCAGAGCACCTCGACCGGCTGGCCGGTCAACGGGTCCTGGGTCGAGATCTTGGCTGACGTGTTGCCTCCTCCGTAGTTGGTCACGCGCTGGTCGGATCCCAGAATGCGCGAGCGGTAGAGCAAGAGATCCTGCTCGGAGCCGTTGACGCAAGCGGACTCGTCCCACCGATTGGGGATTCCGACCCGAGCGCCGCTCGTCATCCGTTCATGCCCCCTTGAGCTCTCGCTTCAAGATCTTGCCGGTCGCCGTCATGGGAAACCCCTCCCGAAACTCGACGGACCGGGGCACCTTGAAGGCTCCCATCCGCTCGTGGCACCAGGCGATGATCTCCGGCCCGGTCGCCTCGATCCCCGCCTTTCGCACGACGAAGGCCTTGATCTCCTCTCCCAACCTTTCGTCGGGAACTCCGACGACGGCAACGAGCGATACGGCCGGGTGAGTCATCAGAACTTCTTCCAGCTCCCGGGGGTAAACGTTGAACCCGCCCCGGAGAATCATGTCCTTTTTCCGGTCCACGATGAAAAAGAAGCCGTCGGGATCCCGATATCCGATGTCGCCCGTGTGAAACCAGCCGTTGCGAATCGCCTCGGCGGTCGCCTCGGGGCGGCCCAGATAACCCTTCATCACGTTGTGGCCGCGCACGACAATCTCGCCCCGCTCTCCGTCGGGAAGCTCGCGGTCGGAATCGTCGAAGATCCTGACCTCCGTGGCCCAGATGGCCTTGCCGACCGAGCCCGGCTTTCGGTCCCGCTGCGACAAGTTGAAAGTCGCAACCGGCGAGGTCTCGGACAGGCCATACCCTTCCAGAATCGTGACGCCGAAAGTCTCCTCGAAGCGCGACATCAGCTCGACAGCCATCGCGGCTCCGCCAGAGACGCAGAGGCGCAGCCGGTCTCGGATCGCGTCGCGGAGAAGAGGCAGGTCCGGGTGGTTCAAGAGAGCCCAGTACATCGTCGGCACGCCGGCGAAAACGGTGACGCCGTCCCGACCCATCGCGGAGAGGGCGGCCGCCGGATCGAACCGCGGAAGCAGCGCGACGGTCGCGCTCGCGCAGAGACCGGCGTTCATCACGCAGGTCTGGCCGAAGGAATGGAACAGGGGAAGGACGGCGAGCAGCACGTCCTCGGGAGAAAGCTGGAAGAGCTTCTCCGTCACGTAGAGAGCGTTGAAGAACATGTTGAAGTGCGAGAGCTCCGCCCCCTTGGGCCGGCCGGTCGTACCGCTCGTATAGAGAACGACCGCGGTGTCGTCGGGCATCGTCGGCTCGCAATCTCGAGACGAGCCCTCGCCCGCGACCACGTCCGCCAGAGCCCGCACGTCCGGAGGCGACCCCGCTTCCGAATGATCGCCGGCGATCCAGACCTCGGCGCAGCCCGTCGCGTCGGCGCGGCCACCGAGAACTTCGCCGGCAAAGGACGAGGCCGCGATCGCGATTCGAGCGCCGCTGTCCTTCAAGTAGTAGCGGATCTCCGGGGCCTTCAGCAGGACGTTCAGAGGCACGACGGCCGCTCCCGCCTTGAGGATTCCGTAATAGGCGATGGCGAACTCCGGTGTGTTCGGCATCGTCAGAGCGACCCGATCTCCCGGGGCGATGCCTCGTCTTTTCAGGGCCCCCGCGATCTTGTTGGCCTCTTCGTTCAATTGACGGTAGGTCAGCTTGCGCTCCCCCGCCGTCAGGGCCGTTCGGTCCGGCGTTCGAGCCGCGGAGCCCTCGAGGAGAGTGGCAAGGTTCAGCATCGGCTAACCCGCATTATTCATGGAGGATGTTGCCGGCAGGCCGGCAGCCGGATTGTAGAATGGCGGCAGCCGACGAATGCTTCAACCCCTGCTCCCTCCGGCGCCGCCGAAGGGAATGCCGAGACTGGTTTCCAGCGGCACGCCTGGAGACGCGATCCCTGCGCTCCGCCGGGAGGCGGTCCCCCGGGTCGCAAGGAGCTCGGATGTCCCGGGTCGGTGAAGTGCTCGTTCACGAGGGAGCGGTTTCCTCCGCGGGGCTTCGCCGCGCTCTGACATTCCAGCGCTACGGAGGACAAAGCCTGAGGCTGGGCACGATCCTGGTCGGCTGGAATCTGGCCGATGAAGAAACCCTCCTGCGAGCTCTGTCCGAGCATCACCGGTGTCTCGGGGTGCCCTGGTCGGATCTGGCCCGCGCGGCCCCGGAAACCATCGCCCTGCTCCCGTCGGAGATCGCCGAACAGGCGCGCGCGATCCCCTTCCGCGAGGAGCTTCGTGGGGTGATCGTCGCCTTCGCCAATCCATCCGACCTGCCGGCGGTCGATCGCGTCGCACAGGTCATGCGGCGGCGAGTGATCCCGGCCGTCGCGTTGGAAATCCGCATCCTGCAAGCGCAGGAGCTCTTTTACGGCACTGGCATTCCGCCGGATCACCTGCCGATTTTGATCAAGCTTCGCGACGCTCAACAGAAGCTGCCGCCCCCTCGCCAATCGGTACCGGCCGGCCGCGTCATACCGATTGCGCCCGAAACGGTGGAATCCGATTCCGTGGAAGAGCTGGTGGAGGAATCGATCCTGGAGACGCGCCCGCAAGAGGCTCTCCTGGAAGCTCCCGTGGAAGCTCCCGCGGCAGGAACAACGCCGCCTCGAGCGATTCCGCCAGCGAGCTCCCCGGATCAGACTCGGCCGATCGCCGTGCGGCGTCCTCCGAGCCCCGCTGGGCAAGAGGAGGAGCGATCCGACGTTGCGGGGGGCTTCTGGCTCGAGGGCGACACGGCTGCCGAGGAATCTCGAGAGGATCCCGTTGCAACTCCAGCTGTCTTCGAGGATCTGACGGAGCTCGAAGCGCCGACGCCGCTGCCGGCTGATCCGGTGGTCCTCCCGCGGCCCGGTCGGGAGCAGGTCGCTCAGGCGGTTCTGGGCGCCCTGCTGCGCGATATGCCTCGCGTACTGGTTCTGGGAGCGGACAAGAATCATCTCTTCGGCGTGTACGGAAGAGGCGAGGGCGTTCTCTCCAGCGAGGTCCAACGAATCCACCTGCCGCCCGTCAATGGATCCATCCTCCAAAAAGTCTACGAGAGTCGAGAGCCTCACTTTGGAAAGCCCACCGAGGAGTTCTGGCCCGCGCCGCTGGCCCTGGTGCTCGGCCTGGATCCTCCTCCTTGCGCGGTCTTTCCGCTGGAGAACTTGAACGGCCTCGTCGGCCTTCTCTACGCTGACCGCGGGGGCAGTCGGATGCTCGAGGGGGATTTCGACGACCTGACCCGCGCAGCCGCTTTTCTCGCGAACGCGCTCGCCTCCTCGTCCCGCCAAAGCTGAGGGCGCCGGGCGCAAGACGCGCATATCCTCTCGCCGTGCGCTCGGAGACTCGGCTCGCGCTCGTGGGAGGAGGCTTCATCGCCGGGGCGCACGACGCCGCCTGGAGGGTCCTTCCGCTCTTCTTCCCGGAGCTGCCACGGCTGCGCCGCCTGGTTGTGTGCGAGGTCGAGGAGGAGCGCGCCCGCCAGGCCGCCTCCCGACTGGATTTCGAGCAATCGGAGGTGGGCTGGGAGAAGGCGGTGCGGCGTCCAGACGTGGATCTCGTGGTGATCGCCACTCCCCCCGACCTCCATCGCGAGATCGCCCTTGCGGCCATCGGCGCCGGCAAGCATGTTTTCTGCGAGAAGCCCCTCGCCCGTTCGGCGGGCGAGGCGGAAGAGATGTGCCGGGCGGCCGAGAAGGCCGGTGTCGTCCATGTTGTCGGCTTTAACCTGCGCAAAGCCCCGGCTCTTCAGCAAGCGGCCAGGATGATCCGGGACGGCTCGCTCGGAGAGGTGCTGCACGTCAGCGGCCGCTACTTTCAAGACCACGGCCGCGATCCCTCGCGCCCCGCGAGCTGGCGCTACGACTCCGCCCGCGCGGGCTCGGGGGCCATTGGCGACCTCGGCTCGCACCTGCTCGATCTCGCGGGCGCGCTCGCGGGAGAGATCACGTCGGTCGTCGCGGTCGCCCGCACCGTTTACGGCGAGAGAGGTTCCGGCGAAAAAACCGTCCGGTCGGACGTGGACGACTGCGCCGCCTGGCTCGCGCGCTTCGATTCGGGCTCGACGGGAACCTTCGAGGTCAGCCGCCTCGCGGCCGGGCGGCGCAATCAGCTCGCGATCGAGGTGAACGGGAGGAAAGGTTCGATCGCGTTCGATTGGGAGCGCTCCAACGAGCTGCGACACTTTTCTCCGGATGACCCGGCGGACCGGCAGGGCTTCCGCACGATCCTGATCGGTCCCGCAAATCCCGGTTATGTTTCCGCTATACCAATCGCTGGTATAGGGGTGGGCTTCCTCGAGACGATGGTTGCGCAGGCCGCCGATCTGGTCAAGACGATCTCCGGCGCGCCCGTCGACTCGCCGCTTCCGACCTTTCGCGACGGCTGGCGCAACTGCCGCCTGATAAACGCGATCCTCGAGTCCAGCCAAAGGGGCTCCTGGGTCGACGTAGCCAAGACATGAAGTTCGGCGTCTATCATCTGATCTGGGCCCCGCCTCTCTCCAACGAGACTCTCGCGGTGCTCGGCCGCCGCGCGAAGAGCCTGGGAGCCGACGTCCTCGAGCTCGCGATCGGGCGCGACCCGCTCCCCTTCGATCCGCACGCGGTTGCTCGCTCCTTCGCGGATATCGGCATCCAGGGCACGCTGGTGACGACCTTGAGCGCCGAGCGCGACATCGCGAGCTCCGACGCGGCCGTGCGGCGAAACGGCATGGATTATCTCCGCGGCTATCTCGAGCACGCGGCCGCCCTGCGCTCGCCGGTCCTTTCCGGTCCCTTCTTTGGCCCGGTCTGGAATCCGACTCTTCTGTCCTCTGCCGAGCGCGCGGATCGGTGGGCTCGCTGTGTGGAGGCGTTATCGGCGCTCGCGCAGGACGCGCAGCGTCTGAACGTGCGGGTTGCCGTCGAGCCGCTCTCCCGCTTCCACACCGCCTTCCTGAACACGACGGCGGACGCGATCCGCTTAGTCGACGAGAT
>Ga0070698_100004346_pt1 | contig 15580 bp, 15 predicted proteins | sample KBSK1502metaG_FD_65477 | JGI IMG/M metagenome (GOLD analysis project Ga0070698, IMG submission 65477) | Corn, switchgrass and miscanthus rhizosphere microbial communities from Kellogg Biological Station, Michigan, USA - KBS K1-50-2 metaG | ecosystem: Host-associated > Plants > Roots >...
GGCGCGACCAGCTTCTCGACATCGGCCACGAGTACGAGCGGCGCCGCGGAGCGTTCGAACAGTAGCTTGCCATCGCGCCCGAATACCTTGAGATGCGGCAGCGTGTTCTCGCCGAGATATTTCTGCGACGCCGGCGAGTCGACATCCACAACGTTGACCTTTCGCACGGCAATGGCGCCAGGGTAGCGACGCGCGAGCTCGGCGAGCTCGTGGTCCACGACGGTGCATGGCTCGCACCACGTCGCCCAAAAATCAAACACCGTGATCTTGCCGGCGACCGGCACGAGCGGCACGGCACTTCCGTTATCCGTGATGTCTTGTTTATCGAGGCCATTCCAATCGGTCGGCGCGTGCTCGTGATCGTGATGATGGTCGTGCTCGTCGTCGCCTTCGAACACATGCAGGTGCGTGCCAATCGAAAGGCCGAAGAATGCCGGCACATCGAGCTGGCCACCTTGCACGTGCGTGTACACGGGAATCTTGAGCGACGCGCCCACGTGCCAATCCTCGCTGAAGCGCCACGTGACCTCGAGACCGGCGAGGACATCGGTCCTGCCGGTGTTGCCCTCGTCGGTGTGGACGATGCCATTCCAGCGCTCCGCCGTCTCGTGTTGCGCTTCTGCCGTCGCGCGAAATCGCCACTGCTTCGTGCCGAGCGCCGATGCGACGCCGACGCCACCGGCATATCGATCGCCCGCCATGTAGCCGTAGCCATTTTCGTAGAGCGACTGGATCGTCAGCACGAACAGATCGACGCGCACTCCGCCGAAGCTGCGCGCAGCATCGAGCCCGAGCAGCGGCTCGACGGTGCCCGTACCGAACTGCGAGTGCTCATGCGAAATCCCCATGTCGCCGAGCACGAACGGATCGGGCTCGGTGCGGCCAAACGGCAACGCGAGACCCCCACGCGCACCGAGCGTGAAACCGCCAAGCGCGCGGGCGACACGCGCGACGAGCCACGGATCGCCGAGGCCGACGAGCGTCTCGTCATGATGATGAAGGTCTGGATTTTCGATCGCGACCGGGTTGCCGCTGGAGTCGAGGTAGCGAATGTTCGTGTCGAACACGCGCACCGGCACGATCACGCCGGCGGCAAGCCAGGGCGTGATACCGAGGTCGGCGACGAGACGCGATTCGCTGTTGACGATCGACTGATCGTGAACGACGGTGGTCGCGCCGACGCCGATCACGTTCTCGGTCGCATCGTGCCTCGCGACAGCCGTGCTCGCGATCGACGTGAAGTCGAGGAGCAGCCGGCCGGCTTCGATGTCCGTGGTCTCGGTCCCCCCGACCGGGAGGTTCGGATTACTTCAGCCCGCTCAACCGCCGGCGAGCGCGCTGGGAAGGTCCCAGCCGAGTACCGGCAGCATGAGTAACGCGAACCGCAGCTTCACTCGAACACTTTGCCGAGCTCGGCCCGCAGATCTTCGGCACGGCCCGCCGACTTGATGCCCTTGATCAGCGCGAGCGTGAACAGAACTTTGATCACGATGCCTTTGTAGATATTCGATGGATCTTCGATCGCGTTGAAGATGTGAATCGCCCAGAACAGACACAGGCCGAGGATCAGGCAGAGCTTCGGTTTGCGTTTGGAGAAGAACCACAGCGCGATGAATGCCGCGAGCACGCCGAGGTCGATAAACAAGAGCTTCGTCTTGAGCGAGTCGTACTGCGGCGGTGCATCGGCCAGGCCGTTTGGCACTGGAATCGCGTAGATGAGAATCATGTCGAACACGAACATGATGAAGCCGACGACGATCAGCCACGTTCGCGCCGCACGCAGCTCCTTGTTCATCTCCGCTTGCTTCAGCTCTTCCAGACTCATCGCGGCGAGCATACACAAGCGATCGGCGCTTGCGGTCGACTTTTTAGATTCGGTCGGCGGTCACGACGCGCAGATGACGAGCGACCCGCGCCTTGCGCGCGACATCGGCCGATAGCTGCGCGCCGATCGTCGGAATGTCTTCATCACGGACCGTGCGAAACCCGTAGCTTGCGAGCAGCGCTCGCATCGCGCCCGGCTTGAACGCGGACCGCAGCGGCTCGCCGAGCCGCCGCACGACGAGCCCGACGACGGCGAGGATCAGCGCCGGCGCGTGATACACGATGACGAGTCGGCTGCCGCTCGCCGAGCGGCGGCGGATCACGGCGAGCGACGCTTCGATTTCGGCTTGCGTGAGGTACATGACCACGCCTTCCCAGATCCACGTCGTCGCGCGCGTCGCATCGTGGCCCGCTGCTGCGAGCGCGGCGTCGAGGTCGTCGCGCGAGAAATCCACTGCGACGAACCGCACCTCACGTGCACGCTGCTCGAGCGCATCGACGCGCTTGCGTTTCGCGCGCTGTGAGTCGGGATGGTCGACCTCGAAGACCGTCGCATCGCGAAGCTCGGCCATTCGCCACGCGCGGCCGTCGAGGCCGGCGCCGAGAATGACGACCTGCGGCGCCGCCGCCTCTCGAATCGCAGCGTCGATCGCCATCGTGCGCGCGACCATGATGCGCGATTGTCGATCGATGTAATTGTGTCCAATGCGCGCGCGACCACGCGGCACGATGCCCGCGCGATAGCGCTCGACGCGCTCGCGCGCCGAATCCGGCAGCAATGCGAGCGCCGTCGGATCGGCAAACCCGTTCGCCCACGGCATGTCGTGGGCGGCAGCGCGTCCCATGCAAACGAGCACGGCCGTCTGGCTGGCCTGGCCTGGCTTCATGCGCTGAGACTACCGATCATCGAGCAACGCTTCGAGCTTTGCGATCGCGTCTTCCATGATCGTGCGCGCCTTCGCCATCGTCGCCGTCGTCAGCCGGCCGCGCCGCGCGGAGCGCCGGAACGTGCGCACGAGCCGCCGCATCAGGTGACCGAGCTCGTACATCTCGTCGGCGCGGTCCTCCCATACGCTCTCGGAATCATCGTAGAAGCCCGCGACATCATCGCGGTGCTCCTCGAGATCGCGCGTGCCACTCGCGGTGATCGCATAGACCTTCTTGTCATCGCGCACGCTCACGCGAACGTGACCGAGCTCCTCGAGCATCTGCAACGTCGGGTACACGACGCCCGGGCTAGGCCGGTACGCACCCTGACTCTTCGTCTCGATCGCGGCCATGATCTCGTAGCCGTGGCGAGGCGTATCGCTGACGGCGTCGAGAATCATATAGCGGACGGTGCCGCGGTCCGCGCGGGGCGGACGCTCTTCAAATAGCTCTCGCATGCGACGCAAGCGGCCGATCGGCCCACCGGGCATCCCGCCGCCGCCACCATGACCGCGTCGGCGTCCACCACGAAAGCCCCCTCGCCCACCACCTGCAAACCATCGCGGATCATTATCGTACAACATTCTTTTTCTTCTTTCTGTAGACCCATCGTATCGATGTGTCGTTCCGATATATCTATAGTGCGTACGCAATAGACTGTCAAGCGCGCCACGCCGACCCTAATCAGTGCGCGAGCTTGAGCTGGCGCGGGCTGCCGATCGGCAGGTTGATGAACTTCGTGCCGACGAGCTGCGGCGTCGCCTCGACCTCGACGGCCCTCCCCTTCAGCGACTGCGGCTTTGCGCCCTTTGCAAGCTGCTTCCACGTCGCGAGTGGCATCACGATCGACACGAGCTTGCCTTGCGCATCGGCGAGCGCGAGGAAGACGGTCGCGGTGTCGATCATGCCCCCATGCGTGATCGTGCCGCGCACGCGACTCGGCACGCCGATGGCGGCCGTCAATGCAGCGATGTCATTCGCATCGAGCGACCGCAGCCCGATCGTCGTGAACGACCACGTCCACGTCTTGCGCTTGCCTTGCCACGTCGCATCGATCTTGACGGTGTACGTCGTGCTCGGTGCGAGCGGCTGCTTTGCAATCAGGCTGACGATGCCGCTCTGCGGAAACGACGTCGCAGGATGCTGCGGATCGGAGAAATAGAATGGTACGGCCTTGCCGTTCGCGGTCAGCGTCGCGGTGACCTTCTGCAGCTTATCGAACGGAGGAAACTGCAGCGTGACAGGATAGCCGCCGTGGCCACCGCCGGGGATCGGGTTTGGAATCTCGGCGCCGTATTCGAGCGGCACGCCGGTCTGGCGGTCGGCGGGGTACGCGACAGGCCAGTTCCCTTTCGGATCGCGCCGCGTGAGATCGAACATCAGCGCCGCGGTGAGCGAGCCGTTCGGTAGCGACGCGTAGCCGACGCCGAGGCGCTGCAGCGTCGGATCGAGGATCGGCCGGCGATGATAGATGCCGGCCATCCAGCCATCGACGGCGGTGCCAAGACTCGACACACCAGGGAACAGATCGGCGGCCTTCGCGCATGCAGCGCCCGCTTTGCTCGCGCCGGGCAAATCCGGGCGTTGCGTATGCGCGTTGAGGCCGGCCATCGCGTCGGTGCCGTGGTTGAGCCGCATGTATTCGGCGTGCTCCATGCAGCCCTTGCTCAGCGTGCCGTCGAGCTGCACGGCCGAGAGTCCCGCCGCTGCGCGATAGCGATTCACGACCTCGAGCGCCTGACGATCGGGAGTTACGTCGGCGCTCGCCACCGCCGCGACGAGTACGATCGCGGATGCGAAGGCGCGCATAACGCAAAAGACGACACGCGTTGGACGATCATTCAAGTCATCTGATCGACAAATCGACGTACGGCATCGTGCGGCTCTGCGAAACGATCGAGCGCCTCGCGAGCAAGTCGCCCGAACAGATTGGCAACGGCGTCATCGAAGACGCGCTTGGTTGGTGCGTCCGACAAGAAGACGACATGTCGATCGTCGTCGCGCAACGCGGAGCTGCCACGAACTGACGCAAAGTCAGTAAGCAAATGTCAGGTCGCGAGCCGATGCAAACGCGAAGCGCGCGTGTACGGTGACGCTCGGAGGGTAATCACATGCGCGCATCGATCGTTTGGTTGTGCGCTTTCGGATGCGCATCGCCAACGACAGGTCCGGGAAGCGAGCCGGATCCCAAAGGCTGGAACATCACCGTCGACATGTCGCGGCTCGATCGCTTCGTGACTGCACCGAGCTGGCGTGTCGGTGGTGTCGCGACGGCAACCGAAGGGCTCGCCGGCGTCGACGTCAACGGCTCCGCGGCCGCGGTCGCTACCGACGGCGCGTTCAGCACCGACGTCAGCATCACCGCCGGGCTCGTGCCCGTGCCGGTGCTCGCGCGCGACCTCGTCGGTCACGAGCGCAAAGGCGACCGCACGCTGATCGCGACGGCGTTCCTGCCCGAAGGCGCGCTTGCGCCGCAGTCGGCGGCGCTCGTCGTATCGAATACGACGCTATCGGCGATGAGCGCCGGGCTGACGAGTCAAACCGGCAACGTCGACGTCGCCGGCGAGATCATGAGCAAGGACACGCTCTCGCAAGACGATCGCTGCGTGACGTGGCCGACCGGTGCGCGGCAGGGCACCGTCCAGGTCTCGCTCGCGCAGGATCAGAGCGGGCTCGTCCTGCGCATCGTGATCCCGAACCTCGATGTTTACTTCGCCGGTGAATGCCAGGGCTTGCTCAGCACGATTCCACTCGCCGGCGAGATGCACGCCACGATCGTCGTGCAGACGCGCCTCACCGCGTTGCCGCCAGCGGACGGCGGCTGCCTCAGCGCGTTCGCGCACACGACGCCGACGGTGTCGGTCCAGAACTGGTATTTTGATGTGTGGGGCACGGCCGGGCCGCTGCAGGACTGGATCGTGTCGATGTTCCGCGACCAAAAATCCGCGGAAGCGCGCGCGCAGCTCGCGACCGAGGTCGGCACGCGCGCCGATCAGCTGCTCGCGGAGAAGCTCGCGTCGATCTCGGTGTTCGAGCGCACGTCCGAGCTCACACTGCTCGATCGACCGATCGCGATGCAACTGTGTTTGACGGCGCTCGACGCGATTGGCGGCCGCCTCGTCGCGCGCGTTGGCGCGGCGACAACAGGTGCGGGCACGCGCGAAGCTCCCGGCGCGCCGCAGATCGATGGCGCACTGCCCGCGGTCGCGCCGAACGAGCTCGTGCTCGATGCAAACCTCGTCGCGCAGCTGTTGTTCTCCGCGTGGCGCGATGGCGGCTTCGCGCGCACCGCGCCCGATGTCGATGTCGGCGTGCTGCAGGTGCTCATGCCCGGCCTCTACGAGCGTCATCCCGATGCAACGTCGGCGCAGGTCGCGATCGATGGCGAATTGCCGCCGCTCGTGCGCGCGACACCCAGTGGGCCCGGCGATCTGCGCGTCGAGCTCGGCGATCTGATGGTCACGGTATCGGTCGAAGGCGAGCGCATCCTGACGTTTGGCGTCAACCTCGAGCTCGAGCTCGCGCTCGAACCAACGATGGGAGGTCTCGCGCCGAAGGTGCTGGACTCGCGCGCGACCGTCGCGCTACTCGACGAGCTCCTCGACGGCGCGGATGCAGCGCTCGAGCAAGCGGTGCAAGTACAGATCGGCGGCAGTGCCGCGCAGTTGATCGGCAACGGCACGGTGCTCGCGCTGCCCGACCTCCCGGGCCTCGGCGCGCCGAGCGATGTAACTGCCGACGCCGGCGGCCGCTACGTGCGCGTGAAGCTCAGCCCTTAGTACGGCGACGCAGCGACAACAGAGGATCGATGCCCATGCCGGCAAACACTGCATCGGCGCGCCGCTGCACGAGGTAGGCGCCGTCGTGCGCACGCGCGGGCGTGGTGATCGTCGGGTACTTCGCCTCGAGCTCGGCATTGACGCGCGCGCGTTGGATCGAGCGTTCGCGCTCGACAGCGACCGCCGCGAGCTGTTGATGGAGCTCGACCGCCTTGCGCACGACATCGAGCAGCGAGTCGAGGTTCACCGGCTTCGCGACGAAGCGATAGATCTCGCCTTGGTTGATGCTCGCGAGCGCGGTCTCGAAATCGACGTTACCGGTGAGCATGATGCGCACCGTCGTCGGGCTGACATCGCGCACGCGCGCCGCGAGCTCGATGCCGTTCATCATCGGCATGTTGTAATCGGAGACGAGCACCGCAACTTCATTCTCGACGATCCACTCGAGCGCCTCGTCGGGCTCGGTCGTCGAGAGCGGCTGCAAGCGCTCGCGCTTCAGCGTACGCGCGACCGCGCGCACGACATCGGCATCATCATCGACGCAAACGATCACCGGCGCGCTCACGACAGCATCTCCTCGATCGCGGTGAGCTCGTCGAGCAAGGCCTGCATCGACGGGAAGCGATCGGTAGCGTCTTTTGCGAGACAGCGCGCGACCGCGCTGACAAGCCGATCCGGCAGCGGGCCATACGGGCTCGCGACGTGCGGCGCGGGCGTGTAGAGGTGCGCCATGCCGACCTCGTATGGCGACCCCGCAAACGGGGGCCAGCCGTGCAGCATCTCGTAGAGCACGACGCCCGCAGCGTAGAGATCCGTCGCTTCGTCGGGCGGCAGCCCGCGCACGCGCTCGGGCGCGAGGTACGACGGCGTGCCGCTCACTTCGTCGGCGGGCGCGTCGGCGGTCTCGCCGTGACGCAGGTGCGCGAGGCCGAAGTCGATCAACGTGACGTGGCCATCGGAGATGATCATGTTCGCCGGCGAGATGTCGGCGTGAATCACGGCGCGCTCATGCGCCGCGGTGAGACCGCGCGCGAGCTGACACGCGATCGACACCGCGCTCGATGGTGGGATCGGGCCCTGCGCGATCAACGCCGCGAGACTCTGTCCCGAGAGCAACTCCATCACGAAGTACGGCCGGCCGTCTGCGAGATATCCGAAGTCGAACACCTCGACGATGTGCGAGCTGCGAATCCGCGCAGCGGCTTGCGCTTCCTGGAGAAACCGATCGATGTTCGCGCGATCGCGCTCGAGTACCCAGCTCTGCAGCACCTTGAGCGCGTGGCGGCGGCCGAGCCGCTCGTGCATGACCTCATACACGTTGCCCATGCCGCCGGCGCCGATGGGCGCCACAACGCGGTAGTGCCCGATGCGGTCGCCGATCGCGGGATCTTGCTGCTGCGCGCACGCCACGAACACGAGCTCGGCGCGCGGCCGAGCGCTCGGTTGAATCGTCACGATCAAATCGCGCTGCGTATCGAACGAGCGCACGCGTGTGCGGCCCGTCTTCGCGTGACGCTCCGCCGGATCGACACCGCATACGTAGCCGAACCGCGCGATGACGTTTGTCGCGAGTGCGTTCTCGATCGCGAGCGTGGTCAAGGTCTCGCCCTCGCGAAGGATCGCGAGCTCGTAGTCACCTGACGCGCATGGCTCGATACGTACGGTCTCGGCCTGTACTGCCATTGCGGCTTCGAGCACGACATCGGCGACGAGGATCGGGTCGATGGCCATACTTGGTGGGTCGACCGCGACACCCACTCGATCGAGGCCGAAACGGTGAATCCCGGGCGTGTGCTCCGCGGCCGTACACAAATCGTTCGTAGAAGAACAGGGCGGTTGCGCGAGCCGCAGCAGATTGTTGCAGCACGCCGTTTTTCTTGACCACGCCTGGATTGCGTGGCCTCGTTCCCGCGTGGAGCGCGGAATCGCGAACATTTTGCATCGCGACACGATCGCGGTGATCGTCGGTAGTCAAACGTTCGAGCGCGGCGAGAAGTGCTTCGTCGCAAAGCGCGTGCAGAAGGTGGAGGCGAATGGCGGCGAGCTGCGCGGCGTCGTGTCGCCGACCGAGCGCAATCGTCGACCCTACGTCGTGCGGATCTGGATGCGCGAAGAAGGCCTCGCCTACGAATGCACGTGCCCGATCGGTGTGACTCGCCAGTTCTGCAAGCACACCGTCGCGATCGCGCTGGCGCATCTCGAGCAAGAGCGCGCCGATGCCGAGCGCGGACTATCGGTGCTGCGCGAAGCGCTGATCGCGATCCCGCAGGGCGCCCTGCTCGAAGGCTTGCTCGTGCTCGCGCGCCGCGACCCGGATTGGGCGACCGAGCTCAAACGCCTGTGCCTAGAAGCCCTGTCGCGGCGCTAAGAGCGCGCTAGGCTTCGCTCATGGCTACCCGCACCGCATGCGTCGTCGCGAACGCGACGCCTGACGAAGTCTCGGCCATCGTCGGTACGAGCACCGAGGTCGCGATGCGCGCGAACCGGCTCGGCACGCTCGTAACGGGACGTCCCGGCGATCTCGTGATCGACTTCGCGTTCGATCTCGATGGCCCGGTCTACGACGTCATGTGGAACTCCGATACCGGCTGGTTCGCAGTGACGATGTACCGCGGCGAGAACGCGGTGCGCTGGGATAATCGGCCGGGCACGAACCCCGGTTATCCGCGCGTTGACGATATTCTCGGCGCGACGACGCCGCGGACGATCCTCGAGGCGCTCGATGTTCCCACCGACGTGATCGGATACGCGGAGGCCTAATGATTCATCGCGAAGAAGCGACGTGGACGATACGCATCGAAGCCGCGGCCGAGTTCGGCGAGAGCTACGACGGCGAGCTCGATGGCTACTCGTGGCGCGAGCACCAGTTTCGCGAGCTCCAGCAGCGCGCGACGCAAGCCGTGTTGCGCGCGCTCGCCGGAACGCCGGGCTGGCGCGTGCGCACCGGCAACCGCGGCCTACCAGCGAGCGACGAGGTTCTCGTCCACGTCGAGCTCGATGTCGACTCGGAAGCTCACGGCACCGGCTCGTAGACGATCAAGTAGTCGTACGTCGCGTCGAGGTTCTGCGTGTACAAGCCGACGACGCCGGTCCGCGCTTCGGGCTCCTGCGCGCTCGTCATCGCCGGCGGCAACGTGCCTTTGCATTCGAGCGTGCCGCCGTACCCGAGTTGCAGATGTCCACTGTTGCCGATCGCGAGTGTGCCGCCGAGGCTATACGCACCTGCGATCGAGTACGGAGCGACGAAGGTCTGCAGCTCGAGGTAGCGCGTATTCGCCATCTGCGGGTTGTCGAATGTGCCGCAGCGATAGCCTTTGACGCCGCTGGGCCCACGCTCCGCAACGACCTCGACCGAGCGATACGTATCGGTCGTCGGCGCGAACGCCGTGAGCGTGTACGCGGTCTCGACGTAGCCATCCGTCGAGACGAGTGGCGCATACGCATGCGCGTACGATGGCAGTGCCACCTTATCGTTCGCGACGACGGCGCTCGCGCTCAGCTCCCACATCGCCGGTGGCGCCGCGAACGATTCGAAGAGCGCGATCTTGTCGGCGGCTGTCGGCCGCGGATCGCACGCGTCGCCGACGCCGTCGGGCGTCGCTTCGGTCGTGTCGGCTTGCGTTGGATTCGCGATCGGCGGGCAGTTGTCGCAAACGTCGCCGACGCCGTCGCCATCTTCGTCGTGTTGATCCGCATTCGTGCGTTGCGGGCAATTGTCGGTGTCGTCGAGCACGCCATCGCCATCGCCATCGCCATTCGCGTCGCCGCGGAGCGCATCGATGGCCGCATCGGCGCCGGCCGTGCGCTCGCACGTCATCGTCGCGGGGGCACACACGAGAGGCGATGGGCACACCTGGCCAGCTCCACAGGGCGCGCCGGTTTGCGCCGAAGGCGCATAACAGGCCACGAGCACGGCGGCGGCCCAGGGACGCACGCCCTCATTGTAGCCGCTAATTGTGCGGGTGTTTGTGGTGCGGTGGGTGCGGACCGTCGGGCACTTCGCTCGGTGTGACGTGCGGCGCTTCGGCGGCCGTGATCGGCGGAGCGATGTCTTCGAGTGATTTTTGCTCGGCATCGACGCCGAGGAACCACGCTACCACCCCACCGATAAACATGACTGCTGCTGCGCCGAGATAGCCATACGTCAGCGGTGCGGGGTTGCTGAGGATCACCTCGACCTTTCCAGCCTTCGTTACTTCCGATGTCGCCGTAGAAACGATCCAACCGAAGATCGCAGAGCCTGCAGCGCCGACGAGTTGCGCTATCGAGAAAATGAGCGAGATAGCCTGGCCGCGCATCTCGACGGGAAAAATTTCGCTTGTCGTCAAATAGGCTGCTGATGCGCCTGCGGACGCGAGAAAGAAGATCGCGCACCACATCGCCGTCTGGGTTTGGGCATTGAGCGCACCCTTATGAAATAGCCAGCCAGTTAGCGCGAGCAAAATTGCAGACGTGCAATACGTCATTGTGATCATCTTGCGACGCCCAATCGTGTCGAAGAATCGACCGAGTCCGAGCGCGCCTAATAGGTTCCCGACAGCAAACGGAAAGACATAGAGCGCGGTCTTATCGGACGATACGCCGTAGGCACGTTGCAGAATGACTGCATACGTGAAGAAGATCGCGTTGTAGAGAAACGACTGCGTGACCATGAGCGTCACGCCGAGCACAAACCGAGACAGGTATTGTTTGGCGAGAGTGCGTGCGACGACAAGCACGCTCGGCTGCTCCTGCTTCTTGATCACGATCGCGTGAGCGGGATTAACGTCTGCGAGCACAGCACCCTTTTCACGCAGCTGCGCTTCGATCGCATCGACGGTTGCTTCGGCCTCCTTTTCTTGGCCGTGGGTAAGCTGCCAACGTGGGCTCTCAGGTATGTACTTGCGAAGCGGCCAGATCGAAAAGCCGATGAGGGGGCCGAGCAGCATCGCGATGCGCCATCCCAGATTGACGCTTACGATGTTCGGGTCGAACAACAGCAGCTGCGCGCCCGACGCGATCATTGCGCCGCCCCAATATGTGCCCGCAATCGCGATATCAACGCGTCCGCGGTACTTGGCGGGCGTCAGCTCGTCGATCGCGCTGTGAATCGCAGCGTATTCGCCTCCAATGCCCATGCCGGCGAAGAACCGCGTGATGAAGAAATACCAAGGAGCGAACGAAAACGCCGTCAGCCCGTTCGCGATCAAATAGAGCGCGAGCGTGACGATAAAGAGCCGCCGACGGCCCAGCTTGTCGGCCTGCCGACCGAAGTACATCGCGCCTACAACTTCGCCTATGAGATAGACGAAACCGGCGAACCCAACCATGCTCGCATCGATATGAAGCGTCGCAGCGCGATGCTTGGGATCGCTAAGCACACTGGTGATCGCGCTTGCGAGCCCGATCTCGACGCCTTCGAGCACCCACGTGATGCCGAGCGCGATGACGACGCGCCAATGAAACGCGCTCCACGGCAACCGGTCCATGCGCGCGGGAACGAGGCTGCGAATGATCGACCCATCGCCCTGGCTCATCGAGGTGAAGTTTCACCGAAGCCAGGGGCCGCCGGCAACGTTATGACGGCGCCGAATGACTGCCGAGCACGCGCATCAGATCAAACGTCGAAATCACGCCGAGCAGGCCATCATCGTCAACGACGAGCACGCGATGGATGTGATGCGCGAGCATGAGGCGCGCAACGTCCGCGATCGGCGCGTCGGGCGCGACCGTGACGAGGTCGCGCGTCATCGCATCAGCGACCGTCACCTCTTGCATGCGATCCTGCAGCTCCGACGGGATATCCGACCAGTCAGCGCCCGCGTAGACGATCTGATCGCGATAAAACGTATTCGCGGCGCCGGGCTCGAGCTCTTCACGCACGACGCGAAGCAGGTCGAGCGTCGAGATCACGCCGTGGACGATGCCATCGTCCCCGACGACCGGCGCTCCGTGAATCTCCTCCTGAACGAAGAGCTGGTGGACGTCGAGGATGCGCGTCGCGGGACTCACCGAAATGATGTTGCGCTCCATCACATCGCGCGCGCGAATGACTGCTTGATCAGCTTGCATGGCTGCTGGAGTAGCAACGAGCGTGCCCTACCCGACCAGCGCGACCTGACGGATCGCCGGATACTCGTCAGCGATCAGAGCGCGCATCGGAAATCCCCAGCGCGCCGCCGACGACAGGATCGCGCAGACGATGCGCGATCCGAAGCGCTCGAGCAGCTGGATGCCGTCGAGCGGCGTCGAGCAGTGCAGGACCTGGTAGCCGTTGCCGCGCGCGACGCTGGCGATGACAGTTCGCAGCGGCGGATCGGCGATGACCAAGACGAAGTCCTGGTCTCGCGCTAGCGGTAGGTCCAAGGCGCTGATCCAACCATCGCTATCGCGTTTGGAGCGTGCCGGCCCGAGCATCATGGTTCGAAATCAAGCACGCTGCGCGCCAGGGTAGCGTTCAGGTAGCGACATGAATTCGCGCAACGTCGGCGCCGCGTGAAGCGATCGGCGCAGACGCTGCGCGCGATTACGATCGCGCCCGCTGCGTCGGCGGTACCGCCGCATCGACGGGTACGACGTCGGAACCCGACACGCGTGGGCCAAGGACGGCGACGAGCTCGTCGGATTCGAGCGTCTCGCTCTCGAGGAGCGCGGTGGTCAGCCCGTCGAGGCGAGTGCGATGCGCTGCCAGCGCGTCGCGCGCTTGTTCGAGCGCGCGCTCGAGGAACTGGCGCGCTTCCTCTTCGATCGAGTGCACGGTCGCATCGCTCGTCGCTCGATCGGCGCCGATGCGTGCGCCGAGGAATGGGTGCTCGATATCAACCTCATAGTAGGCGGGGCCGATCCGGTCGCTCATCCCGAAGTGCGCGACCATCTTCGATGCCAGGCGCATCGCCTCTTTGAGATCGTGTTCGGCTCCCGTCGAGATGTCGCCGAGCACGAGCTGCTCTGCGGCGTAGCCACCGAGCAGGACGCGAAGGCGCGCTTCGAGCTCGCGGCGCGTGTGCAAATGACGATCTTCGGGCGGCACTTGCTGCGTCGCGCCGAGCGCCATGCCGCGCGGCAAGATCGAGACGCGTCGCAGCGGCTCCGCTTCCGGCGACGCCCACGCGAGCACGGCGTGACCGGATTCGTGGACGGCGACGCGCTTCTTCTCCGCGCTGCGCAGCTTCGCTTCGCGCGGATCGCCCAGGACGATCTTGTCGAACGCCGACGAGAAGTCCTCGCGAGCGATCGCATCGGCGCGCCGGCGCGTCGCGCTAAGCGCGGCCTCGTTCGCGAGATTCGCGAGATCGGCGCCCGAGAAGCCTGCGGTCATCGCAGCAACCTGCGTGAGGTCGACATCGGGCGCGAGTGGTTTGCCGCGCGTGTGAAGCGCAAGGATAGCTGCGCGGGCCGCGGCTTCCGGCAGGTCGACGACAACGCGCCGATCGAAGCGGCCGGGCCTGAGCAACGCAGCATCGAGCACGTCGGGCCGGTTCGTCGACGCGATCACGACGGTGAGATCGCTGCGATCGAAGCCATCCATCTCCGCGAGCAGCTGGTTGAGCGTTTGCTCGCGCTCGTCGTGGCCGCCGCCGAGGCCGGTGCCTCGCGCGCGACCGACGGCATCGATCTCGTCGATAAACACGATCGACGGCGCGTGCTTCTTCGCCTCCTGGAAGAGCTCGCGCACGCGAGCTGCGCCGACACCGACGAACATTTCGACAAACTCCGATGCGGTGATCGAATAGAACGGCACGTCGGCTTCGCCGGCAACGGCCCGTGCGAGCAGCGTCTTGCCGGTACCCGGCGGGCCGAGTAGCAGCACGCCGCGCGGAATCTTCGCGCCGAGGCGATGAAAGCGCTGCGGCTCTTTGAGGAACTGCACGATCTCGCTGAGGTCGCGCTTGGCCGCCGCGAGTCCGGCGACATCATCGAACGTCACGCGCTGACTGCTGCGATCAAAGCGACGACCGCGCTTCAAGAAGCCGCTCATCGGCCCGCCGGCGACGGTCATCTGCTGCGCTCGCCGCGAGATCCAGACCCAAACACCGATGATGAGGATCCACGGCAAGAGCGAGAGCAGGATCTGCCACAGGATCGGCGTATCGGGGCTTTGCGCGCGAAGCACGACTCCGTTCTCGTCGAGCAGCGGCACGAGCCGCTCGTCCTTCGGCGCGAGCGTGTGAAAGCGCCAGACCGCGCGATCGTGATGCATCTGCGGTGCGTGCAAAGTGCCGGTCAACGTGTCGCCGCGGAGCACAGCGTCTTTCACCTTGCCCTCACGCACCCAACTGAGCGCCGTCGTGTACTCGACGTTCGGCCCTTCATCCGAGCTGTCACCGCGCCACATCCAAAATGCGGACAGGATCAGCATCACCACGAGCCAACCCCACGGGCGCCGCTGAGGTGGCGTTGCAGCCGAGCGTTGTTCGGGCATCGCTACAACACGGTGCAACGCAGCTGCCAATGCGGGGCGCTACGAGAAATGCGGTGTGCGCCGAGGAGCGGAACGCGCATCGCCTTCGCGGTAAGCGTCATTTCCGCAGGAGTTGCGCGAACACACCGCCGGAATGCAGGCATGCGGCGTGCTCATCCGCGTTACATGCGAATCGCTGTCGCGCTCGCTCTGGTTGCCTGTGCATCGACATCGTCATCGCCGCGTGGTGGACCGCGTGGTTTTCGATCGACCGATCATCTCGACGTTGCGAACCAGCATGAAGACGTAGCGCGCAACGCGCACGTAATGCCAACCGTGAGCCGTGATGGGCACGACTCGATCTGGGTGCAGTCTTGGGATCCGGCGTCCGAGCATCAACGTTTAGCCGCCGTCCACCGCAGTCAGGCGGCGGCGCTGCAGGCGGAGTACGAACAGGCATGCGGTGAGCGCCCGCTCGCGGACGTCTCGGTATCGCCGCTACAGCGCTACGGCATCGGCGGCTGGAACACGTCGACGGGTGCAATCCTCTATCTCGCGCCCGAAGCTGGTCCGGCGACAAAGCTGCTCGCCGACATCAGGTGCCACCGCGCGTGGATGATGCTCGCGCCTTCGGGCATGGACGATTGCCCGCTCGATCTGCCAGGCATCC
>Ga0070698_100004347_pt1 | contig 15578 bp, 7 predicted proteins | sample KBSK1502metaG_FD_65477 | JGI IMG/M metagenome (GOLD analysis project Ga0070698, IMG submission 65477) | Corn, switchgrass and miscanthus rhizosphere microbial communities from Kellogg Biological Station, Michigan, USA - KBS K1-50-2 metaG | ecosystem: Host-associated > Plants > Roots >...
GGTCTGCCGCTACGGTTGCCGGCAATAGCCTTTCGGGGCTACCTGCCTTCGTGCAGGAAGAGAGATACCAGTATCTTGTCATGCCCTGCTGCATCATAGGATAGTTGTATTCCTTAGCAACGGTTATACGGGAAATAGCGCTATTACTTCAATGCCGCTCACCTTCGCCGCATCCAGGCGCGCCGGCCCGAACCGGATGATGATCTGTCCATCGCTGGTAGCTGTCGCGCTAAATTCCTCGACGATGGCCTTGTTCTGCCCACCGGCTTGCCCAATGATATCGAAATCGGAGAGCACGGTCGTGTCATTGATACCGACGTTGAAAATCCGCTGCCTTGGGTGTGACCAGTAGAACTCATTAAAGTGGAGCCGCACCGTGTACCGCCCTACGGGGATGAGCTGGGGGATGGTATAGGTGAAGATTCCGACATGTTCGCTCTGGTACACGGCCTGTGGGGCAGGATTGGTCACGCCACCGGTATCCACGCTAGCCGGATTTGAGGCAGTCCATCCACCGTCGGAGAAAAACTGATCCGGCAGGAACCTGTCACTGGCACTTCCACCGCCATTCACTGCGTAGAACTGCCCGGCAGTATGGATTGAAGGAAGCCGTGCTCCCTCTGGAATGGCGGTCAAGTCGGTGTCTGTGATACGGTGAATGGCACCCCCATTGTACCCGTGGGCGGTGAAGGTCTCGGGATCTGGTATCAAGTGCCGCTGGCATCCCGCCATGACGTAGACTTGAGGACCGCTGCCCTGCAACAAGGTCCCGTCTGCCCGTGAGGGATAGGCGGCTCCCTGCGGGATCAGATTCCACACACTGTCCGCTATCGTTTGGATGGCACCCCCGAAACAGTTGAGGGTTGGGACGTCTGGTATCAACCTGCGCCGACCACCTTCCATCCGATCAACTTCGGCACCGCTGGCTTTTAAGAGGGTACCGTCTGGGGGAAGGACTGAAGGAAGCTGTGCTCCCTCTGGAATGGCGGTCAAGTCGGCGTCTGTGATACGGTGAACGGCACTCCAATTGTACCCGCCGGCGGTGAAGGTCTCGGGATCTGGTATCAAGTGCCGCTGGCATCCCGCCATGACGTAGACTTGAGGATTGCTCCCCTGCAACAAGGTCCCGTCTGCCCGTGAGGGATAGGCGGCTCCCTGCGGGATCAGATTCCACACACTGTCCGCTATCGTTTGGATGGTACCCCAGTCCAATCCCATACAGGTGAAGGTTGCGGGGTCCGGTATCGGCCTGCGGTGACCACCTTCCATCCGATCAACTTCGGCACCGCTGGCTTTTAAGAGCGTACCGTCTGGGTAAGTAGCCATGCTGTTGTCCTCTCCTTTTGTAGATGTGTCTGTAGTAACGCCACAAGCGATTCTGTTATAGCTTCTCCTCTTGAGAACTCTCTTGCGTCTATCCTGGCGCGCCGGTGGCCGCGCTTTGAAAAATAACCTCCTCCGCTCCCTCGATCATCTGGAGGGCAAATTGCGCCGAAGTGAACGACGCGGCGCCAGTTGTTTGCTGGATCGTCCTGGCCAGCGTGGCGATATCGAGGACTCTCTGAGCCTGTTGTTGCCAGGCAATGGTGGAGATCAGCAATGTTTGCTGCTCATAGCCGTGGTTGTCGCGCAGCATTTTGCAAAGCCCGGGCGGCGTCTGGTCGTCCTCGTCCAGTCCAAAATGCAGCGTTTCGGGGTGCTGCGAAAACGAGACACTCGTCATTACCCCGTCGAACAGACAGATCAGGACGTTGGGCGAGAGACATTCTTTGCGCAGCAAAGGGAGCGTTTTTCCATCGCTCCCGTATCCACTGACCAGGAGTCCCGGCCAGCCAGCGACAACCTCCGAGCGCAATAACAATCCCGTGATCTGGTCGTAGGGATTGACCGCTGGACTGGTATTGGCCGCCACGTGGTTTTGATCCTGGTTCTGGTCGCTGGTCGTGACGCGGCCAATGCCAAAGGCGCCATCCAGCAGGCAATCGACCCAGACGGAATCCACCCAGAAGAAGCGGATCGACTCTTTGGGCAACATATGCTCATCGGGCACCAGGTAGTTAAAAGGCACACCCTGCAAGAGTCCCACCCTGGCGAACCAGGTGCTAATGGCGGTGAATTGCTCGCTGGCATCTACGCTCTGACCCTGCACAGGTAAAGAGGCATAGAGTAACTGTTGTTCCGCCTGACGCAATTGTTGCGCGTGCGTGCGTTTCCAGAGATAGAGATTTGTAGAAAACTGCTTGCTCTGCAAAGCCAGGAGCCGTCCCAGTTCCCAGGCGGCCGCGTAGGATATATCGAAGAGTCCCAGCACTGGATTGTAGCGCACCAGGGCATCCGCCGCCGGAACAGGTAGCGATAACGTGGTCATGTTTTCCGCGGGAACCAGGGGACCGTGATACCAGGAAAAGGTCTTACCGGCGCGTCGAAAGGTGTGGGGCAGCAATACAGCCCCCATAGATAGATATTTCTCCACCTCGGGATGTGCGTTTCGGGGCAATCTCAGCGAGCTACTGCTGCGATCCAGGTGCGTCAACAGACCCTTGAAGTTTTGTTTCTCATCGACGCAACTGAAGCTCCAGCTTTTTAGACTCACCAGGCGGATCAGATCTTCATCGCCCGCGTCCTGGTATTGAAAACTCCCATTGGCGTAGCGACCCTCGACCGAGACCAGGTGAACGGTACTGGTGCCATCGCGGACGGGGAGACGATTGCCAATGATCACGGCCTGCTCCTGCGGATTACCGGCGGTATCGACGCCCACACGCACGTGCGCTAACAGGGCCAGTTCGTCGCTGGTGGGCAAGATCGCTTGCAGGACGCGTTTCCGCACATCGATGACCGTGACCGAGTCGCTGTCTTTCTGGGCGCTCTCCGGTTGGAGCGCGGGAAATTTGGCGGCGAATCCGGCGGGATTTTGCAGATCGCTCAACTTCACAACTATGGGTGTGGGTTTCTCTTGATCCTGAAAAAGCACCAGGGCCAGCCAGGGCACACCCAGCCTGCTCGCGTCGGCCTGGCGTTCCCAGGGCAGGGTACTGCGGTCAAGCAGCACGTGCGGTAGCGCGCGCGAATGCTCGCCCTGACTGCCAGCGGGCGGAAAAACCGCCTGTATGTCGGTTGGCGCGAGAAGAAAACGCTGGCCGGAGATCACAAAGCGTTTCTGAGTGCTAAACGGGACCTGTTGAGGACGCGCGCCTTTAATCGTCACATCCTGCGTAAGCGTGATGACATACTCTCCCATGGTCATCCCTGGAGCGTGGGACTGGACGAACTGGATGGATCCGGCCGTAGGATCTCCGTTTGTGCTCATGCTTTACCATCCTCACCTGAATATCTGCGAACCAGCACGCCTGTTCAGACTTTTTCAACCTGGGGCGCGCTCACATATTCATTGGCCAATGTACTGGCCAGCATTGCACTGAGATCGATGGCGGAAGCATCGATCTCCAGAGCCGCGAGCACCTGCTGCCTCGCGGTTGCCACCGCTGGTGCAGCGAGGGTCGCGCTCAGTTTTTGTCTGCCGCTCACATCGTCAAACTGCTCTGCCTCAAACGCCGGGAGGTTGCTCGCCCAGGCATAGGCAGAGGGAATCGTTTCCGGCTCATAGCGCAGCGCCTGGCGGTCGAGCATCGCGGTTTCTCCAGGAACCGAGGGGGCCGCGGGTGCGATTTCAAAGCCGGCGAACGCGTTGTCTACGAAGCGCGGACCATTGAGATCCGGCTGCAGCGAGTGCCCCCACAGACCGACCGGCACGTTTTTCAAAACGGGCGTGTAGACAAACTGGTCTTCCACGTGGGTGCCATTGTGCGTAATCGTAATCGTCTGCGTGGAAACCAACTCACCAATCTGCACGCCCATCGGACCGATCGCTACCTGGCCAAACGCCTGTGCCGTAGTCCCTGAGAGAGTCTGCGCGGGCTTGCCGCTGGCCGTGTAAGGCTGAAAGCCGTTGCCGGTGGTAGAGGCCGCGGTGATGTCCTGGCCCGTAGCGATACGCGAACTCGTCGAGGGCACAACCGAGTTTGTGACCAGGGAAAACGTCTTGGGGTCGAGCACGCCGAGGTCCGAGTCATCCTGGCTGGTCTTATTCAGGAGGCCCGCTTTGACCGAGATACCAGCCACATCTGTATCGGCTGGCAGGAAGGACTTTTTAAAGGTCACCCAGTCGATAGGGGTGGGCGAGGGCGCCGAATTGGCCCCAAAGGAGACATCAAAAGAAATGATTGAGAGATTGATATGCGCGGTTCCAGAAAACTCGGGTCCCCAGATATGCAGGTCCGCGCCGACATCGAACGAGACCGTCTGCGTGCCGAAGAACCAGAACGTGTAGGACGCTCCCAGGTTCACATGCGCTGAAATATCGTAGTGGAAGGGTTTCCAGGAGATCAGGAAGTCGAACGAGGCGCTGAACCACGCTCGCAGATTCCCGCTCTCCCAATTCGCCTGTATCTGCATGCCAGCCATGAGTGCCGAGGCCGTCAGGGCGCAATACGCCTGACCCTTGATACTGAGTTGACTATCGACCTGCCAGCTATAGCCCAATCTCGGCACAGTGGGATAGTGGGCAGGCACGACAAAGCTGGGATGGTAGCCGCCGAGCGTTTGCACAAAATCGCCGTTGTGCTCGCCCGCGAACCACGAGTAGAAAGCGAAGCCGCCGGTCAGGAGACAGTTATTGGATAAGACGTAGGAAGCCGAGGTCAGTTGCGCGCTCACGCCCAGGAAACCTTGAGCCGGAATATAACTGGCCTTCACCGCCATCTGCACTACTGCCAGCGGCGTGACGGGCGGCTCATCTGGTACCGGCGTCGGCAGGATCAGCGTCGATAAGCCCAGGACATCGACCTCAAGCTCATTGCCAAAGGCCACAGTCACCAGCACAAAGGAATCGATGATCTTGAAGGAAGTGAACCGGATACCGACGGCGAAGAAGGTTTCTCCTACCTCGGGGTGAATATATTGTTCGAGCTTTGCCAGTTCGTTGCCAATATCGTTGATGCTCTGGGGCGGAGTCGCGCCGCTTACGGCTTCGGCGACCAGGGGAAACTGCGCGATCTGGTCAATAACGGGAACCGTCAGCGAGCGGTTATAGCCAAAACCGGCGGCCAGGCCGGTGACGAAGAAAAACGAGGGACCGCCCAGCGGATAATCCAGTACCGCGTAAATGAACAGCGAAGGATTGTCGCCCAGGAGGGCATACGACCCCAGCGCGGAAATGGTCAACTCTTCGGTCTTGATGAGGGCCGCTCCATCGTATTCGTCGTACCGGGTCCCGTTGGGGAGCGTCTGCTTCGTATGCAGGAAGGACCCATCGATCTCAAGCGGGCCGCTCTGATAAGCGAGACCCAGACCCCGCAGTTGAAACTCGGGCGCGAATGGCGTGAGCGGCGAACCGACCGCAAGTCCGTCGAGTGAAAGCGTCAGACCCGCCAGGGAAAGCGCCGCGTCCAGCAGGAACCAGACTGCGGCATCCTGGTATTGCACGCCCACGCGATTGAAATGCAGCGGTCCAAAGGATTTCTGCAGCGAAAACCAGGTCGCGTTATTGGTAGAAGTTGTGCCGGGTGCGGACGGAGTCGGAGTAGCGGGTGTACCCACTCCTGCGATCGGCACCGTCAGGATTTGTGGCGTACTTCCAAAGGTGATTGCCGCCGACAGCGTGAGGCCCGCGCTCAGTCCAATGGCGGGTAGCGGTGTGATCTCGCTCATGAGCAGACCATTGACGCTCGCGACCAGGTTTGCCGTGAGCGCCTGGGAGGCAAACAGCACGCGTAGATTGTCCACCTTGATATTTTGCTCGGCAGACAATTCCTGACCGACCAGGGGCAGGTTGGAGAGAGAGGGAATAGTCGCTCCGAGCTCCAGGCCGAAGAGGAAGGTCGGTTGCGTGCCTGCCGCGCCCCTGTCAAAGACGAAGAGCACGTCCTTAAAGTCAATTTCCAGCGCGGCGGGAATATACTGCGCGATGTCGGCAGAGAGAGGCGCGACCAGGTCTTCTCTTATCTTAATTTTGTCCCCGCCCGGATTCGCGTACTCGGCCAGGAGAAGGGTAGACGTCGCGTCCTCACTGAAGAAGAGGATAAACTGGCGCGTACCCACCGTCACCGTGCCCCCGAACTTCTTTGTGTATCCCTTGTCACCTGGTAGCAGATCGAGAGTGATACTCAGGGCCACAGAGGTATTTCCAATAAATGTCGAGGTCTCGCAGGCAAAGGTAAAGTGCCTGGTGAGCGTATGAAACGTAATCGCCAGCTTCTCAATCGTCAGGTCGGCGATGGCTGCCGGAGGCGCAATCGCCTGGAAAACCGTGGCTGCTTGTCTGGTATTAGGAGAGGAAGTCCCCTCCAATACCAGCGTTGCGTCTGCAAAATCATAGGTCAGCTTAGCCTCAACCAGGTCGAGGTCCAGCGACGGCATAGCGTCAAACCCGAGCGCCGACGCAAGGTTGGCGAAGGTCAGCGGGTTCTCACTATCCTGCCATTCCCCAGTGAATGTGCTGGCACCTGCGGTATTATCAAACGTGACCGTGAAGGTTGAGGTGCTCACCTGCAGTTTGCCTTGTACGGTCGGCGGCTTGTACTTTCCATCCTCTCCTTTCTCTAGCGACAGGGACGCGCTCAGTTCAAAGGGTTGACCGGCGATGGTGAAGTCAAGGGTCAAGGTGCAATCAGTCTTCCCCGTGGAGGTGTCGAACGCGATGACGAAATCCTTCATGGTAAACTGGTGCAGGGCATCAGGAAGCGGCACTCCGAACTGCTGACTGATGCCGAGAAGAACGTCGCCAATCGGGACAGGAGAATCCTGGCCGATCTCTCCCCGGAACTGCCAGCCGCCGGAAGCCGGGTGCAGGGCATAGATATCAATATCGACCTTTCCGAGCTTCATCTGCGCCGCAATCAGGCCGCCGATGCTGCGCGTGGTCAGCGGGTTCACAATCGTCAGCCCGATGGTATAACTATGCAGCGACAGTACGCCCGGAATAATCTGCCAGTCCTTGTCCGCTTGCGCTGAGTTGCCAATTTCCACGCCGATGAGCGTTACGACCGGCTCTTGAGGGTCAAATCCAACTTGCAGTTGCAGCAGCGAGAAGTGCGCAATCTGGTTAATGGTATCCGGGAGCAGGATACCGTCGGTGTTCCCGAAGGCGGCAAGAACATTGTTGATACTGGGGAGATCAATGGAGGCGGTGTTCAAACGAAGCAGCAGCACCCCGGTCGGATCAATATCAATCTTGATCGGAATGGAGGTCTGGCTGCTATCTCCCTTGATGATCAAAGTCGCGCCGATTTCAATAAGCGACGCATCAGGGGCAAGGGCAGATGAAGCGACATCGAAAGGCAGGTTATAGCCACCGATTTGAAACTGGCCCATTTCAAACCAATCAACGCCGGGAATAGCCAACTCGACGGATGCCGGCGCCTGGAAGGTTAACTGTGCGAGGTATTTGCCGCTTGCGGTCGTATCGGGCGTAATCACGATCTCAGCGGATACCCCGTCCAATATCCCCCATGTAACCTTATCCGCGACGGTAAGTTTCTGCTCATCACCCTCGCCTGCCAAACTGATCTGAGGATTGGATAATTTGACCGTAGTAAGAGGAGGGAGCGAGACCATCACCAGGGCGACAGCCGCTGCTTGTTGGCCCACATCGGCGAATGTCAATTTGTCCTGCATCGCCAGTTCTTGCAATGCTTTCTGTATATCTTGTAGAGCCATCTGGCTTCCTCGCTATGCTTTGTACTAGATATGTGGCGTTTGCTGACGTATTTGAGCGGCTGTTGTTCCGGGAGGCGGAGGATCATAAATCACCCGGCGTGCCGGCGCTCCCCACACATTAGATGGATCAGGAGCCACGACAGTGTCCCACTGATTGCGGACGGCGTTCTCTGTAACTAGCTCGTTTTGAAATGGTGTGATGCCGGCAAACAGCAGCTCCGCAGCCGTTGTTGTAAAATGGTTAATCATATGTCCCAGCGCGGTTCCCCTTGCATAATGCATGGCGTGCATTAACTCGTGCGCCAGCCCGATTGCTGGTGGACGGAATTCAGCATTAGCAGGGTCGTTGATGTCTTCCAAACGCACGTTGAAATTAATGCCGGCACCCGTACCGGAGCCGGGAGGAGATACGGGATAGAGGGCGAAAATCAGGGCGAGGAGAAAGTACTTTCTAAGCTGCATACCTTCCGATAGTGTGTTGTCAGTTCTGACAAAATTGTCGAACGCTGCAAAACCCCCTAGTTCTGGTTGTAGCCAAGGCATCAGGTGTTGTCCGCTAATGCGGACGCCGCGAAAGAGGAATCGGTTTCTCAGGAAGTTGGGCATAAAGTTGTTTTCATCGACAAACAGGGAATACAGCGGCATGCTTTGGATGTCGTTTGCCAACTGATTGTATTTTGCCATCGTACCGTTGATGTTCGCATAACGCTGATTAATCATGGTAACGATCGCACCACAATCTAGAGCTGCCCCATTTGCATATTGAGTAATTATCTGTGTAATGGTGCTCACCGCCCGATTCATGTCAGCAGCAGTCTGATTACCGCGTGTTGTTACTGCTGGCAAAATACAGGTAGAGAACTGCCCGGTAGTCAGCCGTTGGAGTAGTTGTCCGCCCGCGTGCGTTTGATTAATCAGGTCGAGACAATTTGCAACGTAAGACAGAAATCCATCAATATCGCTGAGCCGCTGCTGTGTTACATTATTGAAATAGAAACCTTCATTAGGTGGTGGATTTATTTGGACATATTGAATAAGCTCCTGCAATGCATTTGATGGGGTTGCGGGGGCCGTATAGAGAGGGCCGCGATCGCCAAGCCCTCTACCAAAAAAGTCTATAGTATCATCAAGATGCTGAAATTGGAAGACGATGTAAATGCCCGGCTGTGCATTGGCGAGAGTACTGAAAATGGAGAGTTGGTTTGGCACGCCCTGTCCGGCCTGCCACCTGTAACCATATACCGCGTTATCTGGTAGCGGTGGGTGTAGTGGTGGTGGTGGTGGTGGTGGTGGTGGTGGATAAACCCGCTTGTGCAGGTAATTATACATTTTTCCGGCACGACTAAGCATCTCTTACCTCTCCTCCTTGATACTCCTCGTTCCTTGCCTTTCTGACTTCTGTCTCCAACTGCTCCACATCGGAGCGGACCGCTTTCACCTCCCACGAGAACGTACCGTCCATTTTCGTCCCATAGACCTTGAACATGCCCTCGACAATCTCATCGGCACTCAACAGGAATGGCTCGCGCCCTCGGGGCGTAAGCAGAACCGTGCGGCCTTCCTGGCGCGTGAGCGCCTCGAAGTAATCGGGCAGGCGTATCGTGGCGCGCCCGTCTTCGAGTTGCGCCTGGCCGCGATAGTAGACGCTCGATTCGGGGCCTTCGAGACAGGCGTGAATGAGGTACGCGTCAGGCTTTGCCGGGTGCTCAATGCGGAAATACTTGTTTGTAGCCCACACATTCCCCTTGACAACGATGCCATATGAGGCCCAGCAGAGTACATCGCCAGCATTGGTCGCCAGCACGCCGCCGTCGCCGCCCACAATCCTGAGCGCGTTGGATGAAGTGAGCGGAACGACAGTGAAGGAGCCATTGGGAGCACTCTGAAAGTTTATCTGGGGGGTCGTCGTCCAGTTAACGCCTTGCTGCAAGGCGTTATTGCCCATATTGAGGCCGCTCAACGAGAGCAGCCCGTCTCTACCCAGAGACATCGCATTGTTCTTGTAGACGCCCTGTTCGCGGTACTGGAAGTACAGCTTATCATCCGTCCAGTTTATCAGTCCCCAGTTGTGGTCCTGGAAATTGGTCACGGAGAACTGGAAATCGATGCCTTTGACCTCTAACGGCGCGCGCGGGGTAGATGTTCCGATGCCCACCTTTCCGCCATTCAATGTCATATCTATTGTTTTTGTGGTGCCGCTCCAGCGTCCAAAATCTAGACGCGGGCTGCTCCCTAAGCCGGTGGTATAAAGAAGCTGCGTTTCACCCTGCCCGCCAGAGGGGTTCCACGCCAGCATTAACCCCTGCCGTATTCCTGTGGACGGATTGACGCTACCATTAGCGTTCCCTTGAAAGTACACCCAGGCATTGGCATTCATAACGTTAGGGCCAATTTCAAGTGCACCATGTGGGGTTGTTGTCCCGATACCTACATTGCTTCCACGGTACAGCAGCGGCGTTTTCTCGATAGTGACCGCGAGTTGCCCATCCCAGTAGCCTGGGATATTCTCGTAGCGAATATAGAGGTGGGCAGGACCGGAGGCCAGCGAGGAGATAATATTTGCCAGGGTCAACGTAATAGCCTCGTTCGCCGCCAGCGCGGTTTTGGACGGTTGGGCTTCTAACGTCCACTCTGGCGCTTCCTCCTGGCCCGTCGGCGGGGTCACAGTCCAACTTTTGGGGTCCGCGAGCGTTACCTGGATAGCACGCACCTGGCTAGTCGTGCCCAGCGCCCAGTCTTTGGTTTCTGTATCGGCCTGAGTGTCGAAGGAGAGAAAGAACTTCGAGGGCACGTGGCTACCCGCCGGATTTAAGGCGATGGCGCTGTCGCTCAACACATTGGTGATACGCAGCGTCAGCGTATTTTGCGTCTGACCGTCGTTCAGGATCGTATCAAAGCCGACAAAGCTCGCGTGTAGAGGGATATGCTTCTGACCACTCTGATTGACAATACTGAGATGGACCCGTCGCCGACCGCTGATGGGCGTTGCGTCGTTGCCGAAGGTCAATTGTTGATAGTGCAGTTCGACCCGCGTGGTGTGCGCGCCTCCTGTGCTGCTGGCGCTGGCGTGGGCAAAGGGAATGAAGACATGCGCGCCGGGCGCGAGCGTCTGAGCGTTCGTGCTCAGGAAATAGAGCGCCAGGTTCCCAGATGGTTCCTGCTGATAGCCGATGCTCCAGCCTTGTTTCTGTAAGGCTCCCTGCAAAATAGCGGTGGTATCGGCGGCAAACGCCTGGAAAGCGCCCGTCAAGGTCGTGGAGGGAGTGCCGCCAGCGAGGGTAGGCACGGCGGAAGAAAGGTATGACTGGAAAACGGGAGAGAGCGTATCTGGTCGGAAGCGCAAGGCAAAATGATAATTGCTGCTGCCAGGAGTGGCGCTGGCTGGCGCGGCAAGCGTGATGACCTGCGCCGAAGCGTTGTTGATTTCCAGGTGGAGGTTCTGGCCCGCCGGATCATCGGTGATGGAGAGTATTTCCTGCTGGTCGTCGTTGTACAGGCCGAAATCGATGGGATAGCTTTGACGGAACGGTGTGTCGACAGATGTAATCATCCTCGTTCTCCTATACTCTCAGATGACTTCTCGCCGTAACCATCTTGCTGCACATCGGCGCGGCGATTCTCCTGTAGACGTTCAGTAGCTTGCTGCTGGATCTTCTGAATCAGGAGATAGACGCGGGCATACGGCATCTGGCCCAGCGCTTCCAGCACGGTATTCGTTTCTTCGAGCGTCAGATTTAACGAAATAGTTGACATGCTCTTCTCCCTATGAACAGGCATAAGACGACAATCGTCAGGTCGCGGCGGGCGAACTCGTGGGTACTTCGCTCAATTTAAGCCAGCCCTCGCGGATCTCTTGTGGCGCTGCAAAGGTCGCCTGTGTGCTGACCTTGCCAATCGCGGTCGCTCCGTCGGAGACCCAGGACCACTGGTAGCCAGCCTCCAGCGGCAGCGGCAGATTTATCCTGCCTCTATCGGTCAGAATGGGTGTGGTGAGGAAGATGATTTCAATGGCCTGCAGGGCTGAGGTGAACTGATCAGCCGGAATGCTGATCGCCTTGGTTGGCAGAATGCCGCACGTCGCATGGATGGTGCCGCGCGGGTCAATGAGCATACTGACACACATCGGCTCGTCTGCCAGGGTCTGCTGAAGCAGCGCGGGCGCCGTGGCTCCGGCAGCGGAGATAGGGCCGCCTTGCGGGATATAAAAAAGGTTGCCCTGGTATGCGTCGCCCTGTTCGAGCCAGTAGCCCACCAGGCCATCGTTGAGCTGCTGGTACGCGCCCAGGCGAATGGGGAAGGCGACATCTGGGAAATCGTTGCTATCTCTGGTGGTCCGTACGAGGTCCTGCCGAAAGTTGTTCCAGCCCTGGTGAACCGCTGGTGGTCCTTGAAGTTCCAGGTTGAGCGCGGCCCGCACCAGAGCGATGGGACGACCAATCAGCAACGCCAGGTCTTGATGCTGCGCAAAGTTTTCTGGATCGATATTTGCCAATGCTGTATCTATTGAAGAAAGGAAATTTGCCAAAAAAGGCGCGCCCTGATTGACCAGGTACTGGACCATTTTGCACAGGTGAGGATTAGGGATTGCGTTGATCTCGAGGCCTGGACTCCCTGGCACCTGGCTATCCCAGCGCGCCAGTTCATTGATGATCCCCAGAATCTTGCCCTGATTGTCGTAGATCATCAAGCTACTATCCAGGTTGTTGGGAAGTATCCAGCCGCAAATAGGCGTTGTCGTCGCCTGGTCATTCATCTCCATGTCGTCTCCGTTGGCCGCCAGCCAGCGAAAATTGAGGCAGGCTGCCTGTGTCAGGCGAGGTGGGAGCGCGACCCAATCGGGGTACTGTATGCTAGTCATCTGCTCCGTCGCGACGACCGTTTGCCAGGTCAGATCCTGTGCCTGGCCAAAGGTATCGACCAGGCGCAGGCGCAGGATTTTCAGCACGCCGGAGCGAATCGGGTTGAAGTCCGATTGTGGCTGGGGCGCGCTGGTATTGCTCTGCTGCACGGCCTGGTTGACGGCCTGGGTAAGCGCCTGGTCGTCGGCGAAGCCCAGCGGATCGGCAATGGCGAGTTGCCGGGTTTGTTTGTGCATAAGCAGTGCCTCGTTCAGACCGCCCAGCGCCTGAGAAAGTGCGTGGAAGGTCGCGACATTGAGCAGGTCGTGGGCCGCCTGCACATGCTGGTACGTATCTGTCGTCTTGTCGACGTCGGGATCGTTCAGGTAGTCTTCCAGCTGCCCCTTGAGGTTTTCAGACGCGTAGGGCGTTAAAATGCTAGAGCCGCTATACACATTCGCCGATTTGATGAGGATATCCTTGCCCGGAAGCAGCGAGAGATCGGGTTGATCGGCTGCCAGGGTATAGTTGCTACTGATGAAGTCCGGCGCGTAGCCGGAAGTTTCCGGGTGGAGATTGCTCGACTGGCTCAGGGGAGAGATTTCTACCTCCCATTCCAGCACGAAAGGATTCCAGGGTTGCTGTGTCCAGGTGCTCAGTCCATTGGCCTGCCCTGGGCTACCGCGCTCAAGAGTGTCCAGAAAATCTGTGAGCGCCGCGCTTTGCCCGGGGAGCATGTCTTGCAAGGTCTTGTTGGGGAAAATCTGGCATGTGAGCAGGCCATCCTGGCCGTGGCGCGCGGTCGGAACGATGGTTGGGCCGACTAACAGAAGCGTCTGGTCCCTGGGTTGCCAGTAGCGCGGCGCTGGCAAGCTTTTGAGCGCGAAAGACGTTTTCGCGCCTTTGACCGCGTCACTGGCATTGAATGCAGCCAGGTCGTGAAGCAGCCCGTTGAGCGCAAGCGCCAGGTCACTGGCCAGACACGCCGGTGCGGAAGCGCTGGCGCCGGTCAACCTACCGCCGTCGTCGTACGTCAGGGCCAGTTGTCCCGCATTGGCGAGCGCTTGCTGCAAGGGCGCCAGGTCCATCTGCTCGATATAGTATCGTACCTCGTCGGCGTCGGGATAATTCTCCCTGGCATCATCGGGTGGATAGGCACAGAGCATATATTTATACCAATCCGCGAAAAGTTGTTTGCGCAGAGCCGCGATTTCAGCGAGCGCCCGGTCATAAGTCTGCTGGCAGACGTTGAGCGTATCGAGCTTCTGGGCGAAATCGTCGGGCAGAGCAATGGATGCCTGAGCCTGCGCGTTGGCCGCGTCGGCGGGCGCGGAGTGGTCGGTCACCGGCTGAATGCCCCACAAGGAGCCGCCTTTGGTCGCTACAAAGCCATTTTCGTGGCGCGCCTCGCGAAACTTCGCCCCGATATCCAGGCGTCGGTGTTCAAGTCGATAGGCGAGTTGCAGCGCCTCCAGTTCGTCCTCAATAATCGCTTTCCGCTGAGCATCGACCTGGGAGCCCAGATAGGCCGAAAGCGCCTCCATGCTGGTATTGCCGAACGCGACGGCGACGGCGGGATCGCTCCTGGCCGGGTGAGCGCTACTGCCCTGAGGTGGATTGAAGGTCAGGCGAGCGTAGCACACCATCTGGCTGGGAAATTCCTGACCCGGCTGCAGAGTGACTTGCCACTGATAGGCGCTGACCACCGCCGCCTGGAGGTCCGCGGCAGTGGGCGCCTGCTGGCTGTTCGCGATACGATTGGCGATGACAACCGCGAGCGCGTCCTGTTTCTGGTCGCTATACCAGCCGATTACATCGTATGTCAGTCCCATGGGAGGCGTGAGATAGGCGTCGTCGTGCAATCCGAAGACGCTGAGACAGTTGGGATAAAAAGCCGCGAAGGTTGGTTCACCATAGCCTATCGCGGTAAGTTTCGCCAGGTACTCGGCGTCCGAACTCTGTGCCTGCCAGGCGTTGAGTGGCAGTTTGCGCCCCAAGTAGCGAAAGGGACGATAGTGACCTCTGGCCGGATCGGGGTCAAAAGGAATGGTGACGCATCCTGTTTGCTCGGACGCGTCATCGGGAAAGAGATAGTCGCTTTCCACAACCCACGCCTGTTCCACAACCCGCTGGCCGCTGGCTGCTTTCTGTGTGCGCACCACCAGCCAGCGATTGGGAACGGCTGGAAAGTCGGTTCCCTGCGGCGTGAGCTTGCCTTGTGTCAGCGCGTCCGGCAGCGCCCAGTGCAGATGAATGCCAGCCTTGAGGTAGAGATTCTGATTGTCGAAAGGTTGGGAGACAATATCCTCGCTCAGATTGGCAACGTCGGGATTGAAGTCTTGCGTGGCATCGGAGTATGGCTGCCGCGAGAAGTCAGCGTTGGCGGCAACCAGCATTTGATCTTCTTCGAGAAGCAGAGCATCCAGACAGACAGGCACCATCAAAATACTGCTCAAGCTTCAGCTCCTTTGCAGTACTAAAAATAGGGCCTGGTGAGCGTGGAAAAGCGTCGTGCTCCCGTTTTCATGCTTAAAATAGAGTGACTTCCAGGTCCTAAGTGATCGCTACACAACGTCACTTCGCTACATCTCTAAACATCCTCTGTGCCTATGGAGGGCAAAAAGCTCCCGGAAATGGCTTTATAACGGGACTAGAAACGTGGACAGCCCTACAAAACAAAACAGACTATTTGTGCTTCTGGTTGCAGAAATCAGCAGAATGATACCAAAGTGATTATAACAGAGAAAAGGGGCAAAAGCAAGGGGGAATCTTGTGGGCTTGTGGGGGGTGCGGTTCATTTTTTTGCACGAAGGAGGGAGGTGGTACGATACAGGAAAAAACCAGGAGCGAGACAAGAGCATGAAAGCGAAGAAGACCAAACGGGAGCGCAGTGAGCCGATGCACCAGGTGAGCGCGGGACTGTGCGACGTGCTGGGGATGACCCAGTGGCGCAAAGAACACCCGAAAGCGACATGGGCCGAGATCGAAGCGATGGTGGATGAGCGGATCAACCAGGTGCGGGCA
>Ga0070698_100004348_pt1 | contig 15578 bp, 12 predicted proteins | sample KBSK1502metaG_FD_65477 | JGI IMG/M metagenome (GOLD analysis project Ga0070698, IMG submission 65477) | Corn, switchgrass and miscanthus rhizosphere microbial communities from Kellogg Biological Station, Michigan, USA - KBS K1-50-2 metaG | ecosystem: Host-associated > Plants > Roots >...
AGAGCGGGAGGTGCTCATCCGGATGAGCGGTGGTGCCGATATCCCGGTGAAGCGGGTACTGGACCCGGTCGCCATCCTCGCGGCCCGGGCAACCGTGGCCGCCATCTATATGGATCAGAAAGTGGTGGACTACATCGTGGACCTGGTCCGCGCGACCCGCGATCCCGCCCTGGTGGGCGCCAGCGATCTCAAGCCGATGGTTGCCTTTGGCGCCTCGCCCCGCGCGTCTATCGCCCTGGCGCAGGCGGCCCGGGCCCACGCCTTTCTCCGCGGCCGGAACTACGTAGTCCCCGAAGATGTGAAGGCCCTGGCCCCCGATGTCCTCCGTCATCGGATCGTGCTCACCTTTGAAGCCGAGGCGGAGGACACCGATACCGACGGCGTTATCCGACGACTGCTCGATGCCGTGAAAGTCCCTTAACAGAGTGCAGGGTACAGTGTGCAGGGTGCAGAGGAAACTGCGTGCGGAGTGCAGAGTGCAGGGCGAAAACCTGGTGGAGTATCAGGATTTCTCTGCACCACGCCCGCTGCATGTTTTTTCCCCTGCACCCTGCACTCTGCACCCTGCACGTTTCTAATGCCAGCCATCGCACCCGAAATCCTCAAGCAGGTCAAGCAACTCGAGCTCCGCACCCGGGGACTCGTGGCCTCGCTGTTCGCCGGCGAGTATCGCTCGGTGTTCCGGGGGCAGGGCATGGAGTTCGCCGAGGTGCGGGCCTACGAGCCGGGCGACGACTACCGCTCGATCGACTGGAACGTTTCGGCCCGGCTGGCGAGTCCCTACGTCAAGACCTTCACCGAGGAACGCGAGCTCACCCTGATGCTGCTGGTGGACCAGTCCGGATCCACTCGCTTCGGGGAGCCGCGCACCAAGGCTGCGCTGGCGGTCGAGGTCGCCGCGGTACTGGCGCTGGCCGCGGCGCGGCACAACGACCGGGTGGGGGCATTGCTCTTCGCCGATGAAGTCGAGCGGGTAGTGCCCCCCGCCAAGGGGCGGCGTCACGCCCTCCGGGTCATTCGCGATCTGGTCGCCTTCCAGCCCGTCGGCAAGCGCACCAACCTCGCGACCAGCCTGCTGTACGCCGCCGAGCTGCTCTGGCATCGCAGCATCGTCGTGGTGCTTTCCGATTTCTTCGCCGCCAACTGGGAAGCTCCGCTCAGCCGGCTTGCGGCGCGGCATGAAGTCGTCGCGATCACGGTGGACGATCCCCGGGAGCAGAACCTGCCCGATGCGGGGTGGATCGAGCTGGACGACGCCGAGACCGGCCGCAGGGTACTGGTGGATGCGGGAAGCCCCACCACCCGGGCCCGGGTCAAGCTTACCGCCGAGAAGCGCCGGTCCGATCGGCACCGCGGTCTCACCTCGGCGGGCGTAGATCATATCGCGCTCGCCACGGATCGGGACTACAGCATCCCGCTGCACCGCGCCTTTGCCCAGCGGGCGCGGCGGTTGCACCGCGGATGATCTCCCTTCTCCTGCTGCTGCTCCAGCAGCACCCGCTTCCCACCGTCGGGGATACCCTCTGGGCCAGCCGCACGGTGCAGCTCGCCGCGGGGGACAGCGTCCGCGCCGCCGACTGGCAGCTCGAGGGAGCGGTGCAGGTCCTGGGTCATCCAGTCGTGGTGGTGCACGGCAACCGGGCGGAGGTCAGCTACCCGCTGGTTGCCTGGGAGCCGGGCGATCACCAGCTCGACGTTCCAGGCCCGATCATCACTCGCGCATCGGGTGCCGAGGATACGCTGGGGATCGAGTCGGTGACGTTGCGCGTCGCCAGCGTGTTGCCGGCGGGAGTGCCCGATTCCACCCTCGCGATCCAACCGCCCGCAAACCTGGTGGTCCGCCAGGAGGTGACGCCGCTGCCGGCGCTGATCCTGGGCCTCCTGGCCGTGCTGTTCCTGATACCACTCCATTGGTACTGGAACCGGCGCGGCAAGCCGGCGTCGCCCAACCCATCCGCGCCGCCGCTCCTGCCGCCCGAGGACATGATCCAGCACTGGGCACAGATCGGGGAGCGCCGGGCCGTCGCCGGTATGGCGGCCGCGCGGCTCCGTTCGGCGATTGCCCGCGGCATTCCCTCCGCTCACCCCGGGCTGGATACCGCGGCGGTGCTGCGCCAGGTGGAGCAGCTGCGGCCGCACTGGCCGCAGCGGGATATTGCCGAGGTCCTGGGATCCCTCGACTCGATCCGTTTTGCGCCCATCGCATCGAGCACGTCCAATGTCTTCCTGGTATACCAGCGCGGGCTGCAGCTGGCGCAAACGCTGGAAGGAGCCGGCGGATGAGCTTTGCCCGGCCCTGGCTGCTGCTCCTGCTGCTGGCGATTCCACTGTGGTTCTGGTATCGCCGCCGCCGCCGTTCGACTGGCGCGGGATATAGCGATGTGACGCTGGTCGATGGCGCCACGACCGGCGGGTGGATCCTGTCGCTGCCCCCAACGCTCCGCGCCATTACCCTCGCGGCCTGGATCGTCGCCGCCGCGGGCCCCCGATCGGGCGGCACCACCATCGAGCAGAAAAAGGAAGGCATCGCGATCGTGGTCGCGATCGACATTTCCAGCAGCATGCTGGCCGAGGACTTCGCGCCGTCCAACCGGTTCGAGGTGGCCAAGGCCCAGGCTGCCGCCTTCATTCGCGCCCGGGATGCCGACCGGATCGGGCTCGTGGTCTTCGCCGGCGAAGCGCTCACCCAGGTCCCGTTGACGGTGGATTACCCGGTGCTGGAACGGGCGCTGATGGACCTGCGCATGGGCATGCTGGAGGACGGCACCGCAATCGGCAGCGGCCTGGCGACCGCGCTCAACCGGCTGCGCAAGGTCCCCGACCGCTCCAAGGTGGTGCTCCTGCTGACCGACGGAGTGAACAACCGGGGCACCATCGATCCGCGCACCGCGGCGGCGGCGGCGGCGGCGATGGGCGTCAAGGTGTACACCATCGGCGTCGGGACCGAGGGCGAGGCGCCGATTCCGACCGGGCGCGGGGTCACGGGATTCCGCTACGAGATTCTGCCGGTGCAGATCGATGAACCGTTGCTCCAGGACATCGCGCAACAGACCGGGGGCCGGTATTTCCGCGCCAAGGACAGCGAGGCGCTCTCCCGGATCTTCCAGCAGATTGACGCCCTGGAGAAGAGTCCGATTCATGTGACCAGCTACACCCGCTACGAGGAACTGGTCCGCCCCTTCGTGCTGGCGGGGCTGCTCGCCCTGGGAGCCGAGCTGCTGCTCGCGGCTACCGTCGCGGTGCGGGTGCCATGAGCTTCGATCATCCGCTGCTCCTGGTCCTGGCGCCGCTGCTCGCCATCCTGGCGGCCGCGGTCGCCTGGCGGGCACGGTCGCGCCGGGTCCGGCATGCCGGCGCGTGGTCGCTGGAAGCCGAGCGCAAAGCGCGATCCTACGGGCGGGGAGCGCCGATTGTGCTGGGACTGGTGGCGTTGGGGGGAATGGTTTCGTTGGCCGGTCCGCGCGGAGGCCGGGGCGAGGTTACCGCCAAGAGCAAGGCGCTGGACGTGGTCTTCGCCATGGACGTGAGTCGCTCCATGCTGGCGGAAGACGCCGATCCCAACCGGCTGCAGCGAGCTATCCGCGAAGCCCGCCGGCTGGGCCAGGATCTCGAAGGCGACCGCATGGGACTCATCGCCTTCGCCGGGCGCAGCTATATCCTGGCTCCGCTCACGGTCGACGTCGGCGCCATCGTGCTCTTTCTCGACGGGTTGGATCCTGACATCGCCAGCCAGGGCGGCACCAGCCTGAGCTCGGTGCTGAGCCAGGCGCGGGGACTCATGTCGGCCGCGGAGGAAGGAGGCGACCGGGTGCTGATCGTCTTCACCGACGGCGAATCGCACGACACGATGCCGGAAACGCTGGACCAGGCCAAGGCCCTGGGCAAGGCGGGCATTCACCTGGTCCTGGTGGGAGAAGGCGGGACCAAGCCAGTGCGGATTCCCATCCGGGATTCCGCCGGCACCCTGCTGGAGTACAAGCTCGACGAAAATGGCCACCCGGTGATGACCAGCCGCCGCGACGACCTGCTCCAGGAGATCGCCGATGCCGCCGAGGGAACCGTGGTGTCGGCCGATCTGCCCGACCAGGCCGGCGCGGTGCGCGACCTCCTCGATGCGTTCAAGCGGGCCCCCACGGCGTCTACCACATCCAGTGCCCAGCTTCCCCGAGGCTGGATCCCCGTGCTCATCGCCGCGGTGCTGCTGCTGGTCCACACGATGACCCGGCGCCACGCGGCGCTGGTGGCGATCGCCGGCCTGGCGCTGATTGCACCCGGGGCCCGAGCCCAGCAGCCCTCCCCCGGGGCCCGTGCCCTGGAACGAGGCCAACCCGGAGAAGCGGCCGCGAGATTTCTGCGCGAAGCCGGGAGCGGGGCCGCGGGTGACACGGCATGGTATAACGCAGGCACGGCGGCAATGGTCGCCGGCAATCTCGACGTGGCGCGCCGCGCATTGACCGAGGCCGCCAAGTCGGCCGATCCCGCTTTGCGCTATCGCTCGCTGTACAATCTCGGCGTCACCAACCTGGTCGCCGCTCGGCGGAGTGAGAAAGACAAGGACGCGCTGCTGGACGAAGCGGCCAAGGCGTTCCGCGACGCGCTACTGCTGGAGCCCGCGTCGGAGCGAGCCAAGTGGAACCTGGAGCTGACCCAGCGGCAGAAACCGCCGCCATCCGGTGGGGGTGGCGGAGGGCCACCGCCACCCCAGCCCGGAGGAGGAGGCGGCCAGGGTGGTCAGGGCGGGGAGCAGGATTCGCCTTCCGCGTTGTCCCGACGGGAGGCTGAACAGATCCTGGGTTCGGTGGACCGGGAGGAGCGGCAGACTCGCGCCCGCCACGCTCAGCGCGACCGGAGCACCGGCACCACGATAGGCAAGGACTGGTGATACCGCTTCTGTTCGCCCTGCTCACCCAGCAGGCCCAGGCGCCGCTCACCGTCGAGATGCAGGTGGACGCCGATCACATCCCGATGGGCGGCGAGGTGGTTCTCACCGTGCGGGCGCGGAGCGGCTCACCCGATCCGATTCAGATCGTGGTGCCACCATTCGCCGGCATGGAGCTGCTGGAGAAGAGCGAGCGATCCGAAGTCGCGGCGGCCGGCGACCTGGCCCGGACCACGGTCCTCGAATTCCGCTTGCGCGGCTCTACGGTGGGGAAATGGCGGTTGGGTCCCGCCCGGGTTCGCCAGGGGCGGGAGTACGCAGAAGCCCCGCCGCTGGAGATCGAGGTCACTGGTTCCCCGTCAGCCACCAGCGCTTCGTCCCCGACTCTGAGTCCCCGGGTGGAGCGGCTGCTGTCCCAATCGCGTCCGCCTCGATCCGGGCGCGATGCCTCGGTCTCCACGATCCTCAGCACCACGACGCCCTATGTAGGAGAACAGGTGGACGTCGTTACCGCCGCCTGGTTTCCCCGGGAGCTTCGGCTCCAGCTTCGGCGGCCGCCCACGGTGCAGACCCCCTCGATCGACGGGGTGTACTCCTATCCACAGCGAGCTCCTACCGGTATTGCGGCCAGCCGCCAGGTGGATGGGCACTGGTTCGATCTCTTCGTCGTGCACCAGATCGTCTTTCCCCTGACTCCGGGGAAACTCACGGTGCCGGCGGCGACCCTGCACTACAGCGTTCCGCTGGCGTTCCAGTTCTTCAGCCAGGAAGAGCGCTTCGCGGTCAAGAGCGATGCCCGCCAGGTCGAGGTGCGCCCGCTGCCCGCGAATCGCCCGGCCGCGTTCAGCGGCGCTGTGGGCCGTGCGATCATGCTGGACCGGGCCCTGAATCCGCGCTCGGGCCGGGCGGGCGAGCCCTTTACCATGGACGTCCTGCTGCGCGGGGAAGGAAACGTCGCGCTCTGGCCGGCCCCGGAGATCACCTGGCCCCAGCACCTGCGCGCGTACACCGAACGGGTGTCCGACCGCATAGAAACTATCGACGGCAAGCTGGGCGGGACCAAGACCTTCCGATACCTGGTCATCCCCGACTCGGCACGAACCGCTGGGTTGCCGGCGCTGGCGTATCAGTATTTCGATCCCACGACCGGAGCCTTTACCGAGTCTCACTCGCCGGCGATGACCTACCTGGTTGCTCCCGGCAAGTCCGCCGCGGTCTCCCGGGTGTCACCCGCGCCGCTCCAACTGCGCAACCGGGCCACTGCCGCCCACCGGCTGGTAGTGGGGGCGCCGCCCTGGGCATTGGTATTCCTGGCGATCGGGCCGCCGTTGCTTGCGCTGCTGCGTTTCGTTCCCCTTCGAAGAAGGAAGCCGGGTGTGGCGGCGGAACCGGGCAGGGATCCGACCGCGAGCGCAGAAGCGGAACTGAACGCCGCGCTGGGGGAGCTGGTGCCCCGATTGCACGAGCTTGAAGGCGAGCGCCTGGAAAGCGCCCTCCGCGCCGTGGGGGTAGAAGCCGACATTGCCCGGCAGGCGGTTCAGCTGCGTGAGCATTTGCGAAGCTTCCGCTACGGCAAGACTCCCGCGTCGGGAAAGAGCCAGGTGCTGGCCGAAGCTTCCCGGCTGCTGCCCCGGCTCAAGGGGCCGGGAAGGGCCGAGCGGGTTCGCCGCAGCATCAGTGTCGTCACGCCGGTGGTCCTGCTGCTTGCCCTCGGATCCAGGGCGGGCGCCCAGACCCTGACCCCGGAGCAGTTGTACGATCGCGGCGCCCTGGCCCAGGCGGCCACGGGATTTGAAACCCGGGCCCAGCTCGAGCCCGACGTGCCGGCTCACTGGTTCAACCTGGGAGCCGCCGAATTCCGGATGGGCGAAGCCGGCCGGGCGATGGTGGCCTGGACCCGGGCCCGGCGGCTGGCCCCGCGCGACCCCGCCATACGCCGGGCGCTGGCGCTGGTGCCGACCCCGGATTCGCGCTCCGCCAGGGATCTCTGGTCGCCGCCGGTGACTCCCGAGGAACTGTGGATCGCCGCCGCAGTGCTGTGGGTGATTGGCTGGGCCGGCTTCGCGGTGAGCCGGGGACGGCGCCGCTGGGCGGTCGTGGTGGTGGCCGGCCTGGTGCTGGCAGCTGGGGCCGGCGGCCTGGCGCGTTGGTACCAGCGGCCGCTGGCGGTCATCACCGCGGACCACTCGATTGCCGTGTCTCCCCATGAGCTGGCGCCGGCGGTGTTCCCGGTCCAGGTCGGCAGCGTGGTCTCGCTCATAACTCAGGCCGGCAACTGGTCGATGGTGCGCGCCTCGAACGGGCAGGTTGGCTGGCTGCCCCGAGAAGTCGTCGAACCCTTGTAACCAAAACTGCGTGAAGGGTGACGTGTGAAGGGTGAAGCGTAACAGTGTCTGCTGCTGTCCCCTTCACCCTTTACCCTTCACTCTTCACGCGTTTTGAAGACACAACAACGGATTTGTTATCTTCCTTATCTATGCCCAGACGAATCGCGATTCTTCCTGACGCCGTTGCCGACCAGATTGCCGCCGGTGAGGTGGTGGAACGGCCGGCGTCGGTCGTCAAGGAACTGGTGGAGAACGCGCTGGACGCCGGCGCCACCCGGATCCGGATCGAGCTGGAGAACGGCGGGAAGACCCTGATCGACGTGAGCGACGACGGCTGGGGGATGGGCAAGGAAGACGCGGTGCTCGCGCTCGACCGCCATGCCACCAGCAAGATCAAGACTGCGTCGGACCTGGTCGGGGTTCGCACCTTCGGGTTCCGGGGTGAGGCATTGCCCTCGATCGCCTCGGTCAGCCGGCTCGAGCTGACCACCGCGGAGACCGACGCCGAAGCGACCCACCTGGTCGTGAACGGGGGCCGGATGGATCGGGTCGAAGCCACCGCCCGGCAGCGCGGCACCACGGTGTCGGTGCGCACCCTCTTCTTCAACACTCCTGCCCGCCGGAAATTTCTCCGCTCCGTCTCCAGTGAAGCCCGGGCCGGCTATGACGCGGTCGCCACGCTCGCCCTGGCGCATCCCGAGGCCGGGTTCGAGCTGCTGCTGGATGGCCGGAGCCGGCTGAACGTCCCTCCCAACGAGACGCTCCCCGAGCGACTGGCCGGGGTCTGGGGCCGGGACCTCGCCGGGACCCTGGTGCCGGTCGAATACGCCTCGGGCAGTTTCCGGGTGAGCGGGTTCATCCAGCGTCCCGGCGACGCGCAGCCCACCGGCCGCCGCACCCAGCTGTTCGTCAACAGCCGCCCCTTCCGCGATCCGTTCCTGGTGCGCGCGGCCGAAGCGGGCTACCGCTCCGCCATCGCGCCGGGCGATCGCCCTTCGGTGTTCCTCATGGTGGAAGCGCCGGTGGATGACGTGGACGTGAACGTGCACCCCGCCAAGCTCGAGGTCCGCTTTCGCGATCGCATCGGAGTCGAGCGGGTGGTGGAGGAAGCGGTGCGCGATGCGCTGGGGCCCCTGGTCGCGGCAGCGCCGATCGGCGACTGGCGGCCCATGCCGGCATCGCCCGGCGGCGGATTTGTCGCAGGCGCCGACCTGGCCGACCTGTTTCGTCCCCAGGAAGAAGGTCCTGCCGTCATCACCGCCAGCGAGCCGGATCTTCCCGCCCTCGACACCCTGGTCCAACTCTTCAATACCTACATCGTCTACGAAGTGCCCGATGCCTGGATCATCGTGGATCAGCACTCGGCGCACGAGCGCGTTCTTTTCGAGGCGACCATGGCGTCGCTCACCGGGGTTCCCGCGGCGGCGCAACGGCTGCTGCTGCCGGCCACGCTCGAGCTGACCGACGAAGAGCACGACGTAGTCGAAACCCATCGCGACACGCTGGCAAAAGTCGGATTCGAGGTCGGCGCATTCGGCGGACGCACCGTGGTGCTGCAGACCGCCCCCAATCCGCATCCCCGCTTCGATGCTATCAATTGTTTCCGGGAGATGGTGGCCGACCTGGCGCGCGGGCGCTTCGGGGGCTGGGCCAATCCGCTGGAACGTTTCGCCGCAACCTACGCCTGCCGCGCCGCAATCAAGGCGGGTGAACGGCTCGACCACCGGGAGATGCGGGAACTCATCATCCGGCTGATGGCCTGCACCCTCCCGCCCCATGATGTGCACGGCCGGTCCACCATGGTACAGCTACCGAGAGAAGAGCTGGAGCGTCGATTTGGTAGACGGTAAGAAATGCGGGAATGTGGGATTGTGGGATTCCGGGAACGGATCCGGAGACCTTCGCGATCCATTCCCAGATTCCCACATTCCCGCAATCCCACATTTCCTGGCAGGACGCTCTTGTCCCTCCTGAAAAGCGACAATAAGCAGGTCCCCGTCATCGTTGGCCCTACCGCCGTGGGCAAGACCGCCGTCGCGATCGCCCTCGCCGCCCATTGGTCGCTCGAAGTCATCTCCGCCGACAGCCGGCAGGTCTACCGCAATCTCGACATCGGGACCGCCAAGCCGACCCGGAAAGAGCAGGCCAGGGTGCGGCACTACGGCCTCGACCTGATTCGCCCGGGGGAACGGTACAGCGCCGGGCGCTTCGCGCGGGACGCGGCACGTTGGATCCGCGGGGTCCGCGCGGGTGGTAAGCTGCCGGTGGTGGTGGGCGGCACCGGCCTCTATGTCCGGGCCCTTTCGGAGGGACTGTTTGCCGAACCGGCCATGGACCCGGCCCAGCGCGATATCCTCCGGTCCTGGACCGCGTCGCTGGAAAACTCGGAGCTGATCCGCTGGGCCGGCCGGCTGGATCCCGGCTTCCGCGGCGGCGGCAAGCAACGAGCGGCCCGCACTATCGAGGTCGCCTTGCTCACCGGCCGCCCCCTCTCCCATTGGCAGCAGGCCGCCCGGATCGGGGGGGCGATCGATCCCTGGTTCGTGGTGCTCACCGTGCCCCGGCCGGTCCTGCATCAGCGGATCCTGCGCCGGGCGGAACAAATGGTCGAGCGCGGGGTTATTGAGGAAGTCGCCGCGGTGCTCTCCGAGGGGCTCCCGGAGAACGCTCCCGGCCTCGATTCGATCGGGATGCGGGAAGCCGTGGATTATCTCCAGGGCCGGATCCCCCGCGACCAGGTGGCGGCCGCCATTGCCACCAGCACCCGGCAGTACGCCAAGCGGCAGGAGACCTGGTTCCGCCATCAGTTGCCCGGCAAGGTGCTGACCCTGGACTCGACGCGAGGACCCGAGGTAATCGCGAGTGAAATCGCCCGGGCGTGGGAGGCAAGATGAAGGTCCTGGGTGAAACCATTTTGCCCGTAGGTTGAGTGCCGGTACCTTTCGCCGATCCCCAGTACCCAGTACCCAGTACCCAGTACCAAGTACCAAGTACCAAGTACCCAGTACCAAGTACCCAGTACCTAATACCCAGTACCCAGTACCTTGTCCCCTCAACCCGTACCTCTGTGATGCGAATTGGAATCACCTGTTACCCGACCTATGGCGGTTCCGGCGCCGTAGCCACCGAGCTCGGTCTCGAGCTGGCTCGCCGCGGCCACGAGATCCACTTCATTACCTACGCTTCGCCGTTCCGGCTTCGCGGCTATGCCGAGCGGGTGTTCTTCCATGAAGTGGATACCAAAATGGGTCGGTATCCCCTCTTCGAGCACTACCCCTACACGCTGGCCCTGGCCTCCAAGCAGCATGAAGTCGCCCTGCGCGAGCGGCTCGAAGTGCTGCACGTGCACTATGCGATTCCCCACGCGACCACCGCGTTTCTTGCCCGGGAGATGCTGGGCAGAGAGTTGCCCCTCAAGATCATCACCACGCTGCATGGCACCGACATTACCCTGGTGGGCCAGGAGTCCAATTTCTACGCGATCACCAAGTTCTCCATCGAGCGTTCCGATTCCACGACGGCGGTGTCGCAATACCTGAAGGAAGAGACCTATCGCGCCTTCGGCTGCGACACCTGCGACATCCGGGTGATTCCCAATTTCGTGAACACCAGGGAGTACCAGCCGCTGGCCCAGCACGAGCTGGCCGAGTGCCGGAAGTCGCTGGCTCCGCCGGGCGACAAACTGATCACCCACGTGTCGAATTTTCGCGAGGTGAAGCGGGTCAAGGACGTGGTGCGGGTCTTCGCCCGGATCCGCCGCGCGATGTCGGCCACGCTGCTGATGATCGGTGACGGTCCCGACCGCGAAGATGCCGAGAAGGAGGCGCGGGACCTCGAGGTGGCGAACGATGTCCGGTTCCTGGGAAGAATCGACCGGGTCGCGAACCTGCTCCAGGCCAGCGATCTCTTTCTGCTTCCCTCCCAGAGCGAGTCGTTCGGGCTGGCGGCCCTCGAGGCGATGGCCTGCGGAGTGCCGGTGGTCGCGACCCGGGCCGGCGGCATCCCCGAGGTGGTTGAGGATGGCGTCACCGGCATTCTGGAGCCGGCCGGATCGGTCGAGGCAATGGGGCGGCGCGCGGTCGAATTGCTCCGCAATCCAGCCGCGCTCGCCACCATGGTCCAGGCGGCCATTGCCTCGGCCCGGCTGTATGCCTCCGAGAAAGTGGTGCCGAAATACGAGCAGCTGTACCAGGAAGTGCTCGGCTCGTGAGCTGGGTCTTCACAGCGATCATCCTCGGACTGGTCGAAGGGATCACCGAGTTCATTCCGGTAAGCTCCACCGGACACCTCATTGTCGCCGGCGACCTGCTCGACTTTACCGGCAACCGGGCCCAGACCTTCGAGATTTTCATCCAACTGGGCGCCATCCTCGCCGTGGTCTGGCTCTACCGGAAACTCTTCGTCACCCTGCTCACCCGCTGGCATCGGGACCTCGGCACCCGCCGGCTGCTGATCAACCTTGGTATCGCCTTTCTGCCCGCCGCGCTGGTCGGCCTGGTGGCCCACGACTGGATCACGGCGCACCTGTTCAACCCGGTTACCGTCGCCATCGCGCTGCTGGCGGGCGGAGTGGTCATCCTGGTGATTGAAAAGTGGGCGCCGCCGGCCCGGACCCAGGATGTCGCCGACTTGAAGCCGGCAACCGCGCTGGGGATCGGCCTGGCCCAGGTCCTGTCGCTCTTTCCCGGCGTTTCCCGTTCCGGCGCCACCATCATGGGCGGTTACGGGCTGGGACTGTCCCGGCGCGCCGCCACCGAGTTCTCCTTCTTCCTCGCGGTCCCGGTGATGTTCGCGGCCACGCTGTTCGACCTCCTCAAGAGCTGGAGCACACTCAACAAGTATGACTTGCCGCTGTTCTCGGTCGGGTTCATCGTGGCGTTCGTATCGGCGGAGGTGGTCATCAAGGCATTCCTCGGCTACGTCTCCCACCGGAGCTTTGCGCCCTTTGCGTGGTATCGCATCGTGGCCGGAGTCGCCCTGCTATTCTATTTCTGGCCTCGGCATGGATAACTCGAACAGCCCAACGCAAAGGCGCGAAGGCGCCGAGAGTTCCTGCCCGGTCAATGGCCCAGAAATGTCAACTAAGGGGTAAGCGGCTGTTTTGTACTGCTTACTATTTACTGCTTACTGCTTGTTGATGTCTTTGCGACTTAGCGCCTTTGCGTTGGCGGTCAAGCTCCACTGAGGATCGTCCCCCATAATGGCCGAACCCGAGATCCATCGTTTCAGCCAGGTGTCGTCCACGCTCGATGTCATCCACGAGTTCGCCGGGCGGGGGGCCCCGCACGGCACCGTCGTCGTCGCCGAGGAACAGCTGGCCGGGCGCGGGTCCAGGGGACGGACCTGGCATTCACCGCTGGGCGGCCTGTGGTACAGCATCTTGCTCCGGGGCGGAGTGGCCGATGAGGCGTTGAGTCTCCAGGTCGGTCTGGCGGTTGCGGACGCGATCGAAGCAATGGTGCCGGAAGCGAGTCTTTCGCTCAAATGGCCCAACGACCTGATGCTGGGTGAGCGCAAAGTCGGTGGCGTGCTCTGCGAAGCGAGATGGCAGGGTCCGGCCCTGGCCTGGATTGCGGTAGGACTGGGACTCAACGTGAGGAATCAGCTCCCGGACGAAGTCGTCCCCGGGGCCGTGGCGCTCAACTCGGTGCTGCCACCCCTGCATCCCGACAGCCTGGTGGGGCCGATCACCCGGGCGCTCCGGGCCATGCCGCGCGACGCCACGGGACTTTCGGCCGATGAGCTCCGCCGATTCGAGAAGCGGGATTGGCTTCGCGGCCGGGAAGTGATCGAGCCGGTAGAAGGGACTGCGGATGGGGTGGAGAGTGACGGCCGACTCAGGGTCAGGGGGAAGGATGGCGAGCTGACCTGCCTGCGCTCAGGATCGGTTGTGATTGGAGGACGGACTTGAGGATCTGGGGTGGAGAGTCGATGTTGTACCAGCTAAACCTGTATCCTGATTTGAGCTTCGCAAAATACCAACGCAAAGGCGCCAAGACGCGAAGAAGAACTGTTTACGAAGGCTTCTTGGCGTCTTTGCGTCTTTGCGTTGAAGCTGTTGCAAAGTTCAATGCCACGTTGGATGGCAGCCAACGCAATGTCCTCCAGGTGAGTCTCTCATGCTCCTAGTGCTCGACATCGGCAACACCGAAATCACCACCGGGCTCTTCCGCGGTGAATCGCTGGTCGCCCATTGGCGAATGACGACCAATCCGGACCGGACCAGCGACGAGTGGGGCAGCGCAATCGGGGCGTTCCTGCTCCAGGCGGGGCACTCGCCCAATGAAGTGCGCGCGATTTGCCTTGCCTCGGTGGCTCCCCAGGTTACCCAGAGCGTAGTCGCCGGGCTGGAATCCTCGACCGGCCTTCGGGCTACCACGGTGGATCCCCGCTCCCCGCTTCCCATCAAGCTGGACGTGGACGAGCCCATGAGCGTGGGCGCCGACCGGATCGTCAACGCCCTCGCCGCGAACGTGCTCTTCGCCGGTGACGCCGTGGTGGTCGATTTCGGTACCGCGACCACATTCGATTGCGTCACCATCGATGGGCGCTTCATTGGCGGCGCGATCATGCCCGGGCTGCGAACATCCGCCGACCAGCTCACCCGGCGGGCCGCCAAGCTCCCCGCGACCGAGCTGGCTCCGCCGGAGCACGCCATTGGGCGCCGCACCGAGGACTGCATCCGGGCCGGCGTCCTGTTCGGCGCAGCCGACGCAGTGGACGGCATGATCGCCCGGATCCGCAAAGAATGGCCCAATGCCGGGACACCCAAAGTGGTAGCCACCGGCGGTCTCGCGACCACCGTGACCCCCTTCACCCACAACATCGACGCCGTGGATCCCGATCTCACTCTGCGCGGCCTTCGGATCGCGGCCCGGTACCTCGGCCTGGAGTGGTGAGCAACCCCCGCTGGTCGCAGCTGAGCGCGCCGCGGCGGTGGGGCTATCGGATTCTGGGTCCCGGGGTTTCCTATCTGCTCCATCTGCGCCCCGCCGAGTGGCCGGTGATGGCCGCGCACACCGCGGTGGGCTACCTGCTGGCGGTTGGTCTCTCCGGCGCGATGCACGGTGTCGCACTGGCGCCGGGCCTGCTCGGCATCCTGATCTGGGTCGTGTGTCTCAACGGTGGAACCCTGGCCCTCAATTCCGCTTTCGATAAGGACGAGGGCGACATCGGCTATCTCCGGCAGCCACCGCCGCCACCGCGCGCGCTCGCCGGGTTCAGCCTCGGGCTCATGGTGCTGGGCCAGGTGGCGGCGCTGCTGCTTCCGATATCTTACGCCTGGGCGTACGGCGCCTGTTTCCTGCTCTCCGTGGTGTATTCGGTTCCCCCCTTCCGGCTGAAAGCGGTGGCCGGCCCGGACTGGCTCATCAACATGTGGGGCTTCGGGACTCTGACCCCGTTCGCCGGATGGGCCAGTACCGGCCTGCCGGTCACCACATCCGGATTCCTGGTCCTGCTCGCCTTTTGTCCGCTGTTCGCCGCGCTCTATCCACTGACCCAGCTCTACCAGTTCGATGAAGACCAGCGCCGCGGCGACCGCACACTGGCGTTGAAGCTGGGGATGCGGCTCAGCCTGAACGTCGCCATCGGCGCGACCCTTGTCGCCTTCGGGTTGTTTGCCTGGGGGGGAGTCCGGGCGGGGTGGGGAGTTGTCGGCATGGACCTGGTCCGCTGGCTGGGGCTGGGTCTCGTTCTCGTCGCCTGGCTCGCGGTGCTGCTGCCCTGGCGCCGGCGGTTCAGGACGATGACCTCGGAGCAGCATCAGCTTGGGATGTACCGGGGGCTGGCGGCATGGGCGCTCACCGACATCGCGATACTGCTGGCATTTGGTTAATTGAACATTGAACATTGAGCTTTGAAGATTGAGGATTGAACGGTCGGGTTTTTAAATCTTCAATGTTCAATGCTCAATCCTCAATTGTGTCGTTCAGGTCCCCTAACTATATTCGAATCAACAGGTTGGTTGGCTACCCTCTCGCCCTCGCGCTATGACCAGCTCCGTTGCCGCTCGCGATGCCGTCGACCTCGGCCCCATTCCGTACCTGGCTCGCCGTGCTGTCGTCCTCGGGATCATTCAAACTCTCATCGTCGTCCTTTTCGCCGTGGTTACCCGGCTGTTGGACGGCCCGGTGGAGAAGATCCTCGAGGTGGTGCTGCTGGTGATCGGCCTGGCCGCTACGATTCTGCTCCCCGGCAGCTGGACCCGGCCCCGCACCATCGAGGGAATCGCCGGCGCGGCCGGGATCGGTCTCGGGGCGACGGTCGTCTTCCTGCTGCTCGATGTCTCGCTGCTGCAGCCGTTGGGTGCCTACACCTTCCGCTGGCGCGCGCTCGGTGGTGGCAGCAACTGGTGGTACCACCCCGTCTGG
>Ga0070698_100004349_pt1 | contig 15573 bp, 9 predicted proteins | sample KBSK1502metaG_FD_65477 | JGI IMG/M metagenome (GOLD analysis project Ga0070698, IMG submission 65477) | Corn, switchgrass and miscanthus rhizosphere microbial communities from Kellogg Biological Station, Michigan, USA - KBS K1-50-2 metaG | ecosystem: Host-associated > Plants > Roots >...
GCCCTACGACTATCAGGCGCTTGAAGACCTAAGGGCAGACGCCGAATCGAGGGCCGAGTTCAATATTTCCAAAGTTGCAAGTCCGATCAAAATAATCGATTCTGAAGGGTACACAGGCATACCCGCGGCAGAGGCGATAAGCAAGTCCGGAGCCTCAAGCCAGAACGACGAGAAGTTGGAGGTTGCGACAGACGAGCTCTATTCCCATGAGTTCTACAAGGGCAAAATGATGGAAAATGCCGGCAAGTATTCTGGAGTCAGTGTAGCTTTGGCAAAGAATGCGATAAAGGAGGAAATCGTTCAATCAGGCCAAGCGGGGATAATGTACGAGCTTGTGAACAAGCCGGTGAAATGCCGCTGCGGAGCAGATTGCGTTGTAAAGCTGCTAACCGACCAATGGTTCTTGAATTATGGCGACAAGGATTGGAAAGCCGCCGTCCACGAGTGCGCAAGGGAAATGGACATCGTCCCTCAGGATATCCGGCCAGAATTTGACTATGTTATCGATTGGCTGCGGGAGAGGGCATGCGCTCGCAAGACCGGCCTCGGAACAAAATTGCCTTGGGACCCTGAGTGGATTATCGAAAGCCTTTCTGATTCTGTCATCTATATGGCGTATTATACTCTGGCAAAGTACGTCAACAGCGGGGCCATTTCTGAATCTGGCTTGGCTGACCCATTCTTTGACTATGTCCTTCTTGGAATTGGGAGTGCAGAAGCTGTTTCAAAAGAAAGCGGAATTGCTGCGTCAACCATCGATCAGGTAAGAAGCGAATTCAGATACTTTTACCCAGTAGACTCCCGCCACTCTGGCCGGGATTTGGTGCCAAACCACCTTACGTTCTTTATTTTCAACCACGTGGCGATATTTGGCAGGGATAACTGGCCAAAGCAAATAGTCGTCAATGGGTCAGTTCTGATGGAAGGAAAAAAGATGTCAAAGTCACTTGGCAACATTATTCCCCTCAGGGCAGCAATACGCGAACATGGAGCCGACACAATCAGAGTCGCAATGCTAGTTTCTGCGGAAATTTTGCAGGACGCCGACTTTTCATTTGATACCGTGAGGGGAATACGAACGAAACTTACCGAGATCTTTGACATGGCCAGTTTTTGTTCTGGCAAAAAGGATCACAGACCGCCCGAGGCCGAAGATAGATGGCTTCTCAGCAGGCTCCAGCGCATCATATCGGAAACGTCATCGTCGATGGAGAAGCTCCGGATGAGGGAGGCTATACATCACATTCTGTATTCTCTTGACCAGGACCGGCAGTGGTATCTCAAGCGGGCCATCGCAAAGGGCAATGAAGGCAATCTGACAACGCTGTCAGAATGCCTTGAAGTACAAGTCAGGCTCCTTGCCCCATTTGCGCCTTTCACATCAGACGAGATATGGGAGCGGATGGGCAAGAGAGATGTCACACTATCAGGATGGCCTGTAGTGCGCCAAGAGGCTATCGACCTTTATGCCGAAGAGTCAGAATTTCTGATTTCATCTCTCCTGACAGATCTCCAGAGCATAGTAAAGGTGACGAAAATAGTACCCAAGAAAATTGTTCTCTACACCTGCTCGCCTTGGAAGACAATGGTCTACAGAGTGGTTCTATCCCAGGTGCTTGAAGGAAAGACCAATTTTGGCGAAATAATGAAGATACTGCTTTCGGATCCCCAAACCGTGCGAGCAAAAACCGATCCAAAGCTCGTGCGGAAAATGTTGGAAGATATCCTGTCGTCGCCTCTTGACGCAAGAAACAGGAGAATAGAGCTTACTGGATTTGACGAGTCCGGTGCGCTCCGAGATGCTTCCTCCTTGATTTCAACGGAGAATAACAAGGCAGAGATCATGATCTATTCGGAAGAAGATGTAGACAGGTACGACCCCCGGCAGAAATCAAAATTTGCGCGGCCATTCAAGCCTGCTGTGTTCATGGAATAGGTTTGATTCATATCCATGGAAAATATCTTACACTACGGGATCTCGTCACGCGCAAATTTTTGTGGCCAGCTTCAATGCGCAATAGGCTAGTTGCGAAAGTTCGCTCCAATCTGACCGATCAAGGAGAGGATGCCGATAAGCACTCCAGCTCCGAGAATAGCCTTGAGGTAAGGAAAGAATTCACGACTGCGGCTTGTTGCCATCATTCCTGATACGGACTGGGATACTGCCCTAAAAGCCCTGACGCTTGGATGTTCTTTAGCATTATTACAAGACATTCCACTCGAGCAATCACGGCTGCCTCAAGAATCCATGTCCAAGACAGCGATTAGTAAATTTATCGGCATAGAATCACGTATCAAAGAAAGGGGTAATCAGTCAGCAGCCACAGCAATATCGCGATAATCGCAGCAACACCCAGGCTAGAATAGAGGAGGTATTTTCCAAATCTTGATCGTCCACGCTCTTGAAGAGTCACTATCGTGCACCAATCTAGACACGCGCACCATTCAATTTAACCGGTCAATAATTAGTCACGCACTGGTTCTGATAAACTGGGCAGATTGCTGGTACAAGTCCGCGCAAATGCAGACCTTGAATCTCGGAACCGAACAATGCGATGTTCGAGCGCATATACTAGTTCTCTGATGGACACTTTCCTATAACCCCAAGACGCTAGCCGCCTTATGGAATATAAACCCATCCAGGGTCTCGTGCGCGGGAGTAAAGCTGTCTAGAACAATCGCAGTTGCCAGGAGTACTGCGTTGGTTGCGGCCAAGGCGGAAATCTCGGGTCTGAACGATTAGTAGAAACCACAAAATCAAGACCGATTGACGCGGATGTTGGCTCAAGGGGTAGGTTTAAGCAATAGACTGCTCTCAGTTAGAGACGTTACTTTTGCGGCTTAAGAGCTCAATTCAAAGGGAGGATATTTTCAGTGCCTTATGTTAATGTCGGCCAGGAAAACTCGGGGCCCATCGATCTCTACTACGAGGACCACGGTACCGGCAAGCCGGTTGTCTTGATCCACGGGTGGCCGCTCAGCGGTCGATCTTGGGAAAAACAGGTGCCAGTCTTGATAGCGGCAGGTTACAGGGTAATCGCATATGATCGCAGGGGATTTGGAGATTCAAGCAAGCCTACACGCGGCTATGATTACGACACATTTGCCCAGGACCTACACAAGCTGATAACAAAACTTGACCTGCGTGACGCCACGTTGGTTGGGTTTTCTATGGGTGGTGGCGAGGTGGCTCGTTATCTAGGCACATTTGGCTCTGAACGAGTCAAGAGGGCCGTGTTTATGGCTGCAATCCCGCCATTCCTATTGAAGACCGCTGACAACCCCAACGGCGTTGATGGTAATGTATTTGATGGGATCAAGGCAGGTATTGCAGCAGATCGCCTGGCGTTTCTAACCGCTTTTTTTGCCAATTTCTACAACATAGATGTTCTAGCTGGCAAGCGCGTGAGCGACCAAGCGGTCCAGTTCAGCTGGAATGTCGCAGCTGGTGCTTCACCCAAGGGTACCATCGATTGTGTTTCTGCCTGGCTGACCGACTTTCGAAAAGATCTTGAAAGCATTGATGTCCCGACTTTGGTTATCCACGGGAACGCCGATCGAATACTTCCAATAAATGCTACGGGAATGCGCACGCGAGAACATGTAAGGGGATCCCAGCTGGTAGTAATAGAGGGCGGACCGCACGGATTGAACTGGACTCACGCTGATCAAGTCAACCGTGAGCTGCTGGACTTTCTAGGACAAAACACCAAATAGCCCGGAAAGGATCCGCGCAAACAGCTCTGCCCAAAGTCCGGCTCTGTTTTCGCAACCCACGGCCTTGAAGCTGGAGTGAAGGGAGATTCTTGCATTCGTGAAATTAGGGCCAGTTAAATTCGCGACCATATTTTCCAAGCGCATTGCTGATCCTATCATGAAATGGAAGAGATGCGTTGATTTCCTTGAGCAAGTCAAATTGGTTATCGATGTCTTTGGTATCCCAGCATTTCTCAATAAGAATGCTCAATTTTTGATGCTTCATGAGAATATTCTCGCTTTTATTCTACTTTGGAAAGTAAATAGAGCTGTATATCCTTGCATAATACACACAAATCGCCTGAAGAGGCAGACTCCTCTTGCATGGAGCGAAAAATCTCATGTCACATCTGGTCGTTCTCTGGCCATTGAGACTTTTTTGTAAATGAATACTATACAAGGAGCCAACTAGACTACATACAACATGTTATACAGCATTTGTGCGCTCGTGGAACTGACCAAGATAAGGAGTAATGGTTGGCCACGATGGAGTATTTTACGTTAAGGAACGCTAGAGCGGCAAGCCTCGCAATAGTGTTCTTTCTCTACCCCATAGTGGCTCTCTCGTACTTTTCAATCAATTATACGGAGACAGTTCACAGGATAACAATGAGGCAGAATTTTGATGTCTCACTATTTGGCTCTCTTGAGGTGGACAGCTTGACGGCGATTGGATTAGGATTGCTGTTTTTAGCACTGAACTCTCGGTTAAAGGTCTCAAAGATAGCTTTTGTACTGCTTTTTATGGCTGCAATCTCGGCATTCTTTACGGCAGGATGGACCTTGGTTCTTGGTGCGTTAGCCATCGTGCCCGCAATAGTTGCACTTTTGATTACAGCCGCAAATGCCGACAGGAAAAGGCCTCTCTATGGCCGCTCAAAGCGCTTGCCATTTGATGGTAAGAGAGTGGCGGCGATATTTCTGGGCATTGTGATAATTATTGAGGCAGGTGCGCTTGCCAAATGGATCGCATACCCGTTCATCCCCGGAGAGATATTCGGCGACATCTCTTGGAAGTTTGCTGAGCTGGAGTCCGCGTTGTTCCACAGCCTGGGACTGCTGTCCCCTGTCCTAGTCGTGCTCCTAGCGTTCTCGTTCCTTTTCCGGTGGTACCTAGTGGACGGGTTGAGAAAGATTAGCAAGGCATTTGTTCCCACTCGGAATGATAGCATGAAACAAGAAAGTGTTGCCCAGCCGGCTGAGCACAAGAAACAAGTAGAGACTACGGTCCGCACAAAGTCGTCATCTCTTCTAGTGACATATGCCGCGACAAACACCCTGACCTCAAGACACCTTCACAGGGGTTTGTTGGCGCTAGCGCTAGTTGTTGCCCCTCTCTTGATGATCTATCCTCATTTGCCTGGAATAAATCCGGGAGGAGAGGGAGTCAGCACAGACGAGCAGTACTATTCCAGATGGACGTCGCTTTTCCGAGCAAGCATTAGCGCTGGTGATGGGTCCTGGGCGCAAATCTTGACGAGCGCGTTCACGATAAACAACGGCGATAGGCCGCTCACACTATTGGCTATTCTGACTATTTCGAACTTGGGAAATGTTCCAGACCTGATGGTTATCAGGTTCCTTCCGGTGGCATTGGCACCCGCGCTTGTGGCATCTAATTATATTCTGCTCAGACGTACTTTGAGCGCCAAGCAATTCGGGGCGAACAGGGTAAAGGTGTTTGCTTCAATAGGCGCTGTCCTAGCGATCTTTTCTCCTCAAATAGTAGTCGGAGAATACGCAGGGCTTTTGGCGAACTGGATAGCCCTGACTGTTGCGTACTTTGCGTTCTACCTCATGATTAGTGGATGGGAAAGCGTAGATCGCAAGAACCTCTTTGTGTCTTCTGGGGCATTGTTTGCGGTTCTCCTCGTTACGATGCTAATACACCTCTACACATGGGCTCACCTGCTGGCCGTTGTTGTGCTATTTGCGAGCCTGTCGTATCTTCTTTCTCGCAAAACAGTCTCGGCCCCGAGGACCAAACTCTTGATTATGATAGCAGTCGTTCTCGTTAGCTTTACTGTTGACTATGGCAGATCACTTTACTTTGGTACGCCTGCGGCCACGGAAGGGGGTTCGGCTCTGGCATCGAACATGGAAGCACACGATCCGAGTTCGAGGTGGGACAGGCTCTACATTACTCTAGGTTCCTACGTTGGAGGATTTCTTTCAAACCCGGCATTGTTTCTGCTGGCGCTAGTCTGGGTGGTGAGATCAAAGCAAAATGGGCTGAGCATCCTCATGCTATCAATGCTAATCATGCTGTCAGTTCCCGTTGCAGTTGGCAGCGTGGAATTTCAGACGAGGGTACTTTACAATACGCCGATTCACGTCGCGGCAGTCATGGCCTTGATGTGGACCGGAGGTAAGCTGGGAAGGCAAAGCGAAGACAAGTCGTTGCAGAAATTGCTAATCGTCTGCATGATCTTTGTGATGGCCACTTATGCACTAAGGGCGATGGCAAACCTGCCACTAGAATTGCCTGACGGCTATCAATTGGAAAGAAACTTCCTTCTTTCGTGAACTACATCATGACGAGAATAGCATAAAGTCGATATCGTTGTCTTGCGCTTCATGGGTGATGATTGCATTGCGTTTCCTGTAGTGACATGATCAAACGTCCATCATCCGTCGTCGCCTTGCGTTACAGATTTTGAGATCAGCTCGTCATTTTCCGTTAAAAGAATGCATTAATCATAAGGACCGGTGAACTGACCGGTGTTATCTTGAAGAAAACTTTAGGCGGCTTCACATTTTCCATTGCAGGTCGGTCAATTGATGCTTAAATTCTAATCCTCTCCTGCGCTGGTTCATATTGCCAAGAAACTGGATTCCAAGAAATGGGATAAGCATTTTATTCTCAAACGTCACCAGCCGGTCTTGGTGGCAAACACATACCGATGCCCCCGCTGCAACTCATTTCATTCAGTAGGCGTAGAAAGGATTTTTGATGGCCGGCTGATATTTCGATGTTCCAGGTGCGATATTTGTTCTATAGTGCCAGCATCATCATCGCTCGACGAGTCCTACCTTGAGTTTCTTGACCGGTTTGACAATTCAATAGGAGTTGCCGAAGCCGGCGACCTCAAACTCCTGATGGAACAGGAAAAAATAATCCGATCTTCGGCCGAGATCGATTCTTTACTTTCGGCCAGCGATGCGGCTGGAGATCCCCTGCTTGAAGACGCGCTGCGGTCGCAGCAGGATTACGTTGTTGACTTTAGGGTCATAGACGAGCCCCCACCTGAACTCGGAGAGGATGTTCGCCGGCTGCCAATTGACGACACAATAATCCAGATCCTTGTTTCAAAAAAACTTGAGCGCCTCTACAAGTTTCAAGAGGAGGCTATCAAGAGCATCCTGCAGGAAAAAGATGTTGTCATTTCTGCGCCTACCGCATCCGGCAAGACCGAGGCATTTTGCATCCCTATACTGCAAAAGATAGCCGAGCAGATTCCGCGTTTCGGATCTCTTCGGCCTGCAAAGGGCGGAAAAATCCTGGCGATCTTTGTCTACCCTACCAAGGCGCTGTCACGCGATCAGCTGCCAAAAATACAGGAACTTGCAGAGCCTCTTGGGATAAGAGCAGCGGCCCTTGACGGCGACACTCCCCAGAAAGACAGGGCTGCAATAATTGACGCTCCTCCAGAAATCATCGTTACTAATTTTGACGTGATTCATTACCACTTGATGCACAGGACAAGATTCTCGCGACTTTTGAGGACCACCAGATTTCTTGTTGTGGACGAGGCCCACGTCTACACTGGGGTATTTGGGGCCAATGTGCATCACATCGTTAAGAGACTGGAAAGATTCACCGGCAAGATGCAAGTCGTCGCAGCATCTGCGACTCTTCCAAACGCCTCAGAATTTTGCGAAATGCTTTTTGGCCGGCCGCTGCAAGTTGTCAAGGGCGCAGGCAGGCGGGGCAAGGTAAATTTCGCAATGATTTTTCCGTCATTACGTTCGAATAGGTCATTATCGCTTGATCTCCTGAGGCAAACTACAAAAAGGAACCACCAGACGATAGCGTTTTCAGGCTCTCATCTTGGCTCGGAGTTGACTGCATTCTATGCCGCTCGCCAGGGAGTAAGCATCCGTGTGCACAGGGCTGGCCTTGCGCCCGCGATCAGAAAGGAAGTAGAGCAGCAGTTCAAATCAGGAAAACTTGCCGCCATTTCCGCGACGCCTACCCTCGAACTTGGGATCGACATCGGCGACGTGGACGCGATAATTTCTAACATCGTGCCAATAAACCGCCTCGTTCAAAGGGTGGGCAGGGCTGCGAGGAGAGGGCAGAAGGGATACGCGTTCTTAGCTCTGGGCAACGATCCCATCAGCCAATACTACAAGCAGCATCCCGATGACTATCTGGCAGATCGCGAATATGCGTACACAGACCCGACAAACCCATTTGTTCTTGAATATCAAATTCTCGCGATGTGTTGCGACAGGCCGCTTTCCATGAGCGAATCAAGACCAGTCTGGGATACGCTCCAGCTGCTCATTTCAAAAGGACTTGTAAGGGCTGTCGGCGAAAAATTCTCGGCGGATCTCAAGCGAGCGATGGAGGTTCTCAACGAATACAGCATTCGAGGCATAGGCACGCGGGTTGACATCAAGTTCAACAGCAGAATAGTTGGAGACAGGGCACTCCCGCAGGCACTTGAAGAGCTGCACCCAAACGCGATATACTTTCTCGCAGGGAGGAGATACAGAGTGAAGGAGCTTTATTTCGGTCAGGGCAAGGGAGGCCAGCCGTATGCCGAGCTCGAGCAAATCCCGGCAGACTATCCATACTACACGAAGGCGCTTACAGACGAATGGCCATCAATCCTTGAAACTTATGAAAAAAAGAATTGTTTTGGAGTCCAGGCAGCGTACTGCTCGCTCAAAATCAAAAAACAGGTGATGGGCTATGCAAATATCGAAATAGGTCAGGAGGTCGCCCAGGGGAAAAAAGTAATGCTTGAAAAACCGCTGGAGTATGAATTTGTGACAAAGGGTTTCGTATTCCGTGCGCCCAGACCGCTAGGGATACTTGTAAATGTCGAAGACGAGCAGTACGTTGAGATGAGCGCCTATCACGCTACAGAACACGTCGTAATCGAGGGAAGCGCCATGATAACCGGAGGGGCGTCGCAGGATCTGGGAGGAATTTCTCTGGGCTCTTCGGGCCTGATATTCGTGTACGACGGAAGTGTCGGAGGAAATGGCGCGAGCAGGGCACTTTACGATAGGCTTGACAGGGCCTTTGGCAGGACGCTCCGCATCCTGTCCGAATGTCCATGTACAAGTGAAAGCGGTTGTCCCAGATGCACCTATTCGTATCGATGCGGCAACAACAACGAATACCTGCACAAAAAAGCTGCTACAGAAGTCGTGAGCAGGATCATCGATGGTGAAAAAACTGAAATCGGAGAACAGATTTGGGGCGACAGGGCTCTTGTGTGACCGGTAAGGTTTAAGAGTAGTCCATCGCGATTTTCGTCTAGCTAGAATTGGAAGAAGCAGTTACCTCGGTGCCGGCAACTACGCGCATGAGATGGCAGACCCTCGAGCACAGGGGAGTCGCTTTTCCGCCAGAGTACCAGCCGCGAGGCATTGTGATCACAATTAGGGGTGAAAAACTTTCGCTTAACAGAGATCAGGAAGAGCTGGTCTACGCTTGGGCGAAAAAGAAAGACACACATTATGTGCAGGATTCTTTATTTCAGGAAAACTTTCTTGGTGATCTGAAAAAACTGCTGCCGGAAAAGTTCAAGGGCATCGGAATAAAGGACATCGATTTTTCTATCGCGTATCGACTTGCTGACGAAGAAAAAACAATGAAGGAGCAGGAAAAGGAACGCCTCCGAAACCTTCCAAAAGAAGAAAAGAAAAAACTTGCACTGGCCAAAAAGGCTGAAAAGGAACGCCTCAAGGCCATGTACGGCAAAGCAGTTGTGGACGGCGTCGAAGTGGATATCGCAAACTGGCTTGTTGAGCCACCAGGGCTGTTCATGGGAAGAGGCCAGCACCCCATGAGAGGGAAGTGGAAACCCCGCGTAAAACCACAGGACGTCACACTTAACCTAGGTGACAGCGCACCCGTGCCTGAAGGGACGTGGCGCGAAATAGTACACGATCATTCTTCCACATGGCTTGCCACGTGGATTGAAAGCCTGACCGACAAGCGCAAGTACGTGTGGCTGCACGACTCGGCCGGCATTCGCCAGGACAACGACAAGGCCAAGTATGACAAGGCCCAAAAGCTCGCAGAGCAATTTGATAATGTAAGGCGCGAAATAATCAAGAGGACTCTGAAAGGCGGTGACAAGAGTGCAACTGTTGCATACCTTATCTTCAGACTAGCCATGAGAGTCGGAGACGAGAAGGATCCCGATGAAGCAGACACCGTTGGCGCAAGCACTCTCCGCCTTGAACACATCAAGTTCAAGAACGAAGGCGGAAAGGAATTCATAGAATTCAATTTTCTTGGAAAGGATAGCGTTCCGTGGCAGAAGAGCCTTGATATTGATTCAGATGAAACTAGGGCGTTGGCGAGCAGTCTCAAAAAGTTCATGCAGGGTAAGAAACCCGGAGATCAGATTTTTGACGGAATAAGCTCGCGCAAGGTCAACGCGTTCCTCCAGACTATAATGCCCGGCTTGACCGCCAAGGTCTTTAGAACTTATATCGCGACAAGAGAAGTCCAAAAAGCACTTTCAAGTGAAAGGGTGGACAGCAATTCTACTGAATCACAAAAGATCTATGTCGCCAAGATGGCAAACCTAAAGGCTGCGATTACCTGCAACCACAAGAAAGGCGTTGACCCAAAGAACCCAGCTGCCAAAAAAGCTCTAGAGAAATTCGAAGATTCGATAGCAAAGCGAAAAGCCGCGATCGAACTTTTAAGAGCAGATATAGCGGCGAAAAAGTGGAAGACCGAAATCCAGGAGAAGCGACTCAAAGAGAGGCTTGACAGGATGCAAGTCCAGCTAAAGCTGCAACAGGAGACTCGAGATTACAGTCTTGGTACGTCTCTTCGAAATTATATCGACCCGCGGGTGATGAAAGCATGGCTAAACTTTGTTGAACTTGACTGGACAAAGATCTATACGGCCACGCTCCAGCGCAAGTTCAAGTGGGTCGAAGGCTACAAGGAAAGGAACTTTAGGACCTTTTATCCTGAACCGAAAGGCTAGTTTTGTCAGAAGACTTATATCGTTTCTGCCTAGTGTTTTTACATTGGAAAAGACATATTCATGGTATCTACGCGTAGTTGGGGAGAAGGTACCAGATTTTTCCTCGCGGGAACACTGTTTATCCTCCTCGTTCTTATTGTAGCGCAAAATTCTAGCGCCCAAGAGATCGGATATACTTCAGAATCGCTCTTTATTGCACTCTTTTCCAATGGGGACGCCCTGATAGAATACGACGTGCATTTAGAGGATCCACTTGCCGAGGAAACCAAGATCAAGCTCTTTGCGCAGAGCAGCATAACCAACCTAATCGTCGTAGATTACGAGGACAATGTAATTGACTTTGATCTTGGTAGCACTCCGAATGAAATCGTGCTAAAGACCCCAGCTGTTTCCAACGCGAGAATAAGTTACAGCACCCAGGATCTCGTTGACAAAACGCAGGGAAGATGGAGATTTTCATTAAACTCTAGTTCGATCAGTGTTGCCGTAAAGATGCCTCCTGACAGCGTCTTGATTGACCCAGGTGAAAACTTTCCCGCCATAAGGCTTGTTGGTGATCAGCAGCTCTTGACGTTCAACCCCGGCGACATCCGATTTGTATACGTAATTGGAGTTCTGGGAACCGAAGAGCAGGCCAATATTGTCATACGGCTTGCACAGACCACCATCGCGGAGACAACTGAAAAGTACAGCGGGATAGTCCTCACAGATGCCAAAGATCTTCTTCAGAAGGCAATGGAGGCAAGAGATGACGAAAAGTTCTCCGATGCCGAAAGCCTGGCGAGCCAAGCCAACGACGCCGCAGAAGCCACAGGCAGAGATTATGAAGCCGCACAGTCAGCGATAGCCGGCGCGGAGCAGCAAATAAGGCAGGCAACAAGTGAAGGACGCGATACAACGAATGCGGAGGGATTGCTGCAGACAGCGAGGGCAGAATTTGCATCAGGCAATTACGTTACAGCAAAAGATTCCGCGGAGGATGCAGTCACCGCAATAGGAGCAAGACCTGAAGCACCGCAGATGCCTCTTTTCGTAATTATCGCCGCAGTGGTTGCAGCTGGAGGAGGAGTCGGCGCAATGCTTTTTCTTAGATCGCGAAAGCCTGCCGTTGCTGTTACGCGAAAGGCTGTCGGACAGAACCCTCCTGCAAACATCGTAACTGAGAACGACGCAAAAGGCGGACCTATGGCCTCAACCACTGACGCTGTTAAAGAAATCCCGTATACTCCTCCACCCATTGAGAGAGGATTCGAACAGCCGCTGGATCTGCCTGCGACATTGCCGGAATCACAGACAGACAAGTCGGTCCTGTCGCGAATTGTGGGCAGGATTGTAGAGGAAAAGCCTCACCTTCGGCCAGAAGACCAAGACGTACTAAGATACCTTGCCGAAAAAGAAGGTGCTGCGTTTGAAAGCGAGATCCGCACCAGGTTTCAGCTGCCAAAGACCACCATATGGAGGCTGGTCAAGAGGCTTGAGCGAGAAGAGCTCGTGGAGATTCGAAAGGCAGGAGGGCAGAACCTTATCAAGCTGAATTTTGAAAACCGCAAGCCCTGACCTGTCTAGGGATTAGTAAAGTCGCGGGAATAACTTCGTTTGCAGGCGGCGACGTCCCTGAACACATATCGATGCTACCGGATTCTCCGATAGAGTGTGTCCTAAATACCATCATTGTCCTTGTCGAAGGCGACTTAAGGAGCATCTACGAATAGCCCCGCTAGCCGCCAGGGACACTTTCTGGAGCCTTTCTTGACCTAATGTGCTTGACGGCACCGATGATTAGAATTATTATTCCTGCAACGATGAGCACTATGCCAACGAGAACTCCTATGCCATACGCAATAAAATTCTGAAACCCGGAATCATTGTCGACAGTGACACCGCCGCCCTCCCCTACTACCGGCGAGTTTAGCAACGCGCCATTGATGGCAACCGAGCTGCTTCCAGAGTTTCGGATTTCAAGGGTGTGATCACCTTGCTCCTTGGTCAAGACAGTGCTCGTAAACGGCGTCTGTGTGATATTGTAGGTTCCTATCGGATCTCCGTCCGCTTCTGTCAATACGGCACTCAGAGAAACGTCGCGGGGTTGGCTGTCAATTGAAAGGATGAGCTGCCTCCCAGCTGGAACATCTTTTAGCACCGCGGCAAGGGCCAAGCCAGGCTCCAACGAGGTAGGTCCAATAATTGCGCCACCTTTGAGTACCTGTTGTGTAACAGCGAACACGGAAATTCCGGAGATGACTAGGCCAGCGACTAGCAACACTCCTCCGACGATAAGCAAGAGATGACTACTTTTCATACTTGAATACGCAAAGAGCTTCTCTATTAGCGTATTGATGGAACAGTTGAGCTCGGGAAGAACTAAAGCTGGATTAGCTTATATTATGTACTGCGAAATTCCATCTGGCTTTACGCTGCCAGGCAGTGCCGGGGTAGCTCAGCTTGGTTAGAGCGTACGACTCATAATCTAACGATCGATAAGAAATCGTAAGGTCGCGGGCTCGAATCCCGCCTCCGGCACTAAATTATTCTAGTAAGAATGGATCTGCGACTTGTGTTCGCGGAGGTACTTTTTCTTCTTGAATCGTTCGTCGCATTTTTCGCACTTGAATGGTTTTTCAAATTCTTCAAGGAAGCGCTTTCGGCGTTCTTCTGGAGAATCAATTATCCGGTTCTGCTCGTCGGCATTAATCATGACACTGAACACCGTACTTTTTTGCTTATTTACTTTGAGTATGATGATACCGGAAACTCGCACGATGAAGGCGACATGACTTTCGCATCCAGAGAGTTCTAATATGGCTGAAATAGATTATCGACAAGGATGCCGAGAAAGACTATTTACGGTCGATGCCCAAAATGCAAGACCAAAAGCCAGCTTGAAGTGGTTTCTGGGAATCCTGGCAGAGAGAAATTTCGGTGCAATCAATGCTATCACAACTTTGGTATGGACGAACTCTAGCGCACAAGACACAATTATATATGAATTCTAAAACAGACATGTCGGTGCCGTCGTAGCTCAGCCTGGGAGAGCACTCGACCTTTTTGGGGTGAAGCTGAAGACCGAGCTGTCGTGAGCTCAAATCTCACCGACGGCACTTTAATTTTTACGCAGTTTCTATGACTCATCAAAGCAAAACTTTCAGCCATTATTATGATAGACTAGTAGGCCATCATTGTTCTAGATCTTGCTCAGGTGAGCCACGAGTTTTGAGACATTATCTATTATCCTGCCAGAAGCAGCAAGATGATTCTTGGCCTGAAATATTTCGCCTAGCTCTTTCTTTGTAAACTGCTTTGAGAGCTTTGCATCCCTTGAAACGGCGTCAGAAAAGTGCGTGTCACTACCAAGGGCTGCAAAGGCTACGCGCTGGATTTCCCTGTACGCTTCAAGCCGCGCAACTCCTTTCTTTACCAACGCTTCAAGTACAAACTCCGCGTATATCTGCCCTTTTGTCATTTCTATATTTGCCGTAATTCGTTCCTTGTTGACTTTAAGCTCAGAGATTACTTTAGTCATTGCGTTGAGCATTTCATCTAGCAGTATTGTGGCTTCAGGAAGAGTAAAGCGTTCATTTGCAGAATTCGATAAATCGCGCTCATGCCACAATGCTACATTCTCCATTGAAACATTAACAAGTGATCGCAGAATCTTGGCTAGAGAAGAGACTCGCTCGCTTTTGATTGGATTGCGTTTTACCGGCACAGCGCTGCTTCCCATCTGACCTTTTTTAAAAGGCTCGGCGACTTCGCCAATTTCTGTCCTCTGAAGGTTACGAATTTCGATGGCAATCTTGTCAAGAGTTGAGCCGATAAGCGCAATTAGGAACTGCATTTCGGCAAATCGTTCACGCGGGATAACCTGAGTAGCCGCATCGGTAGGATGTAACCCGAGATTTGATGCAGCTATTTTTTGCACTTCCAGAGCTTTTTCGCCCATGAGCGATCCCGTCCCCACTACGCCAAGCGTCTTGCATAAGAGAAACCGCTTCTTGCCTTCATCGATTCTCTCGATGTGCCTAGCCATCTCTGAGGCCCAGACCGCAAACTTTAGTCCGAAAGAAATGATGCTGGCATGCTGTCCATGGGTCCTACCTACCGCCGGCGTTTCCCTGTATTCCATCGCTTTCTCTGAAAGAAACTGGGCCAATTTTGCAACTTTAGATTCAATGATTGAAAATGCAGCTGCCATCTGCATGCAGGTAGCAGTATCAACGACGTCATTACTCGTCAGGCCATAGTGGATCCAAGGCTTTGCCGCGGACGTGACCTGCTCGGCCAAAGCCTCTACCAACGCGGCTGTGTCGTGCTCGCTTACGGATTCCAGCTCGGCGACACGCGATAGCGTAACCTTTCCTGACGCTGCAGCCCTCGCGATTTCCCTAGAGGCAGCTTCAGGTATCATGCCAATCTTTGCTTGCGCCTGGGCAACAGCCGCCTCAAAGTCCAGCTGGTATTGCAATCGCTTCTCGTCGTCAAAAATCTCTTTCATTTCCTTGCTACCATAGCGACCAGAGTCTATGGGCAGTATTGGCAACGATCGTAGAGGCATCGCGTGCAGAAAATAAACGTTGTTGGTAAATTGAATCCGGGAATCTCTCCCCCGCAACTGTCCGTATCGTAATCC
>Ga0070698_100004350_pt1 | contig 15572 bp, 11 predicted proteins | sample KBSK1502metaG_FD_65477 | JGI IMG/M metagenome (GOLD analysis project Ga0070698, IMG submission 65477) | Corn, switchgrass and miscanthus rhizosphere microbial communities from Kellogg Biological Station, Michigan, USA - KBS K1-50-2 metaG | ecosystem: Host-associated > Plants > Roots >...
TGGTCGCGGCCGCTCTCTCACCACCGGGACTCGCCGTCTGGAGCTCGCTGCGCGATGCGGTCACTAGGGAGGACCACCTTGTCTCGCTACCGGCGCGAGGGCGGGTGCTCGTCAACGCGCAGGCGGGAGTGTGGGTTGTGCAACGGAACGGCTCGAAACGTTTCCTCGACGGGTACTCGGACGCCTCGTGGTCGCCGCACGGCCTCTACCTCGCGGCCGCGCGGGCGAATGAGCTCGTGGCCCTCGAGCCGAACGGAAAGGTGCACTGGAAGCTCGCGCGTCCCGAGCTCGTCGGGGGCCCGCGATGGTCCTACGAAGGCTTTCGCATCGCGTACTTCAGCGGGCATTCGCTCCGAGTCGTGAACGGAGACGGGACCGACGACCGGCTGGTGACCCCGAGCGCCGGCGGCTCGCAACTCCCCGTGCTGGCCTGGCGTCCGGGGACGCATCAACTCGCCTACAACAACGCGAGCAACCAGCTCGTGCTCCTCGACGTCGACCGTAAGCAGGTGCTGTGGCGCCGTCCCGCCCGGGGAGTGGAGCAGATTCAATGGTCTTCCGACGGGCGGAGGCTGCTCGTCGCAGACGGCCGGCCTCGGGTACTCGATGCAGCCGGGAGAACGGTGGCGTCTTTCGGCAGTCGCAGTGTCCTGCCGGCCGCCTTTGTCCCGCGAAGCCACGCGCTCGCGCTCGTCGGCGTCGCCGGCGGGCGCAGCACCGTGTCCGTCTACTCCGGCCCCGGCTACGCGCATCGCCACGTCGTCTTCTCCGGCGCCGGCCTCTTCGGCGGCATCGTGTGGTCGCCGGACCGGGACTGGCTGCTGGTGGACTGGCGAAGCGCCGACCAGTGGCTCTTCATTCGCTCGGCAGCGGTGCGCCGCATCGCGGTGCGCAACATCGGCAACACCTTCGACTCCGGGCCCGAGCACTTCGCGACACTCGCGGGCTGGTGCTGCTAGGGTCAGACGGTTCCCGGCGAAAAGGAGGTCGACGACAAATGAAAGTTGTGCACGCCTCCTTCCGAAGAGCCACGCGGCTCGTCGGCTAGCCGGACACCAGCCCGCAATCCGAGTCTCGTGAGCTCAGCCACTTTCGAGGTGGCAACTTCGTCGTTCACTCACAAGGAGACTCGCTGTGTCTGCATTGGAAGCGCTCGGATGGGATGCCGCCTGGGCTGCGGCGTTCGAGCAACTGGAAGACGACAGTCTGATCCCCGCGCGCATCGCGGCAGAGCACCGCGGTTCTTACGTCGTGTGGACCGAGGACGGGGAGCAGCGTGCACGATCGACCGGCCGGCTGTTCTACGAGCACGACGTCGGCGCACCACTCCCCGCCGTCGGCGACTGGGTTGCGGTCACTCGCCCTGACCGGGAGCCCGCGACGATCAGGTCGATCCTCTCCCGTCGCAGCGCCTTCGTCCGCAAACAGGCCGGCCGTGACTCGCGCGAGCACGTGCTCGCGTCAAACGTCGACTCAGCCTTCCTGCTGGCCGGGCTCGACGACGACTTCAGCCTGCGGCGACTAGAGCGCTACATCGCGACGGCCTGGGAGAGCGGGGCGGAACCGGTCGTCGTGCTGACGAAGACCGACCTGTGCGCAGACGTTCCCGCCGCCGTCCTGGCCGTCGAGACCGTTGCGATCGCGGTCCCGGTGCACCCGATCTCGAACGTCACCGGTGAGGGCGTCGAGGCCCTCTCCCCCCACCTCCACCCGGGCCGCACTGTGGTCATGCTCGGATCGTCCGGCGTCGGGAAGTCGACCTTGCTCAACACTCTCGCCGGCGAAGATCTCATGCGCACCGCAGAACTGGCCACCGACGGAACCGGCCGTCACACGACCACCCACCGCGAGCTCGTTCGGCTCCCGGGTGGCGCACTCGTGATCGACACACCCGGCCTGCGCGAGCTGCAGTTCTGGGAAGGCGACCTCAGTGCGGCGTTCGAGGACATCGAGTCGCTCGCACTCGAATGCCGCTTTCGCGACTGCGCGCATCTGACGGAGCCCGGCTGTGCCGTGCTGGCGGCCGTCGACGAGGGACAGCTCGAGCTCGACCGCCTGCGCTCGTGGCGGAAGTTCCAGCGCGAGCTCGAGTCGATCGCGGCGCGGACGGACAGTCGACTCCACCGCGCACGAAAGAAGCGCTGGAAGGAGATCGCGCAGGTCGCGCGGGAGAGGTCGCGCCCCTAGAGCGGTCTCGCAATGTGCCTTAGGCGGCGTCGCAGCCGAGAACCTGCAAAGCGAGCAGCGCGGTCTCGGCGAACGTCTTGGCCTCGTCGGCCGAGCGAAACCGGAATGGACCTGCGGTCGTTGGCCTGCCTGCGCCCTCCCCGACCGGATATACATCGCATTCGACGATCGACCCGTCGTCGTAGTCAGCACGGCGCAGCCGCACCGCGGGGGTGCCGTGTTGCCGCACTGCCGACAGCAGCTCGCCCACGGCCGCGGTCATTTCCGGCCCGCGCGCCGGCGCTTCGTGCGCCCGTGCGATCACGGCGTCGATCTCGGCGCGTGGAGCGATCACGACCCGGATGCTGCCCGGAAGTGTCTGACGCAGGTGCGCAAGGGCCACTTCGTCGTCGGGCTCCGCGACAGCGAGCAGCAGGCTCTCCCCCTCGCGTCCCACTGGCACTGCGTGGTAGAGCTCGGCAACTGCGTGCGGCAAGAGACGAGCGACCTCGTAGTCGATCGGGTACTCGGTCAGATCGATGAAATTCTCGCCGCGTTGTGCAGCGAGCAGCCGGCTCAGCTCGCGCTCTGGCAGGCCGTGCTCCAGGAGCACTTCGCCGAGGCGCCGGCCGCTGTCCTCGGCCTCCCCGAGCGCCCGATTCACCGTCTGCAGCGGCAGCAAGCCGGCCCGATAGACGAGGGTGCCGAGCGGGTAGCCGCGCAGCTCCTCCGACCTGGGCGGAGGGACGTTGGCGGCGGCCTTGCTTGCCGCCCGGCTGCTGTCGAACAGTGCCATCAAGCCGCAGACTCCACTCACACTGGTCGTCCCCTCGCTCCGCCCCGCAAACCCCTCGAATGAGGTAACTCGTTGTTGCCTTATGTGAGAGTGGACTCCTGGGTTCCCACGTCAATTTCCACGAGGGGCCGGAGGTTAAGGCAGGCGAAGCCGCCTTAACCGCAGGCCGGACTAACGCGGGCGGGGACGCGTAGCGCCACCGCCCGCGGACCACACCAGCCGCCCAGCCGACACCCTGTGAGAGTGCGCGGGCTTGGCCCGCGCACGTTCCCCGCGAAGCGGCGTACCCAAGCCCGTGCGAAAGCGTGAGCTTTCGCACGGATTTGAACTAGCGCGCGCGGGTGACTTTGGTCAGGCGGGTGGGCCGGTCGGCGTCCAGGCCCTTTGCGTGCGCGAGCGCAGCGGCGAACAGCTGCCCCGGAACGACGGACAGCAGCGGCGCCAGCAGCGGATTGGGCGGCTCCGGCACCGGCAGCGTGTAGTCCGCGCCCTCGATCTCTCCCGCCGCATTGCCACTCGCGACGACGGTCGCCCCCGCCTCGCGTATTCGTGCGACCGCGTCGACAACGGCAGGCAGGCTCGCATCGCGCGACGCGATCGTCCAGACGGGAAAGAGAGAGTCGAGGGCGGCAACCGGCCCGTGGGCGAGATCGGTCGCCGTCAGCGGCTCCGCGGCGATCCGACAGGTCTCCGTCAGCTTCAGCGCGACCTCGCGAGCCGTTGCGAACTCGATGCCGCGCCCGATCACATACATGCGGCCGACGTACGCGAAGGCCGGTGCCACGCCCCGCACAGCTTGCTCGAGCGGAGCGAGGGCACCGGCGAGCTGATCGGCAACTCGCCGTAGGCCTTCTGCGATCTCAGGACCGCGGCCGGCGACGCCACCGGCGAGCAGCGCGAGCGCGGCCAGCTGATTCACGTAGGTCTTCGAGGCGGCGACTGCGTGCTCGGGCCCAGCTTCGAGCGACAGGGTGTGATCGGCAGCGCGCCCGAGCTCCGACTCGGGTCCATTCGTCACCGCGACCGTCAGGGCTCCGCGTGCTCGGGCCCGCTGGACGTAATCGACGACATCTGGCGTCTCGCCCGACTGCGAGAGACCGATGACGACCGATCCGGAGAAGTCGAGCTTCGCGTCGTAGTAGACCGTGAGCGAGATGGAATCGCGCATGGCCGTCCAGCCCGCCAGCAGACCGAAGGCGTACACGCCATAGGTTGTCGCGGCATCGGAGGTTCCGTGACCGACGAGGCGCACGACCGCCGGCGCACGTTCGACGAGTGCACTCGCGACCGCGCCGAATTCCGGCTCGTGCGTCAGCAGCCTGAGCAGAGCGTCGGGTTGCTCATGAACCTCAGCGAGGAAATGCTCGCCCGGCTCGGTCGTGCTCAGTGCCGCTCCAACCCCACGCCCGTGCGGGGATCGGCGATCCGCTCTTCGTCGGCCGACTCGTCCGACTGGGCGACATGGCATGCAACCAGCCGGCCGGAGCCGAGCTCGCGCAGCAGCGGTGTCACGGTTTCGCAGATGTCGATGGCATACGGACAGCGATGCCGGAAGCGACATCCCTCCTTCGGATTGATCACCTTCGGCGGCTCACCCACGTCCGTCGTGTCCGACACGCCAAGCGGCGCCCTGGGATCTGGAACCGCCGACAGGAGGAGTTGCGTGTATGGATGCTTGGGTCGTTGCAGAACCTCCTCGGTCGCCCCTTCCTCCACCAGATGGCCGGCGTACATCACCAGCACGCGGTCGGCGATGTACCGAGCGCTTGCGACATCGTGGGTGATGTAAAGGAACGAGACCCCTTCGCGATCCCGTAGCTCGCTCATCAAGTTGAGAACCCCGACGCGGATCGAAACGTCGAGCATCGAGACGGGCTCGTCGGCGATGATCAGCTTCGGCCGGAAGGCGAGTGCCTGCGCGAAGCCGACCCGCTGGCGCTGGCCGCCGCTCAGCTCATAGGGGAACTTTCGCGCCGCTGCACCAGGCGGCACGAGACCTACTGCGTCGAGGACACGCTCGACTTCAATGCGCCGTCCTTGACGGCCGAGCCCGCGGCGATGCAGCCTGATCGCCCGAGCGATCCCGTGCGCGACGCGGTAAGCCGGATTGATCGAACTGTAAGGGTCCTGGAACACCATCGGCACGTCGCTGCTGTACGCCAGGCGCTGCTTGCGAGAGCGAAGCCGACTCAACGGTTGCCCTTCGAAGTAGATCTCGCCGCTTGTCGGCTTGTAGACCTGTGCGAGCAGCCGCGCGATCGTGCTCTTGCCGCTTCCGCTTTCCCCGACGAGCGCAACGATCTCTCCCTTGCCGATCGTGAGATTCACGTCGTCGACGGCGTGGAGTGTCTGCCCCGACAGCAGCTTGCCGACACGAAAGTGTCGGGTCAGTCCGACCGTCCGGAGGAGCGTCTCGCTCACGCCGTGCCCTTCGCTGGGCTCGCGAGGGCCTCGCGGCCGTTGTCTGGAGACACCCCGTTCTCGTAGAGCACGCACCGAACCTGGTCGTCGTCGACGGCAACGAGCTGTGGCTCGGCGGCGCGGCACCGCGCCATCGCCTGCGGGCACCGGGGCGAAAAGCGGCAACCCGCCGGCGGGCGAGCGAGATCCGGCGGTGAGCCAGGGATGCCCTGCAGGCGGGTCTTCGGGCCGTGAATCGAGGGGAAGGCCTCGAGCAGGGCGCTGGTGTAGGGATGCAACGGCTTGTCGAACAACCTGCGGGTTTGGCCGAACTCGGCCACCTGCGCCGCGTACATCACCAAGACGCGGTCGGAGAAATGACTCACGAGCGACATGTCGTGCGTGACGAAGACCACCGCGAAGCCGAGCCGCTCTTGCAGTTCCTTGATTTGCGCCATCAGCGAACGCTGAGCGACGACGTCGAGCGCGGAGGTCGGCTCGTCCATGATGATGAGGTCGGGCGTGAAGAGCAGCGCCATTGCGATCATCGCCCGCTGCCGCATCCCACCCGAGAGCTGGTGGGGATAGCTGTGGAGATGAATCGGGTCGATCGAGACGAGCCGCAGTACTTCCTTCGAACGTTCCTCGATCTCCCTCGCCGACATGGCTGAGTGTGCCTTGCATGCGTCACGCATCTGTGCGGCGATCGTCAGCACCGGGTTGAGGGCGTTCATCGCGCTCTGCATGACGACTGAAAACTCACGCCAGCGAACGTGCCGGAGCTGACGCTCGGTGAGTGCAACCATGTCCCGGCCCTGGAACACGATCTGCCCTGCCACGATCTCGCCGGCGAACGGCGGGCCCAGCAGCCGAGTGATGGCGTAGAGGAGAGTCGACTTGCCGCAACCCGACTCGCCGACGATGCCGAGGAACTCACCTCGCGCGAGGTCGAAGTCGACACGGTCGACCGCGACGACCGGTCCTTCGTCGGACGCGTAGGCGACCGTCAGCCCCCGGACCTCGAGGATCCGTTCCGGGTCGACCGGGACGTCGACCGCTCCACCTTCGTTCCTAGAGTCGGGGATTGGCCGGTCGAGCCGCCGCATGCGGAGCGCCGGATTGCTGATTTCGTCGAACGCGTAATTGAGGAGCGCGAAGGCCGCGCCGAGCCCTGCGACGCAGATGCCGGGCATGATCGCCCAGAGGACCATGTTCGCGCCGAGCGCCTCGTTGTTCTCGGCCCAGTAGAGCATCGTTCCCCAGCTCTGGCTGTTCGGATCGCCAAGGCCGATGAACTGCAACCCGGCCGCGAAGAGAACGGCGTACAGCGCGGCGCCAAGGAACGTCGCCACGATCAGTGACGTCATCGTCGGCAGGATCTCGAACACGATCACGTACAGCTTCCGTTCGCCCCGGACCCGCGCAGCCTCGAGAAAATCCCGTGTTCGCAACGAGAGCGTCTGCGAGCGCAGTTGCCGCGCGCCGTAGGACCAGCCCAGAGCGCCGAGCACGACAACGAGCGTGAAGAGGCCTGAGTTCTTCTCGTAGGCGGCGATCACGATGATGAGCGGGAAGATCGGGATCACGAGGATGACGTCGGTGGCAAGCGACAGCACCCCGTCCGCAACCCCGCCGAGGTACGCGGCAGAGACGCCGACGAGCACCGCGAGAACGGTGGCGAGACCGCCGACCGCGAACGCGATGATCACCGACTGACGCGTGCCCCAGATCAACTGGGAGAGGACGTCCTGGCCGTATGCGGTCGTCCCGAACCAGTGGTGGCTCGAAGGGCCAAGGCCCGGGAGAAAGACCTCTGCCATCGGATCGTGAGGGGCGATCTGGCCCGGAAAGACCGCCAGCACGAGGAAGAAGACGAGGATGACGAGCCCGGCCAGCGCCTTCCGGTTGCGCACGACGGCGCGCCAAAGGTCCCCGCCATAGCCACGCCGGGCCTCCGCCAGCGACGGGCCGGGTCCAGGCGTCGTCGGCTTGACCGTGGCGGTCGCCGCCTGAGCCGTCATGAGCGGTCCCGCGTGCGCGGATCGAGCACCGCTGTTGCGCCGTCGGCAACCAGGATGGCAACGAGGACTGTGACCGTGAGGAGCAGGAACAGCGCCTGCATGAGCGCGTAGTCCTGGTTCTCCACGGACTGGAGGAACATCCAGCCGACGCCTGGATAGTTGAAGACGAACTCGACCAGGATCGCGCCGCTGACCACGAACCCGAGCGACATCGCGAAACCGGTGAGGTTCGGCAGGATCGCATTGCGCCCGGCGTAGGTCCACATGATCCGCCACGGCTTCAAACCCTTTGCCCTTGCCATGCGGACGTAGTCCTCGGCCAGGACGGAGATCGTGTTGTTCCGCATGGTGAGGATCCAGCCGCCGATCGAGGTGATCAGGATCGTGAGCGCGGGCAGGATCGAATGGCGCACGACGTCGCCGACGAACGTCCACGACCAGGCGACAGTGCTCGTCACGTCGTAGCCGCCGCTCTCGGGGAACCACCCGAGCTTGATCGAGAACAGCCAGATCGAGAGGAGCGCCAGCCAGAAGTACGGGAACGCCGAGGTGATGACGAAGATCGGCGGCAACACGCCGTCGAGCACCCCACCGCGGCGCCAGGCGGACACGAGCCCGATCAGCGTCCCGAGCAGGAAGGCGAGCACCGTCGTCAAGCCGACGAGCCCGAGCGTCCAGGGAAGGGCCTGCAACACCTGATGGCTGACGGCGTCGGGGAAGAACGTCAGCGAGATGCCGAAGTGCCCCCTGGCGATGTTTCCGAGATACGTGAAGTAGGCGCCGGCCAGGCTCTGGTGCGTGTTGATTCCGAAGGCGATCTCGAGGGCGTGCAGCGCCTCCGGGTTCACGCGCCCCTTGTATCGGCTCATCATCGCCAGGGCCGCGTTGCCGGGCATGAGGCGCGGAATGAGGAAGTTCAGGGTGATCGCCGCCCACAACGTGACGACGAAGAACCCGAGTCTACGAAGAACGAACCTCACGTCGCGCGCCTCATGTTCCAGCCAGTGACTTCAGTTGTCTTTCATTTCGACTTCAAGTGAAGGAGCATCACGCCCCAGTCTGGGTGCTCGTAGGCGGCAGGTTTGGCGAACGGGTCGCTCTGGGTGACCCAGCCGGTGAGGCTCTTGGTGTTGTACTGGTACCAGTCGACCCCCTCGGTTATGGGGATAACCGGCACCTCGTTCACCATCACGGCCTCGAGCTTGGCGACGATCGCGTGCTGCTTTGCGGCGTCCGTGGTCGCGCCGTACTGATCGATCAGCTTGTCGACCGCCGGGTTGGAGTAACGCTCCCAGTTGGACGACGCCGCCTTGCCGATCGGGGCCGAGTTCTTCGAGTACAGGAGTTGTCGCAGCTCGTAGTAGGGGGCGGGCCCGCCGGATTCGTTGCCGTTGTAGGCGAGCTGGAACTTCCCGTTGTAGGTGTCGGAGTCGAAGGTGGTGCTCGAGAGATTCTCAGGCGTGATCTTGATTCCGACCGCTTTCAGCTGCTGCTGGATCACCTGCACCGACGCGACCCAATCCGAGTAGCCGCCGATGTTGATGATCCTGAACGACAGCGGCTTGCCCGACGGCGTCTGGAAGACGCCACCCGACTTCTTGAAGCCGGCCTTCTCCAGAATCGAGATCGCCTTGGCCGGGTTGTACGTGATCTTCTTCGCGAGGCCCTGGTCCAGCCAGCTGTTGAACGTCGGCGTCACGATGCCCGTCTGGTTCGAGGGCGGTTCGTACCCGTACTCGCCGATCTTCGAGACCCTTGACCGGTCGATCGCGTACGCCATCGCCTTGCGGACCGCGACGTTGGAGAGGATTGGATCCTTGAGGTTGATGAAGATCGACACGTTCACGAGCGGCGGGAACCAGTAGTGGTTGTCCGAGCTCTTGGAGAGGTAGTACGCCTTGATGTTCGGAATGAACTGACTGCCCCACTGCGCCTTCCCGCTGGCCAATTGCTGGTTGGCTGGATCGTTCGACGTGAAGGCCGGGTAGTAGACCGTGTCGAGCTTCGGCAGGCCCTTCTGCCAGTAGCTCGAGTTCTTCGTGTACTTGATCACCTGCGGCGAGCACGAGCTCATCTTGAACGGGCCCGTTCCGACGGGATGCGAGTCCTTGTAGGTGACGGGGTTCTTGATCGTCGACCAGATGTGCTTCGCGACGATGGGCGTCTGGCTCGCGATGTAGTAGAAGTACGGCACCGCGGACGTCTTGAAGTTGAAGACGACCTTGTTGCCATTCTTGCTGACGCCCTTCAGCACCGACCAGGACGCATTCAGGTCGAGCCCCGGATGGGCCTTCAGCAGCTTGAAGGTGAAGAGGACGTCGTCGGCGCTGAACGGCTTTCCGTCGCTCCACTTGAGGCCGGAGCGGATCGTGAACGTGAGCGTCTTGTTCCCGTTGCTCCAGGCGTAGCCGGAGGCGAGCCAGTTCGTCGTGGCGCCGCTCTTCAGGCCGTTGACGTAGACGAGCTCCTCGTACTCTGTCCCGAACGAAAGGAATTGCACCGATGGGTTGAACGGGTTGAACCCGCACGTCCACGTCGTCCCTTGCTCGTTCGAGATCGTGACCGAGCTCGTAGCAGACGCTCTCGCCGCCTTCTTGCCGCTCGCGGCGCCAAAGCCGACCCAGATGGTCGCACCGACGCCGACCAGCAGGGCCAAAGCCAGCACTCTCTTCATGATCGACTCCTTCCCGGTCGTGGTGCGACCGTTATCAGGTTGAGCCGCGCAGGACGCGCGGGTCCCCGCTTGGTCACGCCGTGTTCATTCAACTACCTGCCTCCTTTCGAAGTTCGCACCCTCGATACGCGCGAAGGCATCGCCGAGCTCGCTACGCAGACGGTCCTGCGCGTCCGGGCCGGCCTTCAGTTCGTCGAGGCCGAGCAACGCTGCCCCGACGATCGCAGGCGATGCCGTCGGCCGGACCGTCGCCTCGGGCGCGATCTTCCGTAGCTCCGAGTCGATCGCCGACAGCAGATCGCCGTTCGCATCCTGCAACACTCCGCCGCCGAGCAGGACCTCGACGGGCTCGCCCGTCAGGCCCAGTCGCGTCAATGCGACGCGCGCGAGCGCGACGACCTCCGACCCCAGACGCTCGACGATCTGCGCGGCGACGGTGTCGTCGGCGGCCTCGGAGAGCACGAGCGGCGCGAGCTCGATGACACGCCGCTGGTCTACGCGCCCGGTATGGATGGCCTCCGCCAGCTCCATCGGCTTGGCGAAGCCGAAGTGGGCCGGCACCGATTGCTCGAGACTCGTCGAGGGGCCCCGACCGTCCTCGCTCCGCGCCGCCGCGGAGACCGCTTCGAGGCCGACGTCGTAGCCTCCGCCCCAATCGCCGGTGATGGCCCCGAGCGCTGGAAAACGTGCGTGCCGACCGTCCGGGGAAACTCCCACACAGTTGATCCCGGCACCACAGGTGACGGCGACGCCCCAGCCCCGCTCCGTGCCGGCACGGAGCACGGCAAAGGTGTCGTTGCCCACGCGGACGCGTTGAGCCCAGCCGCGCTCCTCGATCGCCTCGCGCAATGCCTCTTCCTCCCGCGGGAAGTCGACGCCGGCCATCAGCAGCGAGGCGACCTCGACATCGCGGCCCGCATGGCCGTCCAGCCCGGCCTCCTCCGCCGCGCTCGCCAGCAGCTCCTCGAGGACGACGAGACAGCCTTTGATCCCGAGGTGATGCGGTGAGCCGAGAGGACCACGGACGAGCGAGAGCACCGAGCCGTCGGCAGCGACGAGCGTGAGATCAGTCTTGGAGTTGCCGCCGTCGACTGCGAGGACGGCCGCCCGGCTCATGTGCGACTCGGCGAGTGGAACTGCGGCAGGTGCGGCGCTCCGGCGTCCAGAAGACGGGCCACGAGCTCGTCGGCCACTTCGTGCTGACTGATCAGAGGGTGGGTCAGCAGGGCCTTGCCGACGAGGACGGGATCGCCGCTGATCGCCGCGGCTGCGGCAAGCCGCTCGTACGCCGAGACGTGCTGCATCAGTCCGAGCAGCTCGGGAGCGACGGGCGGCTGAGGCAACGGCACCGCGCCTTCCCGGCCGACCCGGGCCGGGATCTCGACGACGTCGTCCTCGGCGAGCCCCTCGATCGTCCCGTCGTTGCGGATGTCCAGCACATGCACGTCGCCGGCGTCATGCGCGAGCGCAGCGACGAGCCCGATCGCCGCGTCGCTGTAGAAGGCGCCGCCTCGCTGCTCGAGGAGTGCCGGCTTCTCGACGACGGTCGGGTCGCGATAGAGCTCCAGCAACTCGCGCTCGATCTCTGCAACGGCGGCGGCGCGCGGCACACCTTCGAGTTGCTGAGCGAGTACCTGGTCGTGCGCGTAGAAGTAGTGGAGGTAGTAGGACGGGATCACACCGAGCTCCTCGATGAGCGCCCTGGGAAGTTGCACGTGCTCGGCGATCTCCTCGCCGTGCTCGACCAGCAACTCCGAGAGCACGTCACGTCCGTCCAGGCGGACGAAGCGGACCCAGGAGAGGTGGTTCAGGCCGACCTGGTCGATCTGGACACGCTCGGGTGTCACGCCGAGCAGCCGGGCGAACGAACGCTGAAAGCCGATCGCGACGTTACAGACGCCCAGTGCCCGATGGCCGTGATCGAGCAGCGCGCGCGTCACGATCCCGACCGGGTTGGTGAAATCGACGATCCACACTTCCTCGGCAGCGCGATCGCGCACGCGCTCCGCGATCTCGAGCACGACGGGAACCGTCCGCAGCGCCTTCGCGAGCCCGCCGGCGCCGGTCGTCTCCTGGCCGATGCAGCCGCACGAGAGTGGGAGAGTCTCGTCGCCGAGGCGGGCATCCTGCCCGCCGACCCGAATCTGGATCAGGACGAAGTCGGCGCCGTCGACTGCGCGATCGAGGTCAGCCGTGATCTCCAAGCGGCCGTCGAACCCTTGGGCCCTCAAGATCCGTTCCGCCGCGGCGCCGACGACCTGACCTCGGTCCTCGTCGATGTCGTGCAGCACGAGCTCGCGCAGGTCGATCGGCTCACTTCTCTTCGAGAGGCCGGAGACCAGCTCCGGCGTGTAGGTCGAGCCGGCGCCGATGACGGCGAGCTTCACGGCCTCTCCGCCAGATCTGGTAAAGATCCCAAACCAGAAGTGACTCTACGACGCCTTTGGCCGGGAGTCAAGGTGGAGCAGTCAGATGGTTGAGTTAGTGTTGTTCACGAGATGAGGACACAGGGCGCAACCCCGCCGCTGTTGAAGCATCTGAACGAGCGCACCGTGCTCGAGGCGATCCGTGCCGGCGCGCCCATCTCCCGCGCGGAGATCTCTCGGCGGGCGGGGATCTCGAAGCCGACGGTGTCGCTCGCGCTCCAGTCGCTGCTCGAGGCCGGGCTCGTGCGCGAGGCATCCGTCCGGCCCGGCGGGCCAAGCTACGGCGCCGTCTTCTTCGAGCCCGTCCCTGAAGCTGCGTACGTCCTTGGCCTCGACCTCGGTGCACGCTTCCTTCGCGGCGCGGTCTGCGACCTCGCCGGCGAGATTCGCGCCCGACAGGACGTCGAGCTGCGGGGCGCGGACGCGGAGGGTGCCCTCTCGGCGATCAGTTCGCTCCACGCATCTCTCGTCGCAGCAGCAGCGCTGCCAGTGGAGCGCATCGACGGGATCGTGCTCGGCGTGCCGGGTGTGCTCGACACCGCGACCGCGACGTTGCAGCTGACGACGCCGAACATCCCGGGGCTCGAAGGCCGAGCGTTCGCCGACGACCTACGCGAGCGACTCGGTGTGCCCGTCACGATCGAGAACGACGTGAACCTGGCTGCGGTCGGTGAACGCTGGGTAGGAGTCGCACGCGGCGTCGACGACTTCGCCTTCCTGTCGATCGGGACCGGCATGGGCATGGGGCTCGTCCTGGGCGGAGAGCTGCACCGCGGCAACCACGGCGCAGCGGGCGAAGTGGACTGGGCGCTTGCCGGTCTGTCCGAAGAGGTCGATCCGTCAGCCGAAGGCGTAGCGATGCTCGCGGCGGAGCTGAAGTCCGGTGGATCGTTCGAGACCTCCCTCGCCCCTCCCTATGACGCGCGCGAGGTCTTTGCCGCGGCGCGGCGCGGGGATCGGCTCGCGCGCACGGTCGTCAACGAGGTCGCACGGCGGATCGCCGCGCATGTCTCTCCGATCGCCGCTGTAGCCGATCCGGCGCTCGTCGTCCTCGGAGGCGGCTTGGGAACGAACGGCGACCTCCTCCTCGATCCCGTGCGAAGGCTGCTCGGAGAGTGGCTGCCGTTCGCACCCCGTGTCGAGATCTCCTCCCTCGGCGAGGCGGCCGTGCTGATGGGCGCGCTGGCGATCGGGCTGCGTGCCGCGCTCGACAACGTGTTCGTCAACCGGCCGCACGCGGTGACCCGGACGGGCTGAGCCCGGGCTCGATCCCCCATTCGGAGGAGGCGGCACGGCCGGGGGCGCCTACGGTTCATGGGTTGGGTCGCAAACGGCCCTCGACGATGACTGCGGCGATCATTCACCTTCCCCGGCCGACTCTGCGTCGGCGACTACAGGGGGGCTCGGCACGCGCCTGGAGCCTCCTTGCGCTCGTCCTTCCGGTGCCACTGTTCGCGGGGCTCGGGCTCTCGATCCCACTGCCTGCGACGGTCGAGCGGATCGCTGCGGAGCTCATCCCTTTCTCCGGCTCCCATGGTTCGCAGGCTGACGATCCCCGCCCTAGCGGCAGCGTCTGGGCGGGCAGCGAGGTCATCACCGCCCGCAGCGGCCAGAGTGCGCCGGCCTCGTCTGTGAGCTCCGTCGTGTCGACGAGGGCGGCCGGATCGGTTCAGAGGGGACAGCGAGCCTCACGCGTGCAGGCTGCGGCCGCGACCGATCGGCCCGCGCAGCTCGCGAGTACGTCGGGCGAGACACCCGCCCCCGCAACCGACAGCAGCACGACAAACGTGGAACCGCGCGCTGCGCAGCAGTCGGCAGACACCGGCACGACGGCAACGACGACGACCCCGACGACGCTCAAACCTACTCCAGGGACGACGCCCAGCACGACGACCGCCACGCCTACGGTCGTCGCGACGCCCGTCGAGACAGTGACCACCGTGACCACGACCGTGACATCTCCAATGACGCAGACGACCAAAGCCGTAGTGGACGCGACCACGAACACGGTCAAAGACCTCATGGGACCCCTCCTTCACCCGTAGCGATGGTGAGACAGGATCCGCCGCGGTTGGTGCTTCGCTTTTCCGTGTGCACGTGCGCTGTGCTTGCGCTTGCTGCCGCGGCGATCCTGATGCTCGTCCGGCACCTGGTGACGGTGCAGGCCGAGAGGGCAGCGACAACGCAGGCGCGGGTGATCGCGAGCTCTGTGCTGCGGGGCTCTCTTCGTCGGTCCGACTTCGCAGGCCCGGTCGGCCCTTCACGGCGCGCGGCGCTCGATAAACGCTTCGCCGCAGGCCTCCGCGACGGAGGCGTGCTGCTCGCCGAGCTCTACGACGGCAGTGGGCGGGTTACGTACAGCACCGATCATCGCCTCATCGGCACGAGCTCGCCCGGAGAGCTCGAGCACATGAGGGAAGCTCTCCAAGGCACGGTTCGCGGCGACGCGACGAACATCTCCGTTACCACAGCCAACGGCGTGAAGCACCGGCGAGCGCTGAGGGCATATGCTCCGGTGGCCGTCGCCGGAGGAGTCGGAGTGGTCGGGCTCTTCCAGGACTACGCGCCGATCGCGAGCGCCGCGACTGCAACCTTCCTGCCGACCGCGGGCGTGTTCGAGGCGATCCTCCTCCTTCTCTTCGTTGCGCTGCTGCCGATCATGCGGCGGATGACGGCCCGCATTCACCGACAGATGGAGGAGATCGAACATCGCGCGCTTCACGACGATCTCACGGGACTCCCCAACAGGAATCTGTTTCGCGACCGCGTGGAGCAGTCGATCCTGAGGTCGGCGCGCGAGGGAACTGCGTGCTCGGTGATGTTTCTCGACGTCGACCACTTCAAGGAGATCAACGACACGCTCGGGCATGAGGCCGGCGACGGGCTCCTGCAGGCGCTCGCCGAGCGACTACGCCGCGAAATGCGGGCGAGCGAGACCCTCGCACGACTGGGCGGTGACGAGTTCGCGGTCCTCTGCGAGGGAGGATCGAGCGAGACCTGTGTGTTCGCCGAGCGGCTCCACGCTGCCCTGGGCGGGACGGTGACCGTACGCGGCTTCCCAGTTGCCGTGACGATGAGCGTCGGCGTCG
>Ga0070698_100004351_pt1 | contig 15571 bp, 13 predicted proteins | sample KBSK1502metaG_FD_65477 | JGI IMG/M metagenome (GOLD analysis project Ga0070698, IMG submission 65477) | Corn, switchgrass and miscanthus rhizosphere microbial communities from Kellogg Biological Station, Michigan, USA - KBS K1-50-2 metaG | ecosystem: Host-associated > Plants > Roots >...
ACGATATCGCTGCCGTGCGCCGAACGCACGAGCTCGCGCGGCATGCCCTCGTCGGCGATCGCGGTGCCATCGGGCGCGACGAGCGCGAGTAGCGTCTGCTTGTCGAGCCGAACATCCTCGAGCAGTTGTTTGCCGTCTTGCAGCTGCAGGTACAGCGCGCGCGCTTCACTCTGCTCCGACGCTTTGTCGCCGAGCGCGACCGTGCGCTCGAACAACACCGCGAGTCCGTCCTTGCGATCCTTGGCGACCATGCCGGTGCCGGCGAGCCCCACAGCGGCATACGGCAGCACGGTCACGCTATCGCCCTTGCCGGCGTCGAGCGCGCGCTTGACCGGCGCGAGCGGCTTTAGATCCGCGCCCCATTTGTCGGGCGCCGCGCTCGAGAACAGCAGACGACCTTTGTAGTCGGCGATCGCGAGGTGACTCTTGCCGAGCTTCACCCACTCGGTCGAGACGAGCGTGTTGTGCAGCTTCTCGAGCTCGGCTTGATCCTCTTCGGGCGTGCCGAGCCCGAAGTCGGCTTGATCGTGGTGGCCCGCGACCTCGCGCAGCGCCTGCTCGCGATACGCGACCGCCGACGCGACGTAAAACTTATCGCTCAGCTGCGTGACGGCGCGATCGAGCTGCACGCCGGTCAACGCGAACGATTGATTGATCTCGTTCGCTAAGCGATCGCGCACGACCCAATCCGAGAGCAGGCCGAGGCCGAGCGCGACGGCAACGCCCGCCGCTGCCATCGACGTGCGCCGCCACGGCCGTGCGCGATCGCGACCGAGCTCGCGAATCAGCTCGTTCATCGTCGCGAACCGATCGCCCGGCTTCACCGATAGACCGCGCAACACGATCTGGCGCAGCGGCGCGGAAATCTGACTGCCGTGCGGCGCCGGCTTGATCCTGCCCTCGCACACGTTCTCGCCGAGCTCCTCGAAGTTCTTGCCCGCAAATGGCCGCTCGCCATAGAGCGCCTCGTACAGCGCGACGCAGAAGTTGAATTGATCCGTGCGCGAATCGACGTTGCCACCGAGGAACTGTTCCGGCGCCATGTATGCCGGCGTGCCCATCACCGAGCCCGATGTCGTGAGGTTGACATCGCTGACCTTCGAGACCGGTCGCACGCCGCCCGCGCCGGGCTTCGCCGCGGCGAGCCCGAAGTCGGTCACGCGAATGCGGCCATCGGCACCGACGAGTACATTATCGGGCTTGAAGTCGCGGTGGATGATGCCGGCGCGGTGCGCCGCCGCGAGCCCACGCGCCGCTGCGATGTACGCCTCGACGAGCTCGCTCACCTTGCGCTTTGTCTTTGTCTCCCACGCGCGCAAGCTTTCGCCGGAGACGAGCTCCATCGCGATGAACGTCGAGCCATCGACGCCCTGCCCCACCTCGTACACCGTCACGACGTTCGGGTGATTCACCTGCGCCATCGACTGCGCTTCGCGCACGAGCCGCTCGGTGAGTGCTTCGTCCTGCCGCCGTAACACCTTCACCGCGACGAGCCGACCCAGCGTCGGATCCTCGGCGCGCCACACGATACCCATCGCGCCTGCGCCGAGCCGCTCGATCAACGTGTAGCGCCCGAGTCGCTTGCCTTGCGTCGGGATCGTCGCTGGCAGCCGCGAAGTCACCGGCGTCGCTGCGAGGTCCTCCGGCGTCATCGTGTTCGCGAGGCCTGCCTCGGCGAGCCCATCGGGCATCGTCTTGCCAATCTCGGGATCCGACGGGCGCGTCTGGTCGAGGCGCGGATCGCCGATCGCCGCGGCGGCGACCTTGCGCGCATCCGCCGCGAGCTCTTCGGGGTACGGCGCGGTGTTCTTCAGGTGATCGCGCAGCACATCGCGGGCGGTGATACCGAGTAGCTCGCGGCAGTCGTCGCACGTGTCGAGGTGCCCGAGCACGCCTTCGCGCGCCCTTGTATCGAGGGCACCCGACATCAGATCTTGGACGACGTTAGCGTCGAGGCACTCCATGCCGCCCCGGCATTGTGACATGAGACAATAACCGCGGTGAGCATGGAGCGCCTGCAACGCCTGATCTCGACGAGCGGCCTCGCCGTGTCGTCGGAAACGGCGGCGCTCACGGCGTGGGAATCGTTCCTGTCGGTCGCGCGCATGCACTGGCCGAAGGTGAAGCTCGACGAAGCGGCGCTCGCGAGCTTCGTCGGCGAGCGTCTCACGGGGACCGACCTCGTCGCCGCGCTCGCGAGCGCGCCCGCCGCCGACCTCGCACTCGCCGCCGCTTGCGCCGCGCAGGAGCCGACTGCGCACGTCGCATTCGACGCCATCCTCACCGAGGTCGACGCCGCGGGTTCATCGACCGGCGCTTCCAAGGATCTCGTCGAGGAGATCAAGCAGCTGCTGCGCGTCCAGCTGCTCGTGGCGAAGGATGGCAAGCCGCCCGGCATCGCCGGCTATCGCGGCCGTGGCCCTTTGCGCGGCTGGGTGCGCATCACCGCAACGCGCGAGCTCGTGCGCCACAAGAAGAAACGCACGCGCGAGGTCTCGTTCGAGCAGAGCCTCGACAAGTACCTCGCGAGCGGTGTCGACCCCGCGCTCGAGCAGCTCAAGCAGCAATACCGCTCCGAGTTTGCGTTCGCGCTCAACGAAGCGATCGAGGATCTCTCACCCGAAGACCGCACGCTTCTGCGGCAATCGCTCGTCGATGATATGTCGATCGATGCGATCGGCGCTGCGTTCGGCGTCCACCGCGCGACCGCCGCGCGCTGGCTCACTCGCGCGCGCGCCGCGCTCGTCTCCGCCACGCACCGCCGCCTCGCCACGCGCCTCGATCTTCCCGTCGAGCAAGTCGAAAGCGTGATCCGCCTCGTCCAAAGCAAGCTCGACGCGAGTGTGATCCGTTACCTGCGCGAACGCGACCGCGAGTGATCAGCGATAGTTCGTCGTCGGCGGCTTGTACTTCTCGCCGTACTTGTTGACGTGCGGCGGCTCTGCGCCGCGCACGACGGCGATGTCGACCTTGACCTCTTGCCCCTCCGCGACGATCACCGGCGCGCTCACCGGCTTGAGCGCACGCCGCGCATACGCGAACACCATCCACTTGCCCGCCGGTACGCCCTCGATCACGTACGTGCCATCGCGATTCGTGCGCGTGTGGCGCTTGTTCGGCAACACGAGGATCGTCGCCGCCATCTCCGGGTGAATGTTGCAGTAGACATCGACAACGCCAGCCGATGGAAAGCTCTTCTCCTTCGTCTCGCCTTTCTTGAACGAGCCGAGATCGAACTTGCGCGCAGGCGATTGCGAGAACACGTTGTGCAAGAACGAGTCTCCGTTCGGAAAGCTCACGGCCTGGCCAACGGTGATCGCGACGAGGTCGGGAACGAACTTGCGACCCTTTTGCGTGATCGTTGCAGCGACCTCCTCGGGCACGACCTGCTCCGGGAAGCCGACGACGTAGACGATCACCTCGGGCACGACGAGCTTGCCGTCGGGCTCGGTCACCGTGACCTTGCCGAGGATGCGACCACCTGCATGCGCAGGAAGCGCGAGCGCGGCGAGCAACGCGAGTGTTAGAACGCGATGCCCCATTGCAACCTGGCGGCGTTCGTCTTTGCTTCGGGCATGAGGCCAAAGCCGTACATGCCGGTGACCCAGAAACGACCGTGCGTCCACGCGACGTTCGGACCGAGCACGAGCCATGTCTTCTCGTCCTCGTCGAATTTGATCTCGGCGTAGACCTCGGCACCAAACCGCAGATCTTCGATGGCGAGTAGGCTGACACCGAGGCCCGGCCGCAGCTCGAAGCGTTGTTTCTTGCCCGCCATCTCATCGGGGTTGGCGGTGATCTCGGCGATGAACCCGACGTCGGCAAGGATATGCACGATGCCGGTCTCGTACGAGGCAACGAGGTCGAGCTCGGGGCGCACGGTGTCGCGATTCGTGACGAGACGCTTCACGGCGACGCGAACGAGCGGCACGAATTCGGGCGCGTCGACGGGATCCTGCGTGACGAAGCGATAGCGCGCCTCGATGCCGTAGCGATCGAAGACGGTGCGTGGCGGGTATCCCTCTCTTACCCACGAGAACTCGAGCGGAAAGCCAATCTCGAGCTGATCGGTGATGCCGACTTGCGGCGTCAGGAGCCAGCTCGTCTCGTGGGCCTGGCTGGTGCCGTTCGACAAATTTTCTTCGGTGATCCACGACTGCAGCTCGACGCCGCGCTCGGGCATCACCTCGCTGCCGAACAGCCAGCCATAAAATGTTCGGCCTGCGTGCGCCGACCCGGGAGCGGCGATCGCCGCGAGCACTGCCACAACGAAGACTCTCCGCACGGCCGCGACCTTACATCGTTTGATATGGTGCGCGCATGATCGATCACATCGGTGTTGCAGTCAGCGATCTGGAACGCAGCGTTGCGTTCTACACGAAGGCGCTGGCTCCTCTTGGCTACGCACTGATCATGAAGTTCGATACGCCGGGCGGTTTCGGCGTGGCGGGCTTCGGCGTGGCCGGCAAGCCCGATTTCTGGATCGCGCAGGGCGAGATGAAGCAACCGATCCATGTCGCGTTTCGCGCGAGCGGGCGCGCGAACGTGCGCGAGTTTTACGAAGCGGCGATGGCGGCCGGCGGCAAGGACAACGGCCCGCCGGGGACGCGCCCTGTGTACCACGAGCATTACTACGGCGCGTTCGTGCATGACCTTGATGGCCACAACATCGAAGCGGTCTGCCACGAGCCATTTCTAGGCTAGCGTGATCGAGGCGCCATCGGTGCGCTCGGCGAGCGAGCCGATGCGCGCCGCCGGCAGGCCGAGTGCTCGCAATTCGTCGACGCACGCGTTCGCGCGACCTGCGGGCAGGCACAACAGCAGACCGCCGCTCGTCTGCGCATCGCATGCGAGCGAGGCGAGCAGCTCGCGATCGCTGTCGTCGCTTTCTGCTGCGAGCGCAGTGCCGTCGGCCCACACCGTGTCGGCTGCGACGTGCTCGCGATTTGCTTTGCTGCCCGCCGGGCACACCTTCGCGCGCATGTGCTCGCGCGCGTCGGGGAGCAGCGGCAAGGCATTCAGCTCGATCGTCGCCGCGACGTTCGAGCCGCGCGTGATGTTGCGCAAATGACCGAGCAGGCCAAAGCCGGTGACGTCGGTCGCCGCAGTCACGCCGAATTTGTGACCGACGCGCGCGGCGCCTTGGTTGAGCGTTGTCATCGAACGGATCGCCGCGGTAATCGCGGCCTCGCTCGCAACGCCTTTCTTGATCGCTTGGCCGATCACGCCGGTGCCGAGCGCCTTCGTCAGCACGAGCGCTTGGCCCGGCTGCGCGGTTCGATTGGACCACAGCTCGCCGGGCCCGACGTCGCCCGTCACCGACAGGCCGAACTTCACTTCCGGATCGCGCACGGTGTGACCGCCGACGACGAGCACACCGGCTTCGCGGCACATGCGCTGGCCGCCGGCGAGGATCGCGTCGAGGACCTCGAGCGGCAGCTGGTCGTCGGGAAAGAACACGAGGTTGAGCGCGTAGCGAGCTTCGCCGCCCATCGCCCAGACATCCGACATCGAGTTCGCCGCAGCGATCGCGCCGAAGGCATCGGGATCGTCGACGAGCGGCGCGATCACATCGGCCGTGAGCACGAGGTCGCGGCCGCCCTCCACGCGCACGACCGCCGCGTCATCGGAGTATGCGTGATCGACGATGACGTCCGGACGCACCTCCGCCGCGCCTCGATGTTCGAGGTGATCGAGAACATGTGCCAGCTCGCCGAGCCGGAGCTTGGCGGCTCAACCACCGCCGCGCGCGTATTGCGTGAGGCGAATGGCGGCCTTTGCTTCGGGCGTCATTCGCGCAGCGTAGCAGCTACGGCATCACGACGTTGTTCTTGAAGAACGAGACCAGCTGATTCTGAAACGTCGCATCGGCGAACAACGTGCCGGGCGCCTGGTACATGACGCCGAGGCGATAACTCGGCTCGATATACAGCAACGCGACTTGGCCGACCGCGACGCCTTTGTTGTCGACACCGATGAACGCGATCGCGGGGCGCACCTTTCCCGCACTCATCATCTTCGAGGTGCCGGATTTCTTGAAGCCGGTCTTCGCCGTCCACATGGCGGCGAGCTTGTTAGGGTCGTTCGTGCCGGCTTCCAGCGGACCGAGGAAGATCACCTGGTTGTTCGGCCCCGTAAACAGATGTTCGCCGGTCTCGGTGAAGCCCGCGGGCGGCTTGATGCTCGCGCCCGCTGGGATCGGCGTCATCGCGGTGCCGATCTTCGCGCGCGGCGCCGCCGCAACCTTCGGTGCGGCCGGCAGCTGCACGCTCGCGCCTTCGTTCGCCGCCCACGGATCGTCCTCGGGCTTCGTCGGCGGCGGCGGCGCGTCTTGAGGCTCATCCTTATCGTCGTCGTCTTTGTCTTGCTTCCACGGATCGTCTTGCTTGTCCTCGACGGCTTCCTTCTTGTCTTTGTTGCGCGTGATCGCCCACGCGCCGATGCCGGCGCCACCGAGCAGGAGCGCACCGAGCGCGAGAAACAGCGGCAAGTGGCTCGTTGATCTCGCCCGTCGCGGAGCCAGCGGCGCCGTCGGCGCGATCGGCGGAGGCATGTACGGCGGTGCCAAAGGATGGACCGGCCCGCCCGAGTTGCTCGGGGGGGCCGGCGTCGGCGCGGGTACGAACGGCCCCATGTTCCCCGGCGTCATCGGCGGCGGCGGAGTCGGCGCGTACTGACCACCGGGCGGCGGCGTCGGCTGCGGCAGCGCGGCGGCGCCGTACTGCAGCGATGAGCTGCGATTCGGATCTGCCGGCAGCGTCTGTCGGATCGCCTCGATCATCTCGCTGAATTCGTCCATCGTGTTCGGCCGCGACGCCGGATCCTTCGCCATCGCGCGCAACACCAGACTGTCGATCGCGGGCGGAATTTGCAGCTCCGGTCGACGCTGCGATGGCGGACTCGGCTCCTCGAGCAGATGCTTCGACAGCATCGCCATGATCGTCGGCGCTTCGTACGGCAGCCGCGCCGTCACCATCTCGTAGATGATGCAGCCAAGCGCGTAGATATCGACGCGACCATCAACGCCTTCGCCGCGGATCTGTTCGGGCGCCATGTACTGCGGCGTGCCGAGCATGTCGCCGGCTTGCGTCATCGCTTGCTGAGTAGCGCGCGAATCATCGCGCAGCTTCGCGATGCCGAAGTCGAGCACGCGCACGACATCGCGCTGCTTGCCGCGATCCTGCAGCATCACGTTATCGGGCTTGAGATCGCGGTGCACGATCGAGTGCGCGTGCGCCTCGACGAGCGACGCCGCGATCTGCGATGCAATCGCGAGCGCGCGCGCCGACGAGAACGGCCCTTCGCGCTGGATCGCCTCGCGCAGCGAGCGACCCTCGACGTACTCCATCGCGATGAACAGCGCGCCATCGGTGTCGTGGCCGAACTCGTAGATGTGGACGATGTTCGGGTGATTGAGCCTGGCGACGAGCTTCGCCTCGGCATCGAACCGCCGCACGATCAACTGGTTCGTGCCGAGCTCGGGCTTGAGGAGCTTGATCGCGACCGCGCGCTTGAGCGACATCTGCTCGCCGCGATACACGGCCCCCATCCCGCCTTCGCCGAGCTTCGAGGTGATGCGATAGCGCCCGGCGATCTCCTTGCCGACGAGATCGGGTGCTCCGCCCGTCGGCGGCGCGCTCGTTTGCATGTCCGTCGGCGCTGTCGCCTTACCGCACGCGGGGCAGAACCTCGCGCCTGCAACGAGCGGAGCATTGCAGTGTGGGCAGTTCACGTGCCTTCCTTGAGGGCGAAGATCGCATAGACGGGTTCTGCGCCGCCGCGCAGCAAGCGGACTTCGATGCGACGAGAATCATAGAGTGCGATCACGGCGAGCAAGTCGCCCGCGGCAGCGGGCACAAAGGCAAGATACACGCGCATCGGCGATCCGGAGAACGTCATTGTTGCTAGCGCGTCTGCTTCCGCGCCTTCGAGCGAAGTCAATATCGCGTCGGTGACAAGCCCGCTGACCGTCAAGCGCCCGCGCAGCCCATGTGTGTCGATGCCGTCGATTGCCAACGTCGCGGTGGCATCCGGCGCAACGCCCAGGCGCAGCGCCGGCGCGTCGCCGACGCGCGAACCTGTCCATTCTCCCTCGTAACTACGCAGGTCGCTGCAAGCTGCGAGCACCAGAAGGAACGTGGCGAGCCGCACGGTCTCAAGGTAGCAGACGCCCGGATCCGTGCGCTACGTTCATGGCGATGCGGGGTCCTGCGGTTTTTGTGCTCGCCCTATTCGCGGCGCGTGCACACGCGCAGCCCGCGCCTCATGCCGGTGTCGACGTGCCAAGGCCCGGCGAACGAGCGGCCGATCTCGGCGCTCCCGCGCTCGCGGACGATGACTTCGGCCCCGTACTCACGATCGAAGCGATCGAGATCCACGGCAACAACTCGACGCGCGACGCGATTATTCGCCGCGCGTTACCGATCGCTCCGGGCGATGTGTTGCGTGCCAGCGACAAGCGCCTGAGCAGCGCGCGCTTTCGCGTGCTCGCGCTCGGATATTTCCGCGACGTCGCGCTCGCGATGAAGAAGGGCACCCAGCGCGGCAACGTGATCGTCGAGATCAACGTCGTCGAGCGCGGCACGATCGTGCTCAATCGGCTGTGGTTCGGGCACACCGGTGTGGCGCCGTTTTGGGTTGGCACCGATGTCGGCGAGCGCAACTTGTTCGGCCTCGGCATCTCGGTCGGCGCCGGCCTGATCTACGCCGCGAAGGGCGAGATCGAGGGCTCGCGCGCGCAATTCGCGGGTGAGATTCGCGTCGCCGATGGCTCGATCCGCGGCTCGCGCTGGGGCGCCGGCGGCTCGCTCACGCTCGTGCACGGCAGCGACTTCTATCGCACGCAAGGCGCCGGCAACGACACGAGCGAGACGAACTACCGCGCGTTTTCGTACGACCGCATCGGCGGTCGCATCGGGACGACGTACGATCTGACAACGCTCGCGCGACTCTTCGGCGGGCTGCGCTACGAAGGCATCAAGGCCGATGTGCCGTTCGTGCCGACACGCACGCTGCCCGATGGCCGCGTCGTACCCGTCGATCTGCATCTCGAGCCCGGCGAGAGTCGCGTCATCACGATCGCCGCCGGATTCGATCGCGACACGCGGCCCGATCCGATCCTGCCGCACTCGGGCGGCCAACTGACGGCCGCTGTCGAGCTCGGCACGTCGGTGCTTCTCAGCGACTACGACTTCGCGAACATCTTCGCGCGCTACGAGCATTGGTGGCCGCTACGCGAAGAGCGCCACACGATCGGCGTGCGCCTCGCCGGCGGGATCGTGATCGGCAACGCGCCGCGCTTCGATCGGATTCACATCTCCGATGTCGATCGCATGCTGACGCCGCGCGCACTCGGCCTCGTGCTGTCGAACTCGGCGCCGATCGACTTTCTGACGACGCGCGATGACAAGCCGATGTACGGCGACCTCGGCGCATCGGCAACGGTCGAGTACGCGATTCGTCTGTTCCGCGGCATCGGCCCGAAGAGCGTCTACGGCGGCGACGTGTTTTTCGGCGCAGGCGTGTGGGGCCTCGCGGAGCTCACCGATTATCAGTATCGAGCGACGACGCTGTGGAACGCGCTGCCGATCGATCTGTATCTCGATGCCGGCGTCCGCATCGATACAGACATCGGCATCTTCGAGCTCACGGTCGCGAACGCATTGGGACGGATACGGTGAAACGCGCGACGATCGTCGTCGTGCTGGTGCTCATCGCTGTCACGGCGCGCGCCGACGACAAGCCCGGGCTCCAGCGCATGCGCTTCATCGAGCGCGGCCCCAACCTCACGGTGACGACGACGGTTGGCCAGCTGTTCGATGCGAACGCATACGAGAACCTGCGCTCGGGCTTCACGTCGACGGTGTATTTCACGACCGCCGTCTATTCGCGCGACACGAACGAACCGATCTCGGTGAGCTGGGAGCGGCGCACCGTCGTCTACGATCTGTGGGACGAGCAGTACATCATCCATTTCGAAGGGCCGGGCGCAGGCAAGCAGGGCCGCACGCGGCGGGTCAAGCAACAAGCGGAGGCGCTCAAGGTGCTGACCGCCGTCGACGATTTTCCCGTCGCGTCGCTTGGCAACATTCCCTACGAGCAAGTGTTCTACTTGCTGATGACGGTGCAGCTGAATCCGGTCGATGAAAAGACGCTCGCCGAGGTGCGGCGCTGGCTGTCGCAAGGCACCGGCGGCGGGCTCGATCGCGGCGGCGTATTCTTTGGCAGCTTCGTCTCGGTGTTCGTGAACCCCAAGATGGCGAAGGCCGACCGCGTGCTACGCCTGCGCTCGCAACCGTTTTACCGGCCACGACCATGAGACGCCCGCCTCGCATCGGCCTGCAGTGGAAGCTCACCGTCGCGGTCGTGCTCATCGTGATGATGCCGCTCGTCGCATCGGCGATCCTGATCGATCAGATCGGCAAGGTCGGTGCAAATTTCGGCGCGACAGCGGCGCGCGAAAGTGCGCGAGCGCTCGAGCCCGTCACGCGCGTGTATCGCGATCTCGTGCTGACGATGAAAGAGCTGCAGCTCGAGGTCGCGCAGCGCATCGCATCGCGACCCGGTCTCGAGACGGCGACGAAGGAAGAGCTGCAAAACATCGTCGATTCGGAAGCGAAGCTGCGCGCGATCGCCGTGCTGCGTCCCGATGGCAGCGTCGCCGCGGAAGCCGCAAAGTCACTCGAAGAAGGGCCCGGCTGGCGCGATGCGGTTGTCGATCATCGCTTGCCATCGGGCGTCACGCTCCACCTGACGTTCCAGGTGATCGACACGCAGGCCGAGATGACGAAGCTGCAGCAATCGCTCGAGCGCGCAAAGGTCGTTGCCGGCACGCGCACGTCGATCCCGAATGCACTGCAAACTACGTTTCTCGTCGTGATGGCGCTCGCCGCGCTCGCCGCGCTCGGCTTCGGCCTGTTCGCGGGCAGCGTCGTGACGCGCCGAATCGCAGCGCTCGTCACCACCGCGCGCAGCGTCTCGGATGGTCACCTCGATGCGCGCGTCCAGCTGCGCGGCACCGACGAGATGGCCGAGCTCGGCAGCGCGTTCAACACGATGCTCGACGATCTCGAGCACGCGCGCGGCCAGCTCGAGTACCTGCAGCGCATGGGCGTCTGGCAAGACGTCGCGCGCAAGCTCGCGCACGAGATCAAAAACCCGCTGACGCCGATCCAGCTCGCCGTGCAGCAAACGGTCTCGACGTACAAAGGCGACGACGCGCGCTTCAAGGCGCAACTCACCGAGACGCGCGAAATCGTCGAAGAAGAGATCGCGGGCTTGCGGCGCCTCGTCGATACATTCCGGACGCTCGGCCAGCTGCCGAAAGTCGAAAAGGCGCCGATCGCGCTCGCCGAGCTGCTCGAAGAGCTCAAGCTCGATCCAGCGTTCGCGACGAAGCTCGAGCTGCGTGCGCCGCCGGCCCCCGTGACCGTGCGTGCCGACAAGCTGCTGCTCAAGCGCGTGCTAGCAAATCTCGTCGAGAACGCGGTCCACGCCGGCGTCGAGGCCGGCAACGAGGGCAAAGTCGTCATCGGGTGGCGCGCCGAGCGCGACATGGTCGCGATCACGATCGACGATCACGGCAAGGGCGTGCCCGATACCGAGCGCGACAAGATCTTCGAGCCCTACGTGACGACGAAATCGACGGGCACCGGCCTCGGCCTCGCGATCGCGCGCAAGATCGCGATCGAGCATGGTGGCGAGCTCTCGCTCGCAGCGAAGCGCGCACCAACGGGTGGCGCACGCTTCATCGTCTCGCTGCCGCTGCGCGGTCCCGAAGCCTCGCTGCCCTAGCCTGGCGGCGGCAACAGGCGAAACAGCAGCGCGTCTTTGTTTTGCGCCGCGGTCGCGACGCACGCTTTGAGATCGGCGAGCGCGCGAATGGCTGTCTCGGCGAGCATGCGGCCGTCATCGCGGCGACTCGGTGCCTCGGGCAGCGAGCGCACGTACTTGACGAAGTCGTCGTACTTCTCGAGGAGCTTTTGCGCGTCAAACTCCTGCAGCATCGGCAAAAAGTGCGTCGGGTTGACGACGACCCAATCGCCCTTGCCGATCTCGAGCACGTTGCGATCGGCGTACGGTGTCGTCAGTTGATCGTGCGGAATGGTGCCGAGGAAACCTTCGTCATCGGCCTGGTACTTGTGCGGCAGCACCTCGACGAAGAACGCGAACATCTCGATGCCCTTGCGCAGGTTCGCGAAGTCGTCTTCGTCGAGCGGAGGAAATTTATCGGGCATGCCGACGTGCATCGTCGGCATCACGACGCGCTCGAGGATATCGATCGCGACAGGCGCGGTCGCGCGGCGCAGCGCGATGATCTGCGCGATCGCCTCGAACAGGCCGCGGTCGCCGGTTTGCTTCGCGATCGGATCGTCTTGCTTGGCCTTCGCGAGCGCCGCGATGACTTGCTCGACGACCTGCGCGTTCTGCGGGCCGAGCCTCGGCCCCTTCTCCTTGAGCTCTTCGATCAGCTTCGAGACCGGTGACTCGTTCCACAGCTTCGCGAGGTTTCCGAAGTCCATCGACATCCACTGGCCGAGCGGCACGGTGTGCATGCGGATGTAGTGCTGCGCGAGGAAGCGATCGAGCTGCTGCCGCGTGGTCGCCTTCGCGATGTTGAACTGGACGCGGCGATTGCCTTCCTTATCATCGCCGCGCGGCTCTTCAGCGCCCATGCCCTTCGCGGTGAGACGCTTCGCATCGACGCGCCTCTCGACGAGCTGCGCCTTGACGGCGTCGGCGCGCTTCTGCGACAGCGTCTTGCGCGCGTCGTCGTTCGGCGCGTCGCTCGGATCGCAGTGGCCTTCGATCTCGAGGAGCTTGATGTTGTCCATCTCTTCGAGGTAGCGAGCGATCTCTTCGAGCACCGGTATCGCTTGTTGCGTGATCTCCGCCTTGCCGGCGGGAAACTGGATGCGCGCCAAGATCGACGGGTCTGGCTCGTGCAGCTGCCGGATGCGCTCGATCTCGGTGACCATCTTCTTCGTCGCGCCCGAGCCCATGCGAAGCAGCTGCTCGGCGAACACGAACGGCGCGATCTCGAGAAAGATCTTCGAAAAGCCGAGCCGCCACATGTGCGGGTCGTCGCCCATCAAGAGCCAGTGGCCGCCGTGGCGCCGGCGCATCGTCTCGCCGATCCATGCGCCGAACTGAAACCAGACTTCCCAGTGCTCTTCGGCCTTGAGCTCGAGCTGGTCCTTGTCGCCGATCTGACCGAACAACCACGTGTCGAACGTGATCAGCTCGAGCGACTGCGCGAGCGCGAGCGCGCCGGGCTCGCCTTCGTATTCGGCGAGCGACGCGACGGTATCGCCCTCGGGATCGATCAGCTCTTCGATGATCAGCTCGGATTGCCCACGCGCGCGCGATGCGAAGCGGTACGCGCCCTCGCGGAGCTCGTTCATCGCGCGCTCGAACCGCTCCTTGGCCTCCTTCTCGGCCTGGGCCAGTTGCTTGGCACTTTCAGACTGCTTGCCGGACTCCGCCACGACCGGCAGAGTATACGAGTGGAGCGGCTCCGGCGAGCGCTGCGCGGTGTCGATCGAGCCGAGCGGCCCGCGCTGCCCGTCGGTGAGGCGATGCACCCCGTTGCGCTCTTGGCGGTCGCGCTTCTCGTCGTCAACGACTGGGTGCTCAAACCCCGGTTCCAAGGCGTCGTGACAGGCAAGCTCAGCGACATTGCAGGCCTCGCGTTCGCGCCGGTCGTGCTATCGGCCGCGATCGGGCTCGCGCTGGCGATCGCGGCGAGGCTCGGTGCCCGCATCGATCCGTCGCTCTCGCACCGCCGCTTGCTCGCGTGCATTGTCGCGACGGGCGTCGGGTTTGCCGCGGTCAAGCTTTGCGCGCCGGTCGCCGAAGCAGTCGCCGCCGCACTGTCGCGCCTCGGTCGCCCGGCATCGATCTATCTCGATCGCACGGACCTCTTGTGCCTGCCCGCGCTCGTCATCGCGTGGTGGATCGGCCGCGACGAGCTGCAGCGGATTCCGCTCGGCAAGCCGGCCGCGATTCATCGCCTCGGCAGGCGCGCCCATCCAGCGCTCGCCGATTCGCACGCGGCGGGCGCCGACACGCGCGAGCTCGCCGACGCGATCGACGAATGGGACGTCCCGCGCATCGATGAGCTCCTGCGCCGGTGATTCAGAACGCTCCGCGGATCCCGACCGTGCCGCCGCCCGCGACCGGCGCCATCATCGGCGCGACGCGTGGCTTTGCCGGCGTGCCGCGCGCGAGCAGCGCGCTGTCGATGATCATCGCGGTGCCCATCCCGACCGCAAAGCCGATCAGAAATCCTTCGTAGCCGTTGCCCGTCTGATCGAACGCGAAGCCGCCGACGATCGGCAAGCTAACGCGCAAGAGCAGGCTTCCGACGGCGCGGCCGCCGTGATGATGCATGGCGTGCACGGTAGGCCCCGTAATGGCGTACGCGATCAAGCTCCCGATGACGAGCTCTGAGCTTTCGGCTTCGATCGCCAGCGCCATCGCGCCGACGGCAGCTACATCGAGAAGCGCCGTCTGATGCCAGTACGAAGGCTCGCCGGCAGTCGTATCCTCGACGGGTTCGATTGGCGCAACGGAGCTCGGCGGCGCCAACACGGGTTCCGTCAGCCCGGGCGGCTCGGCGCGAGCGGCCGACACGAACACGACGAGAACAAACAGCGTGCGCATGCGCATCGTGACGAGCGTTACTACAAGGCCCGTGCCGCGCCAACCTCGCTTGATTCATGGAGCGGTGCCGGAAGCGTCACGACACCCTCGCCAGCGCCCCCTCAGAAATCCGGTAGGCTCCGCGCATGCTCACCATCCTTGGCACGGGGCTCCTCGGCTCGGGCTTCGCGCGAGCGTTTGCGCAAAAGGGCGAGACGGTGCGCGTTTGGAACCGAACCACCGACAAAGCGCGAGCGCTCGTTGGCGAACGCATCACGGCGTTTGACAGCGCGGCCGACGCCGTACGCGATAGCTCCCGCGTCCATCTCGTGCTCGCCGATGACGCGGCCGTCGATGACGTGCTCGCAGCTGCGGCGCCCGCTGCGGGTACGCTTGTCGTCGACCACTCGACGACGTCGCCGGCGGGCGCGATCGAGCGCACGCGACGCTGGCCCCAGCGCGGCGTCACGTACGTGCACGCACCGGTATTCATGGGGCCGCAGAACGCGCTCGAATCGACCGGCGTGATGTTCGTCTCCGGCGATCGTGACGTCGTCGCGCGCGTCACGCCGCTACTTGCGCCGATGACGGGCAAGCTCGTCGATCTGGGGCCGCGCGTCGATCAAGCCGCAGCGTTCAAGCTGCTCGGCAATTTGATCCTGATGGCGCTCGCCGCCGGCTTCACCGATTTCATGGCGCTCGCGCGCGCGATGAACATCTCGCCGCAAGAAGCCGGCACGCTGTTCGATCACTTCAATCCTGGACCATCACTCGCGGGGCGCTACAAGCGCATGACCGAGACCGATTACGAGCATCCATCGTGGGAGCTCGCGATGGCGCGCAAAGACGCGCGTCTGATGCAAGCGGAAGTCGATCGCGCGCAGCTCGCGCTCGTGATGCTGCCTGCGTTGGCCGCGCGCATGGACGC
>Ga0070698_100004352_pt1 | contig 15570 bp, 12 predicted proteins | sample KBSK1502metaG_FD_65477 | JGI IMG/M metagenome (GOLD analysis project Ga0070698, IMG submission 65477) | Corn, switchgrass and miscanthus rhizosphere microbial communities from Kellogg Biological Station, Michigan, USA - KBS K1-50-2 metaG | ecosystem: Host-associated > Plants > Roots >...
CGGCGGCCACGAGCATGGCGGAGGCGGCGCCGAGCGCGGCGTAGTCCAGGCCGTGCGCATATGCCGCGCGTGCGGCGTCCGCCAGGCCCGCGCCCGTGCGCCCGGGCAGCCTGCCGGCCGCGCTCAGCGCGCCGCCGAGGGTGGCGCGGGCGGCGCCCAGCGCGGCGGGCGGCGTGCCCGCCGGCGCGGCGGCGGCCAGGCTGGAGCGGTACGCCGCGGTGCCGAAGCTGCCGAGAATGGCTACGCCGAGCGCCCCGCCGAACTCCGTCGCGGTCTCTGCCACGGCGGCCGCCGCGCCGGCGCGCTCGGGCGGGACCGCGCCCATGATCAGCTCGCTGCCGATCGACATGACCGCGAGGACCCCCCCGGCGTAGACGCTCGCCGCGGTGAGCACGAACCAGATCGGGGAGTGGACGTGCACCTGGGTGAGGGCCGCGAAGCCGGCCCCGGCCAGGAGGAACCCGCCGACGGCGACGTACGCGCGGTCGACCCGCTGGGCGAGGGCCCTGGTAGCCGGCGTGGCCGCCATCGTTCCGGCCATCGGCACCAGCGACCAGAGGGCGGCGGTGAACGGCCTCATCCCGAGCACCGACTCGAGGTACTGCGTGATGAAGACCGCGAACCCGATGATCGCGAACATCGCCACCAGGTTCATCATGACCGAGCCGGTGAAGCCGCGGCTGCGGAAGAGCTTCAGGTCGATCATCGGCGCCCGGGCGCGAGCCTGCCGGAGGATGAAGGCGGCACCGGCGATCACGCCGGCCGCGATCCACGCGACGCGCGCGGAGTCGAGCCCGTTCGCGGCGATCTCCTTGATCCCGTAGATCGCCGGCAGCACGGCGGCGAGCGACAGCAGCGAGCCGGTGAGGTCGAACCGGCCGGCCTGCGGGGCGCGGAACTCCGGCACCAGCACCGGGCCGAGGCACAGCAGCAGGACCATGAACGGGATGTTGATCAGGAAGACCGAGCCCCACCAGAAGTGGTTGAGCAGGATGCCGCTGATCACCGGCCCGAGTGCGACGCCGCTCATCGTGGCGGCGGTCCAGATCGCTATCGCGGTGCGGCGCTGCTTCTCGTCGTGAAACATGTTGCGGATGAGCGCGAGCGTCGACGGCATGAGCGTGGCCCCGGCGATCCCCTCGACCGCGCGGGCGGCGATGAGCTGTCCGGCGGTGTGCGAGTACGCCGCCCCCAGCGAGGCGAGGCTGAACGCCAGGGCGCCGGTCAGCAGCAGCCGGCGCCTTCCGATCCGGTCGCCCAGCGAGCCCATGGTGATGAGCAGGCCGGCCAGCACGAAGCCGTAAATGTCGAAGATCCACAGCTGCTGGGTGCTGCTCTCCGCCAGGTCCCTGCCGATGAACGGGACGGCGAAGTACAGCACGGACACGTCCATGGAGACCAGCAGGAGCGGCAGCAGGAGCACGGCGAGCCCGGCCCACTCCTTGCGCCCGGCCTGCGGGCGAGGAGTATGCGAGGTCTGGTTCTGAGCCTGGTGAGCAGTCATGCTGCCGACTGTACACTTGTCTGATACGATCGTCTAGTACGAACGTTCGTATAAGAGGATGGTCTCAGACAGGTATGGTGTGACGATGGGAAACCGTGAGGAGCTGATCGCCGGGGCGAAGCGCTGCCTGATCGAGAAGGGCTTCGCACGTACCACCGCGCGCGACATCGCATCGGCCTCCGGCGTGAGCCTGGCGGCCATCGGCTACCACTTCGGCTCGAAGGACGCCCTGATGATGCGGGCGCTCTACGAGCTGATCGGGGAGTGGGGCGAGGAGCTTGAGCGCGCCCTGACCGAGAACGGGGCACCGGCTCGCGATCCAGCCCGGAGGTTCGAGTCGATCTGGGACCGGACGATCGAATCGTTCGGCGGCTCCGCGCACGGGCTGTGGGCCGCCCAGCTCGAGCTCCCCGGCCTCCTGGCGCACAACGAGGAGCTGCGCGCGTTCCTGGCCGGCGTGCAGCCCGAGGCGGCAGCCGGCCTGGCCGAGCTCTTCCTGGGAATCGACCAGGAGAAGGACCCGGAAACCGCGCACACGGCCGGCTCGGTGCTGCACGCCCTGCTCATCGGCGTGATGGTCAAGTGGTTCATGGACCCGAAGCAGGCGCCGTCCGGCCCTGACCTGGCCGAGGGCATCCGCCTCATCGCGGACCGCATGGCCGCCGGCCCAGCCCAGACGTGACCGGGGATTACGAGGGGCCGTCTCCCTGGGCTAGCACGGTGCCGATGCGGCGCAGCTGGGTGGTCGCGCCGCCGAGCGCGAACTCGAGGCGTTTGGCCGCGACGAAGTAGCGGTGCAGCGGGTGGTCGGTGTCGATGCCCACCCCGCCGTGGACGTGCACGGCGGTGTGCGCGACCCGGTGGCCAGCGTCGGCGGCCCAGAACTTGGCCGTGGCGACCTCGGTGTCGCACGGCAGCCCGGCGGACAGCCGCCAGGCCGCCTGCCACATCGTGAGCCGGACCGCCTCGACGTCGATGTAGGCGTCGGCGAGGCGCTGTGCCACCGCCTGGAAGCTGCCGATCGGCCGGCCGAACTGCGTCCGGCTCTTCGCGTACTCGGCGGTCAGCTCCAGCGCCCGCTCGAGGACCCCGAACTGCTGGGCGCACAGCCCGACCGTGCCGTGTGCCACCAGCCAGCCGGTAACCTCCGCCCCGGCCGCAGGGCTGCCGAGCACCCTGTCGTCAGGCAGCTCGACGCCGGCCAGCTCGAGGTGCCCGGCCGCGTCGCCGTCGGTCATCCGCTGCGGCCGCACCGTGACGCCGCGGTCGCCCGGGGCCACGAGGAACACGGTGACCCCCTGCGCGGTCGCGGCCGGCACCAGTATCAGGTCCGCCCGCGGGCCCGCGGGCACCGCGGTTTTCGTGCCGGTGAGCTGCCAGCGGTCTCCTGCCCGCCGGGCCCTGGCCGCCGGTGTGCCGGGGTCGTCGCCGTCCTCCTCGGAGAGGGCGGCCGTGAGGACCAGGTCCCCGCGGCCCGCCGGAGCGGCCCACCGGCTCTGCTGCTCCGGGGTTCCGAACCGGGCCAGGGCGCCGGCGCCCAGCACGGCGGAGGCGAGATACGGCACGGGAGCCACCGCGCGCCCGATCTCGGCCAGCACCGAGCACTGCTCCAGCAGGCCGAGCCCGGCCCCGCCGTGCGACTCGGGCAGCGCGGCGGCCAGGATCCCGGCGCCGGCCAGGTCGGCCCACAGCCCGGGATCGAACCGGTCGCCGCCGGCCTCGACCTTGCTGATGCGCTCGGGCGTGGCCTTGTCGGCGAGGATCGTCCGGCAGAGCGTGGCCAGCTCCCGCTGGTTTTCGTTACGAGAAAAGTCCATCCTGGTCCTCGGCGGTCAGCGGTTTGCGGGGGGCAGCCCGAGCCCGGCGGCGGCGATGATGTCGCGCTGCACCTCGTTCGTCCCGCCGCCGAACGTCAGGATCAGGGCGGCGCGGTGCATGCGCTCGATCCGGCCGGACAGCACGGCGCCGGGCGAGCCCTCGCGGACGTCGGCGTGGGCGCCGAGCACCTCCATCAGCAGCCGGTACGCCTCGGTGGCGAACTCGGTGCCGAAGACCTTGGTCGCAGAGGCCGCCGCGGGGCCGAGGCCCTGCCCGGCCTCGGCCGCGATCCGCCAGTTGACCAGCTTGAGGAACTCGGCCTTGGCGTGCACCCGGGCCAGGTTGAGCTGGACCCACTCCTGGTCGATCACGCGCTGGCCGCTGGCCAGCTTCGTGGCCGCGGCCCAGTCGCGGACCGCGCTCAGCGCCGACTGGATCGGCGCCGACGAGGTGAGCGCGACCCGCTCGTGGTTGAGCTGGTTGGTGATCAGCGGCCAGCCCCGGTTCTCTTCGCCCACCAGCGCTGAGGCGGGCACGCGCACGTCGGAGTAGTAGGTGGCGCTGGTGGTGGCGCCGGCCATCGTGTGCACCGGCGTCCAGGAGAATCCCGGAACGCTGGTGGGCACGATCAGGATCGACAGGCCCTTGTGCCGTGGCGCCTCGGGGTCGGTCCGGCAGGCCAGCCACACGTAGTCTGCGTACGCGATCAGGCTGGTCCACATCTTCTGGCCGTTGACCACGTACTCGTCACCGTCGCGCACCGCGCGGGTGCGCAGCGCGGCCAGGTCGGTGCCCGCGCCGGGCTCGGAGTAGCCGATCGAGAAGTGGATCTCGCCGACGGCGATCCGGGGCAGGTACTGCGCCTTCTGCTCGGGGGTGCCGAACTTCATGATCGTCGGGCCTACGCTGTTGATGGTCAGGAACGGCACCGGCACCTGGGCGGTCGCCGCCTCGTCGGTGAAGATCAGCTGGTCGAGCATGGAGCCGCCGCGCCCGCCGTACTCAGCGGGCCAGCTGAGGGCCAGCCAGCCGTCGCGGCCCATCTGGCGGACGACGTGGCGGTAGGCCTGCCCGGCGCCGTACTCGCCGCCCTGGTCGGCCAGGCCGGCGCGGAGCTCCGGGGTCATCAGGTCGGCGAAGTAGGCGCGCAGCTCCCGCCGGAGCTGCTCCTGCTCGGGCGTGTAGGCCAGGTGCATCACCCACCCACCTCCCCATCCCGCTGCACTGCCGAGGTAAATAGAACGTGTTCTAGGAGTGTAGCCGAGGGGAAGGGGACCCGCCCGAGACGGCCGGCGCTCGATTATGCTGACCGAGCGCCTGTTCTGGCGAGAGAGCGAGCTGCCGGGCATGGATACCGAACGGGCGGGTCCGCCGCGGCGGCTGTCCCGCCGCCGCGGCATCTGCGCCGTCGCGGCCGCGCTCGCGGTAACGTCCTGCGGAGTGTCCGCCGACGGTGGCAGCGCGGGGCCGGGCACGCCCGCGCCGAGTGCCCCCGCCGCGCCGGGCGCTGCCGCCGGGCCGCCCAGCAACTCGCCCGCATCCAGGTCGCTGGCGCTTCCGTCCCCGTTTCCCGCCATCGCGCCCGTAGCGCGCCCGGCGGGGTGGACCCGGGAAGTCTCGCGGCACTGGGTGGGCTACACATTTCCCACCGGCAACGTGACCGGCGTGCGAGCCGAATGGACCGAGCCCACGGTAAGCGGGCGCAGCGGCACGCAGGAGTTCGTGTGGCTCGGCATCGGAGGCTGGGACCAGACCAATTCCAATATCATACAGGCCGGCACGTTCGCGTACTTTCCTGGCGGCGGCCAGACTAACGAGGGTGTCTGGTACCAGCTGGTACCGATCGACCAGAAAGCCATATTCCCCGTGGTGGGTGTCGCCCCGGGCGATCATATCTACGCGTCGGTCATTCAGCTGCCTGGAGGGAAATGGCAGATGACGGTCGCCGACGTTTCCCTCCCGTCGAGCTTCAGCATCACGCTGAATTTTAAGTCTCCCGGCGCCTACCCGTCGTTTGTGGTGGAGGACCCCGATAGCGGCCAGCTCGGGGACGCGGGACCGTTCTATCCGTTTCCGCGCTGGCGCTCTGTGGTCTTCGCCGACCTTCAGGTGCGGGTCGGACGGGTCTGGGTCGCCGCCGCGTCGCTGCCCGCGATCCGGATCGATATGGTGCGCGACGGCCGGGTTCTCGCCACGGCCGGCCAGCTCAGCAGGGGTTCCAGCTTCTCCGCCCGGCAGAGCTAAGCCCTCTACGATAGAACGTGTTCTAGGAAGCGCAGCCGAGGAGAGCTGATATGGCCGAGGCGTTCCTGGTCGACGCTGTCCGTACCCCGGTCGGCCGCCGCGGCGGCGGCCTGGCCGGCGCGCACCCCGCCGACCTCGGCGGGCACGTGATCCGGGCGCTGCTGACCCGCGCGGACCTGGATCCCCTGGCGGTCGACGACGTCGTGTTCGGCTGCGTGGACACGATCGGCCCTCAGGCGGGCGACGTCGCGCGCACCGCATGGCTCGCGGCGGGCCTGCCGGAGGCCGTGCCCGGCGTGACCGTGGACCGCCAGTGCGGCTCGTCCCAGCAGGCTGTGCACTTCGCCGCGCAGGCTGTGCTGAGTGACACTGCCGACCTGGTGATCGCGGGCGGGGTGCAGAACATGAGCCAGATCCCGATCGCGGCGGCCATGCTCGCGGGACAGGCGTTCGGCGTCGACGACCCGTTCAGCGGGTCGCTCGGCTGGCGCGCCAGGTACGGCACCGAGGAGATCTCCCAGTTCCGCGCCGCGGACATGATCGCGGCGAAGTGGGGGATCAGCCGCGACGAGATGGAGAGCTACGCCCTGACCAGCCACCAGCGCGCGCTCGGCGCCATCGGCGCCGGGGCGTTCGATGCCGAGATCGTGCCGTACGGCGATGTGACGACCGACGAGTGCCCGCGCACGGACACCTCGGCGGCGAAGATGGCCGCGCTGAAGCCGCTGCGCGAGGAAGGCCTGATCACCGCCGCGCTGTCGAGCCAGATCGCGGACGCGTCGGCCGCGCTGCTCGTAGCGTCGGCCCGGGCGGTGCGGGAGCACGGACTGCGTCCGCGCGCCCGGATCCGGCACATCAGCGCGCGCGGCGACGACCCGGTGCTGATGCTCACCGCGCCGATCCCGGCGACCGCGCACGCGCTGGCGCGGGCGGGAATGACCCTGGACCAGATCGACCTGGTGGAGATCAACGAGGCCTTCGCCAGCGTGGTCCTGGCGTGGCAGCGGGAGACCGGGGCGGACCCTGACCGGGTCAACGTGCACGGCGGCGCGATCGCGCTGGGCCACCCGCTCGGCGCGACCGGCGCCCGGCTGATGACCACGCTGCTCTACGCGCTGGAAGCCGCCGGCGGACGGTACGGCCTGCAGACGATGTGCGAGGGCGGCGGCCAGGCCAACGTGACGATCATCGAGCGCCTCTAGCCCTGTACGCGGCGGCGCGTCGGCAGTCAAATCGCCGCTGCCCTGACCAGCTTCCAGATTCCTGGAAAAGCCGCCGGCGCCCGTCCGCAACGGACGCCGCATTGCCGCACCCGGGTACGCTTTTTTACCAAGGTGCCGGACCAGGGCAAGGCCGGGCAATAGCGGATGACGGAGGTCCTCATGCGCCTCGGATCGCTGCTTCTAGTCGTCTGGCTGGTTATCGGCGGCCTGGCCGCCGGGCAGCGCGGCGATTACAAAAGCTTCATCGGCAGCTGCAGCAGGGCCAGCACGATCGCGGTAACGATTCTCGCGGGCCCGCTCAATTACGTGGGCGTAAACCCCGATATCAATTGCACCGCGCCGCGGCCCAGCAGTTAGCCCACGACGGCATCCCGCGACTTTGTCGCGATAGAACCACGCCCGGACGGGTCCGATCTGAGAAGATCGGACGATGCTGGACCGGATCGAGGCGGCCGCTGCGCGGCGGCGGCTATCGCGGCGCGGCGTAAGTCCGGGCGCGCCGCCGGAGCCCGCGATGCCGATGGGTTCCGACTGCCTTCCTCAGATCGAGCACATCGTGATCTTGATGATGGAAAACCACTCGTATGACAACTACCTGGGCATGCTGACGGGGCGGGGCGATGGATTGCCGCTTGACGATCGCGGCATGCCCGCACCGCAGAACGCGGCGAGTGACGGGACCATGGTCAGGATGCGCCGGTTCGCGGGCACCCGGCAGATGAAGAACGTGCCGTCCCAGAGCTGGAATGCCAGCCATATCCAGTGGGAGGGGGGCGCCTGCACGGGGTTCGTGCGCAGCATTGAGCAGACGCTGCCCGGCCGGGATGCCTCGGTGGCGATGACGTACTGGGATCAGGACGACCTGCCATTCTACTATGGCCTGGCGAGAACCTTCCCGCTGGCCACACGGTGGTTCTGCTCCTGCCTCGGCCCGACGTTCCCCAACCGGCGGTTCCTCGTCGCCGGAACCGCCCACGGGCTCATCGATGACCTGCCATTCGGCATGGCCGACTACCCGGCCACGGGAACGATATTCGACCTGCTGGGCGCCCACGGCATCAGCTGGGCGAACTACCATCACATCTCGCCTGTGCGGGTCAACTGGCGCCGGCTGTCACATGCGCGGGGGCTGAGTTTCTTCCGTGTGCTCGGCGGCCTGATCGCGGCTATTTTCCCGCAGCTGATCCCGGCCGTGCAAAGCAAGGTGCAGGCCACGGCCGACATGTACCCGCTGGGGTTCCTGCGGTCGGTCAACCACCTGCGGCCCATCAGCCGGTTCTGGCAGGCAGCGAGGGCGGGCACGCTGCCGGCCGTGAGCATCGTCGATCCCGACTTCGGCAGCTGCTCGGAGGAGAACCCGCAGGACATCCGCATCGGCGAAGGTTTCGCGGCCAAGGTCATCAACGCGGTGATGCACGGGAAGGGCTGGCCCAGGACGCTGCTGATCTGGCTGTATGACGAGCACGGCGGCTACTACGACCATGTCGAGCCGCCCGAGGCCGTCGAGCCGGACGACGTGCCCGCCCAGGACCCGCTGCAGCGCTCGTTCCTGCTGCGGCTGCTTCGTTCTACCAGCTACGCCAAGCAGATCGTGGCGGCCGACGCCGGCCCCTCGACCTACGACCGGCTCGGGTTCCGGGTGCCGGCGGTGATCGTCTCCCCGTACGCCAGGCCCGGGTACGTGACCAGCCAGGTCTACGACCACACGTCCATACTCAAGCTCATCGAGCGCAAGTGGAACCTGCCCCCGCTCACCAGGCGCGACGCGGCCGCGATAGACCCGCTCGACGCACTGGACCTGCAGAGCCCGCCCCGCTTCATGACGCCGCCGTCTTTGCCGCGGCCGGCCCGGCAATGGTGGGGATGATGGCCGCCGAGGCCGGGCGGTCAGTCGCATAAAAGCGCCCGGAACAAGCGCCGCCGGCGGTTCTCGCCGGGACGGCTTCGGTTCCGGCGGCTTTCGTGCTATACCGGCCTATGGCCGCTGACCGGGTGGGGCCAGCCGCTAATGCGTCGCCACCTGGGGGTGCTTCAAAGGAGATGCCGAAATGCCAGACGTAGCGGACTCGGCAGATGCGCACGATCCCGGCGCCGCAGTTGCCGCGGTGGCGGATCAGCCGGCTGCGGCCCAATCGGCCGAAGAATCGGTAACGGAGCCGGTGGCCGCCGCCGCGGCCGCGCCGGCCAACGGGGCGCAGCCTTTGGGACAGCCGGCGGAGCCGCCCATGACGCCCGTGCAGCTGGCTTTCTACGCGGGGTGGACCATGGCGCTGCTCTATGGCAGGATTCAGGCCCCGCCCGCCGACGACGTCATCGAGCTGCCCACGACGCACGAACTGCCGCCGGACCAGCGCCGGGTACTGGAGCTGAAGCGGCTGAGCCGCCTGCTTCAGCAGCTGGCCAGCTGGCCGGACATCGGGGGGTCGGGTTTGCCGACCGAGGTGGTCGCCGGCGACGTGTCAGAAAAGACGCTCAGCGACACGCTCCCAGCGTTCAACCTGGCGGTTCTCCAGGCACTGGCGGTCACAGGGCCGGAGGTGGAGCTGGCCTACGAGCTGGGCCGGTCGCTGCGCGACACGGCTAATCCACCGCTGGAGCGCGCGGCGCCGCATGCGCCCGCGCTGGCCAGGCAGCTGGGCCGCGCCCGGGTCGCCAAGCTGCAGGAATGGCTGGCCACCCTGTCGACCCAGTTCCCCGAGCACACGGCCGCCATTGTCGCCGCCTCGCTCGGGCGCTGGAGCGAGTTCGCCGCGGTGACCGTGCAGCCGACCAAGCCGCGGCTGAAGAAGGGCAAGCGCGCCTCCGCCGCCGCGACGATGCGCGACTACCTGCTCCCGCAGGGCGACCTGTGGCTCATGCTCCTGACCGGCGTGCGCTCAACCTCCGGGCTGCTCAGCCCGGAGGGCTACGTGGCGGCGGGCGAGCTGGCCCTGCACCGCTCGGGCGTGATCGTCCGCCAGGTCATCCGCCGCTACGCGGTCGAGCTGCTCGTCGTCGCCGCTGCCCTGGGCGGCATCATCTATCTCGCGGTCAGCACCCTCGGCGGCGCCGCCCAGGTCTGGACCACGATCGCGGCGGTTAGCGGATCGCTGGGCATAGCGGCACAGGGGATCACGTCCGCGACCTCTCGCCTCACGGCGGAGGCCGAGCGGCCGGTCTTCGCCATGGCCGAGGAGGACGCGATGGCCTGGGCCATCACCACCCTGCCCGCGGTGGGCCTGAAATCAAGCGCGGTCCGGCAGCTCCGCAGGGCGGGAATCGGGCCGAAAGTAAGCCTGGGCCGCATCTGACGGGCGCGGGGTCGCCGGGCGCCGTTGCGGTACCAGGAAAGCCATCAGGAATCGGGACAGACCGGTATAGAGTGTCGAGGTCGCGCGACACGCGGGAACCGCGCCGCCTCGCGCTGCGGCGCCAGTCGAGGTCCGCGGTTGATCAGTTGGGTTGCTGAATCCAGGCTGGAGGCTGAAGCCGGTGACGTCCACGTACTCCGCGGCTGCCCGCGGCGACGCCGCGGCCAGGCTGCTCGTGCTGGTGCTGGCGGCCGCCCTGGCCGGGCTCCTGTGGGCCGGGCCCGCCCGTGCGGCCAGCGCGGGGCGCGCCGGGCCTGCGCCCGCCCCCGCGGTGCAGCAGCTGATCGTGGTCACGGCGACGTCGTACCGCGCGACCTCCGCGAGCTTGTCCGGGTACCGGGTGTCCGGCGGCAGGCGGGTGCGGGTGTTCGGGCCGTGGACCGCCCGCGTCGGCTACAACGGCATCGCCCTGCCGGGCAGGAAACGGGAAGGAGACGGCCGTACCCCCTCGGGCACCTACGGGTTCAGCTTCTTCTTCGGCGTGCAGCCGAACCTGGGGTTCTTGTTCTCCTTCCGGCATGCCTACCGCTACGACGTGTGGGACGACGACCCGAACAGCGTCCGGTACAACGAGTGGGTTGACACGCGGGTGGTGCGCAACCCGGGTGTCAACCCCGAGCCCATGCACCAGGTGCCCGCCTACGACTACGCGGCGGTGATCGCCTACAACCTGGCCCGCGTCCCGGGTCTCGGCAGCGCTGTCTTCCTGCACGTCGGGACCGGCGGGCCCACCGGCGGCTGTGTGTCCCTGCCGCGGGCGGAGCTGATCAGGGTCCTGCGCTGGCTGCGGCCGCGCGCCAGCCCGAGGATCAGCATCTCCGCGCGCTAGGACTGCGGGCGGCCTACGTGCGGGCGTTGAACCAGGTGGTGCTCAGGCCGCGCCCGCCGCTCCAGAGCTCATAGCCGGCATGGACCGACGTGAGCCACCAGGACGGGCTGATGAGACCCTGCCGGATGGCGAAATGGATGAACGGCATCAGCCGCAGCCCCCTGACCCAGTGCACGGTGTGCGGGAACCGGAACTGGATGTAGTTCCAGGTCAGCCGCCGGCACTGCCCGCGCTTGGCGCACACCTCGGTGCCGGTCACCCAGTGCATGAACCGGAACCAGCCGATGCCGTTGACCCAGACCATCCGCCCCTGGGGGTAGCCCGGCGGGGTGCGCAGCCAGATCATCAGCTCGGCGGCGTTGTCCTGGGTGGTTATCTGGTCGCGAGTGTCGAACCAGATGTCGTACGCCGCGTTCCAGAGCCCGTTGGTTGTGCCCTGCCAGGTCCAGCTCGATTCGATCCTGGGCGACAGGCTGCGAACCCGCCGCGGCAGGTCCGTGCCCTGGGAGCACAGAAAGAAGGCGCAGCCCGCGCCGGTGAACGGGAAGGCCTGCACCTGCCCGGTAAAGGGGACGTTCGTGGTGATACGGAAGCCGGGCCGGCGGCCGGACAGCCGGATGCACAGGTGCCAGGTGGTGCCGAAGGGATTGGGCCGGGAGATCACCTTGATGCCGCCCGACGCGTTCTGCATCACCCGGTGGTCGAGCCCGCAGATGGTCTGCAGCCCGACCGGCCCGGACCCGCCCCCGTGACCCGCTAAGGCGGGAACCGCCGAGGTCATGAGCGCGAGCACGATCACGGCCACGGCCGCCACCCTCACCTTCACCGTGCCTCCTCGAACGCCAGTCGAGCTGATTGCGGACGCCGGCAGTCGCTCGCGGGAGCGTCGGCCTCCGGCTGGGCGATCGCTGAGCCTGACTCGATCGTTACGTCCCCGGAAAACGCGCTCTCAAATCTCCGATTAACGTCCCGGCAAATGCCCGGTTCCCGCAGTCGACTGTGTCTCCTGCTCGCCGCGAGGCGCCCCGCAGGCGATTCTGCTGTGACTGGTGGTGAATATGGGGCGGCCGGGTCTGGTCACATGCTCGCTTGCGTGTTCTAATCATCGGATGGACGTGCAGAGACCGCGCTGGTGGACCTACCCGATCAAGTGCGCGAACGGCCATCCCTGGGGACCGGGCCGGGTGCGCGTGTCCTGGCGGCCATGCCAGTGCGCGCCGGCCCGCGCCGTGCAGCCCCGTGGCAGCGGCCATCGGATGATCGCCTGCGGGGTTCCGGGATGCCGGTCGGTGTTCTTCGAGCCGCCGCACGACCCGGCGACGGCTTTAGTCCGCCGCCAGTCATCCGGCGGGGCTCAGCGGACCGGCGAACGCGCCGGAATCACTGGTGCACGACGCGCTGCCGGTGATGCCGCCGTAGCTTTGCGCGAGGCTGCTGACCGGCGACCTGGAGGACCGCGGAGCCGGTGTGGCCGGCCCGGCGGGCGAGGACGCGGGAGGCGCGGGGGAAGCTGGTGATCCGGCGGACGAGGGCGCGGGCGTGGCGCCGCCCGCGCTCGCGTGCTGCCGTGGCCGGGCCAGCCCGGGCAGCGTCGTGTCGTGCGCGACCGCCGAGAACAGCGCGTCGGCCTGCGGCTGCTCGAACTCGACCCAGTTGGGGTTCGGCGGGTAGAGGACGTTGCTGGCCTGGATGAACTGGTAGTCGCTGGCCGAAACCCCGCGCAGGCTCTCGGCGATCTGCACCAGGTCGGACTGGCTCAGACCCGTGTCGGTCGTCATCGCGCTGGCGGCGTCGCTCACCACACTCAGCAGCCGGGTCGGGCTCGACAAAAGGCCGACGCGGGTGACTTGCCTCAGCGTCTGCGCGAGCAGGTAGTCGTCCCGCTGGATCCGCTGCAGGTCGGAGCCGTCACCCGTCTTCTCACGGGTGCGCCAGAACTCCAGGAACTGGACGCCGCCGATGTGGTGCTCGCCCGCAGACAGCCTCAGCCCCGAGTCAGCGTCGTCGACGGCCACCGGCACGCAGACGTTGACGCCGCCGATGTCGTTGACCACGTTCACCAGCGCGGGGTACCCGAGCTCGATGAAGTGGCCGAGGCGGATGCCGGTCTGCTGCTCGACGGACTTCCACAGGCAGGCCGGCCCGCCGTTGGTGAGCGTGTTGTCGATCTGCTCAATCGCGCCCGGGTCCGCCTGCTGACCCGACCAGCCCGGCCCCTTGGCACACGCGTAGCGGGGGACGACGGTGTCGCGCGGGATGTTCACCACGGTGACGTGATGCCGGCCCGGGGAGATGTGGACGATCATGATCGTCTCGGAGACGGCGTCGCCGGCGTCGCTGCCGACGTGCCAGTACAGTTCCTGCTGCCGGGTCAGCCCGGCGGTGCTGCCCGAGGCGAACACCAGGAGGTTCAGCGCGCCGGTGTACTGCGGGGGCCGCTTGCCCAGCTCGCCCTGCGTCACGTCGACCCGGCGGATGCTGTCCCACACCGCCCGGTACTTCAGGTAGGCGGTCAGCAACCCGCCGACCAGCGCGGCGGCGACGACGACCGAGACCCAGGCGGCGGCGACCCTGCCCCGTGGGCGCCGGGGCCGGGGGCGCTGGCCGCTCCGGCCCGGAGGCTGGTTCTGGCCCCCGTTTTCCGGCGCTCGCGACGCCGGGTCCGAGTCGTCGTCGGAGCTGCTCATCGCATCCCTCCCGGCGAGGGCGCTCGTGGGTAAAGGGGCTGGGGGTTCTGATTGCCTGGCTGCGCCTGGGAGCGCGTCGTTATGGGCTTTCCTTCCCCCCGAGCAGCCGTTGACACGATCATGGGCCAGGTCTGGGCCAAGCCGGGGTTCCTGGTCAGGGGCGAGCGGTGCCCGCCTCGGGGCGGGTGTCAGGCGTCACGCAGGCAGAGCAGCAGGCCGCCGACCAGGAGGGCCCAGGCGGCCCACAGGGCCAGCACGCCGAGGCCCGGCCACGGCCCGATCGGCAGCGTCTTGAGACCCCGGGTCGCCTGTATGGCCAGCCCGGCGGTCATCGGCCCCCACTCCTGCAGCCGGTGCTGCCAGCGCGGGTCCAGGCTGCCCAGGTCGGTCAGCAGCGGCACGATGTACAGCAGGCCGAGCATGACCGCGATCGCGGCGCCGGAGTCCCGCAGGGCGGTGGCCAGGCCCAGGCTGAAGAGCGCGATCAGGGCGAGGTACAGCACCGACCCGCCCGCCGCGCGCAGCGTGGACCCGGCGGCCAGCGACAGCGTCTCGGAGTGGTATGCGCCGGTGAAGCCGTTGCCGGGCAGGATGTACCGGCCGGCCAGCACCGACCCGGCGGTCGCGACGGCCCCTGCCGCGAGCACGGCGCCGGCCAGCACGATCGCCTTGGCGGCCAGGGCGGTCAGCCGCCGCGGCATCGCGGTGAGCGTGATCCGGATCATGCCGCTGCTGTACTCGCTGCTCATCGCCAGCACGGCCAGGACGGCGACGGCTGCCTGCCCGAGCTGGATCCCGGTGAGGCTGAGCTTGGTGGTGTCCTGGCCGCACGTGGCCGGGCACTTGACCACCTCTGTGGCCAGGGCGCCCACGCCGGCGACCAGCATGATCATGGTGAGCAGCAGCCACCCGGTGCTGGGCACCGTCCGCAGCTTGGTCCACTCCGCGTGCACCGCTTCCCGCAGCGTCCCGGCCTGGGCGCGCAGTCCCCCGCTCATGCGTCCCTCCGGCGCAGCAGGTAGACGGCAAGGCCCAGGGCGGCCGCGGCCCAGGCGCAGGACACAGCGAACCCGGTCCACGGGGCCAGCGGGAAGCAGCCGTTGTGTGGCTCGCAGACGTGCATCACCTGCGAGTACTGCGGTATCCCCCGCTGCACGCCGAACCCGGCGGCCGGGGTGAGCCGCAGCACCCACAGGCCTGGCCCCTGCGGCAGGATGACCGCCAGGATCAGCGGGACGATCACCAGCACGACCACCGCGGCGATGGCGCCGGCGCTGCGGCGCAGCACCGCCCCGGCGGACAGGGCCAGGATCGCGGCCACCGCGAGCAGCCCGGCCGTGCCTACGACGATCTGCACCCCGTGCGCGCTGGTCAGCGACCAGATCGGGTACACCGACGACACCCAGCCACCGGAGTGCAGCTTGCGCTCGGCGATCGGCACCGCCACGGCGGCCCCGACCAGCCCGGCCACGAACGTCACCACGCCAATCACGATGGCCTTGGCCGCAAGCACCCGGCCCCGGCGCGGGCTGGCCGCGAACGTGGTGCGGATCAGACCGCGGCGGTACTCAGCGGTGATGAACAGCGCGCCGAGGGCGATGACCGCGATAAGCCCGAGGGCCGTGGCCTTGAGGACCGTCCCCAGCGGGTCCTCGGCGGTCACGTACGGCGCGATGTCACCGCCATACCCGGTCACCCTGAACGTGCCGCCGGACCTGACCAGGCTGTCCGCCAGCGTCATCTTCTTCCCAGTAGAGAACACCTTGACCTTCTGGCCGATCGCGCGGCCGACATTCCCGGCGCTCCACGTGGCGCCCGGATGCCCGCCGGACAGGCCGACGCGGTCGAAGACGGCAGTCGCCTGCGTGGGGAGCAGGGTCACGGTGTTGCTGGCGAAATTCTCAGTCGCCACGAG
>Ga0070698_100004353_pt1 | contig 15567 bp, 12 predicted proteins | sample KBSK1502metaG_FD_65477 | JGI IMG/M metagenome (GOLD analysis project Ga0070698, IMG submission 65477) | Corn, switchgrass and miscanthus rhizosphere microbial communities from Kellogg Biological Station, Michigan, USA - KBS K1-50-2 metaG | ecosystem: Host-associated > Plants > Roots >...
AAAATAAATGCAAACGTACAATTTGTAAAAGAGGCAGTGGCAGTGGCCGCTTAAAAGTTTTATTTCATTATATTCTTTATTCTGAAAAATCAATGGCGACGGGATAACGATTAAATCAGGTATACACAAGATTTATCTTAAAATTAATCCCCGGCATTTTCTGATAAAGATTAGCCGGGGATTAATTTTATATTCTACACTTTACATGCTGCATGATTATTTTATAAAGTATAATCATTAAGAAATAGTAGCACGATCAATGCACCATTGTTGTAGGTCTGAATATAAGTGGGCCAAATATTTTACAAGACATGCATACCAGGTTTTGTAATCCTTTTGCCCTGTCATCGAGGTCAGAAAACGTTACCGGCGTTCCGCTTACCGGGTCAGTAACTGTTATTCCTGTTAGAAAACCCGAAAGCCCTGCAATAGAACCAAATGAAGCAACATTGACATGCGTAAATCCTGTTGCCGTCTCTATACCATGACAAGCATTGCATGTATTTAAAGAAAATATCCGCCTTGCCTTAGCCGGGTCAACACAAGTAATAGTTGCGTTCCATGCATCTGCGGGTCCATTAAGATTATTTGATACGGCACCCAAGAAAGGCAGACCGGTGACTGCCTCGGTAACGACATAATTATTTGCAAGTATTCCAGCACAATTTGTATTAATGAAAGTAGCTAAAAGAGCAGAATGATTCAGTGCATTGCGCGGAGTTTGTTTAACCGTAACTAATTTAAGAAGATGAGTAACGGAATCAATATTAAATTCTCTAAGCTGCCATGGGCCGGTCAAAGCAATTTCATCTGTTCTTATTTGATTCAGCGAACTTCCATTAGGCTTGGCGGGATTTGTGTTGGCATTGACAAATTGATCAGTGATATCCTGCAATGCTTTGTTGTATACAGGATCGCCAGGCGTTAACGTATGAAGATTATACCATTGCTCACCCCAATTCCGCACCGGCTTACACCCGCTTCTGTTTATACCAAATTCAAATATTATTGTAAAGCTTTCTGGTGAATTCAGAACATCAGTGGCGGTGGACCTTAATAAGCCAAATACAAATCTTCCTTCACCTGCATTCGAACTGCTATAGCCAACATTTTGTCTTAAGTCTACTCTATTTACTATTGCCAGCAATTTAAATGGTGCTTCGGCCATATCAAGTGTGTCCGGAGGTAATCCATTTAACATGCTCCTGTTTTGCCAGTTACTAATCAGGGTATTAATTGCTGGTCGTGCACCCGCAACGTCGCCATTTAACGGAATAGAAATACCCCAGGTCTTTAGCCATGTCAATACAAACTCTGTTGCCGTTTTACCGGTAGCACTTTTATTCACCATCTGATTGATAATGTTGTTGAAAGTCCAGGCGCCGGTTTTAGCACCCGCATTCGTTACCGGGTTCCACGTACGGGAAATATCTTCGACAACGCCGAGGCTGTTAATCATTAAACTTTTAGGAATAAGATCGGGTGGCGGCGGCGGACAAAAGAAAGGAAAGAAAATATGTATGGGAATTCTTAAACGCAAAGCCATATCAATATCAATCATTGCAGCATCCCTTTTATTAAATTTTACTTGTCGGTTTTCAAAAGTAAAATTAGGGTCGCTTTGCAGCAGTGTATGAAAAGCGGTAAATCTTGCAGTATCTCTTTTATCAAATCTTAACAAGCTAACCAACTCTCGTTGATCAGTTTCCAGTTTACTGCTTCGGGTAATCGAAGCGTTTTGCTGAGCCACCATATCCCTGACTTCATTTGTATCTATATTTACATACACTGAGAAAATTCCATCTCCTTTAAGAGAATCAGCGCCCTTGCCATCATCTCTCAATACTATTTTTTGACCATCTACCTCGTAAGCGAGATATGGATCCTGCAATTGCCCTTTCAAATTAGCAGTCATTAAAAAATTGCCCCATTTGTTAGACTTCTCTAACAACTTAAGTGTTATATCATCTGTAACAGGAGAATTCCTTGCGAATTCTGTTTTAATAGCTGTTTCTTTTACAAGCTTTTCATAATCATCTTTTTTACATGAAATAAAAATAAAAGTTGAAAAGATCAGGGTTGGAAGAAGAATGGTTGAAAGCTTTTTCATACATTTTGATTTTGAATTTATGGATAAGATCTGTAAATGATTCACTCATTAAACGTTTTATAACTCTCAAATTCTTTGCAGCAGCAGTGTACTAATTGAAGTCTTTGTAGGGGGACATAAATATAAACTATAGAGTTACTGCAAACCAATACCCCAAAAGTGGTATTTATTAAATTCCGATCATACCTGATCTGTAGTCGCAAAAAAAAAGAGGCTGCAATTTTTGCAACCTCTTTTCTTCTCTATAAAAGCAATTATTATTTTCTAATCACAATTTTTGCAGTTTGCACTGCGTCGCCATTTTGTATTTTAATATAATACATACCGCTTGCCAATGAAGTAACATCCAATTTTTTAACATTCCCACCTTCATTTACCGCAATTGTTTTTCTTAAAACCACACTGCCTAACTGGTTAATGACCGTAATTACAGAAGTACCATTGACCTTTGAATTAAATGCAAGAGTTGCATCATACCCGGCCGGGTTAGGGAAAACAAAAAATTTATTTTCAGAAACTCTTACCAATTCAGGGTTAACCATCTTGCTCGCGGTACCGGTTTGCACTCTTAACGTGTAACAACTGTTTGCATCCCAGAAATTATTTTTAAAAGGATAAACTCTTGCATAATAAGTACCAGCCGCAACAGTTGCATTAATTGTTTCACTGTTTGAACCGCCGCTGGTAGATGATTGAATAACACCACCACCGCTGTTCAATAAGCTTAACTGGTAGTTTGTTGGCAATGTATTTAAGGTAATAGTTATTGTACCTCCCGTAGTAATAACAAATTTATAATAATCATTATCGCCTGATGGATTTACCAATCCATTGACATTCGTATTCAATGGAATAGTAGCAGCACCTGCGGTGTTTCCATTTGTACTTACATCATAAATACCAGGGCATGTGACCGGTGGCGCAGCAGTCGTAAAGTTTGCCTGAACATAATTGCCGGCGCCTCCGCTGCAATTTGCTCTTACGCGCCAGTTGTATATTGTACCAGCTGCCAAACCAGAAAGATCTACTGAAGTAGCAGTCGTGCCGGTAGCGGCATTGGTCCATATAGAGGCAGCATTTGTTTTATAATCCACATCATAACTAATGGCTCCGCCAACGGCAGTCCAGCTTACAGTAACAGAAGTTTCTGTTGGAGTTGTATTTGTTAACCCGGTTGGATCTCCACAAGCCGGCGCAGTGCCAATTGTAAAGTTTGTATTAGAAATATCAAAGAATATGTTTCCAACCGCTTCAACCTTTACACGGCAGGTTGAACTCTGGGATGAAGGAACTGTGATAACCTCTGAACCATCATTAGGAGTGCCGCCAGCTAATACTGTCGGAAACGTTTGTCCCCCATCAGTAGATAATAGAATATTTACAGATGCACAATTCACTGACCCGCCGTTAGTGCCGTTCACACTCCATGTAACAGTTGCAGCGCTGTTAGCATTCCATGTTACCGCTGTGTTTGGTGCTATTACTGCAAAAGGTCCGGCAGTATTAGTTACAGTAACCACTGCATCGGTGAAAGCTGTTTGACCAATGGTGGAACCGGCAACATATGGATTATTGTCTCTTACTGTTACCCTGAAGTTTAAGGTTCTTGAAACGGAACTCAATGCTTCAATATTTGCACCCGCATCACCACCTGGCAAAGGTCCTGTTACATTTAAACCGGAAAGTATGGTTGATAATCTTGGAAACATCCTCGTTCCGGAGGCGGAAGGGCTAAATGACAACCAGTTTGGGCCAGTTGATTTGGTCGGCGATGCAACACTACCTGATCCTGATGTTGTTGAATTATCGTTTTGCTCCCAGCAATAAGTTATTGGATCATTTTCAGGATCAGTGGCAGAACCAGTTAGTGCAAATGGCGTACTGATCGGGATAATATAATTACTGACAGCAGTTATTACCGGGGCATGATTCGCTGTCATGGTCACAGTAACAGGACAAGTTTTGTTTGCTATATTAGCCTGTATTTGAGCGATCGAAGTCTCATGAAAAATATCAATTGAATGCGGGGCTACATCCTGCGATGTGATACCCGCATAGCCCATAATGGTGATACCTGAACCTACTTCTTTATTCTGACCCGTTCCTTCGAGTGACATTGAAAATGTATGGTTCGCTCCCAATTGATGCCCTACCTCATGCACTACATAGTCGATATCGAAATTATCTCCCTGTGGAATTCCATCAGCAGGTGATGTGATACCACTTCCCTTAGAACCGTTCACACAAACGCAACCGATACAACCGGCATTGCCACCACCACCAGAAGCGCCAAACATGTGGCCAATATCATAATTTGCTTCTCCAATAACCGAAGTCAACGTTGATTGCAATTGAGCGTTCCAGCTTGATATGTTACTTGAATAAGGATCCGTTGATGGATTATAGTAAATAACAGCGGTAGTGTTTGCAATAAGATTGAGGTGCAATGCCAGGTCTTTTTCGTAAACACCATTACAACGGGAAAGTGTTGCATTATATGCTGCCAACACCAAATTTACCTGCGCAGAACTTGTGGCGCCAAACCAATTAGCATATTCTCCATTACAAGATTGAGCGAGGCGCAAAGTTTTTAATTGTCCTGTTGAACTACCGGTTGCTTCCGTTCTGCCCGAGATAGCCGAATTTATATTCGAAGATAATTGTTGTTCAGGTGTAGAACATGTCCATGGCAATTGACCTTTGTCTCTATGAGATCTGTAAACAGAATAAACGCTGTGATCATTAGAATAGGGCTCGATGAATTCGTTATCCCTATCCGTTCTGAAAACCATGGTTTGCATCCCTTCCGGAGAAATGCTCAATTTAACGGTGGCATATTTGTCGGTAAGACCTTTACCAGAATAGGCTCTTATGTCAGGAAATTTAGCTTGCAGGTCCGGGTCAAAATTTGAAGCTTCATAAACTTCAAACTGTTCAATATCTCCGTTTGCATTAGGTAAAGTAATAACTGTTAAATGCTTTGATGACCTGTCGACAATAGACAAGAGTTCCTGTCTTAAAGGTTCCATGTTTAAATTAAATAACCTGAACTCTTTGGGATAAGTAAGTCTTCCAACAGCTTTATCTGTTGGAATATTGCTGCGATCTTGATTATTTGCTGACCAAAATCTATCTCCTTGCGAAAAAGCCAGCGTAGAAAATGATATCAGCACAAGTGCCAGTAGTAAAACTTTTCTCATAACAAATTAATAAGGTTAAAAATGTATAGCCGAAGAATGAAAAATTAAAGAATAAAAATATAGGAATTATTCAATATTAATATCTTTTTCAATCTTTCTGTCCCCGTAATTTTCCTCGATCATTATCATTGTTGTAACGACTTATGGGAAAAACCCTATATAGAATTAATCGTGTCGGTTAAACACACCTATTCTGATCTTTGGGAACGCTCCTGTAATTTATTTTCGTTATTGATTTGATGAAAGAGGCACCACAGGCGGGGAAATGGTGATTACTTCGCCCGGTCAATCCAGCTGATGCTGGTATCGTCAACTTTCGTTATCTAATTTCTTTTGTAATATCTCCAATTCACGTTTTTTTCTTTTATAAATAGTATGCTCCCATCCGCCTGCATAATAGGTTAAAGCAAAAAACAGCAGTACAATTATGGCTATCCAAATCGGTTTTCCTCCTTCCCAAAGCCCAAGAAGGGTAAATACTCCGATTGGCAGAATGTTCCATCGCATAATTTGTGAAATGCGGACCTGGTATGTTGCAAGTGAAACGGCATAACTAAGATCGTCGCTCATAGACCGGTCAAACTGATTGTTGCCTTTTATCCTTCGGATCCGGTTCACCAACATAAATAAAGCGCTGCCAAACATCCATGCGGATAAAATATACAGCGATAAGTTCCCGCTTTGCTTGAAAAAATTCATTCCAAGAACGAAAATTCCTGAAACAATATTAACGAAGATGATAAGCAGCTCACTGATATTGGTGATATGGTGAGCCTGTTTCTTTCTTGATAAAATATGATTGTACATAGCTTTTTCATTTATGACGTAAAGAGGTTGATTGTTTTGTGCGTCCCAGATTTTTTTTAGTTCTTCAAATTCCATAATGATCATTTTTTTTTGATTTAGAGATAAGTTGTTTTTTGATTCGATTGATCTTCACGCCAACGTTTGATTCAGTGATACCGAGTATGGAAGCCATCTCTTTGTAGCTGAAACCATCCAGCAGTAATAAAGTAATGGAGCGATCAATTTCATCAAGTTTGTAAATTTCTTCATAGAGCCACCGCAGTCGTTCATCTGTTTGCATCCTGCTTTCTTGTAAGACGTGTTGCACTCCCTCGAGTGTTTCAGACTGGTAATGTTTGCGTTCTTTTTTTGTCCACTTAATAGCGGTATTGAGTGATATTCGATATAACCAGGTATTAACGGAAGCCTCTCTTCTGAATGTCGGAATGGAATGCCAGGTCTGGATAATGATCTCCTGGAAAAGATCGTCCTGGTCCATAACAGTAAATGCATAAGCACGAACTATTTTAAAGATGAGGGCCTTATGTTGGCTAAGCCAATCCTCAAAAATTTGTTTCTGTTCTTTTTCAGTCACGTCAGCGATTGTTTACACTATTAGTACTAATAAGGTAACGATTTCTTACAGGGAAGAAGAAATAGTCAAACATTTAAAGAGAGTTGAAGAAAAGCCACCATACCGACAACAGCGAACGGAAAATGTACCTAATTTAGCTGCCTCAATTTCTAAATAAAAAGTATATGCCAACAACAACATGTGAAATCTCTGGTACCGTTTACCAGTTAGATTATACCAAGCTCTCTTCGAAAAGAGGGATCTATTATTTTGGAAAGATACATAGCGAGCCGGTTACAGGTTTTGCTTTTACAGCGCTAAATGGCGGCGGCCATGAATTTGATGACAGCCGTGAGCCTATGCATCGGCAGGAGGCAATTGTAAATGCGATCAAGAATAGCGAAAGCCAGTAAACAAAATCTTCTTTCAAGCAGCGTCTTATGGTACCGGGACAATGAAATAACTCCGGCTTATTTGGTGAATAGTAGTTGAGGGCAATTACACCCCTGCTCTTATTGAATAGCTCATGGGTTTCCATGAGTTTTTTCCTTCCCGCCTCCTTTTCGTCATGACAAACTCCTGTTTGGTATAACTTTTTTCTTTTCGCTTATCCCGCATTCTATGTTCGCATTTGAAATGAATTTTTCTAACGGTCAAATTCAAAAACTTAAAACCATGCGAACAATATTTCTGCTCCTGCTGACTGCCATCACATTTTCCGCCCAGGCTCAAAAAGTAAGTGGTATAGCTAAAGATGAGAATGGTTCTCCGCTTAACGGTACTACTATTAGCCTGCACAGAACTGTCGATTCAGCGGTTGTCAAGCTGGCGGTTTCAAAAGAAAACGGTGCTTATACTTTTTCCGGTATCAAAGAAGGAAACTACAAAGTGAGTGCAAGTAATGTAGGTTATAAAACTGTTTTTTCAGCACCCTTTACTCTTTCTGCATCTGATGTGGTTGTACCGGAATTAAAACTCAGTAAGGTTGCTACCGGGTTGAGCAATGTAACTGTTACTTCAAAAAAACCAATGGTAGAAGTGAAGGCTGATAAAACCATATTGAATGTAGAAGGCACTATCAATGCAGTTGGATCAAATGCATTGGAACTCTTGCGCAAATCACCGGGTGTATCGTTGGATAAAGATGAGAACATCAGCCTTGCCGGGAAAAATGGCGTGCAGGTTTATATTGATGGAAGAGTTACCCCTTTGTCCGGGACCGACCTGGCTATTTATCTGAAGACATTGCAATCTTCACAGATCGAGTCGATAGAGTTGATCACTAATCCTTCCGCTAAATACGATGCAGCAGGGAATGCAGGCATCATTAATATCCGGTTAAAAAAGAATAAATCTCTTGGCACCAATGGTTCTGTAAATGCAGGATGGAATATCGGCACTTATGCTAAATACAATGGGGGCGCTTCACTGAATTACAGGAATAAAAAGATCAACATCTTTAGCAATTATAGTTTTAATTATGGACCAAATGCGCAAGCGATAAGCATTAATCGTACTGTTCTTGATAGCCTTTTTGACCAGCATGGAACTTTTCGCATGGTTGGCAAATCACATAATTTTAAAGCGGGCGTTGATTATTTTTTGGATAAAAAAAATACGCTGGGTGTGATTGTAAATGGTACGCTCTCTGACCCAACAATGAGTAACTATAGTCATACTATTATTTCCAATACCACCACGAATACTGTTAACCGCATTTTAATAGCCGACAACAGCAATAAAATGAAAAGGCATAATACAAACGTAAATCTTAACTACAGCTATAATGATCCGAAAGGGACCAGCTTAGTGGTAAATGCAGATCATGGTTATTATAACCTTGGTAGTGATCAGTACCAACCGAATTATTATTATGACCCAACAGGACAAATAAAATTGAGCAGTACTATTTATCACATGCTTTCTCCTGCAGAGATCAACATTAATTCTGTTAAGGCAGATTACGAACAGAATTTCAAGAAAGGTAAATTGGGTTTCGGAGGTAAAACTGCTTTTGTAAAAACTGATAATAATTTTCAGCGCTATAATGTAGATGGTTCTAATGAAGACCTGGATAAAGATCGCAGCAATCATTTTGTATATAAAGAAAACATCAATGCCGGCTATGTCAATTATAATCGTCAGTACAAAAAGTTCATGTTCCAGGCAGGTCTTCGTTTGGAGAATACGGTTTCAGAAGGTGTATCGAATGGATTAAAATTTGATGGAACCGGTTACTCACCAAGCATTTCATCATTCAAAAGATCTTACACTGACCTGTTTCCAAGTGCAGCCCTTACTTTCAACAAGAATCCAATGAAGCAGTGGAGCCTGAGTTACAGCCGTCGTATTGACCGGCCCGCTTACCAGGACCTGAATCCTTTTGAATTCAAATTGGATGAATATACTTTTCAGAAAGGGAATATCAATCTTCGCCCTCAATACACGAACAGCTTTGGAATTACACACACCTATAAATACAAGCTGAATATAAATCTTAATTACAGCCATGTAAAAGATATGTTCACGCAGTTGATAGATACAGCAGAAAAATCAAAAGCTTTCATATCAAAAAAGAACCTGGCAACACAGGATATAGCAAGTCTCACCATTAGTTATCCTTTTCAGTACAAATCGTACAGCTTGTTTACAAACATCAGCAGCAATTATTCAAAGTACCATGCTGATTTTGGCAATGGGCGCAAAGTGGATCTTAATGCATTTGGTTTTAATTTCTTTGCTCAGAACAGTTTGAAATTTGCCAAAACCTGGACAGCTGAAGTAAGCGGCTTCTATAATGCACCCACTATTTACCAGGGAAGTTTTAAAGGAAGATCTTTATACAGTGTTGATGCGGGTTTACAAAAACAAGTGTTTAAAGGAAAAGCTACTATCAAAACATCTGTGAGTGATGTGTTTCATACAATGAAATTCAGGGCTACCTCGGATTTTGCAGGGCAATCAACAAGATTTACTTCCCGCTGGGAAAGTCGCCAGTTCAAACTCAGCTTTAATTACAGGTTTGGAAATAACGGAGTAAAACCAGCAAGGCAGCGGTCAGGCGGTGCAGATGATGAATTAAAAAGAGTGCAACAAAGCAATGGAGTGGGAATAGGAAATAATTAGTATTAAGTATAGTCATGGGAAATTGGAAAATTGGCTGAAGCAAACAGGATTTTCCAATTTCCTTTTTTCGCAGAGCGAAGCGGCAAAATAGTATTGCCCTATCATACGGCATCAAATTTTGATTTTATATATTCACGGTAGAAAAAATGAGATTTAAAACCAGATATCGCTTTTGGCATGTTGTCCTCGTCGTCATAGGCGTTTGTATTTTGTTAGGCGGCCTTATCACGATCAGCTATGCATTGTACCCAAACGAGGCAGCAATGAAAGAGGTAAGTTCGGTCCCTGCACATGTTTATGCAATCAAGTACAGTTTTGGTTTCTTATTCATGGTCTTATTTTTTTATTTTGCAACCAATTATTATTATAATCTTCTTGCAGAAAAGAAAAAATTCATTTCCTTTCTCAAAGTATCAGTTATCATTTTACTGGCATGTTTTGCCTACCACACTCTTCTTTTTTATTTTTTACCCGAGGCGTTGCGAGCTAAATACCCCTCTCTCCTGGTAATGTTTTTTTCGATGGTGATAAATTTAAGTGTGTTTTTCGGTATCAGTTTCCTGATCGCTTATATTACTACACTACGTGAAGGACAAAAACAAAGAAAGATACTTGAAGCACAGAAGCTGCAGCTTGAAGTGGAAAAGTCAGAAGCAAATCTGAATTTCCTGAAGGCACAGATCAACCCGCATTTTTTACATAATACGCTGAATTTTTTATATGCCAAATCGATTCCTTATTCGCCAGAATTATCAGAAGGAATTCTCACCTTAAGTGATATTATGCGATATGCGCTGAGTGAAGGCAATGCGAGGAATGGCAAAGCGCCATTGAAGGAAGAAATAGAACATGTAAGAAATGTGATCAAAATAAACCAGCTTCGGTTCAGCAATAACCTGAATGTAAATTTTGAAGTAACAGGTGTTGTGACCGGGGCGATGATCATTCCATTTGTACTCATTACCCTTGTAGAAAATGCGTTCAAACATGGCGACCTGCAAAAAAAGGAATACCCGATCGATATCAAACTGAATGTTAATAGGGACAAACTTTCTTTTTATTGCCGTAATAAAAAGAAATCAGGGCCGAAAGAATTATCAACAGGCATTGGTTTGGAAAACATTAAAAAAAGGCTTGATCTTGCTTATGGTGATAAATATAAATTCAATGTGAAAGATGAAGCTGAATTTTATACTACTGAATTAATCATTGAACAGCTATGATGAATTGTATTATTGTGGATGATGAGCAGCATGCTATTGATGTGCTGGAGCACTATGTGAAACAAACGCCACATCTGCATCTTGAAGCAAGCTTTACCAATCCCATCGAAGCGCTGCAGCTATTGGGTCAGCAAAAGATCGACCTCGTTTTTCTTGACATACAAATGCCGGAGCTTTCGGGCATTGATCTTATCAAAGCAATCCAGGGCAAAAGCAAGGTGATATTGACAACTGCTTATAGCGAATTTGCATTGGAAGGATATGAACTGTACGTGGTGGATTATCTTTTAAAACCGATCAGGCTGCCCCGGTTTTTAACAGCCGTACAAAAAGCGGTGCAACAGATAAACCCGGTAAGGGAAACTTCACAGAAGGAAACTCCGGAAGATGATTACATTTTTGTAAAAACAGAATCAAAAGGAAAACTTCTTAAGATCAACCTGGCTGATATCGATTTTATTGAAAGCATGAAAAATTATGTGGCTATTCATCGTGGCGGGCAAAAAACACTGGTATATACAAGCATGAAAGAACTGGAAGAACGTCTGTCCAAAAAACAATTCATCCGCGTACACAAATCTTTTATCATTCCCATTTCCCGTATCACGGGCATCGAAGGAAACTTAGTACGGTTAAAAAATACAACCGCAGAAATACTGATCGGGGAAAACTATAAGGCCGAGCTGATGGAGATCATCAGGGGGAAGATGATCCAGTAGAATTGCAGGGACAGAACAAGATACCGAAACAGTCAGCAGTAAAAATAAAAAGAGCCGGGATAAAACACCCCGGCCAATGTAAAATTCATAACCCTATGGATTATCAAAAAGTGTTGATTAAAAAATTATTACTTATAACTGCGCCTGCCAGCAAAATTGTATGCCTCGTCAACACACTTTTTAATTTTACAATTTTTCATAAGGTTATATTCTGTTAAAAACCAAAACTACAAGGTTGATACAAATTGTGTGCTAATGGTTTTGTAGCTATTAAACCCACATTATTTCTGTAATTCGTTTATAAACATGGGGATATTTTTGCACGTTGTGACTTCAACGTGTCTACATTTTTCTATCGCTAATTGAAGAAATTCTTTGTGTTCTCACGGGTTTGTCTTTTTTATATCAATATAAAAGTCCCTAAAATCATTAACCGATGGTGTCCCGATCAGTCAACGGTGTATTGATCGTAGCGATTAAAAAACATTTCCAGTTCCTTTTGATTGAGCTTTACTTCACCATTTGCAATTTTTTCCAATTCGGTAAAAAAATTTTCCCGGTTCCTGAATCCGATAGAGATGATCTGCATCCTGCTATTGGGAAGGTTGGTGGCAAAACCATGCGGTTGAAATGGTGCCGCGATAATTGTATCACCCGGACCAAGTGTCTCTTCAGTTTGTGGAAGATGAAAAGTAAATTCTCCTTCAAGCACGGTGAATATCTCGGTCATAGCTTTATGAATATGCAAACCCGCTTTAGGACCGGCCTCCTTGTAATATCCTTCAAAAAAACAGATGTCTTCCTGTACAGTGTGCGATGAAAAATGAAAGAGGTATTCGCTTTTTGCTGTAACAGTCTTTATTTTTTCCCGTAACCGAATGATGGATGGGTTTTGTAATTCCATATTTATTAATTGAGCTCCAAAAATAACACGCTGTCGTATTTCTTAAACAGTTACCTTAATAATAAAAAATGAGCAGCGCTTTAAAAACCCGGGCTAACGTCAGACAAGCCGTGCCATTCTTCATGGTTAAAGACATAGGATCTTCTATAGAATTCTATGTGAACGGGCTTGGATTTTCAATGACCAGGAGTTGGATCGACCAGGGAAAACTAAAATGGTGCTGGCTTGAAATAGACGGCGCCGCCTTAATGCTGCAGGAATTCAATAAAGAAGCCGGGGAAACTGATTCGCCGGAAGGGAAAACTGGTGGAGGCGTAGAAATATATTTTATATGCGAAGATGCATTGGCAATTTATACACAAATAACGTTAAATGGCATTGTAGCTTCCGAGCCTTTTGTTGGAAACAATATGTGGGTTGTGCAGGTAAAAGATCCCGATGGCTATAAAATATCATTTGAAAGTCTTACAGACGTGCCGGAAGAAACAAAATATTCGCAGTGGAAAAAAACTGAATAGCTATTTGTAAACTGTAACCTGGAAAATTGTTTGGCAGTCGAGCCGCAGGCCAGCTAAAATAAACTTTATCCATTCACTCTTTTTTTTGCTTCTGCTGAACTGATGACCGGTATTATCTTAAAATCTACAATATCATTCCAGTTGCTGATCCATTCGTGCAGTTTATCCGTAGAGTCACTTTCCATTACCTGGTAACAAATAGTCATTTCTTCATTGATCCAGCTGTTGATATACTTCACTCCTTCCGGGAGCATTCTTCCTTTTTCATCAAAGCGCCGGTATAATTCTTTTATTTGTCCGGGATGAAAATGCTCTATGACCATGTACAGCATAAAGGTTGTTTAATAATGTAAGCTACGATTTTTGTAATCTCCGTTTCCCTGGAGCTGATGACAGCCTGCGGGCAGGCTTAGCCTATTATTTTGTTGTTCTTTATTGAGTCGAAAAAATGAAACATTCCTGACAACGTCAAAATGTTTATTCAATTTATTATAGTTGTTACCTGGTTAAATAATTTTCTTGCCAGGTTATAATCGTTATTGATACAAAATATCACTACAATTTTATCATCAGGATACCACATCACCCGGGTTTCAAAATCCGCCCTGCCTCCTCCTTTATAATAAAATCTTGTATTATGAGCAGTTTTACTTTTATTCCAACTGTATGTATCCTGCCCCGGTACATAATCATAAAACATTTTGGCAGTAAACTCATCAGGCATAAAGTTTTTGTTTTGATAGGCACTGATCCATTTATACAAGTCTTCTACGCTGGTAACAAGATTGCCAGGACCTCTTGCTGCCCATATATTCGCCTGTACAGGCATTGGCTCATGTTTATTATTATAACCCATGGCGAAAAGATTTTTATTGATTCGTTTTTCCCACGGGTATCCCGTGTTATCCATTTTTAACGGGATGAAAATATTTTCCCTGAGGAAATCTTCAAAAGAAATACCCGATGCAATTTCCACTACAGCGGCAAGCATTGAATATCCTGCATTGGAATACCTGTGTCTTTCTCCGGGTTTTGAATCGCTTTGCGCCGCTTTTATAGATTGGATGAATCCATCTCTGCTGTTATAATCCAGGCTTGCTTCTTCTTTTACCAGGCCGGATGTGTGGCAAAGCAACTGGTGAATAGTAATGCTGTCCCGAATGTCATTAAAGCGGCCGATATAGTTAGATAAATAATCGTTTAGATGCAAAAGCCCTTTTTTCTCAGAAAGTAAAACTGCATAAGTAGTAAACTGTTTACCAAATGATGCCACATTAAAAAGTGTTGCGGGGCCATTTATTGATTTGGTTTGATTGTTTGAATAGCCATATCCCTTTTTTAATACTACAGTATTTTCTTTTGCCACCAACACTGATCCCGCAAAACCGCTGTCAATATAACTGATAAAAAGCTTGTCGAACCGGGAAGAAAGATCGGATTGGGCAACGGCACGATGGCTAGGAAATAAAAGCAGGGCTAATACGAGGACCAATAACGCTTTCATGATTTGCTTAGATGAATCTCTGAATTATTATCGTTGATAGCGAAGCATTCGCTGCTCCATTACACATATAAAGTTACCGGCCCATTATTAATTATTCTTTTTTAGCATAAAATAAAAAAAACCGGTTATTAAAAGCTATCCTGTCCCATAACTATCGGGATGCCGCTGTAATCTTTTGTTGATTTCAATGTCTGCTTATCTTGAGACAGTTGCAAGGGTTGATACCTTCCCGTCAAGCCCTATTTTCCGAACCCGCGGTATCCACGCATTGCGGACCTCGAGATTTTCACTGGTTACGTCATGCCATTCGAGGACAAACACTTCACCATGAAATATGGCAACACCGGTCGGTGTCCACGGGCCCGTTGCCTGCAGAATCGTAGTTATTTTACCTTGAGGAGTTATTTTAAGAATGCTACGGCTTCCTGTTGCAGCAACATAAAGAGTACCTGTTGAATCAACAGCCAATCCACGACAATAGGAAGGCGCTGTTTCCAATGGCGAATCGTTGCTATCTTTTCCAACAAAGGTTGCAATGATGGATACTGTCCCCTCCATTGTGATCTTCCGGATCGTATTGGCGTTTGCATTGCTGCTCTCCGTAATATAAAGAGAGCCGTCAGCGCCGGCAGTTATACCATTGATGAACTCAAATATTTTGTTGTTTGCAACTACTGATTCTTTTCCATCCGGTGTTCTCCTGATAATTTTTCCGGAACCTGCTCGGGTATTAGCATAATATATGTTTCCATCCTTATTAACAACAAGCGGGAAATCGGAACACATAATAAGGTCGGGTTTATCGCCTTTAGATGTGACTCTTTCAAAATATTCGCCAAAACTTTTCTGTGATCCTCCGAAGGATCCGGTCGCATCAATAGTCATCCAATGAAACTTCGAGGC
>Ga0070698_100004354_pt1 | contig 15565 bp, 12 predicted proteins | sample KBSK1502metaG_FD_65477 | JGI IMG/M metagenome (GOLD analysis project Ga0070698, IMG submission 65477) | Corn, switchgrass and miscanthus rhizosphere microbial communities from Kellogg Biological Station, Michigan, USA - KBS K1-50-2 metaG | ecosystem: Host-associated > Plants > Roots >...
AAAAAATTTTTGGAAAGGCTAAATGTACTATTTTTAAAAACACATTTACCTTCACTGTTCACTAATTTATTTTATATCAAATCACAAACAACTGTTTGAAATATGGAAAACAGGAAACTCAGAATGGCAATGATCGGCGGTGGCAAGGATGCTTTTATCGGCGCCATTCATCGATTTGCGTTTAATATGGATGCACAAGTTGAACTTGTTGCCGGCGCATTAAGTATTAATCCTGAAATTGCGGTTGACTCAGGAAAAAGTTTATTTCTTGATGAATCCCGCATTTACACCGATTATAAAGTGATGCTGGAAAAAGAAGCAGCAATGCCAAAAGATAAACGAATTGATTTTGTCAGCATTGTTACACCCAACTTTGTTCATTTTGATCCGGCAATGATGGCTCTTGATAAAGGTTTTCATGTAGTCATTGAAAAACCAATTACTTTTTCTTTGGAGCAGGCAAAACAATTAAAAGAAAAAGTAACACAAACAGGATTGACCCTTTTACTTACACATACCTATACCGGTTACCCAATGATCAAACAGGCAAAACAAATGCTGAAGAACGGTATGCTTGGTAAAATAAGAAAAGTATATGTTGAATATCCGCAAGGATGGCTTAGTACATTAAAAGAAAGTGAAGGAAATGCACAAGCTTCATGGCGTACAGATCCAAAACGCAGCGGTATTGCCGGCGCAATGGGAGATATCGGAACACATGCTTTTAATATGGCAGAATATGTCACTGGTTTACAGGCTACGCATTTATGTGCCAACCTGAATATTGTAGTTGAAGGAAGAATGCTTGATGATGATGGCGCTGCTTTTATAAAGTTTAATAACGGAGCAACGGGTGTATTGATGGCAACTCAAATTGCTGCTGGCGAAGAGAATTGTATCAAGATAAGAGTGTATGGTGAAAAGGGCGGACTCGAATGGAAACAGGAAGATGCCAATACTTTATTAGTCAAATGGCTTGATAAACCTGCTGAAATTTATCGTGCCGGTACAGGTTATGTAAGTTCCTATGCTTCGCATAATTCAAGAACACCGGCCGGTCATCCGGAAGGGTATCTTGAAGCGTTTGCCAATTTGTATAGAAACTTTTCTTTGACAGTTCGAGCAAAGATGAATAATGAAAAACCCAAAGATGAATGGCTTGATTTTCCAGGCGTAGATGAAGGAATAAGAGGAATGGCATTTATTGAAAATGTAGTTGCATCTGGTAAGTCTGATCAAAAGTGGATGGAGTTTAAGGTTTAATTAATAATGAATAATTAATAATTTTTTATAGATGAAGACAATTAAAGGCCCCGCAATTTTTCTTGCACAGTTCATGGGTGATAAGCCGCCATTTGATAATATGAAATCAATATGCCAGTGGGCAAGGAGTCTTGGCTTTGTCGGTGTACAAATTCCTACATGGGATCCGCGTTGTATTGATCTGCAAAAAGCAGCAGAAAGTAAAACGTATGCTGATGAATTGAAAGGAATGGTTAATGACGCAGGATTAGATATCACTGAATTATCAACACACTTACAAGGGCAGTTAGTTGCTGTGCACCCAGCTTATGATGACCTGTTTGATGGCTTTGCACCAGACAGCGTCAAGAAAAATCCAAAAGCAAGAACCGAATGGGCTGTTCAACAATTAAAATATGCAGCCAAAGCCTCACAGAATTTAGGGTTAAATGCACATGCAACATTTAGCGGCGCATTATTATGGCCAACAATTTATCCATGGCCGCAACGTCCTGCAGGTTTGGTTGAATCCGGGTTTAAAGAATTAGCAAATCGCTGGCTTCCGATCTTAAATTATTTTGATGAATGTGGTATAGATGTTTGTTATGAAATTCATCCGGGAGAGGATCTGCATGATGGCATTACTTATGAAATGTTTTTAAAAAATGTAAAAAATCATAACAGGGCCTGCCTGCTTTATGATCCTTCACATTTTGTTTTGCAATGCCTCGATTACAAATCATATATCGATATTTATCATGAACGAATTAAAATGTTTCATGTAAAAGATGCAGAGTTTAATCCAACCGGTAAACAAGGTGTTTATGGTGGTTACCAGGGTTGGATCGATCGTGCAGGTCGTTTTCGTTCTTTAGGTGATGGGCAAGTTGATTTCAAAACGATCTTTAGCAAACTAACTCAATATGATTATAGCGGATGGGCAGTGATGGAGTGGGAATGTTGTATTAAACATCCTGAAGATGGGGCAAGGGAAGGAGCTCATTTTATTAAAAAGAATATTATTCGTGTTACAGAAAAAGCATTTGATGATTTTGCCGGTCAGTCAAGTGATGAAAAATTTAACCGGAGAGTTTTAGGATTAGAATAATAAATACCTTTACCAACCTTTAAAAAAACTAACAATATGAAAAAAACAATTTTTATGATTACAATGCTTGCTGTGTTTGCTGCTTGCGGTGGTGGCGGAGCCAAGGAAGAAAAATCTAAAGTGGTTGATATTACTGAAAATCCTGATTACATAAAAGGAGTTGAAATTGTGTCAAAAAGCGATTGCTTCACCTGTCATAAAATTGATGAGAAAAATATTGGTCCTGCATGGAGAGATGTAGCGGCTAGATATGCTGACTCTGCTAATGCAGTAACTTATCTTGCACATAAAATAATTAATGGCGGCGCGGGTGTTTGGGGGCAAGTGCCAATGGCTGCGCATCCAACATTTACACAAGAAGAAGCTGAAACAGTAGCAAAGTATGTATTGTTATTAAAAAAATAATTCTAATGAAACAAATTTTGATTTTTGCTTTGGCAATATCTTTTATTGCCTGTAATGACAATTCTTCTGAGAAAAAAGAAGAAGAGACAAAGATTGAACCTGTGACAAATCCTTTACTTACTCCTGAAGAACAAAAAGATGGTTGGCAATTATTATTTGATGGAACGTCAATAGCCGGATGGCATAACTATGGCGGAGGCCAGGTTGGTAATGCATGGAAAGTTGAAGAGGGTACTCTTAAATTTGCCGGCGCAGAAAAAAAAGATACTATAGGACAAGATATAATTACTGATGAAGAGTATGAAAACTTCGATTTCAAACTTGAGTGGAAGATCGATACAGCTGGAAATAGCGGCATCATGTTTTATGTGCATGAAGATTCTGCCCATCGTAGACCATACTGGACGGGTCCTGAAATGCAAATACTCGATAATGAAAGACATGATGATAGAAAATATCCTAAACACCGTGCCGGTGATTTGTATGATCTTATCAGTTGCAGTAAAGAAACAGTTAAACCAGCTTTGGAATGGAACCAGATAGAAATAAAAAGTGTGAATGGCAAACTTGATTTTTATTTAAATGGTGAGAATGTCGTTTCAACAACTATGTGGGATGATAATTGGAAAAAAATGATAGCCGCTAGTAAATTCAAACAATGGCCGGGCTTTGGAACTTTTAAAAAAGGAAGAATATGTTTGCAGGACCATGACGCCACAGTTTGGTTCCGAAATATTAAAATAAAAAAATTGTAGATAAAACTCAATGAAATAAAAGCCCCGCCATCCGGCGGGGCTTTTTGCTTATAAAAGCAATTTTTTGAAAATCCGTTTATTGTTTATAGCTTTTACATTCAAACCAAACCAAGTAATATGAATACAGCAGTCTTTTCACACCTCAACTGGTGGGCAATTTTAGTTGCTGCTCTTGCTTATTTTATACTCGGCGCCATATGGTACTCAAAAGCACTATTCGGAACCAAATGGGCTCAGCTTGTAAAACTAGATATGAATAACCCTGACCTGAAAAAGGGAATGGGCAAAATGATGACCTCTACATTCATACTTATTATTATTGTTTGCTTTGGACTTTCACTGATCATTCACATGGTCAATTTTGACGACAATTATTTGTATGGAATAAAACTTGGATTGCTTACAGGTTTTGCCTTTGCTACTACAGCAGTTAGCATTAACTATGTTTACGAAAACAAACCTGCAAATTTATACCTGATCAATAGCGGTTATCATGTATTAGGTCATGTACTTGCCGCCATCATTCTTGTTTTGTGGAGGTAGGAAATTAATTGCTGTATTGCTGCATTGTTAAATTGTTATTCTTCCCAAACCATTGAACAATTTAACCATTTAACAATTCAACCATTCACTAATCCAGTTTCGTAATTTTTAAAGTATTGGTTGGCAAATGAAGATGAACAGGAGTGCTTCCGGTACTAACAGCCACATCACCGCTTTTTAAAAACCCTCTTTCTTTAAGGATCTCAATTTGATCAAAGATGATATCATCAAGACTTTCTTCTTCATCATAAAAGAATGCCCGTACTCCCCAGCTAAGACTAAGTTGATTTACAAGAGTTCTTTCTTTTGTAAAAATAAATAACGGTGCTTTAGGACGATAACTGCTAAGCATAAATGCAGTATATCCACTTTGTGTCATCCCGATCAATGCCTGTGCTTCCACATCTTTTGCAAGCTTGCATGCATTGTAGCAGATCGCATCACTCAAAAAAGATGGTGAATGCGGTTGCGGGATCAATTCATCTTCGAGGCTATAGCGATAATCAGTACTTTCTACTTCTTCAATAATTTTTTTCATCGTTTGCACAACCAAAGTAGGATGCGCCCCGGTAGCAGTTTCACCACTTAGCATTACAGCATCGGCTCCCTCTAACACTGCATTGGCAACATCGGTTATTTCACTGCGGTTAGGTTTGGTTCTTTCGATCATGCTTTCCATCATTTGTGTAGCCACGATCACCGGCTTTGCACGATGGATACATTTTTTAATGATCTGCTTTTGTATCAAAGGAACTTTTTCAATCGGCAATTCTACACCAAGATCACCACGGGCAACCATGATACCGTCTGATTCTACAATGATATCGCGGATATTCTCAATTGCCTCAGGCTTTTCAATTTTTGCAATGATCTTTGTTTTGCTTTTCTTTTCTTCCAGTCTGTTACGAAGAATGATCAGGTCTTTTACATTCCTTACAAATGAAAGTGCCACCCAATCTAATTTTTGTTCTATAACAAAATCAAGATCTGTCAGGTCTTTATCTGTCAATGCCGGCAATGTAATTTTCGTATCGGGCAGATTGATGCCTTTCTTTGAAGAAAGAATACCGCCAAGAGTAACTACTACTTTTACATCATTGTTTTTTTCAATACCAAGCACTCTTACTTCCAGTTTACCATCATCGATCATGATCGTATTCCCAATTTTCACATCACTATGAAGATCGGGATAGGATACATAGATCTTTTCCTTGGTGCCAATCACTTTTTCATTGGTGAAGGTGAGAATATCACCTTCAACCACATCAATTGCTCCATTTTCAATTTCACCAACTCTTAGTTTGGGTCCCTGCAGATCTCCAAGGATAGCAATGTTGTAAGGTTCTTTTTTATTTATCTGTCGGATATGTTCAATAATTTTTCCTTTGTCTTCATGTGAGCCATGAGAAAAATTCAAACGAAACACATTCACTCCTGCTCTTACAAGATCCAGTAATTTGTCGTATGTATCGCAGGCCGGGCCAACGGTGGCTACGATCTTTGTGCGATGATTCGTATGCTGAACACCGGCCTCCTTGTTCATTGATTTCTGAAAATACTTTTCTACTTTTTTGCTCATGAGTTTTTTTGTTTCTATATTTCTTGTTTCAAGATTTTCTATCCTTAAATTTTAATCCTTTTTGATCACTTGTATTTAAATACTTTATAAAATTTGCAATGTGTGATGCAAGATTTTTATACTCTTCGTTGAGTTCATTCAATTCTGATTCATTCCAATAATCACTTTCAAATCCTCGAAATAACTGCGATCTAACTTCGCCAGTTGAACCTTTTGAATAACTTAATGCATTCACAAATTCAAGCCTACTGTCTCTTTCAAATCCTTCTGCGATATTATCCATTACCGAACCTGCAGCTTCTTTCAAATTATTTTTAAACCGGAAATCTTTTGCAACTTCTTCTCTTTTTATTAGGCCGAGTACTTTTTTATATAATCTTCTCGCTTCTTTCCAAATTTCAAGTTCTTCAAAAGATTTTATGGTGGCCATTAATTTAGAAATTTAGAAATAAGAAACCCCAAACTAACTCGCTAATATCTTTACGATCTTCAGCCACTCTTCACTGATCTTCGCTTTATTTTTTACTGCATTTTCAAGTGGTATGTAATGCATTTTGTTATTCATAATTCCTACGAATACATTATATCTTCCTTCCAATAAACTTTCTACGGCATGATAGCCCATACGGCTGGCGATCAACCTGTCAAGACAAGAAGGAGAACCTCCTCTTTGTATGTGCCCAAGTATACAAACCCTTATTTCTGCAAGTGGCAATTTTTCTTTCAGGATTTTATGAACTTCATTAGCCCCGCCAAATTCATCACCTTCTGCAACAACTATCAGGTTCACTAATTTTTTTCTTCTTTCTTTTTCCTGCAAAGAGGATACAATATCATTGATATCTGTTTTTCTTTCAGGTATCAAAATATTTTCAGCACCGGTGGCAATACCGCTATGCAAAGCAATATACCCGGCATCACGACCCATTACTTCAATTATAAAAATGCGGTCATGTGCATCCATTGTATCTCTTACTTTATCGATCGCTTCTACCGCTGTGTTTACTGCCGTGTCAAAACCGATCGTAAAATCTGTTCCATAGATATCTTTATCAATGGTACCGGCGATGCCGATGCAAGGCATGTCAAATTCCTGGCTGAATTTTACAGCGCCGCGGAAAGATCCATCTCCGCCAATTATTATAACACCATTAATACCGCGATCTTTTAAATTTTCGTAAGCTTTTTTTCTTCCTTCATATTCAAAAAATTCTTTGCACCGGGCCGTTTTTAAGATCGTGCCACCACGCTGAATAATGTTTGCAACAGATCTGTTTTCCATTTTAATAATATCATCATCGATCATTCCCTGGTAACCACGCATAATACCATATACTTCCAGACCATGATAGATACCTGTTCTTACAACAGCCCGAATAGCTGCATTCATACCGGGTGCATCGCCACCAGAAGTAAGTACTCCAATTTTTGTTACTTTATTTCCCATATAAGTTTTAAAGGTTAAGCGAAAAAACAAACAACTGTTTGAATTTTATTAGGTTAACCGGCCGCCAAAAATAATGTTTTGTTTTTTCATCGTGTTTTTTTCACACAGGGCACTTATCACCCACGTTTACCCCTTGTCAGTAAATCGATTTTTACGATCGGTTATCCCTAATTTTATTTACTAAAAAGGATAAAGAACACTTTGATTTTGCAGACCATCATTTTTTGAAAAATAGAAATACTCATTCTTTCTTGATGCTGATATTTATTCATTTATTTTTTATAACATGAAGCTGACGCCAAAATTTGAATGAGTGAATTTCCAGGAAGCAAAAAAACTTTTTGATGTAATTGTTACATATTTCTTCACAAGTTACCGCCTTCGCCGGCGGTAATTTATTTTTGTAAATACATGGCAAAGAAAATTATCATAGCAATAGATGGATGGAGCAGTTGTGGTAAAAGCACTTTAGCAAAAGAGCTTGCAAAAAAATTAGGTTATTTATATGTTGACAGCGGCGCCATGTATCGGGCCATTACACTTTATTTTTTACGAAATCATATTGACTGGACAGATAAGAATGAAGTAAAAAAGGCTTTAAAAGAGATCTCTCTTGAATTTATATACAATGAAAAAAGCGAGCAAAGCGAAATGCATTTGAATGAAGAAAACGTCGAGTATGTGATCCGTGATCTCGTAGTAGCCGAAAAAGTGAGTGATGTGGCTGCAATAAAAGAAGTAAGAAAATTTGCAGTGGAGCAACAGCAGCTCATGGGCAAAAAGAAAGGAATTATTATGGATGGCCGTGATATTGGCACCGTGGTTTTTCCCAGGGCCGAACTAAAGATCTTTCTTACTGCAGATAATGCAGTAAGAGTAGAAAGGAGATTTAAAGAGCTTTTTGAAAAAAATCCAAACATTACTATTGAAGAAATAAAAGCAAATCTTGAAATGCGGGATTATATCGATAGTAATCGCCAGGAGAGCCCACTTCGGAAAGCCGATGATGCGATTTTATTGGATAATACCAACCTGACAGCTGATGAGACCATTCAGAAAGTGGAAAAGATTGCAAAGCGGATCATTACTTCCTGATTTTTTAAAACAGGTTTTTTATTTTTTGATCGTTGGGTTCCAGGCTTTTAATGCCAAATCAGGAATATATTTTTAAAGAAAAGTGGCTAGGGTATTTGTATTTCTGAAAACTCTTTCTATTTTAGCGACTCGATTGAGTAAGTCAATCTCTCCAAAATTCCCTTTCTCCTGTGCTAAAAAGCCGTTGGTTAAAAAAAATCCATTTTCGTTTGAACTCTATTGTGTAGCTGCAATGTTTATTGCTTTTTTGCAATATTCATTATAGTACAAAGCATTTTCCAATTCTTCTGAAGTATCAAGAATGATCCTCTATTGTATTGAAGCTAACTTAAGCTAAGTCCCTTCCTATTCTGAATGCCAAGGTTTCCAACCTCCTGATGAATCACCACTAACAAGTGGATGAATTAAATCATCATATACGCTGCTCCGAAAAAATAAAGCCGAAGAGCAGCATTCGTTAACTGTAAAAACTATTTATTAAAAACGTCCCGTTACAAACGGAACAAAAAACCTTGAAGCATGAAAAAGATTTTACTTTCATTAATGTTAATCTGTGCTTTCGCGATAGTGAGAGCGCAAACATCATCGACCTGTGGGTCTGGACTCATTTATCATTGGACCGATGCAACCGCTAATACAGCTACAGGAGAGCAGGGTGCAATTACAGCACCAATTGTAATTAACGGTACGTCTGCAGACTGGGAACAGTATATTACTGGACCTTTTGGCTACGCAGCTTTGCCAGCTGACGGGTATGAGCCCAATCCTTATACCAGTCCAATTGCTCCTGCGAATGTTCAGGTAGATGGTTTGAGAAATGCAATTGGCAGCGATTATGATAGAGACGTACCTGGTCAGGATCACCGTGATCTGCGCTACTTTGCTTTTACGTACGATCAGAAAAACATTTATTTCATTTTCAGAAGACCAAAGAATAATACTGCCCAGGTATCATTGTATTATTTTATCGATATAGATGTCGACGGGTATATGGCCCAAGGCGAACCGGTAATAAAAGTCACTTTTAATAATAGTGGTTCGTCTATAGAAATGGGTTTTTACCATCCTGTTGATTTTAATGCGACTGCCCCTGGCTCATACGATGCCATTAAAGGAAACTTAATGTCAACGCCTGCGGGTGTTAGCAGAGCGAAAAATGTTCCAAACACTTCTGAATGGTCTCCGGGTGCTGCTGATGGTTGGAATATGCCCGGTGATTTTATTTCTTTCGGAAATGGTGTAACTCTTCCGGCATTGGCATCAGGTGAAGTTTTTGATTCTAAAACACTTGTTGATACTTATCCAAGTGGAACTGAATCAGGATATGGAGTTGAGTTTGCCGTTCCATGGCAATATTTGAGAAAGTATAATGCACAAGGTCCATTAGCTTTACCTGTTCCTTTGAATTATCATAATATTTTTACATGGCACGTTTCATTGGGTAGTGGTAATAGTGGTATAAGCGGAGCTGAAGATAATGCAGGCGGATGTTGTTCAGGTCTTGCTGTATCAGGTGCCCCTGATGTGACTTCTAGCGCAGTATTTGCAGCTCAGTCCCCATATGTATATAGAGTAAGTATTACTTATACAGAGCACAGGAATTTAAACACTAAGATTATAACTGGTAGTATTGATGTTGTTAATCCTGTAGATGGCGACGGTAATCCTTTAGCTCCGTCGGCTGTCCAGGCATGGCAACTGACCGGCACGGTAGATGCGGATTGTAATCCTGCGACTGCTGGAGCAACCACACCCTTTACTTGGATTAGCACGACCCTTCAGGGTACAGATGTGCATTATTTATTTGGTCCTTCTAACATTGCAAATGCAGCGGTAATTGCTACAGCAAGCTCAACAGGATGTTATTATGTGGATATAAATACCATTAATGGTGGATTGCCTCCTCTTAAAGTGACGACTGTTATTTATGCTTTCACAACTGAATTTGATATTCAGTCAAACTCATGTAACACTATACAGGGTGGCGGTTCTACAGGTAGTCTTGAGGTTTTACCGGTTAAATTCATTTCCTTCAATGCGGCAAGAAACGGTCAAAACGTAAATCTTACATGGCAAACTGCAACTGAACAAAATAATACTGGTTTTGAAGTACAAAGATTTACAGGTGTTGGCGGCTGGCAAAATGTAGGTTTTGTTTCTACACAGGCTGTAAATGGTAACAGCAGCACAGCTCTTAATTATCAATTTACTGATATAAACGCAACAAAAGGGATCACTCAATACAGACTGAAACAAGTTGACAGGGACAATCGTTCTGCATATAGTGTTATCCGTTCAGTTCGCGGCGATGGTCAAAAAGGTAAAACAATTATTTACCCTAACCCAAGCAGCGATGGTAAAGTGAGTATCGTGTTTGATGATGCAAGTGGTATCCGTGATATTTCACTGATGGATATGAGTGGCCGTGTTATTAAGCAGATGAGAGGCGTAACAAATAATAATATTACGATCGATAACCTGAGCGCAGGTTTCTATACAGTTCGAATAATGAACAATGAAACAGGTGAGCAGACAGTAGAGAAATTCGTAGTAAACAAGCGTTAAAGCTCAAGGTTTTAACCAACGGCGGGGGCGGCTTTCGTGCCGCCCCTTTTTTATATAAAAAATTTTTTTTGCCAGTTATAATTTTTAGTAACTTGTATGTTCTAATTTTACATCTCTCCACTCTCCATTGAAAGAAACCAAAGATTGGCTCTACTCCATCAAAAAAATTCTGATTAGTAACTTCTGTAGCCGTAACCTATGATAGGTATTACTCCAACGCCTATCAAGAACTTTTTCCTGAAAAGCCAAACGGCATTTGATCTTCAAGATTTGATTTAATTAACTCTTCAGCCTGGATTTGTTCACATCTGAATCCCTGGTAAATCATTTTTTTTAATTATTAAAACCTTGAAGTATGAAAAAGATCTTACTTTCAATTTTAACGCTATTTGCATTATTTGCTGCTAACAATGTAAAAGCGCAATGCGATCTCCAATTTGCTAACCTTGTAATTACACCGCAAGGAGCACCGGTGGACCTTGGTGGAGGTAAATGTGAATACACATTCGACGCCTCCTTTGATATCGTCACCAATTCAGGATTCAAATACCTGTTCTTTCATACATGGAAGAAGGTTGATTATCCAAGTCCTGCTATTTTCGACTGTGGTAATTCCAATGCCCAGAATCCCGGGACAAGTGCTCAATTAGGAACAGCATTAGATCAGCCTAATAAGTCCTTTTTGGATATTGGATTTATTAATCTTAATACTCTGACATTTGCTGCTAATACTCCTGTTGATGTAACATCATTTTTTGCGACCAGTTACCCGCATGATAATTCAGTGGAATTGACGGAACCTTCAAATTCACCAGGCCTTAATGCAGTTGTTACAAGAAAAGGTTCAACAGATACGCTGCATTTTGATGTTACCAATATCAGGATCGTTGTAAATGGGGGATGTGGTACTATCATTAGTCCTTTGACGGATATTTGGGGTTCTAATTCGAATGCTCCTGATCCGAAAGCACAATGTTATATCTGCGGATTGTCGCAAACATTTAATGATCCGGTAATTAGTCTTGTGAAACTTTGCGCAACCTCTCCTTTCAAGTATGATATTGGACTAGAAACTGCCAGCCCAACTGATATTCATGTTGTTTACAGGTTGTATGCGCATGATCCGACCTTACTTACCGACCCCGATCCAAGTACAGATCCTTTATTATTTACATCGGATACTATAATATTCAAAAATAGCACACCTTATAATCCTCCACCCATGGATCTGCCATTCCCCTATTGTTGTATTGATCCATGGGCGCAATGGGATATTTATGTAACAGTTGCCGGAAGGGAATTTTCAAATTTTTTGAAAAGCCAGTTAGCATCATCTGCATGTGCAACTTTGCCTGTCAATCTGAAATCATTTACTGCAGTAAGAAATAATTCTTATGTAAACCTGAAATGGGAAACTGCACAGGAGGAAAACAGTAAAGGTTTTGATGTACAGCGCTTGATTGCAGGTGGAGGTTGGCAAGTAATTGACTTTGTTGCAACCAAGGCTATTAATGGAAACAGCAGTTCTCCACTTAGCTATGAGTTTACTGATGTTAATAATGCGAAGGGCATCACACAATACAGGTTGAGGCAATTGGATATAAATGGTAAACAATCATACAGTGTTATTCGTTCAGTTCGTGGTGACGGACAAAAAGGAAAAACAATAATTTATCCTAATCCAAGTAATGATGGTAAGGTAAATGTTGTGTTTGAAGATAAAGACGCAAGTCGTGATGTATCATTGATGGACATGAATGGCCGGATAATTAAACAATGGAAAAATGTAATGGGTAACACGTTGCAAATTGAAAACCTTGTTACCGGTTTTTATACACTGCGCATCATTAATTCAGAAACAGGTGCACAGGTTGTTGAAAAGATCGTCGTGAAAAATCGTTAAAGCTTCAAGGTTTTAACCAACGGCGGGGGCGGTTTTCGTGCCGCCCCTTTTTATTTGTCCAAGTTGAAACAAAAGAATATTTGAATAGGAAATTTACTGCTTACTTCTTAGAATATTTTTTGAACATACAATGTATATGTTTAAAAAATTCCCCACTTTTTAAAATCATCATTATTGATTTCTCCACAGTTTAAGGCTTGAATTTCACAAATTGATTTATTTACACCAGGAATGGCATTAGAAAAATAATGGATAGGTTTTTGTAATCCTAGGATTTGGACGGTTTATTTTTTAATGCTTATACAGCTGTCTTCAATGTCCTTTTAACCATTATACATATTTATTCATTTAAAACTTTGTACCATGAAAAAGTTTTTACTCTTTCTTTTTCTTCTTGGCGGAGCTATGTTTTCATTTCATCGTGCTAATGCACAGTGTGATATTGGATTTACGAACCTGGCAACTTCAGAGTCACAACAGCCGGTTCCCTTAGGACCTAATCAATGTCAATACACATTTAATGCATCGTTTGACATTATTAGCAATTCAGGATTTAAGTATCTTTTTTTTCATTCCTGGTTGTTGGCTGATTATCCAAATCCTGCCATATTTGATTGCAGTGGCAATACTCCTGCGGTTAACCCAGGTACCAGCCTCCAATTAGGAACAGGGGTTAGCGAGCCTGGAAAATCTTTTATAGATATCGGTTTTATAAACCTGAGCTCAATAAATTTTCCGGCAGATGTAGCTGTAGATGTTACAGCCAACTTTGCTACAACCTATCCTCATGATCCAAGTGTAGTGTTAACAATGCCTTCTAATTCACCAGGCATGACAGCAACGGTTACAAGACGTGATAATTCAGATACTTTACATTTTGAGGTTACTAACATCACCATAGTGCTTAATACTCCATGCGGCACGCCGGTAATAACCAAAACAGATATATGGGGATCGAATCAGAATGCACCTGATCCCAAGGCCCAATGTTATTTATGTGGAATAGGTCAATCATTTGGCGAACCTATTATTGCTCTTCAAAAATTGTGCGGTCCAATCCTTCAATACTCTGTTGGTCTTACCTCAACAAGTCCGGTGGACATACATGTCGTATATAAAGTATATGCTGACGATTTGGATGGAGCAAGGGAACCAGGTGGTGATGATCCGCTTTTATTTACTTCGGGAACCATTACATTGAATTCTTCCACTCCATATTCATCTGGTGCTATTGATTTGCCAGCGCCTTATTGCTGTACTGAACCATTTTCACAATGGGGACTATTTGTCGAGGTTACAGGAGAAGAGTTTTCAAATACATTAGTGACCCCGGTTGTAGAGGCGCTGTGTTCTGCGTTGCCTGTTACTTTACGATCATTTACTGCTACCCGAAATAACTCTAATGTTCTACTAAAATGGGAAACAGCAACTGAAGAAAACAGCAAGGGTTTCTATATTGAAAGAAGTCTTGGAAATAAATGGGAAATTCTGGGTTTTGTTGATACCAAAGCGATAAATGGAACCAGCAACTCACAACTTATTTATGACCATATTGATATGAATAATAATCACAGAGGAATCACACAATATAGGTTAAGGCAAATTGATATCGACGGTAAGCAGGCATTTAGCCCGATTCGCGCCGTTCGCAGCAAAGATCAAAAAGGAAAGACGATCGTTTATCCAAATCCAAGTACGGATGGTAAAGTGAATGTAGTATTTAATGATGTGAACACAATTCGTGATGTATCACTGTCTGACTTGAATGGTCGTATTATTAAACAATGGAGAGGAGTGATCAACAACATCCAGATAAATGATCTTTCAGCCGGCTTTTACACTATCCGGATAATTGATACCGAAACCGGAGAACAAATGGTGGAAAAAATAGTTGTGAAAAAGCGTTAAGACTACAAGGTTTAAACCAACGGCGGGGGTGGCAATCATGTCACCCCTTTTTTATATGGGTTTATATATCTGCAAGGAGATGATAAAAAAACCAATGCACTGGTTTATTTTTATCAAAAATAACAAGTGATCAGGCAATGGACATTTAAACTTCTTCAACCCTTTGTTGTTTTATTGGTGCTCATTTTCATTGGTATCATGGGTTATATTATCATCGAGGGATATTCTTTCCTTGAAGGTTTATACATGACAACTATTGCCATCACTACTGCCGGTTTTAACGAGGTAAGGCCATTGAGCAATGAGGGTAGAATGTTTACTATTTTTTTGCTGCTTACAAGTTGGGCAACATTTGCATGGGCCGTTGCACGCATCACACAATTTGTTGTTACCGGCGAGATCAACAAATACTTTAAAACCAGGAAAATCATGAAAGCATTAAGTGAATTAAATCATCATGTCATTCTTTGTGGGTTTGGAAGAAATGGCCAGCAGGCAGCAAGAACATTGAAGAATCATAATATGCCTTTTGTAGTTATTGAAAAAGAAGAAGAGCGATTGGAAATGGTATTGCCAGATTTTCCTGAACTGATCTACCTCGTTGGTGATGGTACTGATGATGACCTGTTGATCGAAGCCGGTATTGGAAAAGCAGTTGCGCTGATCACTGCATTACCTGATGATGCCGATAACGTTTTTATAGTTCTTTCTGCAAGGGCTCTCAATCAAAAGTTACAGATCATTAGCAGGGCATCGGTAGAAAGTGCATTTCCAAAACTAAAAAAAGCTGGTGCAGATAATGTGATCATGCCAGACAAGATCGGTGGTTCACACATGGCAACACTTGTATCAAAGCCTGATGTTATAGAATTCATGGATTTTCTTACAAGTGAAGATGCAGAATCAGTAAATATGGATTCAGTTCCTTATGAAATTCTACCTCCGGAAATAAAAGATAAATCATTGAAAGTGGTTATGGAATGGAATAAAACAGGTGTAAGTTGTTTAGGAATAA
>Ga0070698_100004356_pt1 | contig 15558 bp, 13 predicted proteins | sample KBSK1502metaG_FD_65477 | JGI IMG/M metagenome (GOLD analysis project Ga0070698, IMG submission 65477) | Corn, switchgrass and miscanthus rhizosphere microbial communities from Kellogg Biological Station, Michigan, USA - KBS K1-50-2 metaG | ecosystem: Host-associated > Plants > Roots >...
CCTGCGCGCCGGCCACGGCGGTCACTGGGTGGATCGTGTCTTGGCTGCCCTCGATCCGGCGACCTTGCTCGCGCTCGCGGCGGTGGCGGTGGTGGCGTTCGCGGGCCTGCGGGCTCTGGCCGCTTACTACAACACCGTCGGCCTCGCGCTCGCCGGCAACCGGGTGCTGACCGCCGTGCGCAATGAGCTGTACGCCCAGCTGCAGCGCCTGTCCCTCTCGTTTCACACTCGGGCCCGCATCGGCGATCTCATCGTGCGCGTGACGGGGGACGTGGGGTTCCTGCAGGACGTGGTGGTCACGGCGTTCCTGCCGCTCCTCGCGAGCGGGCTCACCTTCGTCGGCATGGCGGCGGTGATGCTCTGGCTCAACGCACCGTTGGCGCTGTTGGCGTTCGCGACGGGGCCGCTGTTCTTGCTGAGCACCGTGCGCCTCAGCCGGCGTATCCGCGACAACGCGCGGCGGCAGCGCCAGCAGCAGGGGGCGATGGCCGCGACCGCGGCCGAGTCGATCGGGGCGGTGAAGGTGATCCACGCGTTGTCGTTGGAGGGGACGTTCGCGCAGGCCTTCACCAAGCAGAGCCGCAAGAATCTCGCGACGGGTGCGGCGGCCACGCGGCTGGAGGCCGCGCTCGAGCGCACGGTGGACCTGCTCATCGCCGTCGCCACGGCGCTCGTGCTCTGGAGCGGCGCGCGCTTCGTCCTGCGCGGCGCGATGACGCTGGGCGACCTGGTCATCTTCCTCGCCTACTTGCGCACCGCCTTTCGGCCGGCGAAGGACTTCGCTAAGTACACCGGCCGGCTCGCCAAAGCGTCGGCGGCGGGGGAGCGCGTGGTCGATCTGCTGGATCGCACGCCCGACGTGCGGGATCTGCCGGGCGCCGTGCCGGCCCCTCCCCTGCGTGGGCACGTGCGGTTTGAGGACGTGGGCTTCGCCTACGACGCGGGCCACGCCGTGCTCGAGGCGATCGACTGCACCGTCGAACCCGGCCAGCACGTCGCCTTGGTGGGCCCCTCGGGGAGCGGGAAGTCCACCCTCGTCAGCTTGATCCTGCGACTGTACGACCCGACTGCGGGGCGGGTGCTGATCGACGGGCGCGACCTTCGCGAGTACACGCTGGCGTCGCTGCGCATGCAGATCAGCGTGGTGTTGCAGGACAGTATCCTGTTTGCGGGGACGATCCGCGACAATATCGCGCAGGGCGCGCCGAGCGCATCGCCCGAGGCGATCGAAGCGGCCGCCCGGCTTGCCAACGCCCACGGGTTCATCATGGCGCAGCCGCGAGGCTACGACACGGTCGTGGGCGAGCGCGGCGTGACCTTGTCCAACGGCCAGCGCCAGCGGATCGCCATTGCCCGCGCAGCGATTCGACGCGCCCCGCTCCTGATCCTGGACGAGCCTACCACGGGCTTGGACGGTGAGAACGAACGGGCCGTCCTCGAAGCGCTGGAGCGGCTGACGGAGGGGCGGACCACGTTTCTCATCACCCACGACCTGCAGCTTGCCGCTCGGGCGAACCTGATTCTCAACCTCGACGCCGGCCGCGTGCGGGAGTGTGGCACGCACGCCGAGCTGCTGCGAGCGGAGGGGCCGTACGCCAACCTGTACCGCCTGCGGCTGACCGGTGCGGGTCCCCAGCGCTACGACCCTGTCAACGCCTGATGCGGCTCCTGCACCGGACGGGGGAGAAGGGGGGGACACTCGCGGTCGCGATGCTGTTGGCGCTCGCCGTGCCGCGAACCGCCGCGGCACAGGTCGGCACGACCACGGACATCATCACCGGTACGGTGACGGGGCCCGACAGCCAGCCCCTCGCCGGGGCGCTCGTGCAGGTGACGTCCCAGGAGACTCAAGTGTCGCGCCAGCGGACTACCGACGCGCGCGGCCGGTTCACCATCGTCTTCCCCGAGGGCGGTGGGCAGTACCAGCTCACCGTGCGCTACATCGGCTTGGCACCGGCGCGGGTGACCATCGCGCGCCAGGCGGACGAGGACCGCCTCGTCGCCAACGTCCGCATGGACGTGGCCGCCGTCGCTCTGGAGCCGGTCGTGGTACAAGGGGCGGCTCAGTTGCGCGGGCTCGAGCGGCTGGGGCCAGGCGCCACCGGACGCGACCTCAGGTCCGAGGCGATGAGCCGCCTCCCGATCGCGGCCTCGGATCTGAACGTTCTTGCGACGCTCGCCCCCGGCGTCGTCGGGATCCCCGAGACCGATAGCACGCGCTCGACCTTTTCGGTGGCGGGACAGCGCCCCACCGCCAACCGGGTCACGCTGGACGGCCTTTCGTACGGTGGCGCCATGGTGCCGCAGGACGCTGTCCGCTCGACCCGCGTCGTCACCAACAGCTATGATGTGGCGCGCGGCCAGTTCTCCGGTGGGCTCGTCGCTTCGACCACCCGCAGCGGCACCAACGTCCCGCAGGGGGCCTTCACGTACAGCGGGCGCGACCGCGCGCTCGCCTGGGGCGGCGTGACGGCCTCGCCATTCAGCCAGGGGTACACGCAGAACCAGATCGGTGGGGGGATGGGTGGCCCCGTCGTGCGCGATCGGCTATTCGCGTTCGCCGCGCTGCAGGGGCACTGGAAAGACCAGGCCCTGCCGTCGCTCGTCACGGCGGATGTGGCGACGCTCGAACGGCTCGGCGTGAGCTCCGACTCCGCTGCGCGCTTCGTCGCGCTGGCGGGAGCGACCGGCGTCCCCCTAAGCGTGCCCGATGCCCAAAGCGACCGTGGCACCAACAACGCTACCGCCCTGCTCCGGTTGGACTGGAACCTGGCGGAGGCGCACACGCTGATGCTGCGCTTGGACGGGCGGTGGAATTCCGACGACCCCGCGCGCGTCAGGTCCCTGGCTGTCCCGGCCACCGGAGGAAGGCGGACAGAGCGGGCTGGGGGTGTGATGGCGTCGTTGACGTCCCACCTGGGCGAGCAAGTGATCAACGAGGTCCGCGGCTACGTCTCGGTCGAGCACACCGACGGCGGGGGGTTTCTCACGCTTCCCGAAGCACGGGTGCACGTCACGTCGGATCTACCGGACAGCATCCGGGGCGTCACGACGCTCACGTTCGGGGGCAACCACGCCTTTCCACAAGAGACGAACAACACGATGGCCGAGGTCCGCGAGGAGGTGTCCTGGTTGACGCGCGACGCTGGGCATCGCATCAAGCTCGGCGGCTATCTCAACACGGTGCGGTTGCGTGCGAACCAGACCCCCAACCAATTTGGCACATTCGTGTTCCACTCCCTCGCCGCGTTCGCAGCGGGACAGCCGTCGTCGTTCACCCGAACCCTCGAGCGGCTCGACCGGGCGGGGACGTCGTGGAACGAGGCGCTGTACCTGGGCGATACGTGGCGCATGAGCGATCGACTACAGCTCACCTACGGCGCCCGCCTCGAGGCGACGGAGTTCCGCGGCGCGCCAGGCTACAACCCGACCCTCGATTCGCTGTTCGGCGTTCGCACCGACCGCATCCCGCGGGAAGTGCACGCTTCGCCGCGATTCGGCTTCACGTGGACGTTGGCCACCGAATCCGGAGGGGCAGGGGGGGCAGGACGGGCGTTGCCCCGCAGCATCCTGCGCGGCGGCGTAGGGGATTTCCGTAGCCTGCCGCTCACGGCGCTGTACTCGGCGGCGCTGGGTGCGCCGGGGCTCGCGACCGCCGAGACGCAGCTCGAGTGTATCGGGTCGGCAGTGCCGACACCCGATTGGGCGCAGTATGCGCAAGACCCGGCGACCATCCCCTCGCAGTGCGTGGACACGTCCAGCGCCGTGACGATCAGCCCGCGCCCCAACGCCACCGTGTTCGATCCCCGTTACGCCGCGCCGCGCGCGTTGCGTGCCTCCCTCGGCCTGCAGCAGCAGCTACCGGGGGCGTTCACGCTCACCGTGGACGCGAGCTACGCACGGGGCGTGCAGCAGTATGGGTTCCGCGATCTCAACCTGGTGACGACGCCGCGGTTCACGCTGCCTGACGAAGGTGGTCGCCCCGTCTACGTGCCTGCCGATTCGATCGTCCCGACGACCGGCGCGCTCACCTCGCTGGACTCCCGCGTGCATTCGCAGTTCGGCCAGGTGATTGCGATCGGATCGGATCTCCAGTCGGACACCAGGCTGCTCACGGTCGGCGTCAGTCGTCTGCCGCCGCGCGGTGCGACCCTGCAGGCGTCGTACACCTACACCCGGGCGCGCGACCAGTCGTCGTTTTCCTGCTGCGCGGTCAGCCAGGGATTCGCGGCGCCGACCACCGCCGGTGACCCCAACGCGCGCGAGTGGGCGACCAGCGCCTTCGAACGACGGCACTCCTTCCTCGCCACCGTCACGTTGCCCGTCAACTCGGCCCTCGAGGTCACCACCCTTGGCCGGCTCACCTCGGGCGTCCCATTCACACCGCTCCTCGGCTCCGACATCAACGGTGACGGCGCTCGCAACGATCGGGCATTCGTCTTCGACCCGGCGACGGCGTCTGACTCCTCGGTCGCCGCCGCGATGCGCGGGCTGCTCGCGACGGCACCGTCGGGCGTGCGCGACTGCCTGGGCCGCCAGCTCGGGCGTGTGGCTGGGCGCAATTCCTGTACCGGTCCCTGGCAGCCGGCGCTCGACTTCCAGATCAACTGGCGGCCCGCGTACCTCGGGCCCGGGCGGCGGCTCACCGTGTCCCTGTTCACCGTCAACTTGCTCGGCGGGCTCGACGAGTGGCTGCACGGTGCGGCGAACCTGCACGGCTGGGGATTTGCCGCGGCGCCGGATCCCGTGCTGCTCTACGTCCGTAGCTTCGATCCGGTCGCCCGGCGGTTCAGCTACATCGTCAATGGACGGTTCGGGGCGACGGCCGGCGCGAACGGCGGAGTGACCGTGCCGTTCCAGATCGCCATTCAAGCCCATCTGCTGGTCGGTCCCATTCGCCCGAGCCGCCGCGTCCGAGCCCTGCTCGGCGAGCCCGGAGCTGCCGGGGGGGGCGTGCCACCGGATTTCGCCGGGCGACTCGCGCAGATCCTCCCCAACCCGATGTCCGCGATCCTCGGCTATCGAGACTCGCTCCGGCTGTCGGCCGACCAAGTCGCGCGGCTGCAGGCGATCTCAGACTCACTCGACGCCGCGACCCGGGACATGTCCGATTCGCTCAACGCGGAGAGCCGCCCGGCCGGTGGGCGTGCCGATCCCACCGCGTTGTACGACCGGCTGCGCCTCAAGCTGGCCGAGGAGCGGCGGCTCATCCGCCACGCGCTGGAAGCGGCGCAGAGAGCACTCACGCCCCACCAGTGGGCCAGCCTTCCCGACGCGGTCAAGACGCCCGCGCGTCGGTAAGACCAATACACGGAAGAGCGGCCGATGAGTCCTCTACCCATGCCCACCTTCTGGCTGAGCGCAGGCGCTGCGGCCGCCGTCATTCTGGCGGTACTTGGCGCTCTCCAGTACGCTCGTTCCGGCTCCGACCTGCTGGTATCGGTGCGGCAATACGAGTTCGAGTTACCCGCGACTGCGCAGCAGGCATTCGCGACACTCGCCGAGCGCATTTCACCCTGGAGTGATGAGCCACTGGTTGGAATCGACGACGACGTGGCACGGGGCGTGGAAGCCGTCCTCAAGATCTTTGGTATACGTGTCGGGCCGAGGCTCGGAATCTTCTGGAAGATCATGCTCAGGAATCGCGGTCGGACGCCCGCCGAGGCGGTCGAGTTGCACGTGCCTGAGGCCGTCCAAATTGAGGTGCGGCGCGCCAGCATGGGTGACGGCGTCGCGGAGGAATGGGTGGTCCTCCGGGATCGGGCGGTCATAGGGAAGGTGCGACCGGGTGAATCCGTGAGAGTGCTCGCCTGGGGTCCCCGCGTCTCGGAAGAGCCGTCGGTCACTCAATCCAGGGGCAGGGCAGCCGTCCGGGTGCTCAAGATGGTGAGGTCGAGATGGGTGCGGTTAGCGCAGGTTCAACTAGCCCTCCTGGTCGTCGTCCTGCTCTACGTCGCGCTTCGGCTCACGTGGCTGCACTAGCAGTGCCGGCCGAGGACCGACGGCGGTGTGCCACGTCGCGAACGCCGCCACGGCGGAGAAGTCGTGCGTCCATCGCTTCAGATCGAGATAACGGGCCACGGATGTGTACCGGCCGATATAGTCGGCGCGCGCCCAGGTCTGGACGAGGTACACCCGGTGCACGAGGTCTGGGTCGCGGAGGTAGGGCGGGGGCCGGAAGAGCAATCGGTCGATGACCCCGAACATCGTGGCGTTGGCCCCGATGCCGAGTGCCAGTGTGAGCGCCACACCCGCGGCGAAGGCCGGTTTGGCCCGCAGGCCGCGAAGGGCGTAGCGCGCATCCTGCAGCACCGATTCGATGAGCGCCGTCCCGCGGGCGTCACGGCTTTCTTCCTTCACTCGCTCCAGACCTCCCACACTCGCTCCAGACCTCCCAAGGCGAGGTGCGCTAGCCGCCGAGCCTCGGCGGGCGGTACACCCCGGCGCTCATGCTCCTGTGCTTCGCGCGCGAGGTGAAACTCGAGCTCGGCCGCGAGGTCCCGTTCTAATTCGGCGCGCCGCAAGAGGGCACGGAGACGGTAGCGCAGGTCACTCCACAGCTGGGTGAGCATACACCCTCCGGTCGCTTTAACGCATGTTTAGCACGAAGCCGACGGCGGCGGTGAGTCGCGCCCACTGGTCGGCCTCGGCCGTGAGCCGTTTCCGGCCGGCGCTGGTGAGTTCGTAGAACTTGGCTCTGCGATTGTGATCGGAGGCGCCCCACTGGGCGGTGATCCAGCCGCGGCGCTCGAGGCGGTGGAGGGCAGGATAGAGCGAGCCCTGGGGGATTTGCAGCGCGGCGCGCGAGACCTGGCGGACTCTCTCCGAGATCGCCCACCCGTGCATCGGCGCCAGGGAAAGCGCCTTGAGAATGAGGAGGTCAAGGGTGCCCTGGGGCAGGTCGAGTCGGGGGTCAGTCACGGTTCCCTTCCGCTTCTACAGGAGACAGAAGAAGTACTACCTGTCATGTAGAAGTGCAAGGGGAAGGGCCACGGACAGAGGTTTAAATGAGGTCGGGAGAACTTCCGGGGGTGGGTTGAGAAAGTCCAAGTAGATTGTGAGTGCCAAGCTGACGACGCGCTAAGAGAGTTGAGGAATGACGACGACTGGTGTCCATGAGCAGCAAGCCGCAAAGTTCCTGGCCCGCCACGATCGTGTGATGGCCAGCCTGATGAAGCGGACGAGCCCCTTCCACCTGCCGAGGCCGTCCACCAGCCACTTTGCCGCGCTCGCGGAGAGTATCCTGTACCAGCAGCTGGCCGGGGCCGCGGCGCGTGCAATCCACGGACGATTCGTCGCACTGTTCGACGGAGATCTCTCTCCTGAAGCCGTCTTGGCTGTCCCGCCCAGAAAGCTTCGAGCCGCGGGGCTTTCGGGCAGGAAGGTCGCCTCGATCCGAGATCTCGCGGGGAAGGTTGTGGATGGAACCGTCCCGCTACATCGCCTCGGCCGGCTCGCCGACGAGGAGGTCATCACCCGCTTGTCGATCGTCCGTGGTATCGGACGTTGGACTGCCGAGATGTTCCTGATCTTCCAGCTGCGGCGGCTCGACGTGTGGCCCGTCGGGGATTACGGGGTCCGCAAAGGCTACGCGTTGGCCTACGGCCGGCGGAAGCTCCCAACGCCGAAGCAGCTCGAGGGAGAGGGCGACCGGTTCCGGCCCTACCGAACGGTGGCGGCGTGGTATTGCTGGCAAGCCGTGCGGGAGCAGCGTAAACTCCGGCAGTGACATTCGTCGGGAGGGCCGGGCGGCGCGGCTCCTTCAATCGCGCCCTGCTGAACGTATATCTAGGGCGCACCTCCAGTGGCCTGGAACGAGAGGAGAGAGATGAGCACTTCGGCGGATCCGATCCGACGTGAGTCCGACACGGACGCCGATGCCGCTCGGCAGGCACCCGAGTCGCTCCTCCTTGCGGCACGGCGAACCCTGGAAATGATCGCGGTCGGGGCGAGCCTGGCGGATATTCTCACGAATCTGTGCGCCGCGATTGATGCCCAAAGCCCCGACATCATCTCGACCATTCTCCTCGCGGACTCCGATGGGCGGCAGCTGCGGCCGGTGGCCGGACCTCGTGTGCCGCGCGGCTGGGCAGAGGCCATCACGCCGTTGACCGTCGGGCCGGACATCGGCTCCTGTGGCACGGCGGCCTATCTGAAAGAGCGCGTCATCATCTCCGACATCGCGAGCGATCCGCGATGGTCCGGTGCGCCGCCATCGCAATCACGCGACGTCGCCATGTCGTACGGACTGCGAGCGGCGTGGTCCGAACCCCTCATCTCAAAGGACAACGAGCTGCTCGGCACCTTCGCGATGTATTACAGTTCGCCGCGCACCCCCAGTAACCGCGACCTCCGCTTGATCGACGATGCGGCCCAGATCGCCCTCATTGCCATTGAAGGACAACGGTCGCAAACCGCTCTCCGGACGGCGCTGCGCGAGCTCGAGTCGTCAGAGCGGGAAGCGCGGGGAATCGTCGATGCCATTCCCCAGACGATCGTGGTCCTCTCGCCGGACGGAGCGGCGGTGTACGCCAACCGGTCCGTGCTCGCGTACACCGGTCTCACGATGGATGACGTGACGGCCGCCGATTTCCGCACGCGCATGTTTCATCCCGAAGACGTGGCTCGACTAGGGGACCAGCGCCGGGAGGGCTTGGCGCGTGGCGTGCCGTTCGAGCTGGAGCAACGCGCCCGGCGTCATGACGGGCAGTACCGCTGGTTCCTGGTGCAATACAATCCGGTGCGGGGCGAACAGGAGCGCACGCTCCGCTGGTACGCAACGGGCACGGATATCGACGATCGCAAGCGGGCCGAGGAGCGGATGCGCAACGAGAATCTCGCGCTGCGCGAAGACATCGATCGTTCCTCGATGTTCGAGGAGATCGTCGGCTCATCCCCCGCCCTGCAGCGCGTGTTGGCTCAAGTGGCGAAGGTCGCCAACACCGATTCCACGGTGCTCATCCTGGGCGAGACCGGGACCGGCAAGGAGCTGGTCGCCCGCGCCATTCACAAGCGGTCGCGACGGTCGAGCCGCGCGTTCATCCGGGTGAACTGTCCGGCCATTCCGGCGTCGCTCATCGCCTCCGAGCTGTTCGGCCACGAGAAGGGAGCGTTCACCGGCGCGCTGCAGCGGCGACTCGGCCGGTTCGAGGCCGCGGACGGCGGCACGATCTTCCTGGACGAAATCGGGGAGCTCCCCCCCGAGACCCAGATCGCACTGTTGCGCGTGCTTCAGGAACGGGAGATCGAACGGCTGGGGAGCAGTCATCCGATTACCGTCGATGTGCGCGTCGTCGCCGCCACGAACCGCGATCTCGAGACCGCTGTCGAGCGTGGTGGGTTTCGTCAGGACCTCTTCTATCGGTTGAACGTCTTTCCCATCCGGATCCCGCCGCTGCGCGAGCGCGTAGACGACATTCCCGTCCTGGCACAATATCTGATCGAGCGTTACGCCAAGCAGGCCGGCAAGAGCATGCGCACCATCCGCAAGCAGACGCTGGAGCTGTTGCAAGCCTACGACTGGCCAGGGAACGTGCGCGAGCTACAGAACGTCATCGAGCGCGCCGTGATCCTGTGCGAGGGCGAGACCTTTGCCGTCGATGAGTCGTGGCTCAAGGGGAAGCCGAGCCACGCGCCGATCAGCACCGGACGCCAGGTGACGACGCTCGCGGAAGGCGAGCGAGCCTTGATCAGCGCCGCGCTCGCGCAGTCCCGCGGACGGATCTCGGGCCGGTCGGGGGCGGCGGCGAAGCTCGGTATTCCCCGCCAAACGCTCGAGTCCAAGATCAAAGCCCTCCACATCGATACGCTCGCGTTTCGAGGCAACCCTTAAGACACCGCCGACCCGTCGGCAAATGCCGACGGCTCGGCATCCTCACTGAAGTCAACTCGCCGCCGCCGAAGCAGTTAGTCACGGCTCGGCGTTTGCTGAATCTCCCTCGGGTGACCCTCAAGATCGAAACGACGTCCGATGGGGAGACCGCGACGCTCCGGCTCATTGGCCGTCTCGAGTCGGGGAACCTGGGCGAGCTCGAGGCCCAGGTCCGGAGACTCCGGCCGCGCCTGGTGTTCGACCTGGACGAGGTGACGCTGGTGGACGTCGCGGTCGTGCGCTTTCTCGTCGCCTGCGAGTCCGACGGCGTCGCGCTCGTGCATTGCGCGCCATACATCCGGGAGTGGATGGGGCGGGAGGAGGACCGGGGGGGCCGGGGGGAGCGAAGCCAACCATGGAGCTGAGCCCGTGATCACACTGACAATCAACGGCAAGCGTCACACGGTCGACGCGTCACCCGACATGCCCCTGCTCTGGGTCTTGCGGGACCTGCTCGGCATGACGGGCACCAAGTTCGGCTGCGGTGCCGCACTGTGCGGCGCCTGCACCGTGAACCTCGACGGCATCCCGCGACGCTCGTGCGTCACGCCGGTGAGTGCCGCGGTCGGCCACGCCATCAGCACCATCGAGGGCATCGGCGCCACATCCGTCGGCAAGAAGGTCCAACAGGCGTGGCTCGACCTCGAGGTCGTGCAGTGCGGCTACTGCCAGTCCGGCCAGATCATGGCCGCCACCGCGTTGCTAGCGAACAACCCCTCGCCCACGGACACCGATATCGACCAGGCGATGTCGGGCAACATTTGCCGCTGTGGCACCTATACACGCATCCGCGCGGCCATCAAGCACGCGACGGGAGGCAAACCATGAATCCGGTGTCGCGCCGGGAATTTCTCGTCGTAAGCGCCGCCGCCGGCGGTGGCCTGTTACTGGGGTGGAGCTGGCGGACGGCCGGCGGTCAGGAGCGGGCATCGGTCTTCGCGCCGAACGCGTTCATTCGCATCGGCACGGACGGCCGCGTGACGCTGATCATGGGACAGGTCGAAATGGGACAGGGCATGTACACGGCGATGCCGCAGCTCCTGGCGGAGGAGCTCGAGGTCGGGCTAGACCAGGTGCGACTCGAGCACGCGCCGCCCGATGAGAAGCGCTATGCCAATCCGGTCTTTCGCTTTCAGGCCACGGGCGGCTCGACCTCCGTGCTGGGCCTGTACGAGCCGATGCGGCGCGCGGGGGCGACCGCGCGGACGATGCTCATCGCCGCGGCGGCGGAGCGCTGGGAGGTGGACCCCGCGACGTGTCATGCCGAGCGCGGCGCGGTGATCCACGCCCCGAGCCGCCGCCGGCTCGGCTACGGCGCGCTCGCCGCCCGCGCGGCGGAGCTTCCCATCCCGGACAACGTCGCGCTCAAACGGCCGGCAGACTTCAAGCTCATCGGGACGTCCGCCAAGCGGCTCGATTCCCCGGCAAAGGTGAACGGGACCGCGCAGTACAGCATTGATGTGCGGCTGCCTGGAATGAAGGTCGCCACGGTCGCCGCGAGCCCGGTGCTCGGCGGCAAGGTCGCCGACCTGGACGAGGCGAAGGCCAAGGCCGTCCCGGGCGTGCGCCAGATCGTCCGTTTGGAGGAGGTGGTCGCCGTCGTGGCGGACCACATGTGGGCGGCGAAGCAGGGGCTCGCGGCCCTCGCCATCCGCTGGGACGACGGGCCGAACGCGACCATCGGCACCGAGGACGTCGTGCGTGAGCTCGCGGCAGCGGCCGAAGCGCCGGGCGTGGTGGCGCGCAAGGAGGGCGACGCCGCGGCCGCGCTGGCCGGCGCGGCGGCGAAGCTCGAGGCGGTATACGAGGCGCCGTTCCTCGCCCATGTGGCGATGGAGCCGATCAACTGCACGGTGCACGTGCGGCCGGACAGCTGCGAGGTGTGGACCGGCTCGCAGGTCCTGGGGCGCGCACAGGCGACGGCCGCCCAGGTCACGGGTCTGCCGCTCGACAAGGTCGTGGTGCACAACCATCTGCTGGGCGGTGGGTTCGGTCGGCGCCTCGAACACGACTACGTCACCCAGGCCGTGCGCATCGCGCAACACGTCGAGGGGCCGGTGAAGATCATCTGGACCCGCGAGGAAGATGTGCAGCATGACGTGTTCCGTCCGTACTACTACGACCGGATCGCCGCTGGCCTCGACGCCGCCGGCCGGCCGATCGCGTGGACGCAGCGGCTCGTGGGCCCGTCGATCCTGGCGCGCTGGGCGCCGCCCGCGTTCCAGAACGGGCTCGACGGCGATGCGTTGGACGGGGCGGTCCACCTACTCTACGACATCCCGGCGATCCAAGTCGAATACGTGCGCCACGAGGAACCCGTAGTGAACACGGGCTTCTGGCGCGGTGTCGGTGTCACGCACAACACCTTCGTGATCGAGAGCTTCATCGACGAGCTCGCCGCCGCGGCGAAGCAGGACCCGTTCGAGTACCGGCGCGCGCTGTTGGGGAAGTCGCCCCGGGCACGCGCGGTGCTCGAGCTGGCCGCGCACCACGCGGGCTGGGGTGCGCCGTTGCCGGCGGGGCGGGCGCGCGGCATCGCGCTCATGTACAGCGGGTGGCAGACCTACCTGGCCCAGGTCGCCGAGGTTGCCGTCTCACCGTCGGGTGAGGTCCGCGTGCACCGAGTCGTTTGCGCGGTCGACTGCGGCACCGTGGTGAACCCGGACATCGTGAAGGCGCAGATCGAGGGCGGGGTCATCTTCGGAATCGGCGGTGCGCTGTGGGGCGAGGTGACCCTGAAGAACGGCCGGGTGGAGCAATCCAACTTCCACGACGTCCGCGTGCTGCGGATGAATGAGGCCCCGGCGATCGAGGTGCATCTGGTGCGGAGCTCTGAGCCACCCGGCGGGATGGGCGAGCCAGGCACCGCGGTTACGGCACCAGCACTGGCGAACGCGATCTTCGCGGCGACGGGCAAGCGGATACGCAAGCTACCGCTCGAGCGCCAACTCCGGTCGGCGTGAGGAGCCCGCAATGAGCAGGGTTGCTCCGTTCGTCGTCGTCCTCTCACTCGCCTGGGGTCGCGGCGCAACGGCACAGACGGCCGAGCCGGCGCCGTTCGACCCGGTCGCGAGCGTGGTCATGCATCCACGGTGCATGAACTGCCATCAGGAGGAGTCTCCCAGGCAGACGGACGCCGCCACCATCCATCGACCCCTGGTCGTCCGCGGAAAAGACGGCCACGGCGTGCCCACCCAGCCCTGCCAGACGTGCCATCAGGCGACCAACAGCGCCGACGGCTTTGTGCCGGGTGTAGCGACCTGGCACCTCGCCCCGTTGTCCATGAAGTGGGAAGGCCGGACCAAGGCGCAGATCTGCGAGCAGATGAAGGACCCCGCGCGGAACGGGGGCCATCGCACGGGCGAGCAGGTCATCGAACACATGAAGGTGGATCCACTCGTGCTTTGGGCGTGGGGCCCCGGCAAGGACCGGTCGGTTCCACCGCTTTCGCACGAAGCGTTTGTGGCAGCCCTGGAAGTGTGGGTTCGCGCCGGCATGCCATGCCCGCAGGGGGGATAACGCAGCGAGCGGACGCTCGTGCATGGCGCGGTCATCCGGTTCCTCATCAAGGAGGCAACATGAGAAAAGGCTTGGCCTCATCGGTCGTTGCAGCCGCCGCGGTGTTCACTTCGCTGCTCGGCTGCGACAGCGACCGCGGCGGTCTCGTACCGCCGGCGATGTCCGCCGAACACCGCAGGGCTTCCGAACGACCGACCATCGTGCTGGTCCACGGAGCATGGGCCGACGCGAGCGGTTGGTACGATGTCACGAGGGTCCTGCAGGACCACGGCTATAAGGTCGTCGCGGTGCAGAATTCGCTGTTCTCCTTTGCCACGGACATTCAGACGACCAAGCGCTTGATCGACGCCCAACAAGGGCCCGTTGTCGTGGTGGGGCATTCGTACGGCGGCGCCGTGATCACGGCGGCGGCCTCGGGCAATCCGAACGTCAAGGCGCTCGTCTACGTCACCGCGTTCGCGCCTGATATGAATGAAGCCCTCGGCGGGTTACTCCAGCGATTCCCGGACCTCGGCCTCGGGAAAGCCCTCGTCCCTGACGCCGCGGGATTCCTCTACATCGACCCGGCACAATATCCCGTGGTGTTCGCCAACAGCCTACCGCTCAAGCAGGCGGCGGCGTTTGCCACCGAGCAGAAGCCGATCGCGGGCAGTGCGTTAGGTGAGGCCCTGACCACGCCACCGGCGTGGAAAACGATTCCGTCGTGGTACGTCGTCGGGACCGAGGATCGGGCCATCAACCCGGAGCTCGAGCGGTTCATGGCGAAACGGATGGGGGCCAAAGTCACGGAGCTCAAGTCCGGTCACCTCGTGTTCATCGCGCGTGCGCCTGAAGTCGCGCGCATCATCGAAGACGCGGCCAAGTAGCGTCCGAGAGGACGAATCATGACCAAATCAGCTGCGCACCTGCGTATCATCGAGGAGACGTCTGCGTACTGGAGGGTTGTCTTCGATAATCCGCCTCTCAACATTGTCGGCGCCAGGATATTCGAAGACCTCCAGGCTCTGCTCGCTCGAATGGACGCGGACCCGAGCCTTCGTGTCGTCGTATTCGAGAGCGCGAACCCTGAGTTTTACCTTGCCCACTTTGACTTGATCGACACGGCGGGGAACCTCGGCCTCATCACAACCGCCGGACCTTCCGGCCTGCCGATCTTGTTGGATACGTTCGTCCGTCTCACCAAGTCTCCGGTCGTCAGCATCGCGAAGATCCGAGGGCGGGTCAGGGGCGTGGGCAGCGAGTTCGTCCTCGCCTGCGACATGCGTTTCGCATCGCGCGAGAAGGCGGTCTTGGCTCAAGTTGAAGTCGGGGCGGGAGTCCATCCCGGCGGGGGCGGTGCCGAACGCCTACCATTACTCCTCGGCCGCGGTCGCGCGCTCGAAATCATTCTCGGGGCGAACGACTTTGACGGCGAGACCGCTGAACGGTACGGATACGTTAATCGGGCTCTTCCGGACCCTGAGCTGGACGGCTTCGTGGACGTGCTCGCGCGCCGCATTGCCTCCTTCGATCGGCGCCCGATCGCGGCAGCGAAGCATCTCGTTAACCAAGTCTCGCTGCCACCGGTCGACTGCCTCCTCGACGCCCTCAACTCCTTTACGACCGCGCTGACGTGGCCTGAAGCGCAGCAGCGATTCCAAGCGCTTTTCAACCGCGGACTCGGCCAGCCAGGCGACATGGAGAATCGCTTTGCCGAGTTGCTAGCGACGCTCGTCAATAGGTAGACGCTTGGTGGGCCAGCACGATTTCTGTTTCCACGCGACGCCCGCAATTGCGCGCCGTGAAGCCCACCCCCGAGGTTCTTCTTACGGAGGACGCTATGAGGCTGGCCGCGAGTCTGAGCGGGGGCTTGGATCGAGAGCGATACTGCTGGTGCTGACCCCCGGTGAGAGCCAGCGCTCCCAGTCCGCCGTGGTACGCGCCAATTCGCGATCGTAGGTGGGCCCAAAGGCCTCGGGCGCTTCCGTAAGCGCCTCGAGGCACAGCGCTCGGAGGATTGGCTCGTCGCCAAGAACAGCCGGCCGCACGTTCAGCCGCGCGAACCACCAAGCCCGAACGTACGCCTCACGCCTGCGGCGAAGACGGGCCACGGCGCGAGGTGCTTGAGGCGCGGCAGCCACGTCGCGTCGGCGCCCACGCGGTAGCGCAGCCGTGGCTGATCGCTTCGA
>Ga0070698_100004357_pt1 | contig 15558 bp, 14 predicted proteins | sample KBSK1502metaG_FD_65477 | JGI IMG/M metagenome (GOLD analysis project Ga0070698, IMG submission 65477) | Corn, switchgrass and miscanthus rhizosphere microbial communities from Kellogg Biological Station, Michigan, USA - KBS K1-50-2 metaG | ecosystem: Host-associated > Plants > Roots >...
CGATCAGCAGCGGGTAGCTCAGCCCGCCCGCCAGCAGCACGATGGCAAGGGCCAGCGGCGGCGCGGCGTAAAGCATGTGATAGCGCAACAAGAGCCGGCGCGCGTTGCCGCGGTCGGCCACCATCCCGCCCAGCGGCAGGAAGAGCAGCCCGGGGGCCATCAGGGCGGCCTGGGCCACGCCGACCGCGAAGGCGTCCATGCGCAGCACGACCGCGACCAGCCACGGGAACAGCACCATCTGGACGCCGAGCGGCAGGAACCAGCAGGCGAGGCCTATCAGATAGGCCGGAAAAGCGGCGCTGGACGGGGTCGCGGGACGGTCTTGAACGATGGCTGAAGCCTCTATATCTTGTAAGGAGTTAGTGCCGCTTGCTCATCCAATAGTCAAAGACACAGGCTGCGTTCTCCGACCCCTCGGATGCGCGGCGGTGCGGAGCGGAAGACGATGTCGACATTCAACCGCACCACCCTGGTGAAGGTCCTGGAAATCCTCGACAGCAGCCACGCCGGCGAAGCGCTGGCGGCTGCCAAGCTCGCCTCGACGATGGTGCGCGAAGCCGGCCTCACCTGGAACGACGTCCTGGCGCCCGAGATCGAGGGCCGCGCCAGCCGCGAGCCGGCCATTGCAGCCCGCGCCGTGGGGGCCGGCCCGTTCGGCTACCGCCGCGACCGCGAACTCTCGCCGCACGAGCAGTTCTTCATGGTGCTGCTGAGCCCGCGCACGCCGACCGAGATCAAGCGCAAGCTGCGCTCCTGGGAAGCGCGCGTGCTCGACGGCGAGATCACGCCGCAGGAAACTCAGGACCTGCGCTTCATGTACCAGAGCTTCGTCGTCGGATAGCTGCAGCGACTTCCGATAGCATGAAATCGTTCGCCGTCGAGGTTCGGTGTCATCCTGAGCGCAGCGAAGGATCTCATGCCGTGGCAAGCGGCGATGAGGTCCTTCGCTTCGCTCAGGACGACAGAAATCTATAGCGGCCGGCCGCTGCCGTTGGGGCGGCCGCGGTGTAAAAACTCGCGGCCGATCTTGACCCGCTTCTCGCCGTCGTACTCGACGATGTCGGCGGTGGCGTAGGTCTCGGTCCAGTTCAACGGCAGGAACGAGCCCGAGCCGACAACATCGATCGGCGCCTTGGCTTCGGCCATGACCCGGCACTTGGCCGGGCTGAAGCCCGACGAGGCCACGATCCGCACCTTGTCGAAGCCCGCGCGATCGAGCTCGGCGCGCAGATGGAAGATCGCCGCCGCCGACACGCCGGTGCCGACGAGGTAGCGCAATTCCTCTTCGCTGCGATAGCCGCGGATCGATTCGGGGGAAAAGCGCTCCAGCACGGCGTAGGACGACGCCGGATCGAGCCCTTCGATATAGCGGCCGCCGGTCGTGTCGACGCGCAGCGACAGCATCCCCTTGGCGGCGAGCTCGGGAAAGCGCCGGCAGACTTCCAGCGAATCGGAGATCTCGCGGGCGAAGTAGTCGACCAGCACGGTCATCGACTCGCTGGGAAAGGTCTCGTGGTACATCTCGGCGGCGCGCAGCGTCGACTGGGCGTAGCCGACCAGGGCGTGCGGCATGGTGCCAAGCCCCTGATCGCGGCCGAAGAAGTGCGCGGTGGCGTGGGTGGCGTTGCCGATGAAGCCCACCGCGCCCCCCTTGCGCTTGGCGCGCGCCGAGCCGACCGAGGCGGCGTAGGCCATCATCTCGGCCATCTCCTGGCCCGCGCAGTGACGCGCATCCATGGCGAGAAAGGCCGTCTTGGGCAGATCGGCGCACATCGTCCAGGCATTGTAGGCGGCGACGCAGGCCGGCCCCAGCTTCTGCAGGAAGATGGTTTCCAGGTCGACCAGATGGAAGAACGAGCCGGTGATGTACATCATCGGCTCGCCGGCGCCGACCCATTTGCCCTCGGCGTAGCGCAGGTCGAGCTCGACTGAGGTGTTGCGCGAGCGGCCCAATTCCTCCAGCCACTCCAGCGCCAAGCGCGGCGCGAACACCACGGGACGGCGCATGAAGATCGCGTAGGTCACGCGGCTGTCGCCGAAGCGGCCGATCACCTGCTTGGTGCGATTGAAGTAATGATCGGTGAAACGCTCGATCTCGCCGTTGTCTGGATGCGTCATGAGGCATCTCTTTCCAACGGTTCCAGCGAGCACGGCATGGCCTAAACCGCCGGGCGCGCCCGGGCGACCGACAGGCGCTCGGCCTTGAGCTGCTCGGCGAGCAGGAACGCCAGCTCGAGCGCCTGGCTGGCGTTGAGCCGGGGATCGCACTGCGTCTCGTAGCGCTCGGCAAGATTGTCGACGGTGATGTCGACAGCGCCGCCGACGCATTCGGTCACTTCCTGGCCGGTCATCTCGACATGCACGCCACCCGGATGGCTGCCCTCGGCGCGATGGACGGCGAAGAAGTCCTTCACCTCGCTCAGGATGGCGTCGAAGTGGCGGGTCTTCCGGCCGTTGGCCGCGGTCACGGTGTTGCCGTGCATGGGATCGCACGACCACACCACCGAGCGGCCGGCGCGCTTCACCGCGCGGACCAGCGCCGGCAGCTTGTCTAAAACCTTGTCGGCGCCCATGCGGCAGATGATGACGATGCGGCCGGGCTCGTTGGCCGGGTTCAGCGTGTCGAGCAGGCGCAACAGATCGTCGGTCGAGAGCGAGGGACCGGCCTTGAGGCCCAGCGGATTGCGCACGCCGCGCAGGAACTCGACATGCGCGCCGTCGGGCTGGCGGGTGCGATCGCCGATCCACACCAGGTGGGCCGAACAGTCGTACCAGTCGCCCGAGGTCGAATCGACGCGAGTCAGCGCCTCCTCGTAGGGCAGCAGCAATGCCTCGTGGCTGGTGAAGAAGTCGGTCTCGGCGATCTGTGGCGTGGTCGCCGAATTGAGCCCGCACGCCGCCATGAAGTTCAGCGTCTCGTCGAGCCGCGCGGCAAGGTCGTGATAGCGTTCCGACGCCGGCGAGTTGCGCACGAAATCGAGGTTCCAGCGGTTGACCTCGTGCAGGTCGGCATAGCCGCCCTGGGCGAAGGCGCGCAGCAGGTTGAGCGTCGCGGCCGACTGGTTGTAGGCCTGCACCATGCGCTCCGGATCGGGCCGGCGCGCCTCGGCGCTGAACTCGAAGCCGTTGACGTTGTCGCCGCGGTAGGACGGCAGCTCGACGCCGTCGATCTTCTCGACATTGGACGAGCGCGGCTTGGCGAACTGGCCGGCCATGCGGCCGACCTTCACCACCGGCACGCCGGCGCCGTAGGTCAGCACGACCGCCATCTGCAGGAGCACGCGGAAGGTGTCGCGGATGTTGTTGGCGGTGAAGTCGACGAAGCTCTCGGCGCAGTCGCCGCCTTGCAGCAGGAAGGCCTCGCCGGCCGCGATCTTGGCCAGCGCCGCCTTGAGCTTGCGCGCCTCGCCGGCAAAGACCAGCGGCGGATAGCGGCGCAGCCGCGCCTCGGCACCGGCCAGAAGGGTGGCGTCGGGATAGACCGGCATCTGCTGGGCCGGCCGGCCGCGCCAGCTGGTCGGCGTCCAGTCGGCGGCGCTCGAACTGCGGGACTGCGCTTTGGCGCCCGTCTTGGACGGGCCCTGAATCGCGGTCATCTTCTCCTCCTGCTGCCCGATCCGGCGGTTACCGGCCGCCCGGCCGTCGGGGTGGTGAAACTATACGTGCTGTGGATAAAAGGCCAGCGGGCGGCTTACTCGGCGGCCTTGCGCGACGGCGCCGGTTCGACCCGCGCCGTGCGCATGGTGACGAACTCTTCGCCGGCCGTGGGATGAATGCCCACGGTGGCGTCGAACTGGGCCTTGGTGGCGCCGGCCTTCACGGCGACGGCAAGGCCCTGGATCAGCTCGGCGGCATCGTCGCCCACCATGTGCACGCCGACCACCTTGTCGGTCGCGGCCTCGACGATCAGCTTCATGAAGGTGCGCTGGTGGCGGCCCGACACGGTGTACTTCATCGGCCGGAACGCCGCGGTGAAGACGCGGATCTCGCCCAGGGCGAGCGTCGCCTCCTCCTCGGTCAGGCCGACATTGGCGAGCTCGGGCTGGCAGAACACCGCCGACGGCACGTCGCGATGGTCGGGCTTGCGCGGCTTGTTGCCGAACTCGGTGTCGGCAAAGCAGTGGCCCTCCATGATGGCGACCGGCGTGAGGTTGATACGGTCGGTGACGTCGCCCACCGCCCAGATGTTGGTTGCCGTCGTCTTTGACCATTCGTCGACGGCGACGGCGCCGGCCTTGTCGAGCTGCACGCCCGCTTTCTCGAGGCCAATGCCCGACGTGTTGGCCGTGCGGCCGGTGGCGTACATCACGAGGTCGGTCTCGAACATGCCGCCGAGCGGCGTGTGAACCGTGAACGGCGCCTTGCCCCCCTTCGAATCCGATGGCGTGGCCTCGATGCGACCGATCTGCATCTCGGTGCGCATCCTGATGCCGCTGTCGCGGAGCGCTTCGTGCACCGCCGTGCGGCACTCCTCGTCGAAGCCGCGCAGCACGCGCTCACGGCGCAGCACCAGGTCGACATGGCAGCCCAGGCCATGGAAGATTCCGGCGAACTCGACGGCGATATAGCCGCCGCCCACGATCGTGATGCGTTTGGGCAGCGGATCGGGCAGATGGAACGCCTCGTTGGAGGTGTTGGCGAATTCCTTGCCGGGAATGTCCGGCACCACGGGATGGCCGCCGGTCGCGACCAGGATCTTGTCCGCCGTGATCGTCTCCTCGCCGATCTGGATCGTGTGGCGATCCATCAGCCGGCCGCGGCCCATGTGCAGCTTGACGCCCGCGCCTTCGAGCAGCCGCAGGTAGACGCCGTTCAGGCGATCGACTTCTTTTTGCACGTTATCGCGCAGGGTCGCCCAGGAATGGACAGGTGTGCCGACGGCCCAGCCATAGGCCGCGGCGTCCTCGAATTCGTGCGCGAACTTGGAGCCGTAGACCAGAAGCTTCTTGGGCACGCAGCCGCGGATCACGCAGGTGCCGCCGACCCGGTAGTCCTCGCAGATGCCGACGCGCGCGCCGTGGCCGGCGGCGACGCGCGAGGCGCGCACGCCGCCCGAGCCGGCGCCGATGACGAAAAGGTCGTAGTCATAGGACATGTGGATAACCTGAGAACAAAACCACAACACGGCCGCATTTCGGTCCCGCCGCAGACTATATCGGCGCTTAGACGGCCGCGTAAGGGAAATGGGGGCGATTATATACTTGACGTAGCAAGGCCCATTCCCTAGAAAGGGGTATGAGCACCGCCGACCTGACCAATCCGATCTTCACCGACGAAACCGCCGCCCGCGAATACCTAGAGGCCAATCGCTGGCCGAACGAGGTTTCCTGCCCCCATTGTGGCTCCGTCGAGGGCATTACCAAGATGCAGGGCAAGAGCCATCGCCCGGGCCTGTTCCTCTGTGGCGCCTGCCGTGGTCACTTCACGGTGACGGTCGGCACGGTCTACGAGCGCAGCCACATCCCCCTGCATAAGTGGCTGCTGGCGACGCATCTCATGACGTCCAGCAAGAAGGGGATCAGCGCGCACCAGCTCCACCGCATGTTGGGGATCACCTATAAATCGGCTTGGTTCATGGCGCACCGCATCCGCGAGGGCATGACCGACAAGGGCATGGAGCCCATGGGCGGCGAAGGCAAGACGGTCGAGGCCGACGAAACGTTTATCGGCCAGAAGCAGGGCTACACGAAGGACAGCGGCGCGCATCACAAGATGGCCGTGGTCACCCTAGTCGAGCGCGGCGGCAAGTCCCGTTCCTTCAAAGTGGACAAGGTTACCGCCGCCGACGTGGTGCCGATCGTTCGCGCCAACATCGCCAAGGAAAGCCGCTTCATGACCGACGAAGCCCGCTGGTACTGGAAGGTCGGCAACGAGTTTCTGGTGCACGGCAGCGTGGCCCACAAGAAGGGCGAATACGCTCGCGGTACGATCCACACGAACACCGTCGAGGGCTTCTATTCGATCTTCAAGCGCGGGATGAAGGGCGTCTATCAACATTGCGGCGAGCAGCATTTGCACCGCTATCTCGCGGAGTTTGATTTCCGCTACAGCAACCGCGTCAAGCTGGGCGTGTCGGACAAAGAGCGTGCCGAGAAGGCGCTCAAGGGCATTGCTGGCAAGCGGCTGACCTATCGGCGGACTGACAAGCGGCCCGAAGCCCCTTCGCTGGGGTAACCGCAAGCTTCGAGCGCTCTTGCGCTCTATCCTTGATGACGATGGGTGAGTCATCCTGCCGCAGCCGGCGAAGGTTGGTGGCCTTGCGACCACCAACCCCCGCGAGTTAAGGTATTCGCCTCTGCAGGCTAATTACCTTTCTTCGGCGGCTTGATCGTCTCAACAACAGAAATGGACTTCTGCTGTTGGGCGACCTTAACCGGGATGAACTGCCCAGAGCGGGCATCCCGGCCAATCTTTCGACTAGCCATGACCTTTCTCCTTTCTGACGCCTTGTGCGTCTGCCTTGCCGCTAGGCGCAGAAAGTCGAAGGGCCATCCCGATAGATATAGATATACCGAGAACGCCTAAAAAGGCGAGTCCGATCAATGGGTTAAACTGTGAGTTTAGCCCTTAGTTTTCCCCTTTTTCCCGCCTCTTTTCTTGACCGCCTTCTTTGGCTGAGGCGGAGTCGCGAGCATACGCTGCACCGTCCTTTCAAAGGCCGGATCAAGTTTCGGGGGAGACTTTGCCATGCCACAACCTCTTTCAAGTCGAACCCCTGTAACTGGCTACAGCCTGGGCAACTCCTATGACCAACCATTAACGCGCCCAGAGTTCGCGCCATTGGCGATGGCTATCATATCTGGCTGGGCGTTGGTGGAAACGCAAGTGGGCGGGGCGTTCGTCAAAATGGTCGGGGAATCTGTGACGCCGGCCGTTGAGATTTTCTTGGCGCTGCAGGGAGCAGGCCAACAGGCTGCCTTACAAGCAGCCGCCAAAACCTGTCTGGACGAGCAAGGGTTGGAATTGTTCGAGGCCCTACTGGCACTCCACGCATCATCGGCGAAGGAGCGCAACCGAGTTGCTCATTGGATTTGGGGAACTAGTCCCGCTTTGCCTAACGATGCGCTCGCCGCTGATCCTCGGGACTTCCTTGTGTTCAGCGCTGATCTCGTCAAATACCAACTTGCCGGCGAGGCCGCTCGCCAGGAACGATGGAAGCGCCAATTCGCTCCGGTAGATCACTCCTTTAGAACCCGGGGCAGAGCCCCGACTCTTGAGGAAAGAGCCGGATGGCCGTCTCCAGACGACGTTACTCAACCGACCATCCCCGAAATCCCGCCGGACCGGATCTTGGTCTATACGACTACTGACTTTCACCAAATCCGCGCCCGCATTGACCGCCTCGGCAACCACTTTCTTTCCTTTAGCAACCTGTTGGGACGCAGGACGCTCCTCGCGCAGCCGACTTTAGACGGTGAATTACTCCGTCAGCTATCCACCGAACCTGATGTGGCTGAAGTACTAGCCCGGAGACGCGAGCGTCGGAGAAATAATCCTCAATCTCCGCCTCCACAGCCTGAGCAACCAACTCCTCCATCTCAGGGGTGATCTCAATCTCTCTCTTCTCGCCCACGACGGGCTCTCAATCGGCACCCCCTCCGTCCCATGGGGGCGATTCTGTATATCGAGGGGGTGCCTCGCTTCTTGAGTAGAGCCTTCCAAGCGGTACCGGAATACCGCTTAGTAGGCTGCTACGTCAAGTATACAATCGCCGAAATGGGGCGTGTATTTCCGTTTCCTGATACAACTTTAAGGATACGTCCCGATGCTGAAATTCCTCGCGCTGCCTGCCGCCACGCTGCTGCTGATTGCCGGTCCCGCCCTCGCTGCGCCCGATGACCTGCCGGCGCCGGCTGAAAAGTCTGCCCGTCCCTCGACCAGCGTTCCACGGGGCCTGATGCGCTACGACACCAACAAGGACGGCTTCGTCGATCGCGCCGAATGGAAGGCCGCGCAGGAAGCCCGCTTCAAGCGGCTCGACGTCAACGGCGACGGCAAGCTCACCCAGGACGAGCTGTTCGCCCGCACGCCCGCCATCGGCAACAGCGTGCTGCCGACGGATCGCCAGGCGCAGCGCCAGTCGAGCTACTTCCAGTTGCTCGACACCGACAAGGACGGCGTCGTGACCTTGGCCGAATTCATGGCCCAGGCCGAGCGCAACTTCGCGCGCTGCGATCTCAACAAGGACGGCCGCATCGACACCGCCGAGTGCCGCCAAGCGCTGCAGCGCCCGCGGGCCGAGCGTTGACATCCAAACAGAAAGGCCGCCGGAAACCGGCGGCCTTCTCGTCTTCGTGGTGCGCGGCGATCAGGAGCTTTCGGCCGACATGATGTCGCCGAACAGCTCCCAGGTTTCGGCCTTGAAGCGCTGAAGCTGGACCGACTGGACCGGATAGTAGTCGGTCGGGCTGGTGCTGACGGTGATGCCCGGCAGCAGGAGCGGCACGCGCAGCTTCTGGTGGTTGGCCGCCTGGCGCATGACGTTCTCGCGCGTCAGGTTGTCGCCGCACTTCTTCAGCGTCTGGTGCATCAGGAACGACACGGCAAAGGCGTAGATGTAGTTGGCATCGGTCGGGTTTGCCCCCGCCATGTATTTGGCCATCCACGCCCGCCAGGCCTTCATCTCGTCGTCGTTGTCCCACTGCTTGTCGGTGGGGTCCTTGAGGTAGGCCGCGGTCATGATGCCCTGGCTGTTGTCGTAGCCGGCGGGCTTCATCACCGACGCGACCGAGGCCGAGACGTTGTTCAGGTAATGGACCGGCTTCCAGCCGATCTCCGCCGCCTTGCGGATCGACTGCGCGGCGAACTTCGGGATCGAGATGTTGAAGAAGACGTTGGCCCCGGAGTCCTTGAGCTGGATGACCTGGCTGTCGACCGTTGGATCGGTCGGCTCGTAGGTCACGTGCTTGGCGATGCGGCCGGCCTCCTTGCCGAGGCCCTCCTTGAAGCCTTCCCAGTAATCCTTACCGTAGTCATCGTTCTGCATCAGCACGGCCACCTTGGCGTCCTTGACGTTGGCCAGCATGTGCTTGGCGTAGATGGCGCCCTCGGTGTGGTAGTCGGGCTGGAAGCCCATCGTCCACGGGAACTCCTTGGGCTTGCCCCACTTGGAAGCGCCGGTGGCGACGAACAGCATCGGCACCTTCTTCTGGTTCATGTATTTGTGGATCGCCGTATTGGTCGGCGTGCCGAGCGTGTTGAACAGGCACAGCACCTTTTCCTGCTCGACGAGCTGGCGCACCACCTCGACCGTCTTGGGCGGCGAGTAGCCGTCGTCCAGGGTGATGAACTTCACCATGCGGCCGTTGATGCCGCCAGCGTCGTTGACGCTCTTCCAGTAGGCCTCGATGCCCTTGCCGATCACGCCGTACGACGACGCCGGTCCGCTGTAGGGGTTGGTGTGACCGACCTTGATTTCCTTGTCGGTCGCTCCGTCGTCGTACTTCTTCTGGGCAAACGCCACGCCGGATGCTGACAACACCGCGGCAGTCGACACGCCACCCAAGAAACTACGCCTATTGGTCTTCAACGCGCCCTCCTGCAGTTTATTGTTATGCTGAACAAGAGTCGCCCGAATCACGGTGCGTGAAAAGAGAAAAAGCCGCTCAGCACTATACAAGTTTTCAATGTTACATCGCGAAAGCGCCCGAAGAAAAGGCCGCCTGCCGGCGGCCTTTCGCACTTCGGTTATGTTTGCCTCTAGCTGCTTTCGGCGTGCATGACCTCGCCGAACAGCTCCCATGTCTCACCCTTGAAGCGCTGCAACTGCAAGGCCTGGACCGGATAGAAATCGGTCGGGCTGGTGCTGACCGTGATGCCGGGCAACAAACACGGCACGCGCAACTTCTGATGATTTGCAGCCTGACGCATCAGATTCTCGTGCGTGAGGTTGTCGCCGCACTTCTTCAGCGTCTGCTCCATCAGGTACGACACCGAGTAGGCGTAGACGTAATTGACGTCGCCGAGATTGCCGTTGGGATTGTACTTGGCCATCCATTCCCGCCAGGTCTTCATCTCGGCATCGTCATCCCACTGCTTGTCGGTCGGGTCCTTGAGCCAGGCCGCGGTGATGACTCCCTGCACGTTCTCGAAGCCCGCCGGCTTCATCGTGGTCGTCACCTGCCCCGAGACGTTGTTCAGGTACTGCGCCGGCCGCCAGCCGATCTCTGCCGCCTTGCGCATCGATTGCGCCGCAAACTTCGGGATCGAGATGTTGAAGAAGACGTTGGCTCCTGAATCCTTGAGCTGGATCACCTGGCTGTCGACCGTCGGATCGGTCACCTCGTAGGTGACGTGCTTGGCGACCCGGCCGACCTCCTTGCCGAGACCCTCCTTGAAGCCGTCCCAGTAGTCCTTGCCGTAATCGTCGTTCTGCATCAGCACGCCGATCTTGGCATCCTTGACGTTGGCCAGGATGTGCTTGGCGTAGATCACCGCTTCGGTGTGGTAGTCGGGCTGATAGCCCATCGTCCACGGGAACTCCTTGGGATTGCCCCACTTCGAGGCGCCGGTGGCGACGAACAGCATCGGCACCTTCTTCTGGTTCATGTACTTGTGGATCGCCGTATTGGTCGGCGTGCCGAGCGTATTGAAGGTGCACAGAACCTTGTCCTGCTCGACCAGCTGGCGGACGACCTCGACGGTCTTGGGCGGCGAATAGCCGTCGTCGAGCGTGATGAACTTGATCTGGCGGCCATTGACGCCACCGCGGTCATTGACGCTCTTCCAGTAGGCCTCTTCGGCTTTGCCGATGATTCCGTATGAAGACGCCGGCCCGCTATAGGGATTGGTGTGACCGATCTTGATCTCCTTGTCGGTCGCGCCGTCGTCGTACTTCTTTTGTGCGAACGCTGCTCGGGAACCCGAAAGCACTGCGGCGGCGGAAAGGCCGCCCACGAAGCTACGCCTGTTCGTCTTCATGGTGATTCTCCCTGTTGGGGTTTACGCCATCGACTGTTCCTCACTCGCTATTCAAACGGCTGGTCTCTTGCATTCTGCCGTGCAGGCCGCTGTCAGCTGCTCACGCGTTGTTTGAGCGCCGCCTGCTCTTTTGCCTGCGGCTTGCGCATGCTGTACAAGCTGCGCGCCAGGTAATAGACGCCGCCGACGATGCCCATCGGCATCAGGTACATGAGCACGATCAGCAGGATACCGAACACGGTGTAGGCCGACAGGTCGAACTGCAGGCCGAGATCGTTCTTGGCGAAGGTCGACAGCGCCTGGGCGGAGTTGTCGACCAGCACATAGAAGATGCCGCCGACGACCGAGCCGGCCAGCGAGCCGATGCCGCCCACCACCAGGCCGATCAGGAACTTGATCGACAGGAAGAAGTTGAAGCTGTCGGGCGCCACGAAGGCGATCGCCGAGGCCGAGAGCGCGCCGGCGATGCCGGTGTAGGCCGCGCTGATGCCGAAGGTCACCGTCTTGTAGAGGGCGGTGTCGATGCCCATCGTGTCGGCCGCCATGTACTGGTCGCGGATCGCCATCATGGCGCGCCCGCTGCGGCTGTTCAGGATGTTGGCCGCCGCCCAGTACAGCAGCACCATGACGACCAGGCAGTAATAGTAGAGCCACTGGTCCTCGGTCAGCGGCAAGCCGAACGGCACCTCGGGCTTCGACAGCACGATGCCCTGCACGCCGCCGGTGAGGCCCTCGAGCCATTTGTATTTCAGGATCTGTGGCACCGCGAGCGCCAGCGCGAAGGTCGCCAAGGCCAGATAGTGGCCCTCGAGCTTGAGCGCCGGCAGGCCGAACAGGTAGCCGACGATGAAGCAGACGATCGCCGCCGACGGCAGGGTCGCCCAGTACGGCATGTTGAGATGGTCCATCAGGACCGCCGCCGTGTAGGCACCGACCGCGTAGAACGCGCCGTGGCCGAGCGAGATCTGGCCGTTGAAGCCGGTCAGCAGGTTCAATCCCAGCACGGCGATCGCTGCGATGATCATCGTGCTGACCAGGAACAGGCGATAGTCCGAGACGACGTCGGGCAGCAGCGGGTGCAGCAGCGGCACCACGAACGCCGCCGCCAGCAGGGCCCACAGCCATTTCTTGGGAAATGCCGGCATGTCAGACCCTCTTGACGACGACGCGGCCGAACAGGCCGGCCGGCTTCACGGTGAGCACGAAGATCACGATGATCAGCGCGACGGTGAGCTTCTCGCCGTTGCCGATGATGTAGACACCCGTCGCCTTCTCGACCTGGTTGCCGGCGAAGGCCACCATGTTCTCGAGCACGCCGACGATGAAGCCGCCGAGCACCGCGCCGCCCGGGTTGCCGATGCCGCCGACCAGGGCGCTGGCGAAGGCGTAGAGCAGGATGCCGCCCATCATGTTGGGATCGAGATAGACGATGTGGGCGACCATGATGCCGGCCACCGCGCCGACCGCGGCGGCGAGCCCCCAGCCCAGCGCCAGCATCCAGTCGACCCGCACGCCGACCAGCCGGGCCATCTGCGGATTCTGCGCGGCCGCGCGCATGGCAAGGCCGAGCGGCGTGTAGCGGAAGAACACGAACAACAGGCCGAGCACGACCAGGGTGACAAGAACGACGCCCAGCTGATGCGGCCCGATGACGCCGGCGATGCCGAAGCTGCTCTTGGGGAACGGCGAAGGATATTCCTTGATCAGGTAGCTCCAGATCGCGCCGGCCACCGAGTTGCAGATCGCCAGCAGGCCGATGAAGACCACGACGATCGACAGCACCGGCGCGTTGTGCAGCGGTCGCAGGATCACCCGCTCGATGATCACGCCGAGCACGAAGGAGAACGCCACCGCGACGATGAACGCCACCCAGAAGCTCATGCCCCAGCTCATCAGCTGCCAGCTGAGGTAGGTCGAGAACATCGCCATCTCGCCCTGGGCGAAATTGATGTGGTCGGTCGACACGTAGATCATGACCAGCGCCAACGCCACGCAGGCATAGATGGCGCCGTTGGCGAGGCCGGAAGCGATCTGCTGGAGAAACTGTTCCATCTTCTCTGCCTCAGTAGCCGAGATAGGACTTGCGGACGTTCTCGTCGTTCTTGATGACCGCCGCGGGGCCCGACATCACGACCCTGCCGGTTTCCAGCACGTAGGCGTTGTCGGCGAGGTCGAGGGCGAGGGCGGCATTCTGCTCGACCAGCAGCATGCTCACCTTGTCCTCTTCGTTGATGCGCCGCATGATGCGGAAGATCTCGACCACGATCAGCGGCGCCAGGCCGAACGACGGCTCGTCGAGCAGCATCAGCCTGGGGTTCAGCATCAGCGCGCGGGCGATCGCCAGCATCTGCTGCTCGCCGCCCGACAGCGTTCCGGCCTGCTGCTGGACGCGCTCCTTGAGCCGCGGAAAATAGCTGAAGACGCGGTCGAGGTCGGCCTGGACGCCCGCCTTGTCACGGCGCGTGTAGGCGGCGATGCGCAGGTTTTCGTCGACCGTCAGCGTCGTGAAGGTGCCGCGGCCCTCGGGCACGTGGGCGATCCGCAGGCGCACGATCTCCTCGGTCGCCATGCCGCCCAGGTCCTTGCCGTCGAAGCGGACCACGCCCTCGGTGCGCACCATGTTGCAGATCGCCCTGAGCGTCGTCGTCTTGCCGGCGCCGTTGGCACCCAGCAGGGTGGTGATGCCGCCGGCCGGGATGTCGAAGCCGACGTCGTAGAGCGACTGCGTCTGGCCGTAGAACGCCTTCAGCCCTTTCACTTCGAGCAGCGCGGCCATCACGAGGTCCCCAGGTAGGCGCGGATCACCTCGGGATCACGCTGCACTTCGGCCGGCGTGCCGTCGGCGATCTTCTTGCCGAAGTCGATGGCGACGACCTTGTCCGACACCGACATGACGAGGCTCATGTGATGCTCGACCAGCAGCACGGTGACGTGCTGCATGTCGCGCACCCGTCTGATCTGGCCCTTCAGGACGTCGATCTCCTCGTGATTGAGGCCGGCCGCCGGCTCGTCGAGCAGCAGCAGCTTGGGGCTCGAGGCGAGCGCGCGCGCCAGTTCGACCCGCTTGCGGATGGGGAACGGCAGGCCGCCGGCGATCGCGTTGGTGAACGGCACGAGGTCCATGAAGGCGATCAGCTCGTGCGCGCGCTCCGAGATGTGCGCCTCTTCCGGGCCGACCTTGGCCAGGCGCAGCGCATTGTCGAAGAAGCTGGTCGAGCTGCGGCTGTGGCAGCCGACCTTGACGTTGTCGAGCACCGACATGCGATCGAACAGCGCCACGTTCTGGAAGGTGCGGCCGATGCCGATCTGCGGGATGTTGTAGCGCTGGCAGCGGAGGATCGACGCGCCCTCGAACAGGATGTCGCCGCCGTTGGGCGTGTAGAGCCGGCTGAGACAGTTGAAGAGGGTGGTCTTGCCGGCGCCGTTGGGCCCGATCAGGCCCGCGATCTGGCCGGAGACGACGTCGAAAGTCACGCCATCGAGCGCCACGATGCCGCCGAAACGGACCGAGACATCGCGCACACTGAGCAGCGGTGGGCTGCTGGATGAGGACGGTCCTGCCATGTTCACGCTGGTTTCGTTGGCCGGCCCATTCAACGCGCCGGCATCGCGAAATTACCCTTGCCTCCCAAGTACTTGCGACCCTTCTCCGGAGTCTGCACCCCGGTCACGATGGCCTATCCGGCTGGGCGACGCAACTCAAATGGCGCTGCGCGCCATGCTTTGGGCGCGATTGCGCCGCAGGATTGATCCGCAGCGCGGACGTTGACACGCCAAGCGTTGCCGCCGATACGAAGCGACCTCTCTCAATGCGGGTTCACCGCCGATGAAGCGCCTACTCAGTCCAATTCTCTTCACTGCACTCGTCCTCACTCTGCCGGCCGCCGCGCAAACCCCACCGACCCAAGGTTGGCCGGCCAACCGTCCGCCCGATCCCGCCGCCCCTCAAGCCAAGCCGCCGCAGCTGTCCGCGCCCGCCGCTCCAGGCGGGCAGGCCGCCGTGCCGGCCGCTCCCGGCGCGCCGCAAGGCCAACCGGCGACGGGCACGCCCGGGCCGGTGCCGCTGCCGCACTGGTTCGCCGAGATCGATACCGACAAGAAAGGCGAGATCACGCGCGCGGAGTTCTTGAAGTACCGCATGAAATCGTTCGACGAGCTCGACGCCAACAAGGACGGCAAGCTGTCGCTCGAAGAATTCGTCAAGATCGCCGAGCCGCCGTTCTCGGGCGACGTGCCGGGCGGCCCGAACCTCGAGGAACGTCGCAACCGGGCCAAGTCGGAGTTCCAGAATCTCGACACCAACCGCGACGGCTTCATCGAGCGCGCCGAGGCCGAGGCGGTGGTCCACTCCGAGTTCAACCAGTACGACACGGACCGCGACAACAAGGTGACCGAACCCGAGTTGCGCCTGATCATCCAGCGCTCGCTGGCGCGCGAGGCCGCCGAGCGCCAGCAGATCGAGCAGCGCCGCCGCCAGGGCATGCTGGCGATCAGCGACTTCATCGACATGCAGCTGCGCGAGGCCGACAAGCTCGACAAGAACAACGACGGCAAGGTGAGCCAGCAGGAATATGTCGTGCTGGCGGGGCCGGCGGACGGCGCGCAGGCCAAGAACCTGCTGCCCTATGACATCCGCCG
>Ga0070698_100004359_pt1 | contig 15557 bp, 18 predicted proteins | sample KBSK1502metaG_FD_65477 | JGI IMG/M metagenome (GOLD analysis project Ga0070698, IMG submission 65477) | Corn, switchgrass and miscanthus rhizosphere microbial communities from Kellogg Biological Station, Michigan, USA - KBS K1-50-2 metaG | ecosystem: Host-associated > Plants > Roots >...
GTCGCGGTCCGTAAGATGAAGGCCTTGCCCCGGGCCGAAGTGGCGGAATTGGCAGACGCGCATGATTCAGGGTCATGTGCCCGCAAGGGTGTGGGGGTTCGAGTCCCCCCTTCGGCACCAAGAGAATCAGCGACTTCCTGAGACCTCATCCAGCAACGCTACCGCATCCCGATCCGTTGCGCCATCCTTGCGCCGTGGCTCGAGGAGGCCGATGGCGTCCCGCAGATGGGCCGGCGACAGGTGGGCGTACCGCAGGGTCATCTTGAGATCCTTGTGTCCGAGGAGCTCCTTGACGGCCTGCAGCGTGGCTCCTCGGGTCACCAGCGAGCTCGCGAAGGTGTGCCGGCAGTCGTGGATGTGGAAGTCGTCGAGTCCAACCCTAGCGACCGCCCGCTCGAAGGCGGTGCGGATGCTGCGGGTGCGGAACACCCGCCCCTCGTGGGCGTCCGGTAGACCGGCCAAGGCCTCGTAGGCGGCCTGGGTCATCGGAACCGACCGGCTCTCCCCGTTCTTGGTCCCGTGGAATGTGACCACCCCGCGGGCCAGGTCGACCCCTCGTTCCCATGTCAGCCCTAGCACCTCGCTGCGGCGCCCGCCCGTCTGCAGGAGCACCGTGACGATGACGGGGAGCTCCGGGTTCTTGGACTCCCGGCAGGCTGCGATCAGCCGCACCTGCTCCTCCTCGGTCAAGTAACGGACCCGGCCCGGCGGCTCGGGCAGAAGCCGTATCAGAGGGGCCTTCTCGAGGCACTCCCACTCCTCGCAGGCGAGCCTGAGTAGGTGCCGCAGCGCAGCCAGAGGCCGGTTGATCGACGCCGCGGCGACTGGCTGGAGCATGCCCTTGTGGGGCACCTGCCGTGACAGCTGTCCGTCGCGCCACTCGCTGATGCGCGAGCTCGTGATATCGGCCAGAGGAGTCTCGCAGCCGAAGACGGTGGCGAGCTCGCGCAGGTAGCGCCCATCGCTCTCGATGGATCGCTTCCCTGTCTTGGCCTGCAGGTAGCGGTCGATTGCGGCCGCGAGCGTCATGGTCGGCCTGATCGTGACCGGACCCTGTCGGGCCTCTTCTCTGAATCGGTCGAGCGCAGCTTGGGCTTCGGCCCGGTTGGGGTACTGACGCCGTATCCGCTTCCCGTCCACGGTGACCGCGAAGACGTAGGCGGTCGTCTTCCGGCCCCTCCACTTCCATGTCCGCTTGCTGATCGTGCCGCGGCTGATTTGGGTCATGCGCGTCCTCGTTTCATGGCGTCCTCCTGTTGGGAGTGAACGGCAGCGTGTACATCTTCTCCAGCGTGGCGAGCTCACGGGCCCAGTGCTCGTGCCTCGCTTTGTGATCGGCCCCGCGGTCCATCGGACGGAAGTCACAGAGCGCACACGGGCGGGCCGGCCGCTCGCCGATCCGCCACCAGCGCTCGAGGAGCGCGAGGTTAAGACGGCCCAGGTGGTTGAGCCACTGCTTGCCGGCCTCGACCGCGGCGCGGTCGTCGTCGGTCATGCGCCCCCTCCCGATACGGAGACCATCGTCGACCCCGCCGTGCAGGAGGTCAGCAACGCACCGCCGAACCACATCGCGCCAGTTGAGATGTGCTGGTCAACCCAGGCCACACCGAGTGGGCTGACGGGGCGGACCAGGGTAGACGGTGCCGCCGCCGTGAACAAGAAGATCGGCCATGTCGTGCCTCCCCTTGGCGGGAGCACTCGCCCCTGATGCGGCGGGAGGGCTAAAAACGCGAATGGCCAGCTAGCGCTGGCCTCGCGCCGTCCTTGCCCTCTTGGGCCGCATCTGGTGATCCGATTCCCTGGACCCCGACCACCCGGCTCCGGCTTCGGGTTGGTGAGGCGTCGTGCTGACCGCCTACTCTTGATGCTTAACGCGATGCTATCCTAGCCGACGGCAAGAGTCAAACCAGTCGCCGATGCAAAAAAGGTGGGGCCAGAAAATGTCGAAGAGTTACGCACGCATTCGGAACCGGACGGTGGCAAGGATAATCCATCGGTTTGACGCTGATACGGATCGACTAGCTCGTAAGACAGATGGCATCTATGTCAGATGGGACACACCAAGATACATCGATGGTGAAGCGGCAGACGGGATCGTACGCCAACTGCGGAATCGCGGTGTCGTGAGACCTAGATATCGGCACCTTGGGTTCGATGTTGATCCATCCCTCGGGGTCGTAAATGCGCTCACGGTCGGCATCGCGACCGCGCCCATTTTTCTGACCGCGATGGGGGTAATTCTCAAGTTCATCAACCGACACAAGGGCAGCAGTATTGTCCTCCAGAGAGGAAGCACCAAGATCGCGATCAAAGGGCAGAGTCCAAAGCAACAGATGGCGATCATCGAGAAGTACTCACAAGATTTGTTCGGCCCATCCACTCCGAAGAAATCGAAGGAACGTCGCAAGGTGCGGCTGCCGAACAGCAGCGGATAGGCGTCAAGCCGGCCCTTACTCTGGCAGGAGCGCTGGCCCGCGCCGCCCTTGCCCTTACTGGGCCGCATCCGGTGATCCGACTTCATCGGACCCCAACCACCCGGCTAACGGCTAACGGGTTGGTGAGGCGGCTGCTCGCCGCCTGCTCTTGATATTTGACGCGTAGTATCGCGCGACGGCCCGGTGTCCCTCAACAGCCTCCGTTGTCGGACTGGGCAGCACCTGCAAAGTTGCGTCGCTCCTTGCATTTCAGCCTGAGTCATCGCACCCTTACCCGATGCCAGTTTCGAGCGTCAATGCCTTGGTCCGCGCTCGACCGGGCTAGCTCTAGTTCCTAGGACAACCACCGAGGACGTCTTGTAGCCGACGGGGAATGCAACGTTGGGTACCACTAGGCTCTCGCCGCAGCTAGTACCCACGCCTCAATGAGCCTCTATCTCATACCGTTCCGGACCCTGAACCGTACCAATCAAGCTGTCCCGCTCTCCTTCCCAGCCCAAGTCACCGCGCAGATCACCCTAGGACCAGAAGACGCCTTTGGCCTTCCGACAGAACGTCGCACCACTGTCGCCGTCGGGCGACCGACCCAGTTCTTCGGCAACTCCAACGAAGGCTTTATCCAACTTGAGGGAGCATTAATCGAAAGACTAGAGGCGGAGTTTCAGGTCCGGCACGTAAGTGCGCGGCTAAGCGGCAATGTGCTGACCCTCGTCTTCATGGCCTCCTCGTACCATGAAGCTACGCAGAACCTCAATTCCGCGCACCAGCTTCTAGTTCCCATTATCACGCATCGCCTCCGAACGTATGTCTGGGTCAAGCTGTTCACGGTGATGATCGGCACCGAAGCCTTTGACTTCGTCCTATCGCCAGTAAGGCGTCAACTGGTAGCCGCGACGGCAGAAGAGAACAAAGCGCGGATCAAGGAGTCGCTCGTTGATTGGATGGGTTTTAAGGAAGAGCATCGTCCGTTCCTTAGCGCCCTCTCCTACTTTCGGCAAGCCCACCGACTCGCGCTCATACAACCGGGCGCTGAACCGCTGGTGTCCGAGATACTTCTAAATCTAGCCAAGGCAATAGAAGTAATGTTCCGATCAAGCAACCGTGACGAGATTCGTCGGCAGGCTGCGACGTGGGGCTTCCCTTCCGAAGAGATTGAGGAAGTAATGCTCCCAATTCTCATCCTTCGGAATGAGCTAGACGTGGCACACGTTGCGCTCGCGCAATTGACTGTGGCTGAACGTGAAACAATTGTCGAGTTCGCATTGCAAGCTATCTCCAACATGGAAGTGATCATCGAGCGTATTGCAAAAGGTCTCTTCTCAGGAACTATCCGTCTAGCTCCAGTATCAAGTGCTGTCGCCAAGGATAAACGGAAACTCCTAACGGCAATCGGCCACTACGTGACTGTCTCTCGGAAGAGAAAGAGTCAACCAGATTGAGGGCATCCCGGTGCCGGATGTCGACGGCGGTGGAGGCTGCTCATAATCGAGGGAGAGGCGACTTAACTTGACAGTCGTTAACAAGAGTAGCGTCCCGGCCTCAACTCTCGCCCGTTACAGCCGTCCGGCCCTCGGGATGCAGGAGGGTTCCCGGTCTCCAGTGTAATCCGGTCCCAAAGTTGGCCAACAACGCAAGGAGAAAGGAAATCGACGATGAACACGCACACGCTCTGTCGTTTCCTGAGGCCTGCGGTAATGTCGTGTGTCCTCCTGTCCTGCCTGACAGCCCTTCAGACACCGGCGCTGGCCGTCGCCATTTACGACGCCTTCGCGGAAGTTACGGTCTCACCAGGGACTCTCGCCCCCGGGATCGGGATCAGTTTCTTCCAAGGCTCTACCGTGACGCCAAACCCGAACTTCTTCGGGAATGCGTTTGCGACGAGTAGCGCACAGGCCCCCCCTAGCAGCGCTATAGCGGTTGTGGCGGGTGGCGCCAGCTCCCCGCCTGACGCATTCGCCGCGTCCTTTGCGTCGGCTGTGAGTTCAGGGTTTTTATTTAACGGGAACGCCACAAACTCGGCCCTCGTGTTGAACGTCTCTCGTACCCTATTCGCGTTTGAGTCAACGCTTGGTTCGACGCTACCCGCTACAGCATCCGCAGACTTTCTCTTCCAGGTTCTCGTCGATGGGGTGGTATTGACCCAGCTTGCCGGCAACGGTACTAATACAGGCCCTGGCGCGATTAGCTCGAATCTCGCCGGATCACGCGAAACTGGTACGGAGTCCTTCATAGTTCAGTTGACACCAGGATTCCACTCTTTGCTCATTGAAGCGCAAGCGGATGGCTTTGCCAGGGCGGGGACTGCTCTGAGTCCGGTACCGGAACCAACGACGCTCATTTTTTTCGGCACCACGGCGGCGGGCATAGGGCTTGCTCGCTGGAGACGGCGTAGGCAGAACTAGGCGAAAGAGCCCGAAGGGGCAGCCTCCAGAGGGCGGCTCATCCCCTTCGGGCGATTGCCGGGCGTGCCAGTAGCGGAAAGAGGATCGCGCTTTCTACAAAGAGTGCGTCTACAACTAGCTGTGGCCCGGCATGCGTGGCGGATCCGCTTTGGCCGAGGCTAGGTCCGGTATTGGCTTGGATTTCTCTCGAAACTCGAACTCCTCCGTATAGGTACCCTTGTACCCATTCGGGCGGCCAGCGCGAAACTTGTCTCTGTCCCAGACTTCGCAGCGAGCCTTTGCGGCAACGTCTGTCAAATAACCGAGCTTGACCGCATATCGGATTACATCGAATAAGTCCAGTGCCAGGATCCCAAATCGTTCAGCTGCCTCACTGAGTAGATTCTCGCAGGTCAATATGCCGGACGGACCATTGGACTCGGCTGTAACGAAGGAAGCACAGTCCGCGCGACTGAGTGCCCCGCGGTAACGCCGGAAGATTTCCCGAAACCTCTCATCGCCACCTCGAAGTTTCCGGTAATCAACGGGCTCGTGTAACAAACCTTTCTCTTGCCACCCGTCCAAGTGATGGGCGATTCCGGTCTGAGTGCATTCTTTGTAAACCGGACGAGCGATGTACGCCTTGTGCGGAAGACTAGCGATCACAATTTCGATAGCAGGAAGGAGTCCTAAGCCGGATCCGTGGGTCAGAGCGTCAGTATCGAGGACCAAGCACCGCATTCACCGCATACTACTATGCCGCGGCGGGCTCTTCGTACAGCTCGGCGAGATCCCTAAGTTCCACGTCACTCAGACGCACTGCAAGAACCTCTCTCAGGCGGCTTGTCGTGATGCGGCGTTCTCTCCAAAGGCGAAACGCGAGACAAGCCAGTGCATGTCGTCGTTCGATTGGTATTACATCGAATGCTGGATACCATAGCTCACCGCTCTCGGCAATCTTCCACTCGTCGGAGGCGGTCGTCGGAATTCGGCTGATTCTTTCGGATAGATGTAGGAGGCGATAATTGTCCAAATGGCACCTGACCGCCTCATAGTTCACTCCGAACTTGGTCATCAACTTCCGGACGTCGCCCCGAAGTTCTCCCCAGCTCTCTCGCAGTGCCAGTTCGGGCAGCAGCAGATGAATGGCGAAAGCATTCGCACGAACCTCGCGAGGGTCCCATTGGCCGTCTGCGTACGAATAGAGCTCGTCGTACGTATCAAATGCCGACATTTCCTTGAGGTAGTCGCGATCGAAGAGAACATGGCAAATTTCGTGGGCCAAGGTAAATCGTCGGATCAACTCGTTTACATTCCGTCCGTTCACGTTGACGACTATCGTTGGACCATGAATCTCATCACAGAGGCCATAGCCCGCAATGTCATTTGGAAGCTTCTGCCACATCATTGAAATCCCCAGCGCGTCGACAAGACTCCGCATAGAAGGGACGTGGCCGACGATCCCCATGATTGATCTGACGTTCATTGCGAGATCACGTCCAGCTTGCCAGACCTTCCCAGCGGGAAGATACGAGTCGGTCGGGAACCTCTTTACTAGGGAAGAAAACCGAGGCTCTCGGCCTGCAAGTTCTTCGAGCTGGACGTAGTCTCCCGCTGCCGCCGCAGCTCGCGCAACTGCGAGGCGCACCCCGGGGCTTATAGCGCCATAGTCGGCCTTGAACCTGACAGCTATCGAATCGATGTGGCTGCCGAGAACCTCTGAACTATCAATGTCTTCTAGCGGGACGCCCAGGACGTCGGAAAGACGCCAAACTACCTCCCCCGGTAGTTCCTGTTCGCCCGACTCGTAGCGAAGGAGTGATTGAGTATCGAGATCTGCAGCCTTCGCGACCGTAGCCGGATCAAGTCCGAATGCAGATCTAACTTGGTGAACTGCCTCACCGAGCTGAATTGTCAAGTCCTACCTCCGGGGGGTGCGTTCCCGCTGAACCCTAGCATAACGGCTGGCCTTCCTGCCATCCGTCTCTAATAAACTGACGCTAGTCGTGCTCGTTCCGTTCCACAATGCGCTGCCTGCTAGAACTAATCTTGTGACGAGCCTCTAGTTGGGCGCTCGTGGCGCCCAAAGCCCCATGCAACCCTTAAGCCAGAAGGTCTATCGGAAAACCTATCAATAAATCTATATGTTACGAGATACGCCATCCTCATCGGCTACCCTTTTGACGCACCATCCTTACCACAAGGCGGCAGATCTCCTGCCCAAAGAGCAATTCGTTTGTCAGCGGCCCACGCTTGTTCTCGCTGCCTTGAACGACCGGGCCACGGCTGCGATCAGAGCCTTCCGCATCGGAGGCCTGGCCCTAGATGGGGTCGCCGTTGCCATCGGTCCTGACCACGCGCTTGGCGAGCCGCTGGTGGGCGACCTTCGGGCCCTGGCCGACTTGAGTCGTCGACACTCGCCGGGCGGCAAGTAGAAGGTTCGCCGCTTCATCTCGCGGAGTAAACCGGTGCGCTGCGTGACCCGCTTGAGCTTCGCCAGGGCTGCGGTCACGTCATTGTCGAACACGGGGACACAGATGTTGGTCATCGAGCGTTGTCCTCCTCGAAGCCTGGGTAGGTCGCGGCGTACAACTCGGCCAGTCGCTTCGCCGCGTCCTCGTACGGCGGGTTGTCTTTCGGTCCCTGCTTCAGGACATGCTCGCGGAGCCACACAATCTCTTCCGAGCTTGACATCGTCCGCGGTCCCTTCGAGCTCGGCTCGGTCAGCTTGCTGGTCTTCCAGCGTTGATACCAGTGCTCGCCCATCTCCTGTTCCTAGTCTGGGTAGCGGAGCCGGTAGAGCTCGCGCACGCGCTCAATCACAGCTTTGTGGTTGGGCTTTGACTTGTCGAAGTACGCGGGGTCGAGGCGCAGCTGACGGAGCTCGGCGTCGATCCTCTCGGTCGCGGGATCGAGGCCTCCGTCCTTCTCCTGCTTGTCGCGCTCCTGCCGGTCGGCGACCATCTCCTCCACGTTGCCCTGCCGGCCCTTCCCTTCCGCGAGGAGGGCCAGGACTCGAGCCTTGGCGAGTGTCACCGCGTGCTCCGGGTGCAGCGAGTTGCGGAGCGGGCTCTTCGGATCGCTGCGCCACTCCTTCATCTTCGCGGCAGCCTGCTCGGGTGAGAGCGTGAGGATCTTGTCTTTGTCCGACATCAGGGCCAGCGTCTCGAGGAGGGCCGGCGAGTTGCCGACCTGGGTGCGGTCACACCACGCGAGGAACTTCGGGCCGAGCGCCTTCGCCGCGGCCTGCGCTCGAGCGACCCGCTCGTCGTACGCGGCGCCCCAGCGCTGCCGCAGGACGCCCTCGTTCGCCTCGCGGTTCCACAGCTGGGGCATCCCGACGTTGAGGTCCGCCGTGTGGAGTTCCATGGCCAGATCGACCAGGCGCTGCTTGGCGACGGGCTCCATCTTGACGTCGTCGAGCGCGGCGCTCACCTCGCGCAGCATCTCGGGCGCCTGCGGGTCGTCGCGGACCGTGGGCGGCAGATGCTCGCCCAACGTGAGGCCGCCTGTCTCATCGGCGGTGCCGGGCTTCGCGTCAGCCTTCGGCCGCAGCTGCTCGGGCAGATCGTCCTCGCCCTTCTCGACGCGCTCGTGACCCTCGTCGTCCACGCGGTGCACATCGTAGAGGCCGGTCTTCTGGTTGAGGACGTACTTGGTGCCGGGAATCGGCGCGTGGGCCGGCGGCGAGACCTGCTTCGGTGGGGCCGGCGCCTCGACTGCGGCCGGCGGCGTGGTGCTCTCGGGTGCTGCGCTGCCTTCGGTCGGTTCCATGGTCTACGCTCCTTCGGGAACGCCGGCTGCGCGTTCCTGCTGGTCGTTCTTGGGTCCGCGGAGCTCGGCCATGACCTGGGAGCGCGGCTTCGACTCCTTCGGGATCAACGTGATCTCGATGGTGGGCATCGGGCGCGAGGTCTGGTTCACGCGCCTCTGGATGCTCGCGTACTGGGTCAGGAGCTCACCGACCCTCTGCTCGAGGTCGGCCGCGATGGGCGTGCTCCCCTCGATGCCGACGCCCGCGGGGATGACGACCCGTGGGTTCACCAGGTCGACCAGCTTCCCGGTGGTCACGCCGGCAGCCGCCTCAAGCTCGTAGCGGAGCCCGTTGATCGCCGAGACCCCGTCGGGGCTCGAGGGGTCCGGCTGAAAGTCTTCCGAGTGGCTCAGGGCACGCTGGTGCGCAGCGATGGCGTCGTGGATCTCGGTGAGGATCTTTCCCGCGGCCGTGGACACCGCGATGAAGGTGGACCGGGTCACGTTGTCCAGGCCGGGCGGGGATCGGAGCGCGGCCACTTTCTCGAGGGTGGCGGCCTTGTCTCGGAGGACGGCATTCAACTTCCCGAGGCCGCCCACGATGCGCTGCTGCAAGGGCAGGATCGCCTCGCGCCACTTCCCCTGCCACGCCTTCAGCGGGAGTCGCTCGCTGATCCCCCGGGCGGCTTGGTCCTTCACGGCCTGCGCCGCGAGGTGCTGGGCTTCGACCGCCGCGAGGGAGCGCTGGATCTCACCCACCTCACGCTCGAGCGCTTCGCTCTCGGCCGCGAGCTTGGTCTCGTCCGCTTTCATCTGCGCGATCAGGGCCGCGCTGTTCTGCTGCTGCTCAGCCAACTCGAACTTGACGACGCGCCGCCGCTCGATCTTCGCCTCGATCTCCTTGCGCTTCGCGGCGCGGATGGACTCGAGTGGGCTCACGTCGACCACAGGGGCGGGCGGCGACGGCGGGAGCGCGGGCTCGACGTAGCGGTGGGTGGCTCGCTCGGAGGCGAGCACCTCTACAGGGGCTTGTCCGGCCGGTTCGACGCCGGGCACGAGCATGGACGCGTCGCGCTTCCTCTCGGCGAGGGCGATGGCGATCTGTTCCTTGGTGAGCGGAGTCTGCGGTTCTGGGATCGGCTTCGACATGATGGTCTCTCTCTTGGCGGGTGCTATGTGAAGTAGCGGACGGGCGCGGCCTGAGCCACGCGGAGCAAGCGCTGGCGCTCGTCGTCGTGACGGTCGTCCATCTCGGTCAGGGTCTCGAGCGTGGAGCGGCGGTTGGTGCCGCCCTCGTGGCCGTAGGTCTCGACCGCGGACGACACGGGCTGCTGCGGGGCCACGGGCTGCTTGGCTGCGTCGATGTGGGGCCCGTGATCGCCCTCGCGCCAGGCGACGAAGCGCCGCCAGGAGGCCTCCTGCTGCTCGGGCTCGAGGTGGTCCTTCCTGAGCTCGCGGGCTGCGACGGCCTCCTTGATGGCGGCCACGTAGACCGCCTTCGTGATCGTCGCCAGGTCGACGCCATCGGTCGGGAGGAGGATGTCGACTTCCCCACCTATGAACCAGGCCGGGGTCGGGGTCCACTCGAGCGGGGTCTGCTGCCGCAGGCGGGCCCGCACCTCGCGGGCCAGCTGCTCCCGGCGGCCGGCCATTACCGTCTCCCCTTCTTGGCCTGCTCGAGCTCCTCGAGGAGCTTGATGTCGGTCTCGAGGGCGAGCATGTCCTTCGAGAGCCGCACGACCGCGGTCAACGCGGAGGCCTGCCGCGGGGTCAGGGTGCCGGCCTCCACGCGGGCGGCGATGCTCACCAGGTAGGCCTGGACCTTCTGGACGGTGCTCAGGTCGGGGAGGGAGGTCACGCCAAGCTTCGCCATGGCCGCGGTCTTCTCGGCGTCGAGGGCCCGCTGCGAGGCCCGCAGGCGCCCGGCCTCGCGCCGGTGGGCGGTGCGGGTGTCCTCGAGGCCTTGGGAGTGGTTCCAGCAGGAGGCGCTGCCGGCCAGGGGGCGCATGCGGCAGGGGTCGCCGGCCTTCGTGAGGCCCGTGCAGCGGGCCCCGGTTGCGGTGGGGGCGTTGTCCATCGGTGATGTCTCCTGGGGTCGGATGTGGTGGATCGTGCTGCGGACGTGCTGGGGGCGAATCTGGATTTCGGGTTTCGTCTTCGAAGGGGTTACCACGCTCGCTCGTGGCCGCGATTTCTTGGGCATGCCCCCCGTCTTCCGGTGGGAAGGGGGCCCCGTCGGTCTCGGGCCGGAAGGCATTACGTGGATCAGGCCCACCTGATCATCAATCAGGTGCTCGATACTTATTCGGCACGAGGTTAGGCTGCGCTGACCCGGCGCCTGAGTGATCCTTGCGTGCGGCGTTGTAGCCAGAGCTCGAGCGCGGCGCGAGGGAAACGCACGGTGCGGCCCACGCGAAGGACCGGCATCGCGGCATCGTCAGCTGCCCATCGCTCCACGGTCCGTGGGGAGACCTGAAGGAGCTCGGCGACTTGCGCGGTGGTGAAGTACTCGCGGGTCGCGCCAGATTTGGCCTGGTCACGCGGCCCTACGGGTTGTGCGTCCATCGGTCGGTCACCTCCCTTCGTCCTGCGGGGTTGGGGTCGTGAACGGCGGTGTAGCGGGACCAGGCCGGCCGGCTGACCCGTGGAAGTTGCCTCGCGGCGCCCTGCGGTGAGCTCCACGCGACCGCAGGACGGCAGGCTAGACGGTCAGGCAGTCCAGCTAGGTCGAGGACCGCCCAGCCGGCAGGGCTCGTGGGAGGAGCCACATCGCCAACGTGGAGTCATTAGACAAACCTGACCTTCTGGACCATCTGGACTGGGTAGTCCAGTTGGTCAAGATGCCCAGGTTCGCGGAGGCTAGATGCCCCTGGGGATGTGGACCCTGTCTCGGGGATGTGGACCTAAAACGGCTTATTCTCGTCAGGCAGCGGCGCCATCGCCCAGGTGTAGCCAGTGATCCGCCCGTTCTCCTCCCTGATGGGGTCCACCTTCACGCAGAGATCCTCCAGGGCCCGCCGCACGGTCTTCTCCTTCAGCCCGAGCGCCGAGGCCGCCGCCCACCCGCCGGTCTTGGGCCCGTCCATCAGGAACTCCACGAGCCACTGCTTGGCTTCCTTCCTCGCGGTCTGCTTCGGCCCCGGCTTCGCGTGCTGCTTGGCCAGGATCTCCCGGGCCGTCAGCCTGATCGGATCGGTCCCCCACACCACGCCGGTCTCGGCCGAGATCGTGTAGGAGAGCGGCGGCATCTCGACGCTGATGTTGATCTTCGGGTGGGTGAAGTAGAACCGCCCCGGCGTCTCGGGGTCGCGGGTGCAGAAGAAGATCGACCGAGCGACCGCGGGGAACGCGACAGATCCGCCGATGCCGTAGATGATCTCGTCCTCGAGGCCCTTCTTGGTGTGCATCAGGAGCACGACCGCGATGCCCAGCCGCTCGGCGAGCTCCTTGAGGGGATCGAGCACGCGGCGGACCTCCACGTCCTTGAACCCGTCCTGCTTGCCGCCCAGGTACGAGTTGAGCGGGTCGATGATGACCAGCTTCGCGCCGGTCTTTCGGACCATCACCTCGAGCTCCTTGAGGTCGTCAGAGAGCGAGAAGTGCTGCTCGTCGTTCCCGTCGACCGTGGCGACCATCTCGATCTTCTCGACCTTGGTCGCGTCGGCCCCGAGGAGGTCGAGCCGCTTGCGGATCGTGTACTCGGTGCTGTCCTCGGCCGCGAGGAGAATGACCGTGCCTTCTGGGGCGCTCTTCCCCACGTCCGGCCAGATCCCGCCCGTGGTGATGCGCCCCGCGAGGTAGAGGGAGACGAAGCTCTTCGCGGTGCCTGGGGCGCCCGCGATGATCGTGAGCATCCCGAGCGGGACGCGCCCTGGCCAGAGCCAGGGGACGTCTTTCGCGGTGACGGTGCCCATGTTGGTGGACCGGATGCGGCCGAAGGAGCGCGACTCGGCCTTCGGCTTCTTGGCCGGCTTCGGCTCGTCGGGGACGTGATCAGGGACGTGCACGCCACCCACGTCGTCGAAGAAGTGCGGGTCGTCCTTCGCGATCCACTCGCGGATGCGCCGGTCGCTGAAGCAGAGGACCGCATCGTGCTGGCTCAGTCTCTCGTCCTCGCGGGCCTGGGCCTCGGTGTAGTCAGCGAGGCCCCACCCGCGGGCGATCACATGCTCGGACGCGCCCTTGGTGAGCCCGCCATGCTGTCGGAGGGAGTGCCAGACGTCTTCCTGAATGATCTGGCTCCACGGCCTCATCATCGAGCTCGGAATGGCGGGGTTCGTCACCTCGACGCCGTCGGTCAGGAGGATGACGCTCTTCACGCCGCGCTCGATCAACGCCTCGGTGTACTTGAACTTCCAGCGGCAGAGGACGGCCGGGTCGGAGATGAACACCTTCATGACTGCTTCCCCTCGAGCATCTCGCCCAGCTGGATGAAGTTTGCCTGGGCCTCATGGCGCCGGCCCTCCTGGCGGGCCTCGACCAGCTGCTCGGTCTCCTGCCTGAGCTCGTCCATCCGAGCCATCAGGTGCTGGTGGTCGGAGCGGGCCGAGTGGGAGAACTCGTAGATCTCCTGCAGCTTGTCGCCGGGGCGCGTCTGCAAGGTGATCCTGGGCCGGTGGCCGAGGATGCGGAGCGCGGCCGCGAGCGCTCGGCTCTGTGTTCGGATCGGACCTGCCATGGGTCGTGTCTCCTGAATGTGGTGATGCCGTTGGCGGGCGTGAATCGGTTTGGGGTCGGGTTGTTGTGGGGCGGGTGCGGCTACTGTGGGAACGACGGGGCGGCGTACACGTCTTCGGCCACGGCCTGGGCGAACGTCAGCAGGAAGGCCTGCCCGTCGACGATGGAGCAGATCGCCCACTGCTCTGGGGCGCGGCCCATGGCACAGATCGACTGCCAGATCCCCGGCAGCTTCGGCTGGACGTCGCGGTAGACCTGGCTGGCCTGCTCACGGGCGAGGACCGAGCCGGCCATGAGATGTTCGAGCTCGCCCAGGAGGGCCATGTCGAGCAGCGTCCACGGAACGAATCGCAGGCCCGTTTCCAGAGACGACGCGAGCACCCAGCGGGCCGACGCCGGCTCCTGGGCCAGGCCTTCTCGAAGTTCCTCTCGCTCGATCCCCGTGACCGCGGCCAGGGTCTCGAGGGTCAGTGGTTCCCGGTGGTCAGGCATTCTCTCCTCCTCTGTGGTACTGAAAGACGATTGGGTCATCTGAAAGTTCTCACTGGCGCTGGTATTTCTTGAACTGCGCTCCAAGGGCTCGTGAACCCTCAGTAATCCATCGGCGGACCGTGGAGTAGGGCACCGCCTCCAGAGTCGCAATCTGCAGCGCCGGGATCTCCAGGGCGGCGAGTCGGAGCACGTTGGCCTGCTTGGCGGTGAACCCGAGTAGGTGGGCCCGCTTGGCGATGGTGTCGGCGGCATCCTCGATCCTGGCGTCCTCCTGCTGCCGCTCCGCAGCGTCCAGTCGGTCGCTCAAGCGGTCCGTCGCCGAGGCCCCGTCCTTCACGGTATCAATCCATGGGGTGCGCTCGCCGGTCTCCTTGTCCACGATGGCCAGGATGTCCATCGGCACGAGGTGGGCGGTGTGATAGCGGGCCACCTTGCCCAGATCCTTGGCCACGTTCTCGGCAATCGCCTTGAGCCAGGGCAGCATGGCCTCCTGGTTGCCGCGGTAGACGGACTCCGTCGTCGCGGCCTTGCGGAACGTCTCGCTGGCCACGGTGAGCGCGTGGTGCCGGCCGACGTCGTTCTCTTTCCACGTCTTGTTGTGATAGATCCTCTTGGCCCAGCCCCAACGCGTCATGCAGTAGTCCATGATGGCCTGGCCGTAGAGCTCGAAGTACTGATTGACGGCTTCGCTCTGGTCGGCCAGGGTCTCCTTGAGCGTGTTGATCTCGAGGGACTGTGCGGCCGGCACCTCATCCGACGTGGGGAGCGCGACAGGACGTGGCGCCTCTTGCGTTACCTTCCCGACATGGAGGTAGGTCCGCTGTCGCGGAGCGAATCGAGAGACCGGAGGTCGTTGGTGTTGCGGTGATTGCTCTTCCGCCATCCCTTACCCGCCTCCTCTGACGGGTCGCATCCGAATCCGCTCTCGCGGACCCGCGGTTCCCACCCGGCAGATGGCCTCGGGTTGGGGACGCACTCTCAGGTGCGCACTCTTGATGCTTGACTACGACGCTACCGCGAACTCGCGCTCGCGTTCAAGACCGAAAGATTTGCACGAAACATTACCCAGATTAGGCCAGCGCCGGCCCCGCCCGACCTACATCCCCATACGCACCGCCTCCTGGCCATCAAGGGCCCGAAGGAGATTCGGGGTAGGATGGCGCCGTAGGCGACCCGGTTGCTGGTCTGGCAAACGGTGACGCTCCAGTGAGTAGCCGCTGCCACATCGGTCCTTGACCTCTCAAATGGCCCCAAGGTAAGCTCGGCGGGCTCTTCACATTGTGCGACTAACCGGCCCCGAAAAGAGCTTCACTCGCTAAGGAGAATGGGATTGGCGAAGAAGAGGCTAACCAAACTCGCTCGGGCTAAACTCCGCGCCAGGAAGAAACTCGATGTGAAGATTGCTCGCGACAAGAGGGAAATGAAATCGCTCGGGAAGAAGATCAGGAAGAGGAAGCAGATACTTTCGCGAAGGCTCCGCGCCAGAGCGAAACTCAAGTAGACGGTTTAGGAGCGTGGCCCCGAGGCCTTCCGGCCGGCCTTGCGCCATCCTTGCGGCAACGAGCCTGCGGGTTTCTGTCGTCTGCTGTCGCAGACGTCGGCGCGCGTCGTCAGGAGAGGAGATCGAGGCGCGAGATCTTGTGCGGAGTTACGAGGAAGCGAGCGAAAAGACTGAGGGGCGGCTCATCACCGCCCCTCCATTCAGGGTCATGTGCCCGCAAGGGTGTGGGGGTTCGAGTCCCCCCTTCGGCACCAGTAGAATCCAGGCGGTAAGGCTTCACCCTCCGAGTGTACCCGAGCCCGCGCGACGCTCCGGCTA
>Ga0070698_100004360_pt1 | contig 15556 bp, 12 predicted proteins | sample KBSK1502metaG_FD_65477 | JGI IMG/M metagenome (GOLD analysis project Ga0070698, IMG submission 65477) | Corn, switchgrass and miscanthus rhizosphere microbial communities from Kellogg Biological Station, Michigan, USA - KBS K1-50-2 metaG | ecosystem: Host-associated > Plants > Roots >...
GTCGGAATGGCTGCGTGGCCAACCCCGGATGAGACCGGCTCGTCGAGCCGGACCACGTCGGACCGATCACGTGGCGAACCGACATGTTTCGTGATGGCAGCATTACGGGACAAACCTTAGCCCGAGCCGGTCGCTGAGCCCGGTGCTGTTGCCGAGCCCGCGCCAGCGCCAGACCCGCCCGGCGGTTCCGTAGCCGAGCCGGGCGCCGAGCCCGCACCCGAACCCGATGCTGCCGAGCCCGCACCCGTGCCGGCCGATCCCGAACCGACCGCCGGGCCCGAGGGCAGCGGCCCCTTGTAGAAGTTGCACTTCTTCAGATCATCGAGGGTCTGGGCGCCAATCGCGCACTCGACGGACTTGCGCGTCGAGCCGCCCTTGCAGCGGCGGACCTCACCCTCCATCGCGGCGTCGTCGTGCAGGTTGTCGGTTCCGAGCAGGCGCTGCATGTTCGCGAGCGCCTTGCGACAGTTCTCCGTGCTCGGCTTGTTGCACGCACCCAGCGCGAGCGCCGCGACGATCAGCATTGCGAGGCGTGTCATCTCCACTCCTTCGGCGCCGACTCTAACAGCTCGCGCGCGCGTTCGAGATCCTGAGCGGTATCGATCTCCCGCCACTGGCCATCGATGAGGATCGGCTCGATCGGGATGCCGGTATCGATCAACTGCTGCCACAGATCCGTCAGGTACGCGGTGCGATAGTGCGCGGCGCGCTGGAACGGCTCTTGGTCGCGTCCGTCAAAGCGGTGCTTGAGCTGTTCGAGCGTGCGCGCCACGACCCTCATCCCGCGCTCGCTGAGGCGCGTGAGGCCGATGTATTCGCCGACTGCGTTCTCCGGCGGCAGCGCCCGCTTGCCGACACGCGCGACGGTGCCATCGGGGAGCAGGTCTGCGACCTCGCCCTCCTCGAGAGGATGCTCGGTGCGACCGACGTAGACATCGCGAAAGCGCCGATCGATGACGAGTCCGATTTCGGCCGTCGATGCTGCGGTGGCCGCCGCGACCTCGCGCGTGAACACGATGTCGGAGTAGAGGATGTAGGCAGGCCGATCGAGGTGCGCGCGCGCACACGCGAGCGAGAGCAAGATGTTGTTCGTCTCCCACTCGCGGTTGTCGACGAAGATCGCCTTGGGCACGAGGCGCGTGACGAACTGCTCGAGGACGTCGCCGCGATAGCCGCGGATGACGACGAGCTCCTTCACGCCGACCGAGCTCAGTGCGTCCCAAACCCAGCCGAGGATCGGCTTGCCGCCGACCTCGACCATGCACTTGGGAATTTCTTCGGTGTGCGTGCCGAGACGCTTACCGCGACCCGCCGCGATCAGGATCGCGCGCTCGATCATGTTGGTTGAAACCTCCCAAGCCGCAGCAGGATCTTCGCCATGCTCATCCCGAGGTAGAGCACGTTTACGCCCGCGTAGGCCCAAAAGTAGATGTCGATGCGATTCACGGCGGCGCAGATCCAGATGTATTGCGGATAGTGCACGACGATTCGAGCAGCCCACTCGAGGAGGTTCAGCACCATGCCGACCGGGCCGGAGCGCTGGCCGACTTCGGCGGGCTGGCCATCTTCCGTCATCGGCTTCGCGCCGTATTCGGGGCGCCGCATGAATGAGGTGAGGGCGATGCCCGACGCGAGACAGAAGAGGCCGCCGATGCCGACGACGAGCAGCCATGGCTCGCCGCGCTCGAGCCAGAGGCGCACCGCGATCGCGCCAAAGACCATCATCGCCTTCAGCTCGTCCATCAGGAAGTCGAGCAGGTGGCCGACCGGCGATGCGATCTTGCGCAGGCGCGCGACCATGCCGTCGGCGCAATCGAGCACGAACGAGAGCTCGAACACGAGTGCCGCGAGGGCGACGCCGAGCCAGCCCGGCATCAGGATGAACATCGCGCACGAGCCGGCCGCGACCACCGTCGAGAAGAACGTGATCTGGTTCGGCGTGATGCGCGTGTTGCGCAGGAGGTAAACGACGATCGCCGCCGGCGGGCGCGCGATCCACTCGGTGAACCAGTTGATGTCCTGCTTTTTCTTCGACGCCCGATAGATGGCGGCGATCTCGGACGGCATCTGCAGCGAGCCTAGACGATCGTCGTCGGGCGCGCACATTCCTGCGCAAGCGAACACGTTGCATTTTGCCCTTGCATGCTCCAGGTCCCCTCGATAGGGTCCGCGCCACAAACCAAGAGGGGGTTTAGGATGCACGAGCACACGATCCCCGAGTCTCTCATCGAGCAGATCCGTACGGGCAAAGCAGCCCTGGTCGTCGGTGCGGGAATCGGAGTCCCGAGCTGGAAACAACTTCTGGAGCGCATCACGAAGGCGCTCGAAGCCCGCGGGCGCGAAGGCGACGACGCGGCGACCAAGGACGTCGAGAAGCTGCTGCACAAAGGCAGCCTCGTTCGCGCCGTCGGATTTCTCGCGCGCTCTGTCGGCGAAGAAACCTGCGATCGCATCGTCCAAGAAATGTGGGCGGCACCCGCCGAGACACCCGCGTTGCCGCGGCTACTCGCGAAGCTGCCGTTCCGCCACGTCTGGACGACGTTCCCGGGCGACATCCTCGAGCACGCGTTCGAGACGCAATCGCCCGATGAGTGGCCACCGTCGCGCATCGTGACGTATCAGGAGCTCGGCGAGCTGTCGTCGCGCCGGCGCACGCTGGTCAAGATGCTCGGCAACTTCGATACATATGTCGTCACGCCGGCGAGCGTGCGTCGGGCGCTGTCGCGCGCCGTCGATTTGCGCGAGTACGCGCGCGAGCTGTACGTCGAAGGCTCGCTCGTGTTTGTCGGGTTCCGCTACGGCGATCCGGATCTATCGGCGCTGCTCGATCGCGTGTTCGGCATGTTCGAGCCGCCGCGCGGTACGCACTATTTCCTCGGCGCCGGCGTTGGCCCGGTGACCGTCGACGAGCTGATGGCCGACCATCACATCGAGGTGGTGAACCTCGCGGGCCGCGGTGGCGATGAAGTCGCCGAGCGCAGCGTCATCGAGTGGCTCGAGGCGCTACGCGCCGCGTGCGAGCGCAAGAGCATCACGCTCGTGCAGACGCGCCCCGATCCCGATGATGTGGAAGGCTGGGTCGGCTTGCTCGGCGCCGGCGGCGATGAAGCGGCCGAAGCGCGCGACGCGCTCTCGCTGATCGAGCGGCGCGCGCGTCAGAACAAGAAGTGGGATGTCGTCGTCGAGATTCTGCTCGGTCGCGTCGAAGCGGCCGAGGTGGAAGAGCGCGCCGCGTGCATGCTCGAGCTGTCGGAAGTCTACGAGACGCAGATCGGCGATCTGCCGCGCGCGTTCGAGGCGGCGACCACGGCGTGTCAGCTCGCGCCCGATGTCGACGAAGCAGTCGCGCGCGCGGAGAAGCTCGCCGCTGCGACCGGCAACTGGGCGGATCTCGTCGCCGAGGCGTCGGAGATCGCGACCGAGCTTACCGAACCGCGCACCGCCTCGAAGTGGTGGGCGCGTCTCGGCACCTGGTACCTGCAGAAGCTCGATCGCATGGACTACGCGATGCCGAGCTTGCGTCGCGCGCTCGAGCTCGATCCGGTGAACCGCGCGGCACATGTCGCGCTCGCCGAGGCGTTTCGCCGGCAGCAGAAGTGGGCGGATCTCGCCGATACGCTGCGCGCGCATGCGGACGTTGAAGTCGATACCAAGACGAAGGTCGGTCTGCTCATCGACCTCGGTGACCTCCACGAGACGCAGCTCGCGTCGACGGGCAAGGCGATCGAGTCGTATCAAGCCGCGTTCGATCTCGACGAGAACAGCGACGATGCGCTCGCCGCACTCGAGCGTTTGTACCGGCGCGACGAGAAGTGGGCAAACCTCGCGAAGATCATGGATCGCCGCGCGGAGATCAGTGAAGAGGCAGGCGATCAGAACCGCGCCGCGGCGATCCGTCGCGAGCTCGGTACGCTGCGCGCGGAGAAGCTCGGCGATCTCGAAGGCGCGATCTCGCGCTACGAGACCACGCTTGCGAGTAACCCGAGCGATGTCTCGGCACTCAAGGCGCTCGTCGATCTGTACGACAAGACGGGCCGCACCGAGGATTACCTGCGCACGATGGAGCGGCTCGGTCAGGTCGCACCCGAAGGCGAGAAGCTCGCGACGTTGCGCAAGCTCGCCGCCGAGCTCGAGGACCGCGACGTCGCGCGTGCGCGCGAAGCGTACGAGAAGTTGCTCGTCGCGGATCCGCAAGCGGATGACGCGTTCCGCGGCCTCGAGCGCATGCTCAAGGCCGAGGAGAATTGGTACGAGCTGGTGTCGATCATGAATCGCCACATCGCGGCGATCAAGACACCCGCAGCGCGCGCCGAGCTCTATCTCGAGAGCGCGCGGATCCAGGAGCGCGAGCTCGAGGATCCGCACAAGGCGATCGATTGCATGCTCAACGTGCTCGCGATCGACGATAGCAATCGCACCGCGCTGTCGGTGCTGCCGCGCCTCTACGTGCGCACCGAGGCGTTCGACCGCGCGGTCGACGTGCTCGTCAAGCACGCCGCACTCGAGGGCGACAAAGGCGCAGCACTGTATGCCGAGGCCGGTCGCATCGCGTTCGAGAACCTGATGGATCCCGAGGCCGCGCAGCGCTACCTCGACAAGGCGATCCAACTCGACAACGAGAACCTCGCGGCGCTCAAGGCATTGGGCCAGCTCCACGAGAAGCGCGGCAACTGGCTGCAGGCCGTCGAGATGCTGCTGCGCGCCGAAGGCACGAGCGGTAGCCGCGCCGAACGCGTGGCGCTGCTGCTCGAAGCGGCGAAGCTCTCCGAGCAGCGCCTCGAAGATCCGGCACGCGGCATCGAGCTGTACGAGCGCATCCTGAAGCTCGACCCCGATCACGTCGATGCCGGTCAGCGCGTCGCCGATCATTATGTAGCGGCGCAGCGCTGGGACGACGCGCTGCCGATCCTCGAGATGCTCGCGCGGCAAGCGGAAGGCCTCGATCGCCTCGAGCGCAGTCGCCGCGAGGCGCAGCTTGGTAAGGCGTACGAAGCGCTGCATCGCTACGAGAAGGCGGCGCGCCACTTCAAGCTCGCCGTCGACGCGGATCCCGAGAGCCTTGATGCCGCGATCGGTCTGGCCAACGTGCTGATGGCCGAAGCGAAGACGCACGAGGGCAGCGACAAGGCCGTCGAGATGTGGAAGGAGGTCGAGCGTCGCTATCGCGAGCTGCTCGCCCGCCATCGCAGTGGCATCTCCGACAGCCAGATCGCGGAGATCTGGTATCGCATCGGCGCGGCATCGCGCGCGCTCGGCGAGGAGAAGAAGGCGGAGATCAGCTTCCGCCGCGCGATCGAGAAGGAGCCGTTGCACGAGCCCACGCTCGAAGCGATGGTCGAGCTCGGTGGTGCGCGCGGCGAGTGGCGCATGGTCGCCGAGGCCAAGCGCGGTCAGATCGATGCACTCGCGAAGCGCGATGGCACCGAGTACTTCCGCGCGAAGCTGTTCGAGGAGATCGGTGATGTGTGGCGCGAGCGGCTGCGTGACGTCACGTCCGCGACCGGCGCATATCTCGAGGGCTTGAAGATCGCACCCGCGTCGCGCGTGCTGCTCCACAAGCTGCTGGAGGCATTCACCGAGCAGCGCCAGTGGCGCCGCGCGATCGAGACGCTCGACCAGTTGTCGGCGCTCGAGGATTCGACGCAGCGTCGTGCGCGCTTCCACTACACCGCCGCCGTGATCGCGCGCGACGAGCTCAACGATCACGAGCTCGCCGTCGATAAGCTCAACGCGGCGCTCGACGACGACGCGCTGACGCCGAAGGCGTTCGAGGGCGTCGATACGCTGCTCACCGCTCGCAAGGACTGGAAGAACCTGGCGCGCGCGTACCGTCGCCAGCTCAAGCGCATGGGCGAAGACGCGCCCGTCGATGTGATGCTGAACTTGTGGACGCGCCTGGGCGACATCTGCGCCGATCACCTCGGCGACACCGAGGCCGCGACCGAGGCGTATCAAGTCGCGTGCGAGCTCGCGCCCGATGACATCCATCGTCACGAGCAACTCGCCGACCTCTATCTCGAGGCCGGTGAGGCGCGCCGCAGCGAGGCGATTGCCGAGCTGCAGTACTTGCTCAATCACGCGCCCGATCGCGTCGAGCTGTACAAGGCACTCGCGAATCTGTATCGCGCCGAGCACGAGCTGGACAAAGCGTTCTGCGTCGCGCAGGCGCTCGTCTTCCTCGGCGCGGCGTCGTCGGAAGAGCGCATGCTCTACGAGAAGTTCAGGCCGCGCACGTTCATCGCAGCGCCGCGTCGCCTGACCGAGGAGCTGTGGCAGAAGGCGATCATCCATCCGCGTGAGGACCGCGCAGTCGGCGCGATCTTCGCGTCGACGCTCGGCGCGCTCGCAGCGGGAAGCGCGCAACCGGTGAGCGCATTCGGGCTCACGCCCGACGCGCGCACCGATATCGATCGCGATCCGCGCACCGTCAGTCGCGTCGTCAAGTACTGCGCGGGCGTGCTCGCGATCGATCCGGCGCCGATGGTGTGGATGCAAGAGGGCCAAGATGGCCTGCGCGTCGCGAACACGGTTGGCCTCGGCGCGGAGCGGCAGAAGCTCGTGCCGTCGCTGCTCGTCGGCTCGCCGCTGATCACCAAGGGCGACGAGCGCGAGCTCGCGTTCGAGGTCGGCAAGCGGATGGCGTATCTGCGGCCGGAGCGCTTTGTCACGCTCGCGGTCGGCACGCTGCCGAAGCTCGAGTCGGCGTTCCAGGCGGCGGTGCTCGCCAGCGGCGCGCGCATCACCGCGCACGATGGCCGTCCGTTCCAGGTCGAGAACGACGAGACGAAGAAACTCGCCGTTTTGCTGCAGCGGCAGGTGCCGGGCCCGCTCCTCGAGCAGGTCGGCGAGCTGTCGCACAAGCTGACGGGGCGGCTCGGCAACGGGCTCATCGGCAACTGGCGCGCGGCGACGGATCTCACCGCCAACCGCGTGGGCCTCATCCTCGCGAACGACTTCGAGGTCGCCGCGAAGGGCATCGCGACCGAGGGCGCGAGCCTGTCGGGCATGTCGGTCAAAGAGCGCCTGCGCGATCTACTTGCCTATGCAGTGAGCGAGCAATATTTCGCCGTGCGGCGTCACCTCGGGTTACACGTGCGCGGGGAGGTCTCGGCGTGAAGAAACTCCTAGCTTGTCTTGTGTTGGTGTCTGGATGCGCGAGCGATTGCCCGACCGACGATTGCACGCTCCGAGCGCGCACCGTCGTGAAGTGGACGTTCAACGCCTATCCCGAGCGCAGCTTCCCGATGGACTCGTGCGTCGACTTCGGCGCGCGCAAGGTCAAGGTCGATGCGGTCGATGCCAACGGCATCGTCACGTCACTCACCGATGAGTGCGGCGTCGCGCAGGTGACGTTCGTCGGCCTCACGCCGGGCGACTACACGCTCAACATGATGCCGCTCGACGCGGCGGGCAATCCGCTGCTCGGTGCGCCGGTCGTCGGCGCGGTCACCGCCGGCGATATCGGCGACGATCGCGAGATCACGATCAACGTGCCGTGGGATGCGTGGCCGGGCATGTACACGGGAACGTTCTTGTTCCGCATCTCGTGGGGCGGTCACTCGTGCGAGCTCGCGCTCCCCGAGATCAAGAGCCAGGTGCTGACGCTGACCGTGAATGGCGTCGTGCAAAACATCACGACCGATGATGGCCAGGCGCTCAACGGCGTCGACAAGAAACCGTGCAAGCGTCTGACCGATCAATTCCCGCAGTCGGCGCTCAACGCCGCGTACGGCCCGGCGACGTTCCTCATCGAGGGCTACGACGAGACTGACAATATGAAGTTCTCGAAGCAGTTCGATACGTTCGTCGGAGCGGGGATCACGAACCCGACGCTGACGTTCGACATCCCGATGAACTGACGCGGCCTGCTACGCTTCGGCGGTGCGCTGGATCGTCGTGCTCGCGTGCATCGCCGGTTGCGGGCCGAAAGCGCCGGCGCCGGGTGTCGCCGAGCCCGGCGTGCCACGGCTGTTGCCGCCGCCGCTGCTCGATCCCGACGTGCGCGGCGCATCGTATCTGACCGCGGTCGCGTTGCAGCTACAGCCCGGCTGGCAGCAATTCCTCGAGGACTGCCGCCTTCGCTTGCCGGCGCGACATGCGCTCAATCGCATGACGCTCACGGCGACCGCGGAGGTCACGATCGACGCGCGAGGGCAGGTGGTCGACGTTCGCGTCAGGTCCTCCGGCAACGCCGATTTCGATCATGCGGTGCGCCAGGTGATCGGGGATGCATCGCCGCTTCCGAAGCCGCCGCGCGAGCTGTGGTCCGACGACGATCGCGCGCATCTGAAGTGGTTGTTCGCGCGCGATCGCCGGCAGGCAGGGCCGGCGACGGCGAGCGTCATCGACGTCGAGCTTCCGCTGCGTCAGGTGGTGGAGCGGCTCGTCGGCATCGGCGACTTGGCGCGCGCGGCGCGGCGAATCGCGCGGGTGCCTGCGAGTGCGCGCACGGCCACGCGCACGCTGATGGTCGCCGCCATTCGCGAGGCGCTCGCCAGCGCCGATGCTGCCGTGCGGCGCGCCGCGATGGAGGCCGTCAGCCAAGCGCACATCCGCGAGCTCGACGACCTCGTTCGCGAGCTCGTTATCGCGACAAACGATGTCGACCTCCGGCTCGTCGCGCTGCAGTCAAACGTCGGCTCGAGCGAAGTGCTCGTCGAGCGCCTGCGAGCCGATCTCAAGTCCAATCCGCAGCTCGCGCTGGCCGAGGCGCGCGCGATCGTCGAGATGGGCAACGAGGCGACCGTCGCCACCATCGTGCGCGATGCGCTCGTCGCGAAGCACAATCCGATCGCGATCCAAGTGCTCGCGATCGTGCCGCTCGATGACATGGCGCCGAAGCTGGCGACCTGGTCGCGCGCCGCCGACGTCAGAACGCGTGCCGCCGTGTGCAGCGCGCTATCGGCATATCGCGACGAGACGGCGTGGCCGCTGATCGTCGTCGGCATGCGCGATCGCGATGCCAGCGTGCGCGCGAGCTGCGTCGAGGCTGCGCGGCTGCACAAACGGCCCGTCGTGCTCGGCGCGAGCGTGAAGGCCGCCCGCACGCGGCTGCGCCAGCTCGCCCGCGATCGCGATCACACGGTGCGCGCGCGCGCGATCGCCGCACTGATGCAGCTCGATCACGAACCGTCGCTCGACGCGAGCAACGACGCGGCCGGCGAGGTTCGCGCCGCATTCGCCGCCTCGCTGCGCTACCAGCGCGCGCGCAGCGATGCGCCGGCACTGCTCGAGCGTCTGATCGACGATCGCGATCCGGACGTGCGCGCCGCCGCGTGGTCGTCATACCTCCAGCTCGCGACCGACAACACTCGCAAAGCCAAGCTCGCCGCCCACGCGGCAACCGATTCCGCCGCGCAGGTTCGCCGCGCCGCACTGCCCGCGATGAATGATGACGTGCTGCTGCAGCTCTCCAATCGCGACGACGCCCCCGATGTCCGCACGTGGGCGCTCGTCGAGGTTGCAAATCGCCGCGGTCGCGCCGCTGTCGAGGACATCCTCCTCGAGCGGCTTGCCGTCGCAGCTCCCGGCAGCGGCGAGCGTGTGCGCACGGCGCTCGCGTGGCTCGTTGCACACTGATTCCTTTGCGCAATCACCTGATCCGCGCCACTCTTGCCACAGATGCGCTCGCTCGTGCTGCTCGCCGCGTTCGGTGGTCTCGCCACCGCCGGCGAGCGTGCGGGCAAAGTGATCCGCATCGATCAACCCGTCTCGCGCGAGGTGTTCGTACCCGCCGGCGCGTTCTGGATGGGCCTCTCCGATGACGACGAGATCAACTTCGTCAAATCGCAATGCGACGAGTTCTTCGAGTTTCCGGATCAGTTCCTCGGCAGCCGGCAAGCGCGCCTGTGCGACGAGTACCGCGAAGAGCTCGAGCACATGCGCCAGCGCGCCGTGTTCTTGAACGCGTTTGCGATCGATCGGTACGAGGTCACCGTGCGCGAGTACCGCGCGTGCGTGACCGCCGGCGTGTGCAACCTCGATCCGATCATCGCGGCCGACGAGCGTTACATCCGCGATGAATGGCCGCTCGTGAACGTCACGTGGTTCGAAGCGCAGCAGTACTGCCGTTGGCGCGGCGCGCGCTTGCCAACCGAAGCCGAATGGGAACGCGCGGCACGCGGCGCCGACGTCACGAACGAGCCCGACGAAGCGAGCAAGTACCGCGCGCAAGACCAAGTCTGGCCCTGGTGCTACGCGCTCGATTGGCACAAGTCCTCGAGCGATCCGAAAAAAGACAAAGCGCGAACGACGGCATCCTGCGTCGAGCGCACGAAGGACTTTAACCATGGCCAACCGCGCTCCCAGGCGATGCGCGATATCAACCGCTCGAACAACGCGTTCCACCTGCTCGGCGATCCCGACGACGTCGATGGCTTCGCGCTGATCGCGCCACCGGGCCAATACTCGTGGGGCGAGGGTCCGTACGGCACGCGCGATCAAGCGGGCAATGCCGCGGAATGGACCGCCGACGCGCGCGGCGTTCCGACGAACCCCTTCATCGGCTACGACGATCTTCCCGGCTGCACGCGGCGCGACTCCGGGATGACGTGCATCAATCCTCATCGCGATGGCGGCGATCACGATCTTCGCGTCGTGCGCGGTGGCTCGTGGCGGCAACCGTCGTTCGTCGCGCGGTCGAACCTGCGCGATCCGTTCGGCTTCATGTACGAGCCGCGTCGTCGCTTCACGCACGTCGGCTTCCGCTGCGCGCGCAGCGTCACCGAGACGATGCAAGCACCGCTGCCGCCATCGTCGCGCTCCGAAGGCGGCAAGCCAGAGCCAAAAGGCACGAAGCGCTAGCTCGGCTTACGTCGGCGTAAAGAGGATCGAACGCCAAGACGCCGAGACGCCAAGATCAGAACGCCAAGAAGGAGTATTTGGCTCGATCGATTCGGCAACCCGGGACGCGCGTCTCGAGCCGTTGCTGTATCGCGACTCGTCCCGGACCGGCTGGACTCATCGCGCACGAGCACGCGCGCAGTCCTAATCGAAACCTAATCCCTTGGCGATCGGATCTTGGCGGCTTGGCGGCTTGGCGACCAATCCTCCGATCTCAATGTCGCTACAAGTCGCGGCCGTCGATCACGGGCGGCATATCCGGCGGCGCGTCGATCGGGACCATGTCTGGGATCGTCGCGTCGAGATCACCACCGCTCGTCGCTTGGCAGGTGTTCTTCGCCTTGTTGCAGACTAGGTGCTCGGCGCAATCGGCGTCGACTTGGCATCGCTCGCCTTCACCTTGTTTGCAGGCGTAGAGCACGGCGCCGGCGACCAAACAGCAGAGCAACAACGTGCGCTTCACGCAGTAACCTCCTCGAGGGGCGGAACTTCAAGCCACTCGACCTGGGTGACCTCGTACTCGCGCTTGCCCTTGGGGCTCTGCACGGTGACGGTGTCGCCGATCTCTTTGTTGATCAGCGCGCGGGCAACGGGCGCGCCGATCGAGATGCGGCCCTTCTTGATGTCGGCTTCGTGCTCGCCCACGATCGTGTAGCGCTGGGCTTCGCCGCTTTCAGTGTCTTCGATGGTCACGGTGGCGCCGAATTTGACTCTCGAACCCGACAATTTGGTTGGATCGATAACCTCGGCGAGCGCGATTTTTGCTTCGAGCTCGCGGATTTTGGCCTCGATCAGGCCTTGCTCTTCTTTCGCGGCGCTGTAGTCCGCGTTTTCAGAGAGGTCGCCGTGACCGCGCGCGATCTCGATCGCACGGCTGTTGGCCAAGCGGTCGACGTTCTTCAGCTTGTAGAGATGCGCCTTCATCGAGGCGTAACCCGCTGGCGTCATCGGATATTTTTCGCTCATGGCAGCGGCTTGGGATTCGTACTGCGGCTCAGCACTTCGTGCAACCTACCGCGTGGGCGGAATCGCAGAGACTGCCGGTCTGGCCGTCCGCGGTGCACCGCACGGCGTTAGCGCCGTTGCCTATGACGGGGCAGCTAGGCGGATTACAGGCATCCGCGGCCGAGCAGCTGAGGTCGCATTTGCAGGCGGCGTCGCAATCGAGGGTCTCGCAGGCGTCGGTTCCCGTGCACGTCACGATGCAGCGAGAGCCGCTGTTGCAATCGATGCTCGCGCAGGCGTTCGCCCCGGTGCAATTGATGGTGCACGTCCAGCCGGACGGGCAATTGACGGAGCCGCACGTGTCGGTGCTCGTGCACTCGACCAGGCACGTCTTCGCATCTTCGTCGCACATCGTGCAATCGGATGGGCAGTTCGGGATGACGCAGTAGCCTTCCTTGCACATGCGACCGGTGATGCAGTCCTCCTGCGTAGTGCACTGAAACGCGTCGGAGGCGCGATGCACGAAGCATGCGCCGAGCAGCGTGATCGCGATGAGCGCTCTCAGCACTGATTGCACTGAGAAGCGAGCGACGAGTCGCAGCGCATCATCGAATCGGTGCATATCGTCGGTCCATTCGGATCGGGGCAGGTCATGACCGCCGGGCACTGGTTCAGCGCCGGGTCGCACGTGACGTCGCACTTGCACGCGTTCGCGCAGCTGACGTTGCCGCACGCGCTGCCGGAGTTGCACGTCGCGCTGCACGCGCCGGTGCCGCAATTGAGCGTGCCGCAGGCCGCGCTGCCACCACCGCACGTCGTCGTGCAGTCGCCGCTCGCGCACTGAATGTTGCTGCACGCGGCGCTGCCCATGCAGTTCGCCGTGCAGTTGCCGCTCGTCGAGCACGTCAGGTTGCCGCACGCAGCGCTGCCGTAGCCGCCAGTGCAGTTCTGCGTGCAGTTGCCGCTGCTACAGCTCAGCGCGCCGCACGCCGAGCCGCCGCCGCTGCACGTCGCCGAGCAGTTCGCCGTCGTGCACGTGATGCTGCCGCACGCGTGTGCGCCGGTGCACGTGACGTCACATGGTTTCGTGCTGCATTGGATATTCAGGCACGCGTTATCGGCGGTGCAGTTGATGTCGCACGACGCCGCGTTCGTGCAATTGATCGCACCGCACGCGCCGGCAGCGCCGCAGTTGATGACGCAATTCCAACCGGGCGGGCAGACGATGTTGCCCGTTCCCATGCCGGTGATCGTGCATCGACCCGCCGCGAAATCGCACTGGCCGCCGCAGATCGCCGGGCACACGGCCGCATCGATCATCACCGCGCCGTCGGGCGGCGTGCCGAGCACGCAATAGCCCTGCGTGCAGACGCGGTCGCTCGCGCAATCTGCCTGCGTCGCGCAGCGATAGCCTTCGGTCGCGCGGTGCACGGTACAGGCCCACAACACCGAGGCGCCGATCGACGCGCCGATCACGACACCTAAGACGACGGGCTTCACCAGCGACCTCCATATGTAATGACAGCGCCGGTGCCGGTCTCTGTCGGCTGCGCCGAGACGGCCGCTTCGCGGTTCTTGCTATCGCGATAAAACATGTACGCGCTCGCGCCGCCGAGCACGAGGCCGAGACCGAAGAAGACGTTGCCCCAGAGCGCCTTATCGCTCGCTTGATCCTCGAGGTCTTCGAGCGCCTGAAAATCGTTGAGCGTGTTCGTCGGATGGTCGTCGATCTGACTCTGCAGGTCTTGTTTGCCCATCCAGAACGAGATGCCGATGATGATCGCGACGACGCCACCGGCGCCGAACGCGACACCCATGATCCGCTCCTTCGTGTCGAAGAACGCGATGCCGCGCGCCGGGCGCGGTCGCTCTTTCGGCGGCTCTTGGACGACCGCGGAACCGGAGCCCGAGCCTTCGAGCGGCGGGGGAGGTGGCGGCTCGGCGGGCTTGGGTTCGGTAAACGCGGCTTCGAGTCCGGGCTCGGCTTTATCGGCGCTATCGCTCGCCGCGATCGTCGTCTCGGCGGTTTGCGGATCCGAGCCGCCCTTCTGCACGCGCTTGACGACGATCTTCGTCGACTTGCCCTCTTTCGTCGCCGTGCCAAAGACGATCTCGTCGACCGACAGCGTGGTCAGCACGGTCTGCGCGCAGGCCGAGCTCTGCGGATCGCAGCCAACGGCGGCCGCGGTCTCGGCAAACGTCGTGTCGCCGACGGTGACATCGCCGGCCAGGTTCTTCTTCGCCATCTTGACGACGCTCGCGTTGAGCTTCGAGCGCTGCGCCGCGGGCGCGTTGCCATCGAGCGGCAGCACGAGCACCTTGTGCGGGCCCGCGGTTGCGACCAACGCGATCACCATCGTCATCACCACCAGCGTGCGTCTCATAGGCTCTTAAGCTCCTCGCGAATTTGCTCCGCGTCGTCGGCATCGGGGGCGAGCTGGAGATACTTCTGGAACGCTTTCTTCGCGCCCGCGTGGTTACCCTGCTTCTTGTAGACCTTGCCAAGCACGCGATACGTCGGCGCGTAGCTCGGCTTCGCGGCCTTTGCTTTGTTCAGCAGCGCGATCGCGCCCGGTGCATCGCCCTTGACGAACGCGACGAGGCCCTTATTGACGGTGTCCTTGACGTCGATGTGCGGCACCGGAGGAGGCGGCGGCCGCGGCGGCTTCTTCTCTTCGTGCTTGACCTCGGGGACGGCAGCATCGACAGGCGGCGGCACGACCTCGACGACCGCGGCATCTGGCGGCGTCTGGATCTCGATCTCCTCTGCCGCATCGATGGCAACCGCAACGTGCGCGACGCTGGCATCGACCGTGATCTCCGCGGCGGGCTGCAGCTTGCTGCTGCTGCGGGTGAACAAGATCACGACGAGGATCACGACGAGCAGCACGCCACCGACGACGGCAACGAACAGCCAATTGACGCGCTCCTTGAGCACGCGCAGCCGCTCGCGGATATCGATCGGCGGCCGCGTGACCTCCATCTCCTTCGACGCGCGTTCTTCGAACGTGCGCAGCGGCATGATCTCGGTTGCCGTGCCGGCGCCACCGTCGAACATCGGGTGCACCGGGCGTTGCTCGATGCGCGTCTCCTCCTGATCGGCATCTTCGGGATCGGGCCACACGCTTGGTCGCTTCACGCGCCTGGGCACCGGCGTTGGCGGCGGCACCGTGCCACTGCCGGCACGCGTTGGCGGTGGCAGCGGCAACCGGATGCCTTCACCCGGCGTCACGCGCCGATACTTCACCGAGAATTCGTCGCCGCCCGCCGGCGTCACCGGCGAGCCCGACGCGAGCACCGGCTCGCTGAATGCAGCGTCGAGCACTTCCGCGCTCGCCGAGCCCTTGCTGACGACCTCGTGCACGAGCTTCTTGCGCGCGGTGATGTGCTGACGAAACGTGTCCTGCATGTAGCGCGCGATGCGATCGTTCTTCGCGCCGTATCCGCGCTTGCGGAGCAGCTCTTCGATCTCGACGGCGAGCTCCTTCGCCGTGCCTTGTCGCTTGTCTGGATCGCGCTCGAGTGCGCGCATCACGATCGGGTCGTATTCTGGCGGGACATCGCCGTTGATCTTCGACGGCGGCTGGATCGGGTGCTCGAGCACCTGCCTCATCGTCTCGGCATCGTTGCCGCCGCGGAACAGCCGCTTGAGCGTGAGCGCTTCCCACATCACGCAGCCAAGCGAGAAGATGTCGCTGCGGCGATCGCCGGGCGCGCCCTTGAGCTTCTCGGGCGCCATGTAACTGAACTTGCCCTGCACCTTCGACTT
>Ga0070698_100004362_pt1 | contig 15554 bp, 12 predicted proteins | sample KBSK1502metaG_FD_65477 | JGI IMG/M metagenome (GOLD analysis project Ga0070698, IMG submission 65477) | Corn, switchgrass and miscanthus rhizosphere microbial communities from Kellogg Biological Station, Michigan, USA - KBS K1-50-2 metaG | ecosystem: Host-associated > Plants > Roots >...
GAGCCGCCGGCCGCGATGTAATCGTTGACCGCGACGCGATAGAGGCCCGACAGCGACAGCGGCGCGCAGCGCGTGGGATCGATCGGCCCGTCGGGGTTGTCGCCGCGACAGTGCTCGCCGATCGAGACGTTCTTCGCACACGCGGTCGCCTTCTCGCCCGTCGTCGGATCGACCGACGGGCAATCGCCCTTGCACACCATGTCGAACGTGATGCCGCTGACCTGCGCCTGCGTGCGGCAGCCGCGCGACGCACTCTTGCGCGCGACGAAGTCGAGCGTGTCCTGCACTTCTTGCCCCGACAGGTACATCACCGTGATCGAGTTTTCGAACGGGAACACGTTGTACATCTGCTCGTTCGTCAGCGGGCCGCGCTCGAAATCGGCGCGAATGCCGAGCGAGTTCGTGATCGAGAACTCCGCATCGACACCCGGCTGCACCTGCATCGCGCGCGCGACGAGGTTGCCGAGCTGCGAGTCGCCACCGCTCGCGTCGTTGCGCAGGATCTTCGCCGTGCCCGGCGGGTGCACGAACGCGAACACGCCGTTGAGATCGATCTCCTGCGCGAGCTTGACCGAATACGGAAACATCAGGTTCGCGATGTCGGCGTCGTCGGGAATCGTCGAATCGACGGGAATGTTCTTGTACGCGAACGACACGATGCGGCTGCGATTCTCCGGATCGCCGTTATTGCTGCCGACGTGAATGACGAGGTCGAGCCGACCGACGTACTTCGCGAACGCGCCGGAGTGAACGAGCAGCGTCTGGCAGTTCGATGTCTTGCAGTAGGTCGAGCCGTCGTCGTTCGGCAGAAGCTTCGGCGGATTCGTAACGATGTGGAGGTGGCCGCCGAGGATCAGATCGACGCCCGGCACCGTGATGTTTTGATCGTCGCTTTGCGCGGCGGTCAGGCCTTCGTCGGCATCGAGGCCGATGTGGCTGACGACGACGATGACATCGCACAGAGGGCGCAGGATGCGCGTCCACTGCTCGAGCGCGATCGTGTTTTCGATCGGCCGAAACCCGAGCGAGTTGCCGCCCTCGAAGATCGACGACAGCGTGTCCTCGTTGCCCATGCCGATGACGCCGATCTTCAAGCCATCGACGTCGTAGATCTGAAACGGCGAGACGACATCGCGCAACGAGCGCGTCTTCGTCGCCGCATCGTCCCACGCGTAGTTCGCCGCGAGGTGCGGGAACTGCGACCACGTATCGATCTGCTCGTAGAGGTTCTTCGCGCCGAGATCGAACTCGTGGTTGCCGAGCACTTCGCCATCCATGCCCGCGAGCGACAGCGCGCGCATTTCGGCTTCGCCCTTGAACATGTTGAACACGGGCGCGCCTTGGAACGCATCGCCGGAGTCGAGCCACAGCGAACGATTCGAATCGCGCCGGATGCGCTTCACGAGCGTCGTGATTCGCGCGATGCCGCCGAACGGTGCGTTCGCCGGTACGAGGCCGTAGTCCTGATCGAACGTGTTCGGGACGAAGTTGTAGGGGAACAACCGCGAGTGGATATCGCTGGTGTGGATGATCGTCAGCCGGATGTCTTGGCCGACGAGGTTTGGTTGGGGACGTTGGACGGTACAGCCTGCGAGGCAGACCATCGCCACGACACCCGCCGCAGTCACGTCTACGCGCATTGGCCGGCGGTAATAACCGGGGCGGCCGGTTTTCAGCAAGACAAATGGATGGTCTACTGCCGCGTCAAATGCGCCGGGCGAAGATCGTCTGCACCCTGGGCCCCTCGTCGTCGACACCCGAACGAATCGGCGAGCTTATCGACGCAGGCATGAACGTCGCGCGTCTGAATTTTTCGCACGGCAGTCACGAAGATCACGCGAAGATGTTGCAGGTCGTCCGAGGCGAGGCGGATCGGCGCGGCAAGGCAGTGGCGGTCCTGCTCGATCTGCAGGGGCCGAAGATCCGCGTCGGCAAGTTCGCCAATGGCCAGATCGAGCTCAAGGGCGGCGCCGAATTCACGATCACGACCGACACCAGCGTCGTCGGCGACGAAAAGCGGGTGTCGACGTCGTACGCGCAATTGCCACTCGACGTAAAGCCCGGCGATCAGGTGCTCCTCGACGATGGCTACCTCGCGCTCGCGGTCACCGAGGTCCGCGAGAAAGAGGTCAAGACGCTCGTCGTCAGCGGCGGCGTGCTCAAGAACAACAAGGGCATCAACTTGCCCGGCGTCGAGGTCTCGGCGCCCGCGCTATCGGAGAAAGATCGAACCGATATCGGATTCGCGCTGCGGCTCGGCGTCGATTACGTCGCGCTCTCGTTCGTGCGGCGGCCCGAAGATATCGTCGAAGCCAAGCGACTGCTCACCGTCGATCAGGTCTCGATTCCCGTCATCGCGAAGATCGAAAAGCCGCAAGCGCTCGAGCGGCTCGGCGCGATCGTCGAGGCCGCCGATGGCGTGATGGTCGCGCGCGGCGATCTCGGCGTCGAGCTCGGACCGGAGAAGGTCCCGCTCTGGCAGAAGCGCATCATCGAGGAGACAAACAAGCACGGCAAGATCGTCATCACCGCGACGCAGATGCTCGAGTCGATGATCGCGCAGCCACGTCCAACGCGCGCCGAAGCATCCGACGTCGCGAACGCCGTGCTCGATGGCACCGACGCGCTCATGCTCTCCGGCGAAACCGCTTCCGGCTCGCATCCGATCGAAGCGGTTCGCACAATGGCGCGCATCATCGAGGAGATCGAACGCAGCGCGTATTACCGCGCAAACCTCGACATCGCGGTCATCGAGCTGGCGAACTCATCCAATGCGATCGCTCACGCCGCGGTAACAGCTGCTAAAGCGATGCGACTCAAAACTATCGTCGTGGTGTCCGACTCGGGAGGTGCTGCCCGCCTGATCAGCGAGTATCGTCCCGAGGCAAACATCCTCTGTTTGACCACCGATGAAGTGACTTTTCGCAGGCTCGCACTCTTCTGGGGGGTGACCCCCGTCCTCATCGGACCGTCCGCAACCACCGAGGAATTAGTGGATCGCGTGGAGGCGACGCTCATCGAACGCAACCTGGCACTCCCGGGCGAGAGCGTGCTGATTACGATGGCGGTGCCGGTTGGATCAGGCGTTCAAACGAACAGTCTGAAGGTGCACCAAATCCAGCATTGAACCATCGGTCAGTACGCAAAAACCTACACGTGTCAAACGCTTGAGCAACCTCACCTAGCACGCTACGATCTTTGTCGCGTGGCGCAGAGTCTTAAACCAGCTGACGCTGGGGTGAGCGTCGGCCAGGTGTTCGAAGGAAAGTATCGCGTAGAAGCGATCCTCGGCGCTGGCGGGATGGGTGTTGTTGCCGAGTGCACGCACCTGGCACTGAACGAACGCGTCGCGATCAAGATGCTGCGCCGCGACGTCCTCATGGATCAGGACGCGGTTCAACGATTTATTCGCGAAGCGCAAGCAGCCGTAAAGCTCAAGAGCGAGTACGTCGCCGATGTCAAAGACGTCGGCACGTTTGAAAACGGCGTGCCGTACATGGTGATGGAGTATCTCGAGGGCCACGACCTCGGCGAGCTCCTCAAGCAACGCGGCGTCTTGCCGGTGCCGTGGGCCGTCGAGCTCATGCTGCAGACCGCCGAAGCACTCGCGGAAGCGCACTCGCTCGCGATCGTGCATCGCGACGTCAAGCCGACGAACCTGTTCGTCACGTGGCGCCCCGATGGAACGGCGTTGATCAAGGTGCTCGACTTCGGCATCTCGAAGTCGCCGACGGGCACGGACATGCACCTGACGCAAACGCAGTCGTTGCTCGGCACGCCCGCGTATATGTCTCCCGAGCAGATGCGCTCGGCGCGCCTCGTCGACACGCGCACCGATATCTGGTCGCTCGGCACCGTCTTCTATGAAGTGCTCGAGGGCCGCCGCCCGTTCGAAGCGGAGAGCTTCTCGGAAATGTGCGTGAAGGTTGCCGTCGATCCGCCCGCGCCGATGGTGAACGCGCCGCCGGGATTACAGCAAGTCATCCTGCGCTGCCTCGCGAAAGCGCCCGAGCAGCGCTACCCGAACATGGCGGAGTTCGCGCGCGATCTCGTTCCATTTTCAACGGACCCGCACGGCGCGCAGATGCTCGTCGATCGCATGGGCCGCATGCTGCGCCGCAGTGGCTACGACTGGGAGGGCGGCAGCACGGGCGTCGGCCGACAATCGCTCGACACTGGCCCCGTTCGCGCGCAAACGCCATTGCCGCAGTTTGGTGTCGGCTCGGATCCCGCGGGCTCGCCATGGAGCGGCAAGTCCGATCCATCGGCGAAGCCATGGCGCGCAGACTCGCAGCCGTTCGCAACACCGCTGCAAGGCGATCAATCGGGTTTCGTCGGGCCGACGATCGCGGATCGCAAGAGAAGCAGGTGGTGGATTGGCGTGTTGCTCGTGCTTCTCGTCGGCGGTGCTGGCGCGCTCGCGTTCGGCCTCACCCGCCAAGAGCAGGCCCAGCCCGCCTCGGCGGCCGCGCCGCACGACAACGACACGACGACGCCGCAACAGACCGAGGACGTCAAAGTGCAAGGCACGCAGCCCGATGTTTCGGCAGGTAGCGACACGAGCCCTGCGGCTGCGCCTCCTCCACCTGTCGAGGACAGGGTGGAGAAGAAGCCGAAGTCGAAGTCGGGCACGAAGAGCGTGACCAAGCGCGAGACGAAGACGGTGAAGGCGGCGCCTGTGCCAGAACCGCCGCCGGAAGTCAAAAAAGAGCCCGAGAAGAAACCATGCGATCCGTTCGGCTCGATGCACGGCTGCAAGTGATCTCGCGCAAGCATTGAGTTACGATCGTTTCATGCGATCACTGGTGGCGTTCGCGATCGTGGTGGCGACCTATGGGGTTGCCATCGCGCAAAGCGGAGAAGAGGACGCCGCAAAGGCGGACAAAATCTTCGAGGAGGCGCAGAAGCTCAAGCAGGTGGGCAAGACTGCCGAGGCCTGCAAGAAGTACGAAGAGTCGCTGCGCTTCAACAAAAACGCCGTCGGCACGCTGCTCAATGTCGCGCTGTGCGACGAGGAATCCGGCAAGGTCGCGAGCGCTCTCAAGCTGTTCACGCTGGCGCGCGACCTCGCACGCGAGCACAACCTCGCCGAGCACCGCAAGGCCGCCGAAGAGCACATCGCAAAGCTTCAGTCGCAGGTTCCGCACCTCGGTATCGCGTTCGCCGACATCGCGAGCGGCATGAAGGTCGTCATCGACGACGAGGCCGTTCCCGTCGAGAAAGCCGGCGATTTCGGCATCGATCCGGGCAGCCACCATATCGTCGTCAGCGCGCCTGGCCGCGTGTCCTACGAAGCGACCGTCACGATCGAGCCCGGCAAGCCTGCAACGCTCACCGTTCCCAAGCTCGGCTATCCCGTCACCGTCAAGCGCACGCGCGTGACGGTCGGCAAGATCATGACGTTCACGGGTGCGGGTTTCGTCGCCGGCAGCATCGTGCTCGGCATCGTCGCCAAGATTCAGTACGAGAATCAGTTCAAGTCACAAGATGGCAACCCGCCGCACTGCATGCCGGCGATGATGGAAGGCGAGCTGCCGAAGTGCGACGTCGACGGGTTTAACAAGACCGGCAACGCGCGCACGCTGGGCGACGTCGGCACCGCGTTCGCGATCGGCGGCGGTGTCGTGGCGGCCGTTGGCGCGTACCTCTGGTTCTTCGCGCCCAAGGAGCAGCCGGAGCGCAATGTGGCGATCGTTCCCCAGCTCGATAGCGAATCGGTCGGAGTCGCCGCCATCGGTCGCTTCTGAGTTATGATCCCAGCATGCGTTGCCTAGGGGTCCTCGCTGTCGTCGTGTGCTGCGCCGGCTCTGCCTACGCGCAGGGCAAACAAAAACAGGCGGACGCGCTGTTCGAGGAAGGCCGCAAGCTGCTGGCCTCCGCCGGCAACGACAAGGACAAGGTGAAGGTCGCGTGCGCGAAGTTCGACGAAGCGATCAAGCTCGATCCTGAAGCGCCGGGCACGATGCTGAACCTCGGCCTCTGCAACGAGAAGCTCGAGAAATACAAAACCGCGCTGTACTGGTTCCGCAAGGCGCAGGCGCGCGCCGCCGAGACCAACCTGCCCGATTACGAAACCGCTGCAAAGCAGCACACCGTCGATCTCGCGGGCAAGGTCTCGACGATCAAGATCGGATTCGCAACCCAGCCGCCCGCCGACGCGAGGGTCAAAATCGACGGCGAAGAAGTATCGCCTGCCGACTATCTGCATGCCGAGGTCGACCCTGGCCATCACACGCTCGTCGCTGGCGCGACGGGCAAAAAGATCTGGCAGCAAGAATTCGATGTCTCCGGCCGCGGCGGCCAAACGATCACGATCGAGTTTGTCGAAGGTGAAAACACGATCATCGTCGACCGCGGCAAGAGTCGCCGCATGCTCGCGATCTACGTCGCGATCGGTGGCGGCGCGCTGCTGCTGACGAGCGGCATCGTCAGCTTCTACGCGTTCACGAAGTACGACGCGTGCGTCGGCGACAACAAGATGATCGATCCAGACTCGATCATGCCGATGGGCAGCTGCCCGAAGAAGACGGTGCCCGAAGCAACCGACTATGCGAACAGCTACCAGAAGCTCGCACAGAACGTAGGTACGGGCTTCTTCATCGCGGGCACCGTGACGATCGGTGTCGCCGCGTATCTCTACTTCACCGCGCCCGCGAAGGAGCGCGTCGATCGCACGGTGTTCGTGCCGTCGGTTGGGCCCGACCATGCGGGCTTTGTCGTGAGCGGCCGCTTTTAGCTCAGCGCCTTCGCGCGTTCGCGAATCGCGCTGCCAGCGCGAATGTCGTCGAGGATCTTCTTGAGCTCGCGGTTCGCGCCCTCGCGATCGCCTTCGGCAACGAGCAGACGCGCACGAGCGAGCGCGGCGTGATGCTGCGGCTGCGGATGCAAGCGCGGATGCAGCTTCGCGGCAGAAGCGGCGAGCTGCGTATCCGCGATGCGCCGCGCGCCGGCGATGTCGCCCGTCTCGACGAGCGCCTCGACGCGAATCGCGGCAGCAAGCGCCGCGAGCGGCGGATTGTTCGCGATGCGCGCGGCATCGGCGTCGGAAGCGAGCGCGTCGAGCGCGGCGCGCCAGTCGCCCGCGAGGTCGTGCGCGAGTGCGTGATACACGTGAGCCGCTGCATCGCGGCGGTGCTCGGTGACGCGCAGGATTCGCGCGGCATCGCCCGACGCGACAGCGCGCGCGAGTGCGGTTTGCTCGACGAGGATCCGAAACGTCAGCCAGACGACGAGCACGAACCCAAAGCCGACGGCCATCCACGCTTTGGCGGTGTTGTCGGCGTCGCTTGTCTGCGCGAAGATCGTGTAGACGCCGGCCATCAGGATGGGCGGCACGATCCAGCTCGCGAGACGGACCCAGCGAGTCGTGTCGCCGGTCCTCGCTCGCGGCGCCGGCGGGTCCGGCCGGGCCGGCCCCGCCGGGTTCCCTGTCGGGCGCCGCTGCGCTTCTCCGGACCGGCGACTCATTTACTGCGCAGGTGGCGAGCGATCGAGAGCGCGGTCTCGAGCGCTTGCTCGTAATTGAGCCGCGGATCGACGCGACTCTTGTACGCGCGCTCGAGGTCGACCTCGGTGAGGCCGCGCCCGCCACCGATGCACTCGGTGACATCTTCGCCGGTGAGCTCGACGTGAACGCCGCCGAGACGCGAGCCGAGCTGCTGATGGAGCTCGAACGATTGCTCGAGCTCGGAGACGATCTTCTCGAAGCGTCGCGTCTTGATGCCCTGCGGCGTGGTTTCGGTATTGCCGTGCATCGGATCGCAGACCCACAGCACGGTGCGGCCCGCCTTCTGGACGGCCTCGACGAGCGGCGGCAGCTTGTCTTTGACGTTCGCCGCGCCCATCCGATGAATCAGCGTGATGCGGCCGGGCTGTTGGCCCGGATCGAGGACGTCGAGCAGACCGAGCAGCCACTCCGTCGTCATGCCGGGCCCGATCTTGATGCCGAGCGGATTGCGAATGCCGCGATGAAACTCGACGTGCGCGCCGTCGAGCTGCGCCGTGCGCATGCCGATCCACGGAAAGTGCGTCGAAAGGTTGTAGTAGCCCTCGCGCCTCGGCACGCGCCGCGTCTGCGCTTGCTCGTACGCGAGCGCGAGCGCCTCGTGGCTCGTGAAGATCTGCACGCGCCGCAGCACCTCACTCTCGACACCGGTGATCGCGCTGACGAAATCGAGCGACTCGCGAATCGATTCGACGATGCGTTCGTATTGCCCCGCGTTCGGTGAATTCTTCGCGAACGAGACATCCCAATATTCGGGGTGATGAAGGTCGGCGAAGCCACCTTCGACGAGCGCACGGATGAAGTTGAGCGTCAGCGCCGCGCGCTCGTACGCGCGCAGCATGAGCACGGGATCGGGCGCACGGCTCTCGGCGGTGAACGGATCGCGGTTGATGATGTCGCCGCGGTACGCCGGCAGCGTGACGTCGCCGCGCGTCTCGACATCGGCCGAGCGCGGCTTCGCGTATTGTCCCGCGATGCGGCCGATCCGGATCACCGGCTTGCGTGTGCCGTGCACGAGCACGAGGCTCATCTGGAGCAGGATCTTCAGCTTCGCGGCGATCGGATCAGCGCGGCAATCGTCGAAGCTCTCGGCGCAGTCGCCGCCTTGGAGCAGGAACGCCTCGCCGCGCGCGGCGCGCCCGAGCTGATCGCGCAGATCCTCGATCTCCCACGACGTGACGAGCGGCGGCAGCGCCGCCATCTCGGCGACCACGCGCTCGAGCGCTTCGGTATCGCCGTAGCCGACCTGCTGTGCGGCGGGCTTCGAGCGCCAGCTCGTCGGTGACCATCGATCCGGATCCGGAAGGGCCATCAGTCTGGTTCCTGTCGCGTTGGCATTTGCTTCGCGCCCGGGCACTCGACGGGGCGCTGGCCTTCGTAATCGAGGCGCTTCTTTGTCGCCGAAAACAGATTCGCAGGATCGACCTTGCCCTTCTTCTTGCGCAAGACATCAGCGATCGCATCGCGAATGATCACGTCTGTCATTTTGATCGATCCTTCGGGCAGCTTGAGCCGCCCGATCACACTCGCGTCGCCGCCCGATGCGAGGAAGTCGCTGGTGACGAGCTTGTAGCTCGCCTCGTCGGCGAGCGGCTTGCCGCCGACCTTGATATCGACGGCGAGCTGGCCGTCTTTGCAGCGCGCCTTCGCCGTCACGCCGCCCCACGAGTAGATGCCGCCGCTGCGCTGCAGGTTCGATGTCAACAGGCGGCGAATGTGCTTGCCCTTGACGTCGATCACCGCGAAGCGGTTGTCGAATGGGATCGCCTGATACAGTTGACCGTACGTGAGCGCGCCGGGCGCGATGTCGGCGCGTAGGCCGCCGCCGTTCGTGAGCGCGACCTGCGCGTCGGGGCGCGCGGCGAGCATCAGATCGGTGAACCAATTGCCTTCGGCGGACTCGGTCGCGTACGCCTTCGTGATCACGCCGCTGAGCGTGACGCCGAGCTTCTCGTCGCGCAGCTTGCTCGCGCGCTTGATCGACTCGTCGGCGATCTGCTGGATCTGCGCATCGGGCGTGACCGGCCGGCCCTCGTAATCGGCGGGCTTGCACTCGGCGACCGCGATCGGATTGCCTTCTTTATCGAGCGGGCACATCACGACAGGCTTGTGGATCGTGACGCCGCTGACGTGCGTCTCGGTGAGGCGCAAATCGACACGCCCGAACGCGCGCCCCGAGGAGTACGACTCGATCACCGCGATGTCGGAGATCCGATGCGCGACCGCGGCGTGCGTGTGGCCGGCGATGAAGACGTCGACGAGCCCCTTCGGCAGATCGCTGATCACGCGAAACAGCTCTTCGTCCGTCTGGCACGACGACGTATCGTTCGGCTTGTCGAGCACCTTGCACGCGCTGCCGATGTGCGCAGTGACGACGATGACCTGCGCGCCGCGTGCGCGCAGCGCCCTCGCCTCGTCGGCGATCGCCTGCGCAGTCGGCGCCATCTTGAGCCCGATGAAGTTCGCGGGCATCGTCGTGTACGGCGTCGATTCGGTGCTCGCGCCGATGATGCCGACGAGCGTGCCGGCGACCTCGACCGTCGTCGACGCCGGCATGTTCTTCCACTTGATCCGCGAGCCGCTCTTTTCGTCGTTGATGTTCGAGACGACGAATGGAAACTTCGCCTCGGCGACGCGCGCCTTGAGTGCGCCACGCGGGTCGTCTTCGATCGATTTCGCGACCGCGAGCGGGCCCTGCGGACCGAAATCGAACTCGTGGTTGCCGACAGCGACGGCCGCGTAGCCGATCTTGTTGTACGCGCGCACGACGTCGGCGCCTTCGGCCATGTTCGACTCGAGCGTGCCCTGGAACATGTCGCCGGCATCGATCAGCAGCACGCCGCCGTGATCCGCTTCGCGCGCCGCGCGCACGTTCGCGAGGTAGCCCGCGAACAGCGGCAACCGATCGATCGCGCCGTGCAGATCGTTGGTACCGATGATCGTGAGCGTTCGCGCGCCGGCTTTGACCAGCGGCGGCGGCCGTTCGGTTTTCTTCTTCGCGGGCGACGAGCACGCGATCGCTAGCGCGCAGAAGACGAGCCTTCTCATGGCAGGCCCATACTATGGCACGCCAGCGTCGCTGGGCAGCGCCTCTTCGCCGTCGGATTCGCCTTCACGCGCCTCGAGACCGCGAGAGATTTTCAGTAGCTGCTGCTCGCGCGCCGGTGTAACCGCTTCGCCGCGCGCCGCGGCGCTGCTCGCGTCGAGTGCGAGCTCGAGCGACGTTGCGCCATCACCCGCAATTCGCACGAATGCCATGCCGCCGCCGCTCAGCTGGCACCCGATTCGATCGCCGGGTTTGACGATTTGAATGCGCGTGCCGCAGCTCGCGCGCTTTTCGACGCGCAGGTCGGCGAGCGATGCGTTGACGTAGGTGACGATGCGCGCTGTATCGATCGCCATTCCGGCGACACGCCAGACAAATTCTTTGCCCTCGGTATGGAGCTCGATCGGCAGCTTTGTGCCATCGATGATCTTCGCTTCGCAGTGCGGCACCGCCATGTCGCACGTCACGCTGACGGGCAGCGCAAACCGCGCCGTGAGCTCGCGCGCGATCGCCGTTTCGATCGGCGAATGTCGCGCGTTTGCGTCACCTCGACACGCGACAGTCACGAGCACCACGATCGGGAGTCGCAGAGACACGGAAGATCTCGTAACACGAGGCGAACTTCGCTGAATATTCCGGGCTAAATTCCGTCGTACCGTCGGTTTATGAAAGGCCTTTTCATGCGCTCTCGAATCAATCGCTGGCTTGTACTGGCGACGCTGGTGGGTGGCTCGGTAACGGCAGCGGCGCAGCCCGATGTTCGCGATCACCGCACCGGTCCAAAGCGTCCGATCACCACGGTCCCGGACGCGGGTCCACCGCGCGAAGCGCCGCCGCCGATGCGCGTCGAAAAAGTCGGTCGCCGTCGCGGCTGGACGTGGGTCGATGGCGCGTGGGACTGGCGCAACGGCCGCTGGGAATGGCAAGCCGGTCACTGGGAGAAGGAACGTCACGGCAAGCGCTGGCGTTCACATCGCTGGGAGAAGCAAGGTGATGTCTGGGTGCGCGTCGAGGGCGATTGGATCGACGACCAGCCGACCGTAGCGCCGCCTGCTCCGCGCGAAGAAGCATGGCGACCGCGTCGCGGCTTTGTCTGGGTGCGCGGCTATTGGGATTGGCGCGGTGGCAACTGGGAATGGGTCGCGGGTCATTGGGAGCGCGAACGCGCCGGTAAGCACTGGCGCGAAGCGAAGTGGGAGCAGCAAAACGGCGCCTGGGTACAGGTACCTGGCGATTGGATCGAAGCGCCGCAGTTCCCGACGGCAGCGCCGCCGCCGCCGCGCGAAGAGAAGTGGAATCCGCGCACCGGCTTTGTGTGGATTCGCGGTCGCTGGGATTGGCGCAACGGTGAGTGGCAGTGGATCCCCGGTCACTGGGAACGCCAGCGCGCGAACTCGATGTGGACCGAAGGCCGCTGGGAAAATCGCAATGGCCAGTGGGTCTGGGTCGAAGGCAGCTGGGGAACAGCGCCGCAAGTTCCGACCGCCGCACCGCCGCCGCCGCGCAACGAAACGCCGGGCACGCGTAGTGGATTTGTTTGGGTGCGCGGTCGCTGGGATTGGCGCCGCGGCAATTGGGAATGGGTCGCCGGGCACTGGGAGCGCGAGCGCGCGAACATGCACTGGCAAGAGGGTCGCTGGGAGAATCGCAACGGCCAATGGGTGTGGGTCGAAGGCTCGTGGGTAGGAATTCAGGTCGCGCCGCCGCCGCCTCCACAGCCGACGCCGACGCCGCAACCGCCACCGGTGCAACAGACGCCACCGCCGGGTCCGACGCAACCGCCGCCTCCGCCGCAGACCGAGAGCGTCACGCCGCGCGCGGGTTTTGTTTGGGTGCGCGGTCGCTGGGGCTGGAGCAACGACAAGCGATACGAATGGATCGCCGGCCACTGGGAGCGCGAGCGCGCGAACCAGCGCTACTACGATGGTCGCTGGGAACAGCGCAACGCCAATGGCGTGACGTACTGGGTGTGGATCGACGGCGGCTGGCGCTAACTAAAAGCGCCGCTCGAACAGGGGCAGACGCACCTCGACGGCCAGCTGGCCGTTGACGTCGTTTGTCGCCATATCGATGTTCGGCAGATCGAGCTTGAATGCGTGATTGCCGATGCCGAGCTCGAGGCGCGGCTGCACGCGCGCCTTGTCCTGCATGAAGTGCCAGTCGGTGTCGATGTTGAAGCGCAGCTGCTGGCTGTCGCCGGTGCCGAGGCGCATGCGCGCGCGGCTGCGGCGGCCGTCGAACGTCATCACGAACGCATCGTGCGACAGCACGTTCATGTGAGTGCCGATGAGGTTGCCGAGCTCGCTCAGGTGCTCGGCGACGCGGTCTTCCATCTTGAGACCGCCGCTCATTGGTAGCTCGCGCCAGCGCTCGCTGAACACGAACGTATCGTGCTCGGTGAAACCGAGCGATGGCTTGAGGAGCTTCGCGTTGTCGGCGGTTGCCGCCGACGTTGCAAAGACGATCGCCAGAGCGGCCCCTCTCATCATTCCTAGTGTAGCGCGTGTGCTAAAGCACGTGCATGAAAGTACGCGCCAGTCTGCTCGTCGCAGTGATCGCTGCGTCGACTGCGTGCAAGAGGAGCCACGACGAGCCGGCATCGTCAGCTCCCGTCGTTCCCATCACACCAGTAGGCAAAGATGCGAGCGCGCCTGCCCCATCGGCCACCGATCCATGGGCCAAGTCTTCGGATGCCAAACAAGACCCGCTCAAGCGGCCGTTGTTCTGGTCGATCGAGAAGGACGGCAAGACGTCCTACCTACTCGGCACGATGCACATGGGTGTCGATCCGAATACGCGGATCCCGAAGGTCGTGTGGGAAAAGTTCGACCAGGCGAAGACATTTGCGATGGAGACCGACCTCGCCGGCGGCGGCTCGCTCGACATCACGCTCAAAGGTAAAGAGACGCTGCGCGACCTCCTCGGCGAGGCGTACTGGAAGAAGTTCGAGGAGGCGGTCGGCAAGGATGAAGCTCAGCGCTACCTCCACTACAAACCGATGATCCCGGCGACCGTGCTGCAGATGCGTTCGCTGCCGCAGACCGCGCCGATGGATGGCGTGCTGCTCGGCCGCGCGATGAATCAGAAGAAGAACATCGTGTACCTCGAGAAGCTCGAGCATCAGGCCGCGATGCTCGAGAAGTGGATGACGCCACGCGCGCTGCGCGACATGCTCGACGACCTCGCCGAAGGCGAACAGCACTCGAAGGAAATGTTCGCGGCGTATGTCGCGGGCGACGAGCAAAAGCTGATCGGGCTCGCCGAACAGGAGCGCGCCGACTTCAAAAAGCACGGCCGCAGTGAAAAGGAATACGACGCGCAGATGGACGACCTCCTCTACAACCGCAACGCGAGCTGGATCGCGCCGATCGAGAAGCTCCATGCCGAAGGCGGCGGGTTCATTGCCGTCGGGGCCATGCACCTGATCGGGAAGCGCAGCGTCCTCGACCTCTTGCAGCACCGCGGCTTCAAGGTCACGCGAATCACGCCCTAGCCGAAAAGAACGCTTGTTCAATAGCGCACGCCGCGAGTAAAGTCCGCCGCACCTGGAGGGGTCCCATGCGCCGTCTCGTGCTCGTGCTCTCGATCTATTCGTTCTTCGGGTGTGGCAAGGAGGGGGACAACTACTCGGACGCGCCGATGCTATCGGGCGATCGCTTCTCGGTCACGTGGGGCCCGGTCAACGTGCCGGCGGGTCGCGAAGACACGCAGTGCATCTGGATGCGGCTGTCGAACGATACCGAGCTCAAGGTGCATCAGATGCACAACCAGCTCAGCGACGCGTCGCACCATCTCATCGTCTACAAGGATGATATGGACACGACCGAGCAGCTGACGCCGACGCCGTGTCAGCCGTTCACGGGCGCGCTCAACACGAGTGGCATGATCGCGCCGCTCGCGATCACGCAAAAATCCGACGACATGATCTTTCTGCCGCCGCGTGTCGGCTACACGTTCGCGCCGCATCAGATGGTGAAGCTCGAGATGCACTACCTCAACTCGAGTGACACGGACCAATCCGTCACGGCGACCGTCGACTTCTACTCCGCCGATCCATCGACGATCGATCACGAAGCGAGCATCCTGTTCACCGGCTCGCCCGATGTCACGCTCGCGCCGGGCGAGACGAAAACGCTGCACCAATTCTTCACCGTCCCCGGCTATCTCGATCTGAGCCAGGCGAAGATCTTCGCGATCACCGGACACACGCACAAGCTCGGCACGTCGGTGAAGGTTCGTGTCGCGCCGAGCAAGACCGGCCCGATGACCGAGGTCTACGCGCCGATGCCGTTCTCGTGGACCGAGCCCGAGACGAGGACGTTCGGCGATCCGTTCTCGATTCCCGTCGACGGTGGTCTCGACTTCGAGTGCACGTGGACAAACACGACAAGCGCACAGGTCGGGTTCGGCGAATCCGCCAACGACGAGATGTGCTTCTTCTGGGCGTACTACTATCCGTCACAGGGCTCGAAGGTGTGCATTCACACCGAGCAGTACGGCGGTGCGGCCGGGCTCAACGCGTGCTGCCCGGGCGATAGCTTGTGCAGCCTGATCGACGACCGGTTCTAGCTGCGAAGATCGCGATTCCCGGCGCGCTGTCCGCGGCGGCGGTGATGCGATGGGTGTCTTACGCTGAGAGCGGGCCCGGCGATAGCTTGTGCAGCCTGATCGACGACCGGTTCTAGGATCATCGCAGTGAGCTGGCTAGTCGGCAGCGTGCGTCGAGCGACGTGAACATGGGGCGCGTTCCGATCCGCACGCGATGCGATCCGTGTCGTACCGGCAGCCGAGGCTATCCGCCGATCTGCGCACGCAACGCGATGCGATGCGATGCGATGCGCGTCCTACGAGAGCGGGCCAGGCGTCTCGTACAGGCTAATTGCGCCGTGCCTGCGCCAACCCTCCTTGAGCAGCCACGTACGCGGGAACCATGCGAACAGCGATTCGTATCCCGGTGGCGGCAGCGCCCAAAACGGCCGCTCCTCGCGCTCCTTCCAACCGTTG
>Ga0070698_100004363_pt1 | contig 15553 bp, 15 predicted proteins | sample KBSK1502metaG_FD_65477 | JGI IMG/M metagenome (GOLD analysis project Ga0070698, IMG submission 65477) | Corn, switchgrass and miscanthus rhizosphere microbial communities from Kellogg Biological Station, Michigan, USA - KBS K1-50-2 metaG | ecosystem: Host-associated > Plants > Roots >...
CATTCCCGGGAATGGGCGAGAGCCCCGGCCCCAAGAATACCGCCTGTCGCGGCCGCCAGCGTGACGCCGCTGCCGTACAGATTGCCGAAATCCGAGAGGTTGTCGATGGAACCCCGTCCCAGAAGCCGCTCCGCGGCGTCGGGGTTGTCCCATGCGCGCGCCGTCAGCGTCAAGACCGTCCCCGCGGCCACAATCTCCAAGGTGCGGGGGCTCGCGATGGCGCTCAGGTCTTGGGCGATGGCGCCGGCCAACGCCGGCGCGGGAAGCGCAGCGGAGAGGGTTAAAAGGGCCAGGGCGCAAACGGTCGACGCTCGGAAGGCTCGGAATCGTTGGATCGCTTCTCCTGTCATGTTGTGGATCGGGTTGAGACTAGGTACCCCGAGGCGGCGAAGAGGGTTCCGGGAACAGCCCTCCGGGCCAGGCGCCGGCACCTCCAGAATGGCGGCCATCCTGCCGATGATTCCGGCGAAGGACCAAGGCCCCAGGCCATCCCAGGAGAGAACGATGAACGACTCGAACGACATTCGCGGGTACCGCCCCATCCAGGAGGAGGCGAGCGGCGTGGGATCGCTCTTGCGCTTCCTGTTCCCGTTTCTCCTCATCGTCTGCGCCATCCTCGCCTTCACCCCCGAGCTTGTTCGAATGGTCGCGCCCGACTGGCCGGCCACTCCTGCCGTGATCCGGATGATCGCGATCCCGGTTCTGTTCCTGCTGGTGGTTATCGGCGGAATCCGCTCGCAGGCGAAGCGAAATGAGTCGCGGCGCGCCGCATTCTCGGAATTCGCGGCGGCCGTCGGTGGGGAAGTCTCGAACCGACCATTCCACTCGACCCCTTCGGGCTGGGAGGGAGGTCCGGGCATCGACTACCAGGTAAGGGGGCTTCCCACGACCCTAGTGGTGGATCGCGGGAGCCGCTCCAGTTTCTCCTATCGGCTCCGGGTCGACCTCGTGCTCCGGCGCGACTTCCAATTTCAGATACTCCCCGGGGGCAGGGCCTCACGGCTATTCTTCTCGAAGGCATTCCTGTCTCCCGTCTTCACGCTGGCAGTGAAGGCGGCCGGGAGTAGAGTGGGCGGCGTTGGCATGGAGCGGGTCCGATACGTGACGTCGGATCCGATCACCACGGGCGATGAGCAGTTTGATCGGTATTTTCTGATGAAGGCGAGCGATGCCTCGCTCGGTCGGGCGGTGGCCACCGAGCCGTCCGTCCGCGCCGCTCTGGTACTGCTCCGGGATCGGACCCAGGGATTTCAAATCGGCCTGGAGAGCGAATCGGCCACCGGCCCGGGACGTCTTGTCGTGAGTACCAACTCCGATCTGCGGGGGGACGCGCTCGTCGCCATGGATGGTGTGCTTCGCGCGGCGGTTGCGTGCCTCGTGAAGCTCGACGTGATCGAGGGTGCCGCGCGGGGCGCTGCATAATCCATAGGGAAGGCCATGAACGTGAGGTCCGAAGTCTCGGGACGGCCCATCCGGCGGCTCCCCCTCGTCGTGCGCGACGCCGAGGCCGGCCAGAACGCGGAACGGTTCTTCGTCGCGGCCGTCGCGACCCTTCTGGGAATCCGTGCGTTTCTCGCCGCGACCGGCTATCCCCAGCTCGGGGGTCGTCACCTCCACATTGCCCACATGCTCTGGGGCGGGTTGGTGATGGCCGCGGCGCTCCTCCTCCTCCTGGTCTCGATCGGACGGCGGACTCGCCCTACCGCGGCGCTCCTCGGAGGAGCTGGCTTCGGCATCTTCATTGACGAGCTGGGGAAGTTCCTCACGCGGGACAGCGATTATTTCTACCGTCCGGCGATCGCCCTGATCTATTTCGTCTTTCTCGCCCTCTTCCTCTCGATGCGGGCCCTTCTCGCGCGGCGCGCTCTCACGGAGGACGAATGTCTCGCGAACGCAATCACGCTGATGAAGGATATGGCGATGGAGGACCTCGACCCCGACGAGAAGTTGCAGGCGGCGGCCCTTCTTGATCGCTGCGATCCCAATGATCCGCGGGTGGCCGTGGCCCGAGGATTCCTGGACCGGCTCACGACGGTGCCGGCTCCGCCGCCTGGATTGCTCGAACGGATTCGGCACCGCCTGTTCCCGCCAGTGGAGCGTCTTCTCGCGAAGCCTGGCTTCTCGCGCGCCCTCGCCGGGATCCTCGTCGTGGAGTCCGCGGCCGGGCTCGCCTGGGCGATCTCGACCGCGCGTGGGCTGCCTCTCACCGGACGCGACCCCGCGGCCGAAACCCACCTGGACATCGGCATCGCGAGCAGTGGCGAGATCATCTCGACTTTGATCTCCTGCATCCTCGTCGGCGCCGGGTTGGTGCGCCTCCTCCAGTCACGGGCGGGGGGATACCGCCTCTTTCGCCGCTCCGTTCGCGTCGCGGTGTTTATCACCCAGTTCTTCGTCTTCTATCAAGCGCAGATGGTTGGCGTCTTTTGGCTCGGGATCAACGTGATCGCTCTGAGCGCGCTCGACTATCTCATCGAGCGCGAGGATGTCGTCCCAGATGCGACCCGCGACGCCAATCGGCAACAGACTCCATTGAAGCGAATTAGGGGGTTTTCTTAAAGCATCGCATCGAGCGAGGGCGGAGCCGTGATCTGGACGAGGGAGGGGCCGAGGAGGATCATGTCATCATCCGATTCGCGGACCCTGAAGGCGCGGATCGGCCGAAGACTCACCGGCCAAGGGAGGCCCCATGATTCCGCGACACTATCGATTCCGTCTCGCGACGCTCGCGGCCGCCGCATTGGTAAGCTGGCTCGCCGCAGGCTGCGGCGGCGAATACCTGAAAGCCTCGATCTCTCCGACGTCCGGCAACACCGCGAAGGGTGAAGTTCGTTTTTACCGCGTGGCGGAAGGGGTGCGCGTGGTAGCGAAGCTCGAGGGTCTCACTCCCGGAAAGCATGGATTCCACATCCACGAGAAAGGGGATTGCTCCGCGCCCGATGCATCCTCTGCGGGAGGACATTACAATCCGACCGGGGCGCCGCACGGCTCACCGGACGCGGATCGGTCCGCGCGGCACGCTGGCGACCTGGGGAACCTGGATGCCGGCTCGGACGGAAAGGCCACCTACGACCGCGTGGACACAGTGCTGCAGTACGGACAGCTCCCGGGACTTTCGGTCCTCGTCCACGCGAACGTAGATGACTTCACCTCCCAGCCGGCGGGCAACTCCGGCCCGAGGATCGGATGTGGTGTGATCGGAAAGCCGTAACGCTTTAGGGAAGGGCCTCCTCGAACGCCTGCGCCGCCGCCGGGTGGCTCGGAGCGTGATGCTCGAAGACGATTGCCTTCGCATCGGCGGTCTCCCCGTAGAAGGCGCGGGTCGCCTTCATGTCCGGCGCGATCTTCGCACCCTCCAACGAGACGCCCGCGAAGAGCCCCTTGGAACGAGCATAGGAGTAGATCTCCGCGTCCAGCTTGAGGTCGGTTGAAGCCTCAGCGGTTCTCCCAACCGGTCCGGCCGCGACCCCGGCCTTGGCGCCGAGAGTGAACTTGCTTTCGACGAGGGACCGGGCTCCACGATCGGTCATGAAGAAGAGCACGACATCCGCTTTCTCCACGCCCAGCTGGAACCCAAAGCTTCCACCCGTGACCGTCAGGAAGATCGGCGGTCCCCAATGTCCCGAGGCGTCCCGGCAGCTCATCACGCCGTGGCCATGCCTCGCGCCCCATCCGAGGGCTCCTTTGACGACTCCGGGAAAGACGGCCACGCAGCGGGCGCGCTGGATCAAAGGATCGGGAATCCGCTTGTCCTTCATCGTGCGGAGCTCCTGGAAGACGGCGCGGGATCTCTCAAGGCGATCTACTTGGTCGCTCGTCGCCTTCTCGGCTGCGCGGGCGGTCGGGATCGATCCTAGGACCAAGACCGCCGTGATCGTGGTGAGCCATCTCAGGTGCCGCATGGTGTCGCCTCCTTCGAAAGCGCCCCATCCGGGGCGCGCTCCTTCTTGATTCTACGCGACGGCCTCCCTGGCCGCAGGTACGACAATCCATGATACCTCGGCGGCGGTCCGGGGATGCTCTGGCCGCTGCATCCACAATCGCGCTACCCTCATCGGTGCCTGGAGCCCTACCACCGAGGAGGCGAATCGATGACCGACCCGACCCGGCTCTACCTGGCGAGGCACGGGGCCACACCCCTGACGTCGGAGGATCGATTCTCCGGGGAGGAAGGGGTCGAGTTGTCGGAGGAAGGGCGTTGGCAGTCGGCGCGACTCGCCGAGAGGCTCAAGGACGAGGGGATCACGGCCATCTACTCGAGCCCTCTCTCGCGGGCCCTCGATACGGCGCGCATCGTGGCCGGATCCGGGGGGCCAAGCCCGGTCTCGAAGGAAGGCCTTCGAGAGATTCGTCACGGCCACTGGGAAGGGCGGACCCGAGGCGAGGTGGAACGAAGCTTCGGGGATGAGTACGCCGCTTGGGAGGCCGATCCGTTCACGTTCGCGCCGGCGGGCGGGGAATCGGGAGTCCACGTACTGGCGAGGGCGCTCCCCGTCGTTCGGGAAATCGTGACAGGACACTCCGGAGAGCGAGTGCTGGTCGTCTCCCACAAGGCGACAATCCGGCTCATCCTCTGCGGCCTTCTCGGAATCGACGGACGGGGATACCGGGACCGCTTGGATCAGGCGCCCACGTGTCTGAACGTCCTCGACTTCAAGGACCCAGTTCGGGCGCGCCTCATGCTGTTCAATGACACCGGCCACTACGCCCTTCGCCCGAGAGCGGCGGGTCAGAACCTCTCGAAGTGGTGGGATCGGTAGTCATTTGCTCCAAAGGCCAAGACCCAACGCCGTCCATCCTCCCAGGAAGCAAAGGCCGCCGAGCGGCGTGACGGTGCCCCATGCAGGCGCGTCGCTCAGAGCCAAGGCGTAGAGACTCCCGGCGAAAAGAAGCTGCCCGGCCACAAAGAGCCAGCCGGCCGCGAGCAGCGCGCGCGAAACCTTCCCTTCGAGCGCCAGGGCGACCGCCACCAACGCGAGCGCGTGGAGAAGCTGATACCGAGCGCCTGTCTCGAATACCCCGAGGCGCTCGGGTGTCAGGGATCCTTTGAGCGCGTGCGCTCCAAACGCACCCGCCGCCACCCCGAGGAATCCCCCAAGGGCGCCAAGGGCTCCGAAGAGTGCGGAGGGCTTCACGTCGATCGCGGAACGGGGATTCCCGCGCTTTCGAGGCCGCCGAGACGCCGCAGCCGTTCCAGTCGCTCCGGTTCATCGCGCGCGAGCCATGGGTCGCCCTGGAGGGCAGCATGGGCGGCAGCGAAGTGAGGCCTCGCCTCCTCGGGGCGACCGAGCGCAAGGAGACATTCTCCGATCTCCTCACAGACGTAGCCGTCGGTCGGCCTTTCTTGAAGCAGGCGGCGCTGAGCCTCGAGCGCATCGTCGATGCGGCCGATGGAACGGAGGATTCGGGCGACGCACCATCGCGCCACTTCGATCGGACCCTTCTTGCCTTCGGCTTCCCGGGCGGCGAGCGCTCTTTGGAAGAGGTCGAGCGCGGTCAGGTCCTCGCCCCGCTCGTGATAGGTCCAACCAAGGTTGTTATAAAGCGACCCCAGCCACCGGCGTGCCTTTGGATCGGACGACTCCTCCGCCGCCTGGATCGCGGTTCTGTTCCACTCGATCGAGGCGTCGCCCGGCTCGACGATCCCGAGCATATGGGCCGCGTCGACGGCCAACCAGTCGGCATGAAGCGCGCGCGCCAGGTCCCAGGCGGAGCGGAAATGGGACGTTGATTCCTCGCGGCGCTTCGAGGAGTTGAGGACGCGCCCGCGCTCGAGGGAGAGCCGGATCCGCGCGACAGAGGGTTCGCTGTCGATCGCCTTCAGAGCCTCCTCGAGAGTGCTCCAGGCTTCCTCGAATCTCATTTGGAGGCCCTGCGCGCGCGCGATTTGCGTGAGAAGCTGACCCAGGTAGTCCCGATCGCCGGCCGCCCGCGCCGCCGGGAGGAGCCGGACGAAGGCGGCCTCCGAAGCGTCCGGACGGTCGAAGTCCCACATCGTATCCAGATCGGGAAGCATTATTCCTCGCGGCGATCCCGGAGCAGAGCGACGTGGTCCAGATAGCCCGCCCGCGCCGCGATGAAATCATCATGGGACAGATCCAGCTCCTTCACGATGCGGCGGATCTCATTCTCCTCGGTCCCCGAGACGTCGTGATCGGCCGCCGAGACGGCAAACAGGCACTCGAGCAGTCGGGTCTTCTCTTCCGAGCTGGCGGTTCTTGCGAACTCGCGGGTGATCGAGTAGCTGTCGGTGGCACCGAAGAGGCGGTGCTGGGCTTTCGCGATCTCAACGACGAGCACGGCCTCAGCCTCGTCCAGCCCCCCGAGCGCGCGGACTTCCCGTTCCATGGCGCGCGTCTCCACCTCCGTCATCTCGAGATCGGCATTGGCCACGCGCCCCAGGACATAGGCGAAGAGCGCGATGTACCGTGCGCGGTCCGGCTCGAGTCGGGAGAGTCGATCGACGACACCGCGCATCGCCTCGGCGGACGAAGCAAAACCTTCCCCCGAGGGGGTCGCCTCCGGCTCGTGCGCCATTCCTATGATTTTCCAAAGCGACATGGTCGTTTCCTCCTCGCCCCGAGCCTATCCCAATCGGAGCCCCTCGCGCCACCGGGCGCCGCTTGCGAGGGATGGTCCTGGCCCATCTTTCGCGTTGCCGAAAGGTTCCCGATCGCTCACGTTTCCCGCGTGACCGGGACCAAGGACGCGTGAGACTTCCGGATCTTCTCGCCTCGCGACGCGGGCGCCTGGCCGCATTCTTCCTCCTCTATCTCACCGAAGGCATCCCCGCCGGATTCACCGGAACCGCGGTCGCTACCCAAATGCGTCGCCAGGGACTGGACCCGGCTGCAATCGGCGGCTTCATCGGCGCCCTCTACCTTCCCTGGGCGGTGAAGTGGGCTTTTGGCCCGTTCGTCGATGTGCTCTCCGTCGACCGGTGGGGAAGGCGGCGGATGTGGATCCTTTTCACCCAGACCATGATGGTAGTGACGCTTCTCGCGGCGACCCCGATCGGATTCCGGGACCATCTTGGGCTCTTCACCTCGATTATCTTGATCCACAACGTATTTGCCGCCACACAGGACGTGGCCATCGACGCTTTAGCCGTGAACGTGCTGCGGGGTGATGAGCGTGGCCTCGCGTACGGCCTCATGTTCGGTGGGCAGTACCTGGGGAACGCGCTGGGCGGGGCGGGAGTGCTCCTTCTCACGCCTGTCGTCGGGTTCCGCGCCACGTTCTTCTTCGTGGCGGCCGCGATCGCGCTGGTGACGCTCGCCGTTCCGGTTCCCATGCGGGAGCTGCCTGGAGCCGCCCGTCCGCCTCGCCCGGGGTCGCCGCTTGTCGCGATCGGGAAGGAGCTGGCCGGCTTTGCGCGGGGCGCGGCGCGCGCGTTCGTCGGAAGCCGTCCCGCATTTCTCGCGATCTTCCTGGCACTCCTCCCTATGGGAGCCTACGCACTCTCCCTCTCGCTTCAATCGAATCTGGCGGTGGAGCTGGGCCTGACCGATCGTCAGATCGGCCTCTTGGGGCTTTGCAGCACGGTTCTCTCGGCCGGATTCTGCGTCTTGGGGGGATGGCTTTCGGACCGGTTCGGGCGTCGCCGGACGCTGGCGCTCTTTATCGTCGGCACCACCCTCCCCACGTTCGCGATGGCGGTGGCGATGCGACACTTCTCGTGGATTCTGCCGATCAGCCCCATGGCACCGGGCCGACCGCCCGTGCCGCACGACCTGGTCGTTACCTTCTGGGCCATGACCCTGGCCTACGCCGTCTTTCAGGGCTTGATGTACGGGGTCGGCACCGCCATCTATATGGACGTCACGACGCCGAGCGTGGCGGCGACGCAGTTCACCGCCTACATGGCCCTCTGTAACCTGGTCTATTCCTACACGTCGAACTGGCAGGGACATGCGCTCATCCGATGGGGCTATCCGGCGACGCTGACGCTCGATGCCGCATTCGGGCTGGTCTCGCTCGTTCTCCTTCCGTTCATGGGCCGTGGCCGGAAGGCGCGCTCCGAGGGATAATCAAGGTGCCGACATGAAATCACCCAGCCGAGGGACGGCCGATGGCGGCCCTCGCGGCAACCGTTGATCGGAGGTCCATCCATGAGAACGCAATTCCAGAGAGCTTTTGTCTTCACACTGCTCGCGGCAGTTTTCGTCGCGGGCGTTCCCGGCTGTTCGTCGCTAAGCAAGGAGAAGAAAGGCGCGATCATCGGAGCCGCCGCGGGAGCTGCGGGGGGTGCTGCCGTCGGGCACGCCACGGGCTCGACGGCGCGTGGGGCGATCATCGGCGCCGTCGTGGGAGGCACCGCGGGGGCGATCATTGGCCACAAGATGGATCAACAGGCGAAGGAGCTGGAGCAGAACGTCCCGGGAGCGATCGTCGAGCGGGTCGGAGAGGGAATTCAGATCACCTTCGAATCGGGACTCCTCTTCGGTTTCGATTCCGACGTGGTGAAGGGCGATGCTCGCTCCAATCTGAACGAGCTGGCGCGGAGCCTGGAGAAATACGATGAGACCAATCTCCTGATCGTCGGTCATACGGACGCGGTCGGCACGGACAGCTATAACCTGGACCTCTCCGATCGGCGCGCCGAGTCGGCCGCTCGGTATTTGAAGTCGCGGGGGGTCCAGCGCCGCATCGAGACCGCGGGACGCGGCGAGAGGGAGCCGGTCGCGAGCAACGAAAGCGATCGGGGACGTCAGCGAAACCGACGCGTGGAAGTCGCGATCTACGCGAACGACGAGATGGTGGAGCGGGCGCGGCGCCAAGCGGCGACGCAGTAGAAGGACCGGAACGGGGCGCGCGGCGCGAGTCGGCCGCGCGCTCCCTCGGTGCCATCAGGGGTCCGGCTAGATCGCGGGGGAGTCGAGTAGGTCGGCGTTCTTTCCGGAGGGCACCGGCCGAACGAGTGCGGCGCAACGCTTCGCCCGGACCCGGGCGTCTGCGACGTCGGGGCCGTACGCGAGGGCGACTCCCATCCGCCGGCGGGTGGATGCTGTCGGTTTTCCGAACAGCCGAAGATCCGTTCGCGGGACCCGAAGGGCTTCGTCGACCCCCTCGAATGCGATTCCTTCGCCGTCCAGGCCCCCATAGATGACCGCGCTCGCTCCGGGCGTGCGGAGCTCCACGTTGACCGGAAGTCCCAGGATGGCCCGCGCGTGGAGCTCGAACTCATTTTGTGCCTGGGTGACCATGGTCACCATCCCGGTGTCGTGCGGGCGGGGACTGACCTCGCTGAACCAGACCTGATCGCCCTGCACGAATAGCTCGACACCAAAGATGCCGCGCCCTCCGAGCGATCCCGTGACCGCGCGCGCGACCTCAACCGCGCGGGACCGCGCCGTCATGGACATGGTCTGCGGCTGCCAACTCTCGACGTAGTCGCCCTTCACCTGGACGTGTCCCACCGGCTCGCAGAACGAGGTGAGGGGACGCCCGGCCTCATCCAAGGACCTTACGGTGAGCAGCGTAATCTCGTAGTCGAACACGATCAGCTCTTCGACGATCACCCGTGCCTGCTGAACGCGCCCGGCGCTCATCGCATACTCCCACGCCGCACGGACGCCGGCCGAGTCACGAACGACCGACTGTCCCTTTCCGGACGAGGACATGACCGGCTTTGCGACGCAGGGAAACCCGAGGTCCCCCGCCGCGGCGCGAAGCTCTTCTTCGCTCTCCGCGAATCGGTAGCGCGACGTGGGGAGACCCAGCTCCTCGGCCGCCAGGCGCCGGATTCCCTCGCGATTCATCGTGAGTCGCGCGGCGCGGGCCGTCGGGATCACTTCGGCCAGGCCGTCCTCCTCGATCTTCTGGAGCTCATCGGTGGCGAGCGCCTCGATCTCGGGGACGACGAGGTGAGGGCGCTCGCGCTCCACCAGGTCGCGGAGCGCTTGGGGATCGGTCATGTCGATGACGTGCCACCGATGCGCGACGTGATGGCCCGGGGCGTGGGGGTAGCGATCCACCGCGACGACCTCCACGCCCAGGCGCTGGAGCGCGATGATGACTTCCTTGCCCAGCTCGCCGGCTCCCAGAAGCATGACCTTGGTCGCGCCGGGCGTCAGGGGGGTGCCGATTCTCACGCAATCCTCCGGGGAATGGGAGCGCCGCTCATGATCGGGTAGACTCGGCGGATGCCGCCACTCCCGAGCGCCGATCCAGTGACCCTTGAGGGTACACGCGTCCGACTCGAGCCGCTCTCCCTGAATCGTCACTTCGACGGGCTGGCCGCCATCGCCCTCGACCCCGACCTGTGGTTATGGACGCTGAATATCGTCGAAACCACGGAGGACCTGCGCCGGTATCTCGAGGAGGCTCTTCGCGAGCAGCGGGAGGGGCGGTCGCTCCCCTTGGTCACGGTGGATCGCGAGAGGGAGACGATCGCCGGATGCACGCGCTTCGGAAATATCGAGCCGAAGCATCGGCGCGTGGAGATTGGATGGACCTGGGTCGGAAGGGAATTTCGGCGCACCCACGTGAACACCGAGGCAAAGTATTTGATGCTCCGCCATGCGTTCGAGACCTGGGAATGCCAGCGCGTCGAGCTCAAAACGAACGTGCTGAACCGCCGCTCGCGTGATGCCATGCTACGCCTTGGAGCCAAGGAAGAGGGGACGCTCCGGAGTCACGCGATCAGCGATCGCGGCGTGGTGCGGGACACGATTTACTACAGCATCATCGCGGCCGAGTGGCCCGCCGTTCGCGAGGGCCTTCTGGCGCGAATGCGCGCCCCCTAGTCGGGCAGTCGCCACCCCAGCTTCTTCATCTTTTTATAGAGGTGGCTCCGCTCCAGCCCCAGACGCGCCGCGGCCCTCGTCATGCTCCCCCCTTCCGCCGTGAGGGCGGCGTCGATGGCGCCACGCTCGAACTCCCGCACCGCATCGCTCAGACGGGCGAGGGGGGCGCTCTTAGCCGAGGCCGTCGAAGGAAGCACGGCTGCGATTTCGCTATGACCGATGACAGAGCCCCGCGTCATGATCAGCAGGCGCTCGACAATGTTGCGCAGCTCCCGCACGTTGCCCGGGAAGGTGTAGCTTCGCAGAGCCTCGAGCGCTTCCGGTGCGAACGCGCGCGCCTTGACGCCCGCCTCTTTCGCGAGGGAACCCGTAAAGCTGTGGACCAAGAGTGGAATATCGTCGGAGCGCTCGCGAAGGGGAGGGACCGTGATCGGGACGACCGCGATGCGGAAATAGAGGTCTTCGCGGAAACGGCCGGTGGCCACGAGCGCCTTGAGATCTTGATTCGTCGCAGCGATAACCCTCACGTCGACGCGAATCGAGCGGTTCCCGCCTAGCCGAACAAGCTCCCCCTCTTGAAGCACCCGCAAGAGCTTGGTCTGCGCGCGAGCGCTCAGGTCGCCCACTTCGTCGAGGAAGAGAGTGCCGCGATGGGCATCTTCGAAGTGACCTTTCCGCGCCTGGGTCGCTCCCGTGAAGGCTCCCCGCTCGTGGCCGAAAAGCTCCGATTCAATCAGCTCTTCGGGAATGGCCGCGCAGTTCACTGCCACAAACGGCATATCGCGGCGCGGCCCAGCGGCGTGGAGAGCGCGGGCCGCCAGTTCCTTTCCGGTCCCGTTCTCACCCTGAATCAGAACGCGAGCCGTGCTCGCGCCGGCCAGCTCGATCTCTCGGAGGAGGCGTTGAATCGCCGCGGATCGCCCCACGATCGGTCGAGTCCAGACTTCGCCGAGCCGCCGATTCTCCGCCTTCAGAGACCGCGTTGTGGACGCGTTCCGGAAGAGAATGAGGAGCCGTTCTAGGGAGATCGGCTTTTCGAGAAAGTCGAACGCGCCGAGCCTTGTCGCCTGCACTGCGACGTCGATGGTGGCGTGTCCCGACATGAGGAGGACGATCGTCTCGGGGTCGGCCGCGAGAGCCTCTCGCAGAACGTCCAGCCCACTTCCATCCGGGAGCCAAACGTCCACGAGCAAGAAGTCAAACGATTCGCGAAGTTTGGCGCGGGCCTCCGCCACGGTCGCCGCGACCTCCACTTGATACCCCTCCCGACCGAGTGCGCCTGCGAGACTCGAGCGGATGTTGGCTTCGTCGTCGACGACGAGAACGGTCGGCATCTCTATCCCTTTGCTCCGAGGGGCAGGGAGATCCGGAACGTGGTTCCGCTTCCAAGCATGGATTCCACCGCAATCGCGCCCCCGTGCTCGATCACGATCCGCTCGACGATCGTCAGGCCCAATCCGCTCCCGTGGCCTTTCGTCGTGAAACCGGGAGCGAAGAGCCGCGCGCGTTGTTCGGGCGTAAGCCCAGGACCCGTATCCGCGACCCGGATGACCACCGCGGAATCGCCGGCCTCGGCGCCCACCGTCACGCGCCCTGTGTCGCCGACCGCCTCGAGCCCGTTCTGGACCAAATTGACCAGCGCCTGACGCATTTGTCCGGCGTCCGCGGGAAAGGTGATCGAGCGCCCCTCCGCCGCGACCGCCAGCCGTCCGGACTCCACGTCACGTCCATAGAGCGTTTCGAGGTCGGCCGCGATTCCCGACCAGCGACACGGCGCCAGGTGGGGGGGTGGAAATCGGGCGAAGTCGGCGAACTCCTGGAGCATTTTCTTGAGCGTGTCGACCTCGTCCCCGATGGTCCGTACCGCCTGGTCCAGAATCTCGGGAAAGTCGGGCCGCTTCTGCTCGTAGCTTCGCTTCAAATCGGCGATCGAGATCGCAATCGGCGTCAGCGGATTCTTGACTTCGTGGGCGACCTTTCGCGCCATCTGGCTCCAGGCCGCTTGCCGCTCGCTGACAATCAGCCTATCCCGGTTGGTTTGTAGATCGCGCCGCATCTGGTCGAGTGCCGCCACGAGCGTCTCCAATTCCCGAAAGCTGTGCAGGCTCAATGGCTCGTCCCATGTCCCGCGGGCAACCTTCGCCGAATAGGCGGCGAGACGTTCTACCGGCTTCGAGAGCTGGGACGACCACAGAGACGCGAGAAGGATCGCGAGTCCCAAGGAGACAAGCCCCAGAATGCCCGAGGCAATCTGGAGCGAAGCGATCGTCCGGTCCGAAGAAGCGGTCGGCATGAACCCCTCGATCGTGGCGTACGGCGGATCGCCCACCAGAACGGGAACCGCGAGGGCGTACGTGCTGCCATAGTGGTAGGGCGTCAGGCTTGGCGATTGGGGCGAGCGGGGCCATCGCATCGGATACCAGGCCACCGGTCTCGTCCCTCCTACGACGCGGTTTCCGGGATCCAGAAGAGCCAGATCGATTCCGCTCTCCGCCCGAAGCCTTTCCAGGAACGCGGCGTCCAACGCGATCCCGCCCTCGAGCCAGCCCGCGATTTGGCCCTGGTACCGGACCGGTACGTGCGCGACGAGGGCGAGACCCGACTCTCCATCCAATCGCCGAATCTCGATTCCTCGTAGAGGGCGCCCTCCTTTGGAAGGCGAGGGCCGCGCGATGTCGCGTTCTCCCTGCGGTCCTGGGATCGCCGCGGCGTCCGCCACACGAGCCCCGGCCGTGTCCGATAGGGAGAGAAAGTCCAGGTCGAGCAGGATTCGTCGCTCCGAGAGGTATTCGGAGAGGGCTCGGCTCTCTCCCGAGCGCAGCAGATAGAGGCGCTTGAGCTGAGGATCGCTCGAGACGATTTGCAGTTTGTCGGTCGCGCGCCGCTCTTCGGCCGCGATTTCGGATTGGACCGCGCCGAGGGCGGAGCCAAGGCGCGTCGCGGCTTCGGCGCGAACCATTCCTCCGATTCGATCGGTGAGGAGAAGGATCACGAGTGCGAGCGGAACGACCGCGGCCAGCGAGAAGCCAAGGATCATCCGCGCGCGAAGGGAATTCACGGCTTCGCACCCGTCTTCCCACACGTCGCCATGGTGGCCAGCGCGTCGGTTCCGAGAGCCGCAAGGTAGCGACGAAGGGTGGCAGGCGAGACCACGGGGCAGCGAATGGCGAAAAGGGGAGTAACCCCTGAGAGCCCCGTCGAGTCGGCCGGAACGTCGAGGTAGGCGAGGCGCGCAGCCGGCCGGCTTGGCCCGGCGTGAGCTCTTCGACGAAGCCAGCTCTCGATCGCGGCGCGACCCGGCAAGAGGGGGTCCACTTCCAGGAGCGCGGATCCGGGCGAGGGCCTGCTCGTCGAAGGAACATCCCTGACAAGCGGGGCCAGGTCGCCCTGGAACAGTGCGTCGTTGAATTCCGAGGACGACGTGCTGTCAAAGGAGGGGGGGCCGCCCGGAGCGGTCCCGACGATCGCAAGAATTCCGTGGCTCCGCATTCCCATCAAAGATCGTTTCCAGCGGGCGTCCTCACGCATCCGAGAGGAGAGCTCGCCTGGCCAGAAAACGGCGGCGTCCACCTCGCCTCGCTCGAGCGCGATCTCTTCGTCTGAAGCGTCGTCGAAGAGACGTACGAGAAGGGTATCGGGCCAGATCCCTGGTACCGTGGAAGCGGAATTCTTGAGTAGCCGCCAGGATCGGGAATCTACGCGGGTCGCACTATAGCTTGCGGCCGTTTCGGGCGGGTGCACGGAGACGGCATCGCACGAAAGGATGAGATTGGCTCGCGTCGAGGCAGGGAACGCGATTCGGAGAACGGGGCGAGCAATGAGCGGCGGATGCTCCCTATGAATTTGGACCCGCTCGGGCTTTCGAACCTTCCCTAAGGAGCCGGTGGTGACCCGAATCATCGCCAGCTCGCCCCGAACCACCAGGGAGATTTCGCCGGACGCGATCGGCTTCCGTCGGTCCCGGAACTCGACCAAGTCACCCTCTTCAGCCGATCCCGAATCCGCCAGCGCCACGTAGGCACGATCGTTCCGAGCCCAGAGGAGCCGATCTTCGTGGCCCGCCGTCTTGCCTGAAGCGGAGGAGGCCAGGCCAGCAACCATCACGAGGGTGGCGCAGCCCCGCACGACCGTGTCCCTCATGACACTCCCTTGCTATCACGGCTCCAGTCTCTGACTTCGGGGACGATCTGAGAGTGAAGGTCGGCCGACTCCGTGTCAACCTTGACACATTTTCGATGCCCCGCCAAGCCCATCCCAAAGCTAAGCGGCTGGTGTTACGCAAGATATGTCGACGGCACGCGGGTTGATTAGCACTGGATCGGGTGGCTTTGAAACGCAAGGCCGCCGACGGTCCTGGCCCGGGGGAGAGCGCCCACGCCAGGCGAGCGGAGGATGCGGCGCCGGCGCCGCCCCCCGATGCTGGTTGAGCGCCGGGACGGAGAACAGGACCATGAAACGGAATCTGATTCTTGTGACGCCACTCCTCCTCGCCTTGGCCGCGATCGGATGTGGGGAACAGAAGGAAAAGGCCACGGCAGAGACCGCGGTCACGGAGGTCAGTCCGACAACGGCAAGCAACGCGGCTCTCGCCACGACCGGCGCGCCGTTGCAGGAGGCGGCGACCGCCAAACAGGGCGAAGAGCAGGCGATGACGAGTGAAGCGCTTCCCCCGGACGTCGTCGCATCGGCACCCGACACCCTGGCCATACCGGGCAGCGTGGTCGTCATCAGCGCCCTCGGGTCGCCCGACGTGACCACGATGACGCTGGTGGACGGAGCCGGCGGAACGACGCCGCTCATCTACG
>Ga0070698_100004364_pt1 | contig 15552 bp, 12 predicted proteins | sample KBSK1502metaG_FD_65477 | JGI IMG/M metagenome (GOLD analysis project Ga0070698, IMG submission 65477) | Corn, switchgrass and miscanthus rhizosphere microbial communities from Kellogg Biological Station, Michigan, USA - KBS K1-50-2 metaG | ecosystem: Host-associated > Plants > Roots >...
GAACAAAAATCTGAAAACGCTTGAATTGGCGGCACTTAGCGGGTTTGCAGTAGCCCTTAATTGGAAAATGAATGGAAAATGAGAGTTGAAAGGCATCCCGAACGGCACGCTCTCCTCGAGCGCACGCAACTCGAACTCCGCCCCACACTGCGATCGAAAACATTCAGAGCATTCGGTTCTTTGCCGAAGACTCGTTGGTTCAAAATGAGGCTCTGAAACCACGTCCAGTTCCAGACGGAAATCCACGCTGACGCAGCAAAGCGAGACGCGCCGGACCCGTTCCTGGGCGATGATGCGGGCGCGCCACTTTAATTGGGCAGGCAGCTTCGCTCTTCCTCAGGACCTGGAGTTGCTAGCAAGGCACTTCTGCAAGGATTCGCGGGTGACCTCGTTCTCCCATCGAGCGACAACGACAGTGGCTACGCCGTTACCAATCATATTAATAAGCGCGCGAAACATGCTCATGAAGCGATCGATGCCGAGGACTAGCGCCATGCCAGCGACGGGGATGGTTGGAATTACCGTGAGTGTTCCAACAAGAGCAATGAACGATGCTCCTTGCGCGCCGCTGGCGCCTTTCGAGGTGAGCGCAGCGACGGCGAAGAGTGTTAACTGTTGACCGAGTGAAAGACGAGTGTTTGTAGCTTGCGCAACAAACAGGGCAACGAGAGTCATGTAGAGGCTGGTGCCGTCAGTATTGAATGTGTACCCGGTTGGAACGACCAGACCCACCAGCGCTTTCGAACATCCGAGCCGTTCGAGCTTTGCCATTAACGTGGGAATTGCCGGCTCCGATGAGCTGATGGCAAGCACGAGGATAACTTCCTCTTTGATATAGAGCAGAAATTTGATGATGCTGAATCCAGCGATCCAGGCGACCAGGCCGAGGATCAGCAGGACGAACAGAATCGAAGTAACGTAAAACGTGGCGATGAGTTTCGCGAGCGGCCCAAGCGAAGCGATGCCGTACTTCCCGACCGTAAACGCCATTGCGCCAAAAGCACCGATAGGAGCAAGGCGCATCAAGATGTTCACAATTCCAAACACGGCGTGTGTGAGGGAATCGAGCCAAGCGACTAGAGGCTTGCCACGTTCGCGCAGAGAGGAAAGAGCAAGACCAAACAAAATCGCGATAAAGACCACCTGCAAGACATCGCCTTTTGCGAAAGCGTCGACAACAGTGGTGGGAATGATGTGCAGGAGGAAGTCTGTCATGCTTTGAGCTTTTGCCTGCCCTGCGTATTCAGCGACGGACTTGGCGTCGAGATTGGCAGGATTCACGTTGAACCCGCTGCCCGGATGCACCACGTTGCCTACGACCAGTCCGATAAGCAGCGCAAGCGTTGAAACAATTTCAAAATACAACAGCGCTTTTCCGCCGACTCGGCCAACTTTTTTCAGGTCCTGCATGCTGGCAATGCCGGAAACGACGGTACAAAAGACGATCAGCGAGATGACCATCGTGATAAGGCGGATAAAACCGTCGCCGAGCGGCTTCATGGCGATGGCTCTCACAGGATTCAAGTATCCAAATACGACGGCTACAACGATTGCGAACAGCACGTGCACCCAGAGATTTGCGTAGAATGGTTTTTTGCGCACGGCAGGCGTGGTGTTCATCCGAGAACGAGCAGCGCTTCAGGTTCGCGAATTGCTTCGACGACGTCATTCAGAAATACCGCCGCCCGCGCGCCATCCAACACGCGATGATCGCTGGAGAGGCTCAGGGTCATGACCGGCCGGATCGCAGGTTTGCCGTTCACAGCCACCACGCGATCGGAGACTACTCCAACGGCAAGAATCGCAGCTTGCGGAGGTGTGATAATTGCCGTAAAAGCATCCACCTTATACATCCCGAGATTACTGACGGTAAAAGTTCCGCCGGAAAGGTCGGCGGGGAGCAGACGGTTTGCGCGCGCGCGATCGGCTAGAGCAACGCGCTGCGTCGCTATTTCCAAGAGAGTTGCTTTGTTCGCCTTGTGAATCACGGGAGCGACGACGCCATCGGGGACTGCAATCGCCAGGCTAATGTTGATGCTCGAATTTTGGCGAACCACGTCATTCACCCAGCTCGAGTTCACCGCGGGATGACGCTCCAGAACACGCGCAATCAGGCTGATGATGCAATCGGTAATGCTCGGAGTAACCTGCTGTGATTTGTCGTACTTCGACTTGAATTTCTTCTGAAGTTCCAACAGTTTGCCGGAGTCCGCATCGCGCATCACAAAAAAATGAGGCACTGTGGTCCAGCTCTTGGTGGTGCGCTCTGCCATCAGGCGCGCAACTGTGCTGAGCGAGCTGGACGCGATGCTTTCTGTCGCGGGTTCTGGCGAAGTGCCCGAAGAATTCTTTGTGGCGAGAACATCTTCAGTCGTGATTGTGCCGTCGGGGCCGGTGCCGCGGATTTGAGCAAGGTCGATCCCGTTTTCCTTCGCGAGGCGGCGAGCTTTTGGCGAAATGCCGATGCTTTTCGGCGGAGACGCTTGTGTTGTCGGAGTAGTGGCCGCAGTTGGCTTGACGGAGTCACCAGTCTTTGTACGGCCGGTAGGAGTCGCTGAGCTAGCGGAAACGGGAGGCTTCTCTCCAGGGGCCACGATCCACGCGATGGTTTCGCCAACCGGAACGACCGCGCCCTCGTGCGACCGTACTCCCGCAAGTATGCCGTCGGCCGGAGCTTCGATCTCTACGACGGCCTTATCCGTCTCGATTTCCAGAAGCGGTTCGCCTTTTGTAATGGGTTCGCCTTCTTTTTTTCGCCACGCAAGAAGCTTTCCGGTTTCCTGCGCCATTTCCAGAGCAGGCATTACAACGCTGATGGCCATATCTTTTGTGGGCTCGGAGGATCGCTCTAGTCCGTAGCCGCTACTCCTTCGGCTTTTGCGCTAGCCTCTACCATTTCGACCACGCGCTGGCTCGGCGCAGCTTCGTGCTCGCGTGTGGTTGCAAGCGGGCCATCCACCGTAAAATAGTGCGCGCCTGCAACCATGAGTTTTTCCGCGGGGAAACGCGTAATCACCTCGTGGCCTGTCTCAGTCACCACGATTTCTTCTTCAATGCGCGCAGCGCTCCAGCCGTCTTTCGAAGGCCAAAAAGTCTCGAGCGCGAAAACCATCCCAGGTTTGATTTCGTGGGAGTGTTCGAGGGAAACCATGCGGCTAATCACCGGTTTTTCCCAGATGGCGAGACCGATTCCATGCCCGAATTGCAAAGCGAACGCAGCTTCTTCGTCAGGGAATCCAAACTCCTGCGCTTTCGGCCATACGGAGGCAATTTCGGCGGTGGTGCGGCCCGGCTGAACAAGGGAAATGGCGGCATCGAGATATTCCCGGCAGCGCTTGTAGGCATCGATCATCGCGTGTGACGCGTAGCCGATCGTAAAGCAGCGGTAATAGCAGGTTCGATAGCCCATGTAAGATTGCAAAATGTCGTAATAGACCGGGTCGCCGGGTCGCAAAACGCGATCGGAAAAAACATGAGGATGAGGATTGCAGCGTTCACCAGAAATCGCGTTCACAGCTTCGACGTATTCGGAGCCCAGGTCGTAGAGAACTTTGCTGGCCAGCCCGACGGCCTGGTTCTCGCTCATACCTGGCTTCATGGCGCGGTAGAGTTCGTCGTAGGCGGCATCCACCATCATGGCAGAGTGATTGAGCAGCGAAATCTCATCCCGCGTTTTAATCACACGCGCATCGGACATCAGCTGCTGTCCATCGACGATGGTGATCCCTTCTTTCTGCAGCGCAAAAAGAATTGGCGGCTCGACGACGTCTATTCCGAGCGGCTCGTTGAGAAGTCCGCGTTTTTCCAATTCGACTCTGATTTTCTTGGCGACGTTTTCCGCACGGCCCATTTCCGGAGACATCGCGCCGCGCAAGAGCGGGATTCCCGGACGCGACCTATCGCCGAGCCACGGACAATTCTGTTGATGGTGCCGCGCGGCAGAGCCGAAATCCCACAGTATGGGCTCATCGTTTTGCGGCAACAGCGCGAAGCGGCTGATTTTATCTTGTGCCCAGGTTCCGATGTGGGTCGCTGTCAGGTAGCGCACATTGTTCATGTCGAAGCAAAGCAACGCACCCATTTCGGACGCCGCGAGAAGCTTTTTGGCCCGGTCGAGCCGTTCTCGGCGAAGGCGGTCAAAATCGATACGGTTTTCCCAATCCACCGCCATTGGTCCGTATGTCTTCAACGCCATGGTGCGCCTCCTATTTCCGGCTCTTAGGATTTTCCGCAGAGCGCGCGAGCCGCTTCAAAAACAGTTTGCTCCGTAGGTACAGTCACATCTTCGAGGGGAGGAGAAAAAGGGATCGGGACATGCATAGCTCCCATCCGCTTAACAGGAGCTTCAAGGTTGAAGAACGCTCCTTCGACAATCACCGATGCAATCTCTCCGGTTACGCCGTACCGTCCGTATCCCTCGTCAATCACGATGGCGCGCGAAGTTTTTTTCGCGGAATCCACGAGGGTTTTCTCGTCGAGCGGCCAGGTGGTCCTCGGATCAATTACTTCCGCGCTGATGCCAATCTCCTCGAGGAGCGCCGCGGCTCCGAGCGCGACCTGCACCATGCTGCTGGTGCCGACCAGCGTTATGTCTGTACCCTGGCGCTTTATGTCAGCTACCCCTAGCGGAATCGTATAATCCTGCTCGGGAACCGGGCCTTTTTGCTTGTACATCATCTTGTCTTCAAAAAATACGATCGGATTGTCGTCGCGAATGGCCATTTTCAAAAGACCTTTGGCGTCGTAAGGAGTGGAAGGCATCGCGACCTTCAGCCCAGGAACGTGGCTGAGCCACGCATGCAGGGACTGCGAATGCTGCGCGGCCGAGCGGCGCGTCGCCCCCAGCGTGGTCCTTAATACCATTGGCACTTTCCATTTGCCCCCCGACATGTAATGGATCTTGGCAGCTTGATTCACCATTTGGTCCATCGTGAGCGTCAGAAAATCGCCGAACATGATATCGATGACCGGCCGCATGCCAGTCATCGCAGCGCCGACACCGACACCGGTGAAACCGGCTTCGGAAATCGGCGTGTCAATCACGCGATCGGTTCCAAATTCTTCCACCAGTCCCGAAAGCACTTTGAATGGTGTACCGGCTTCAGCAACGTCTTCGCCTAAAATACAGACACGCGAATCGCGGCGCATCTCCTCCGCAAGAGCTTCGCGGACCGCTTGCGCAAACGTCAGTTCTCTTACTTGAGACTCAGGCATAGACGTCCTGCTGCACTTCTTCCGGACTGGGATAGGGAGCTGCAATCGCAAATTCAACAGCGGCCAACATTTCAGCGCGAACTTCGGATTCGATGGCTTTGAGCGCCGCGGCGTCAGCGTGTTGCTGCACCACCAGCCAATTTCCAAGCAGCGCGATAGGGTCTTTCTTGGTTTTCCACTCCTGTTCTTCCTGCTTGGAGCGGTAGTATTCGCGACTGATATCGCCCACGTGATGGCCAGCATAACGATACGTGTTGCACAAAAGAAGTGCCGGGCCTTCACCGCGCCGGGCGCGCTGCACCAACCGAGAAGCTACATCGTAAACAGCGCGCACATCCTGACCATCAACACTTTCGGCGTGAACGCCGAATGCCGTGCCTCGTTCCAGAATGTCTCCCGCAGTGGTCTCCGAAAAATGCGTGTATTCCGTATAAAGATTATTCTCGCAGACGTAAATGACCGGTAATTTCCAGAGAGCCGCAAGGTTCATCACTTCGTAGAGAACTCCCTGGCCCAATGCGCCTTCACCAAAGAAACAAACGGAAACCTGACCGGTCTTGAGATGCTTTGCGGAAAACGCCGCGCCTGTGGCTACGCCGGTGCTTCCCGCGACAATGGCATTGGCGCCGAGATTTCCAGTTTTCGGATCGGCAATATGCATCGATCCGCCTTTGCCTTTGCAATAGCCAGATTCCTTGCCAAGAAGCTCGGCGAACATACGATCCGGCGCAGCACCCTTTGCTACGCAGTGTCCGTGCCCACGATGCGTGCTGGTGATGTAATCGTCAGATCGAAGGGCTTCGCAAACCCCTACCGCTACTGCTTCTTCGCCCACGTAAAGATGCGCAAGACCCGGCATCAGCGCGCGCGTATAAAGCTCGTTCACTTGTTCTTCGAACAAGCGAATCATCTGCATGCGTCGGTACATCTGCAGGAATTTCTCTGCTTCGACAGCCGCCGGCTTTGGGTTGCGCTGCTTTACGGCCGCCTTCATCGATTCACTCCGCTCATTGTTGCGAGCACATCGAATACCACCGCGAAGTCTTTCTCTGTGAGCCCCATGCCGCGCGCCGAGGTGAGAAATTCATTCGTGATCGCTGTTGTTGGCAACGGAACGTCGAGAGACCGCCCGAGCTCCAGCGCCAGCAGCATGTCTTTCTGCATCATGTTCACGTTGAACCACGCTTCCGCTGGAAGTTTCAGAACGAAGGGTCCCCGGTACTTCACCATCGGTGATGCAATGGCGCTATTTGTAAGGACCTCGACGGCAACTTCGCGCGAGATGCCGCTCTTTTCCGCCAGCAATATCCCCTCAGAGAAGGCGAGCATTTGCACGGCCAGGCTGAGATTGCAGGCGATTTTCATCACCAGCGCAAGACCGCTGTCACCAACATAGGTCACTTTCGGTCCGATGTCGTGGAGCAGGGTAACGACGCGGTCGTATGTCTCCTTGCGGCCGCCGACCATCACGGAGAGTTTTCCTTCTTGTAGAGTGATCACGCTTCCGGAAACTGGCGCGTCAACCATCTCGGCGCCTTTGGCACGAATTTTTTCGGAGACGCTTCGGCTGAAGGCGGGGCTCACGGTGCTCATATCAATCAATACTTTAGCTGCGGTTATGCCCGCAAGAATGCCGTCGCTTCCTTCGATGATGGCTTCAAGTGCCGCCGAATTCGTAACCATCGAAAACGTGAAATCTGACGAAGCAGCAACCTCGCGCGGCGACGCGACCCACTTCATTCCCTTTGCGATCAAGCGTTCTGCTTTCGAACGGGTCCGGTTGTAGCCTGTGACGGCGTGCCCTTTTTCGAGCAGCCGCAAAACCATCTCGCTGCCCATCACCCCAAGTCCGACGAATCCAAGCTTAGCCATTACTTTCTGTCTCCATCCTGCAAATCGCCGATCATTCCAGGGAGCAAATGTCTATGTTTCGCTGGAGTCTTCGCGTACTTGACGAAGGTGCGCGCGCATAGCGTCGCGTGCGCCCTGGGGATCACGGTGCTCAATCGCTTCGAGAATTTTTTTGTGATGATATTGGCCCCGCTCCGGACCGCCTTCCGTGAAGTAAGTGCGCATTCGCTGCTCGCGCAATAAGCCGACAATGGAATCGATCAACGAAAGAATCAATGGATTGCCGGCGGCTTCGGCGAGAGCTAAGTGGAAATCCAAGTCCCCCTCGATGAACGCTTCGGCATCCAGCCGGGCAGCGTCCATTACCGAAATCGCTTCCTGCATTGCTGCAAGCATTTCCTGGTCCGCCCGCTTTGCTGCGAGCGCCGCAATTTCCGGCTCCAAAATCTCGCGCACTTCCGCCAGGTGTACTTTGCCTTCGGATGGACCGCTTCGGATCATGCGATCCAAGGTGTGCCTTATGGAGTGCGCTGTTCCGTTTGTGATAAACGTACCGCGACCCGCATACGCCTCCACCAATCCCTTCTCCCGAAGTGTCTTCACGGCTTCGCGGACCGCGGTCCGGCTAACCCCGAATTGTTGAGCGAGCTCTCGCTCGGCCGGAAGTTGCTCGCCCTCCTTCAACTCACCTTTGAGGATTGAGTCTTCAATTTGCTGAACAATTTGTTCGTACAGCCGGGATGTCTGGACAGTTTTGTACATGAAACCTCCCCGAAGTTCGGGGTACTGGACTATTGGTCGGACCACCATATAATAAGACAATACGCAATGCAACTCCTACCTGCTTATCCTACTTCACCCACACCGTCTTGACGTTCGTAAACTCCCGAATTCCGTACGTGCTCAACTCTCGACCATAGCCGGATCGCTTCACGCCCCCGAATGGCACGCGAGGATCGGACGCGACCATCTGATTGATAAAAACCATTCCGGCTTCCAATTCGTTGACAAATCGATTCTGTTCTCCAGGATCATTGCTCCAGGCTGAAGCTCCTAATCCGAACCGCGTATCGTTCGCCAAATGAATCGCTTCGTCGATATTCTTCACGCGGAAAATGGAAGCCACGGGCCCAAACAATTCCTCTGCATAGGCGGGAGAACCCTTGGGAATATTGGCGAGAACTGTAGGCTGATAAAAGAAACCCGCCCCTTGAACGGGTTCTCCACCGGTGAGCACTTGGGCTCCAGACGCAACGCTCTTCTCGACATCGGCGTGAAGAGAACGGACCGCATCAGCAGTCGCGAGCGGGCCTACGTCCGTGCTCTCTTGAAACGGGTCGCCTAGCCGCAGAGCACGCATCTGCTTTACAAAGTCACGTTCAAATTCATCCGCAATTTCGCCGGCGATGATAAAACGTTTTGCGGCGATGCAAGATTGCCCGTTATTGAGAGTGCGCGCCTTCACCGCCGTTTGAACTGCCTGGCCCAGGTTTGCGCTCGGCATCACGATGAAGGGATCGCTTCCGCCGAGTTCAAGAACCACCTTCTTCACGCGCTTCGCTGCTCCTTCACCGACCTTGATTCCGGCGCCTTCACTGCCTGTCAGCGTGGCAGCTGCGATCCGCGGGTCACCCAGAATCCGGTCCACCATATCGGAACCAATAAGCAGCGTCTGAAACGCGCCACGCGGGAAGCCGGCGCGGGTCAGGATGTCCTCAATCTTCAGGGCGCATTGGGGAACATTCGAAGCGTGCTTCAATAAGCCAACGTTTCCAGCCATCAAGCCTGGCGCGATGAATCGGAAGACCTGCCAGAATGGGTAATTCCATGGCATGACCACCAGAATGATTCCCAGGGGCTGATAGCGAATAAAACTCTTCGTGGCGGTTGTTTCGATGAGTTCGTCAGCCAAAAAGCGTTCTGCATTTTCCGCATAATACCGGCAGGCCCAGGCACATTTCACCGCTTCGTCAACCGCCGAGCGGAAGGTCTTTCCCATTTCCGTAGTCATCAATTCGGCGAGTTCTTTCTTGTCTGCTTCCAGAATTTCCGCGGCCTTTAACATTTTTTGCGCGCGCTCAGCAAAAGATAACTGGCTGAATTTGGGGAAAAGCTCTGATGCGAGCGAAATTTTCTGATCGATTTCGTGGTCGGAGAGCGGCTCGAATGTACGCAGTGTTTTTCCTGTAGCCGGATTTACTGTCGCAATCGCCATTAATGATCCTCTCCGTAGAAAACTGTCGGAAGCGCGAACGCTTGTGACTGCAACGAGCGGAACAAAGTGCCAAAGAATCAAGCCGCGAGCTGACAAAGAAGCTTGAGCACCGCGAACTGGTATGACCCATATACCACAAAATTCGCTTTCATTCAAAATATTTCTTGACAGCATTAAATATATGGTGGTAATACCATCCGACCATCGCGTTTCGAGCTAGGGAATGTCCTTAGAGGTGTCCTATGCGTATTTCGCTCAAGGCGATTCAGTACATGGCGCTGCTTGTTGGTCTGGCTACAAGCATTGCCTTTCTGGCCGGAAGCGCTTTGCGCGCTCAATCGACTGCAGGCCGGATTCTCGGCAGCGTCCATGATCAGCAGGACGCCGCCGTCGCAGGCGCCAAGGTTACAGTCACAGACACTTTGCGCAACATCACCCGCTCTACTGTTACCGACGTTGCCGGAGATTATGCGGTCGCGGACTTGCAACCCAGCACTTATAAGGTTGCAATTGAGGCCCAAGGATTTAATGGCTTTCAGGCTCCGGCAATTCTTCTTGAGGTTGGCAAGGACGTGCGTGTCGACACCACTCTGAAGGCGGGCGATTCCAAGGTTGTCGTCACCATCAACGAAGACATCCCGATGCTCGACAGCACCAGCTCCTCTCTCGGTGGAACACTCAGCAACAAAGAAATTAACGATCTTCCACTCAACGGCCGGAACTACGAGAATTTGCTGCAACTTCGGCCCGGTGTGGTTCGGTACCCGGGAGGCGGCTTTTCCACCACGAGCAGTAACGGACTGCGGGCAGAGGACAATGCTTACCTGATCGATGGCCTTTTTAACAGCGAACCCTTCTCCGGCCAAAGCATTATCAATGGCGCTGGAATCGCCGGAGATTCCGCCACAATTTTGCCGATCGACGCGATCCAAGAATTCAATGTGATTCAGAATCCGTCCGCAGAATACGGTTGGAAGCCCGGCACAATGGTAAATGTGGGCCTGAAATCGGGCACAAATACTTTGCACGGCACCGGCTATGGGTTCGTGCGCACCACGAATCTTGATGCGCGTAACTATTATGATCCGGTCGGAACCGAGAAGTCGCCCCGGAATTTGAAACAGTTCGGCGCAACCGCTGGCGGCGCACTGGTAAAAGACAAATTATTCTTTTTCGGAGCGTATGAAGGTCAGCGCTACAACGTTGGAAATGTCGGTCAGCTAACGACTCCAGCGACTGTGGGTCTCGCCGCTCCCGTCGACAGCAGTAACAAGCCGTTCTCAGATTGCTCATTCACCGGGACGGCAGGCGGAGATTGTGCCAGTAGCGCAATCAATGCGATCGCCGATGTCCACGCCGCGTTCCTTGCCGGACAAATTCCGAATGATGTGAGCAGTGCCAGCCTGACAATTGCCGGCTGCACGTTGGGTCCTCCGATCTCGTGCAACGGCACCGGGATTCCCTTAAACGACGGCACCAATCCGGCAGGAAACACCGTGATCAACTACGGCTTGCCGAACAGCGTGAGCGTTGACAACGCTCTGGGCAAAATCGACTACCAGCTCAACGCAAGAAATACCATCAGCGGCCTGTACTTCTACGGGAACAATAACGGCACAGTGCAGGATGCCTCACAGTTGCAGACGAAGTGGCTCACGCAGATTCACACTCGGGCTCAAGTTGGAGGTGTCAACTGGGTTTGGACTCCTGGTCCGCTGTGGATCAATGAGGCGCGCTTCGGCTACAACCGCCTTTACCAGCCGACGTTTCCCAACGATCATAATGTCTCGGCGACAACTTACGGGCTGGACACTGGCGTGACCAACCCGCTCTATGGCGGCTTGCCTCGCATCAACGTGCTTGGATTCTTCGGATTTCCCGTGGCCGGCATCGGCGGATTCAATTGGCCCAAAGTCCAGGGGCCCGATGATCGCTATCAATTCGTGGATCACATATCACGCACAATTGGTAAGCACGTGGTGAAGTTCGGCGGTGAACTCCATCGTGACAGTTTCTCCGGCGGAGCATATGGCGGAACGCGCGGCCGCTTTAAATTTCTCGGTGGAAACGCTTTCACGGGAAACAACATTCCTTCATCGCCGATCGAGGACTTCTTTGCGGGCTCGCCTACGAACGGAAGTTTGCTCGCAGGCGATCCCACCCGGCATATCCACAATTGGGGAATTGCCCTGTTCGCACAGGATGATTGGCGCATCACAAATCATCTGACGTTGAATATCGGCCTGCGCTATGAATTCAATACCGTCATCAAAGATTCCAACGATCAACTCGCGAACTTCGATCCAAACGTCGGCCTCGTGCAGGTGGGCAAGGGAATCAGCGGCCCGTACAACAAAGACCCCTACAATTTCGCTCCGCGCGCTGGTTTTGCCTGGGATATCGCTGGAAATAACAGGACCGTCGTGCGCGGAGGAGCTGGCATCATCTACGAAACTCTCAATTGGGAATCGTTCCTGGCTCTGAACAACAACATCGGTCTTTCTACCATTCCTACCGGTGGGATTGGCGTCACGCCCGGCACCGGCACCATTGCGACCGGCCTGATCACTTTCCCCGGGTCGCAGCTGAATTGGGACAACGTCGGAGGCGGCACGGTTTTCCCGACCGGTACCATCGATTGCAGCCCGACGACCGGTAGCCCGTGCACGATCATGGGCATCACGCAAAATTTCAAAACGCCGTATGTCTATACCTGGAATCTGGATGTTCAGCACGCCTTCAATTCGAAGGTCACTCTCGAAGCCGCTTATGTGGGCAACCACGGCTCGAAACTCGCCGGCATCCGCGACATCAACCAAAACGTTCCAGCCCTTGATACTCTCGGGGACGAACAATCCGGCCGGCCCTTCAACTCCCAATTCCCATTTCTGAGCTTCATCTATCAGATGGGGAACATCTACAAATCGAACTACAACGGTTTACAGGCGACGGTGACCGGCAGGGATTATCACGGGTTTACATTTGTGGCGGGGTATACCTACTCGCACGCTCTCGATGATGTGGGTGCAAACTGGGATTTCGGCGCAGGTTCTGGCCTCCCTATGGACAGCTATCACCCGCAACGTGAGTACGCCAGCAGCGATTACGACATGCGGCACCGTTTCACGCTTTCCGCCACCTATGCCATACCGGGTCGCAAGGGCTTCGCACAATTGCTGGAAGGATGGCAGGTCAATACCATCGTCAGTCTTTTTGGTGCACAACCCTGGGGAGTCATCGATACTGGCACGGACTTAAGTTTGACCGGTGAGGGGGTTGACCGCTGGAATTTCACCGGCAAACCTTCAGAGTTCAAAGCCACCAAATCTACTGGAGTTCCATGGATAAATAGCTCTAATTTCGTGACGGACGCACTCGGCAATGTGACCGGAGTCGTGAGCGGCGCAACAGCTGGGGCAACCACGTGCATTGCTGACGCGGGCAGCCAAGCGGCCGCAAACCAGCTTGCGACCTGGGGCTGCTACGCGGATGGCAAATCCGTAATGACGCCGCCAGCGCCGGGCACCTTTGGCAACATGGGCCGCAACACATTCCGAGATTTCGGCTTCAAGAACGTTGACTTCTCCACCATGAAACTTTTCCATTTCGGTGAGCGCGTGAACATGCAATTTCGCGCGGAGTTCTTCAACATTTTCAATCACCCGAACTTCGCTAATCCTTTCGGCGGACAAAATGGCTGGGGACATAACGATCCGTCGGTTCCGGGCCCTGGCGGGTTTGGCTGCTCCTGCGCAACTCCGGACGTAGCCGCTTCGAACCCGGTCATCGGTTCGGGTGGAAGCCGCGCAGTACAGCTTGGTCTGAAATTTATTTTTTGACAGTTAAACGGGTTGGAGTTGCGACGCTATACGGCGTAATAACTCTCGGCCGTCGCCAAAAAACGTTCGTCGATCGATTCTTACATTCCCTAAGAGCTGAGGTAGCTTTCATGTCCCAAATCCTGTTCCAGTTACGGGAGTTTCTCGCAATGGCGATTCTTGCTCTAACCCTTTGTTCCTCCATGCCATTGTTGGCGCAGGAGCGCAAGGAAAGAACCATCGAAGAGATCAAGGTTGAGGCCGTAAAACGTGCGCAAACCGGAATGTATCCGATGATCGGTCTAAATCCGGCAGACGTCGAGGAAGCGTTCGCATCGATTAAGACGCGCGACCAGGATGAATGGGCCGCCGCCTTCATGCATGTGGCGGACCGCTATATGGCCAAAGGCAAATCGCTCGAGAAGTCCGATCCCGTAAAAGCCAATGCAGATTTTGTCCGCGCGTGGAGAATTTATTCCTTTGGCCGTTGGCCGATTCCTTCGTCTCCAAAAAAGAAGGAATCCTATGCCAAGGCGATCGATGCGTTTCTGGCGCACGCGAAGTTCTGGGATCCTCCGCTCGAAGTTGTCCGCATTCCGTTTGAAGGATCGGAGATCACTGGTTACTTGCGTCTGCCAAAAAATGCCAAGGGCCCTGTGCCCATGGTCATCGCGGTCAACGGCCTCGACAGCCGCAAAGAAGACTTAACCGAAAGCTTTGGAGCAATTCTCCCTTATGGGATCGGTTTTCTGGCCGTGGATGGGCCCGGAACCGGCCAGTGCCCCATTAAGGCAAGCCCAACTGCGAATCGCCTGCTTTCCAAAGTGATCGATTATCTGCAAGCACGTCCTGAAGTTGACAAAGACCGCATCGCGTTTCACGGCGTCAGTTGGGGCGCGTACTGGGGAACGAAAATGTCAGTCGTCGAACGTAATCGACTGAAAGCCGTCAGTGTTCAGTCCCCACCGACCGATCTATTTTTTACCAAAAAATTCCTGACGGAATCGCTTCTGGGCAATCGCGAATATCTCTTCGATCAGGTCCCGGCGCTAATGGCCATTTTCGACAACGTAAACTCAGTTGACGATATCACGGCAATTTTCGAAAAAATGTCGCTGGTGAATCAGGGTATCCTCGGCAAGCCGACGACGCCGATGCTGATTATCGCAGGCGTAAAAGACACGCAAGTTCCCATTTCTGATATCTACGAACTGATGAACACTGGCGATGTTCCAAAGGAAGCCTGGATCAATCCTTCCGGCGGACATCTGGGTCGGCAAGTGAACGTCTGGCCCGATCCAGTCATCTTCAAACAAGTGTTGTTACCGTGGCTTTCGCGCCATCTCGATTCGCCCGGGCCTAAGTGAGCAGGACCGCAAGGCTCCGCCTAGGGATGGGGCTGCTTTTGCCTTAAATCGGTCGAAACAGGAAGAAGGAAAATGCGCAGCTCTGTTTTCTGTTCGGTTATTGACCTTTCGCCGGATACGCTAAGCGAGGACCGAATTGGCCAGAGGGACGCGCTTCTCAGTTGTTGGTGGGCCCGCCAGGATTCGAACCTGGGACCAACGGATTATGAGTTCAAAAAGAAGCAAATCTCAGTGACTTTGTGACTACAAACGACGGACTGCTACCGTCGCCTATCTTTTTCAATTCTCAGCGTCAGAACCGGCGACTTCTGCGCTACCGTAAGGCCAAAGAGCCAGATTTGAATGGCTGTAGTTTGAGATGATTTATCATGGAGCATAGGCAAAGAAATGGGCAAAGTGTTCTGGACGTTTTTGACGCGAGCTGGCCTGAAAACCTTAGGCATTTCTTAACAAGTCGAGGACAGACTCAGGATTGCCTTCTCACGTCGCCGGAAGTCGGAATTATCCTGTACGGACGAGATGCCTACAAGCGATTTCTCCTCTCCAGTGTTAAACTAGCGGGATTGCAGGCTCGTAGCTCAGCTGGTTAGAGCGCCACCTTGACACTTCGGAACCAGAGGCATTGAGACGATCTGCGACCGACAGCTACGAGCTTATGCCTCCAACAGCTTACACGCTTTCTGTCTATGGTCAGCTTGCCTACCAACTGCCGCCAATTGTGATCTAGGTGTGCACCAAGTTGTGCACCAAATCGGCTCCGCTGAGTTGTCTCCCGCATAAGATGGGTTGGACCGGGGAGAGGAATGATTGAGCGCATCTTAGGCAGCCCCCATCGGGGAAGTCAACACACGGTCGAATTTCAGGTCCCGGCCGACCCCGCCCAGACGTCCGCGGCCCGCTTGCCCATCGCTGTAGCCTCCCGGCTCTCGTCGCTCGCCGATTTGCCAGTTCGACCGTACAACAGTGAGAAACGCCTAGCTAAAGGCTGTTGCAAAACGCCGATTCTTCAAATTCGGTCGGTTGACCGAGAATTTCCTGGAAAAAGGTGACTCGATGTTTGCGTTGGGCTGCCTGTTTTGAACCGGCA